>Ga0209841_1000078_pt1 | contig 21711 bp, 28 predicted proteins | sample GWRWT4_30Apr14_FD_187185 | JGI IMG/M metagenome (GOLD analysis project Ga0209841, IMG submission 187185) | Sand microcosm microbial communities from a hyporheic zone in Columbia River, Washington, USA - GW-RW T4_30-Apr-14 (SPAdes) (version 2) | ecosystem: Engineered > Artificial ecosystem > Sand...
GTTTTACTTGATACTTCGTCAACTCCTACGGTTGCTTTTACTTGTATCACTGGTTGCATTTGTTTTTCGTTGTCACCACCTATTCTTTTACCAGTTTCATCAAACGATGTACTTTGATTTGTATTGTTTTGTTGAGTTGATATTATAGGTGGTGCAGGTATTGCGGGAGCAGAGCCTCCTGTTGCACCAACAGTTGACGGTGCAGACGTTGTGCCAGGATTAAATTTAGCGGATGCAATTTTAGCAATATTTGCAGCAGCAGAAATACCAGCTAATATAGCAAATGCAGGACCAGCAACCGCCCCAATAATAGGGATAGCAGAACCTGAACTATATGCAGCCATAACACCTTGAATACCACTAACAACAGCATTTGCAATTTGTAAAGCCTTGTTAACTTTAAATTGTTGCTCAGCCGCTTTAATCTCTTCCTTACTACCTTTCTGTAAACCTTTCTTTTTATACTCAAAGAATAAGTCAGTTAGTTGTTGGGTTGCGGCAAGTGACTGAGTTGCTAATTGTAAACTACCGTTAACGGCTGCTGTTTCATCCGCTTTCTTTTTTTCATCAGCGGCTTTATTAATAGCGTCAACATCGTTTTTATATTGTTGCTCTATTAATTTTTTACCCTCACTTGTTAACATAGCATCTTGTAATGCTATATCTCTTTTAACTTGTAATTGTGCTATTAAAGCATTTGTATCATTTTGATTTTGCGCAACTTTTAAAGCAGCATGCGTTAACGCTTCTTGGTTTTCAATCGCTTGGTTTTCTAAATCGGCTTGTCTATTATAAGCAATTAAATCATCGTGTGCTTTTTTACTAGCAGCAATCATATCGGCTTCAGCTTTTTGCTCAGCTACTATTTTAGCAAACCAATCGTCAGCCTCTTGTTCGTTAATCCTTTTTAAATCTTCGGCATGTTTTAATCTTGCTGCTTTAGCTTCTTCATTTGCTTTTGTTTGTTTTTCACTTGCAGCTTTTGCAGCATCGTCATCAATTTTATTTATCCCTAATTGAAAGCCAGCCCTTTTTTCTTTTAAATCTTTTAGTAATTGTATTTGAGCATCTAGTTCTTTTTTTCTTTTTTCTTCGTTTTCTTTTTCATCCCCTAAAGCAAGGTCGGTTATTGATCCTTTAAATTTTTCAGAAAGTCCAAAGTTTTTACCTAATGCTTTGCCAGCCATATCAATAGCACCCAAAACTAAAGATAATGGTGCAGTTGTCATACTGATTAAACCCTGTAAAATTTCTTTATTTCTTTTTTCTGCTGCTTCTTGCGCTTGTTGAGTTTGAATAGTGCTTAGTAGTTGGGCTTCTTGTGCTTCGTAAACAGCATCTAATTGTTTTATCTTAAGTGCTAATATTTCTTTTTCGCTTAAGCCCTGTAACTTTAAAGTATTATTAGACGATTCTAATGATTTTAGTTTATCTTGTTCAATGGCTAAATTTTCAGCTGTAGCAGCATTAAGTCTTTCTTGCTCTTCGGTAACACCACTAATAGCACCTTTAATCTCGTCCCAATAAGCAACAATAGTTCCAAGCAGTACAACTAATGCACCAATACCAGTTGCAATTAAAGCACCCTTAACACCTTGTAATGCAGTCTTTGCAGAAGTAGCAAAGGCACCCATTCCCGACTTCATTGCAGCAATTCCAACTTTTACTTTTTCAAAATCGAGGTTCATTATGCCCTCTTTCATTTGAGCAAAGCCCTGAGTTAATTGTTCAACCCCGCTACCTTTTAAAGACTTGGTGCTATCGTTTAAATCGTCAACTCTATCTTTTAAAGAAGCTACGTTTTTACTTGCATCTAAATATTCTTTTGAGCCCTCACCAAATGCGGCCGCCATTTTAACTTGCTCGTCCTTAGCGGCCTTAATAGCGTTCTTTAAATCCTTTACAGATTCAATAGATTGTTCTACACCTTTGACTTCTAAATCAAATGCTATCTCGTTTTTATCTGCCATTTATCAAGTTTATTAAATCTTCGTTACCAGTTGCTGCTATTTCAATACACATGTGAATACAAGCCATACCGTCAAGTATTATTTGACTAGGTTGGTTATTCATTTGAGATTCTAAGTATTCTATTTTATCTATCATTATTTTATTTCCGTAATTACAAAATTCATATCAGTAACCGTAATGTTATTTGCTCCAGTTGTATTTGCTGCGTGTATCTCTAAGTAATCAAATTGTTTATGAGTAACCACACAATTAAAGGAAACGTTTTCAGCACGTCCAGAATTATTAGCAGTTGATTTTGTTCTGCTAGGTGTTCTAATTGTAGCTAAAACACTATCATAAAAACCAAATTCACAAACATTAGCATTTGTACTATTAAATGATAAGTTGCATTGTATTAAAAACTTTCTAGGTATAATTGCATCGTTTGTTAATCTATTATTTGAATGTAAATATTTTTGATTACCTGCACTAGCGGTTGTTGTTCCTAATACTTTATAGAATACATTAGCACTTGCAACCGTTGTAACGGTAGCATTATTTTGCATATAAAGTTGACCGTTTACATTAGTATTTGTAATACCTACACACGCTGTAAATAAAGCCTTGTTGCTTGTATCGGTAACTCCAGTTAAATAAGTACCACCACCACTAAAATTAACGGTATCTAAGATATATTTTTCTTCAGGAATAGTAGCACTTGCAGAAACATTAATTCCAGTTTCTCCACTTAAACAAACAAATGAACTATAAATAATTCTAAAACGTCTAGTTACTGTTAATGTTGCTGGTAAAATTATTGAAGTACCAGTTGCACGATTATCAAATAAAGTGTTACCAAAAGCAATAGTACCAAATGAACCATCAAAAGTTAAGCCTTGAGAATTTAAAAAAGCACTATCATTCATTATAAAGTTTGTGTAATTCTTAATAGTTCCAACCGTTGCACAATCGGTAAAATTAACACCAAACAAATCTAAGGCTTGAGTTGCATTTGCAGTAGCATCTAAGTTTAAAGCAGTACCATGTTCAATAGTTATATTACGAATAGGTAAAGACCATGCGCTACTAATTAAAGCAGTTGCTGCACTTAACCCTGTACTTTTTAAACGGCAATTTTCAGACGAACCACCTATGATAGTAGTGTTTGATGAACCTACTAATCTACTTCCAACTAAATCAATAGTGCTACAAATAAAGTAAGTAACATTTGATTCAAGTGTTATTACGCTAGTAATAGCAGCAGGGAAGTCATCAATAGAATTGATAAACTGAATATCTTTATTTGGGTGTTTAAGATTTGACATATTTTTATATTATATTCCAATTAGTACCATCCCATTGTAAAGTAACAGAATCGTATTGTGTGTATATTGTATAAGTAGCAGCACCGTCTATTAAAGCACCGTTACCGTCTATTATAACATCGCCAGCACCGCTATCAACTTTCTTAATAGTTATTTGTTTGCCATATTCAAAAGTAGTGTCGACTGTATTTATATTTAAAATTACGGTACTTTCTAAAAATCCAATTTGTGCGTAAGCTAGTGTAACTGTTTTGTTAGTTGCGCCAGTAGTCATAAATACAACGTCATCGTAAGCCTTAACATTATAATCTGCTGACTTATTTTGTATTAATGCTTTTTCGTTATAGATAGTATTTGTTACCGTTCCATTTATGTAACTAAATCCGCTAGTGTTTTCAGGCACACTAATATTGCTACCAATTACCGTTACGTTAGTGCAGCTTGCGGGTATCATAATATTATCACCAATAGCCAAACAATTAGTACCTCTATTTTGGTTTCCAATTCCAACGCTAAAAGAAGTGTTTAATGTAGAATTATAAACCTCTACACCACCAGCAACGTCTGTACTTGAACTGATTAAAAATTTTGTCGGTGTAAATATTTGCGTTTCTAACAACTTAATTAACTCAACCTTTGTACTTGTTAACTCTAATGGATTATAATTTTCAATTTTATTAACGATATAATAAGCACCGTCAATAAATAGTCTATTCCTAAAATTAAAATTATAAATATCTTTCGGGCTTAACCATAAATATTTAGTTACAAATTTAGCATCTCTATTGATTAGATTGTTTAAGTATTTAGCATGGTATCTATTATAAAGGTTGTTAGTTGTAAAGTATGCGTTTGGATAGTCATAATAAACTTTTTTAGGTAAGCCAAAGTTTAAGTCAACATTTGGATCTAATGGGTCGTCTGTATGTCCAGCATATAAATAATTATTAGTTGTTAAATTAGCTTGCCCTGTTTGCTGCCATGTATAAGGTGTAACCGTTTGTTTTATTCCACCGCAAATTAACCAACGAATATTACTAGCAAATTGTTTTTTTATTAAATTCTCTTCTTTGTAAATACGTGGCATAACAATACCTAAACCGTAATTAGCAACGTTTGGAGTTGGGCTAAAAATTATCTCATTCTTTTTATCTGACTTAATAAAATCATTTTCAACATCCTCTTCGTGTGTGCCAAACACTTCGTTAAATTCATTCTTATATTGCTCGTTCCATTTATCGGTATCGGCTTTATAAGTGTAAATATATTTTTTACCCTCTAATATATTTGGGTTAATACTTTGGTCTTTAGATAAGTCTGTTTTATTTTCATAATCAATTATGTCACCGTTGTAAAATTCATTAAACGATTCAATAATTAAGTTATTAGGATTATTAGTATCGACATCAATAAATAAATTTAGTGCTTGTATAATTGACTTAAGATAATCCTTTTGTTTTATCTTAGTAGGCAAAGCACTATTGCAAGTCATTGTGTCACCTGCTAAAATAGTTTTTTGAGTACATAAAGCGTAGAACGATGTTTTAGCAGCCCCACCAACTAACTCAAGATTCCAGGTTAAAGTTCCAGTAGGTGTAATTGGAGCACCAGCTGCATTATAAAAAACTAAACTATTAACAAACACGTTAATAGTTACTAATAATATGTCACCAGCTGCAAAAAATTGACTACCTGTTGCCGCTCCATTATTACCGTAAATAGATGTACCAATGGGACCGCCACTCGCAGCTGTAATAAAAGTAAGTACAGATGGCACTAAATTAAAAAAACTTGCTCCACTATTACCCGATTTACGAATAGTAGTACTAAGTGTAGTATTTCCTCCCCAAAATGCCACCACTGGATTGCTATGAGTAGGTGTAATCTTTACATAATTAACTGCTGCTACATTGTAATAACCGTTTGCATTAAGTGTAACAAAATTATTTGAGGGTGCTAACTGACCGCCTAAATCAAAGAAACCATTTGTACTATCATTAGTATAAACAACATCTTGAGATACGGCAAATGGAATAGCAGTGTTTGCTGTTAAGCCTACATAAAATTGTTTTAAATTTAATTGTGTTTGAGTTAATTGTAAATTTATTAAATTAGGGTAAGTTATATGGTTTAAAAATTCAGTGTCATCTAAAATTGACGATGTCCAAGTTCTACCAGTGTTTGTTATAATTTTATCAATATATTCCCTATTGTGAAAGCAAGGCAAAAAACTTTCTACATTAAACACTGTATCACTACCACCGTTTTGAGCATTATCAATAAATGGATATACCACACCTAAGCCAGTACCCTCATTCGCTACGTTTAAAGCTATTTGATTAGCACGTGTATATGTGTGGTCGTATGCGCTAAAATCTAAATCGTCTGAACTCGTTAATATACTTTCGTTTGTCCAAACAGTTGGAGTTGTCCCTGTTGCTATAAATACGCACCCTGTTGTATTAATCGTTCCACTAACTACACTTGCTACACTTGTAAAATTATCCCCAGCAACAAACGTATTAATCGTGTATTTTCTACCTATCATTAACAATCCACTTGTTTCAAATTTTAATGGATTGCCAGTAATTAACTTGTCCCCAATATCCACAAATAAAGAACCACCCTCACCAATTATCGAACATTCATAATCTATTGAATTATCGGGCTTAATGTTTATTTTGATTAACTGTAAGTCACCTGCAAAGTTTTGAATCCCATCCACGATATATTTACATGGTGTCTTTAAATTCTTATTGAAATACTGAGTAGCTACGTTAACCGAGAATATATTTTCAAATAACTTATTTACTTTATTAGTTCCAAGTAAATTAATTGTTTTACTAAAACTAGCTTTACGCTGGTCGGGGTTTCTAACATCCGCTAAATTGTAGTTAATGTTAATCGGTATATTTTTAGCAATAGGAAAATATTGTAATTTCTCACTACCATTTTTTGCTGCTATTAATAAATCTGTTACTACCGCCATGTTATATACCTCGTTGTCTAGTTTCTGTAATACCTAAATCAATAGTAATAGCTAATTGTATTAACGACTCATTGTTTAGTTGGTACTCTTCAAATGAATTATTTGTAACTTTGCATGAACGTAAAGTGCTGTAATCCCAAACATAAACTATTGGGCTATCAAACAAATCTTTTAATTGTGTTATTTGTAACTGAGTTAACCAAGTTGTGTTTAAATCCATTGTAGATTCAATAGCAGTACTTACAACGTGGTCTTCTCTATCATAAGAAGTAGAGCCATAAGCACCAGTAGTTGTATTTAAAACATTCTTATTTAAAGTAACTGTATTTACTTTTTTACTGAAATTCTTTTTACTCTTTTGCTCGAAATGGAATGATAATATATTCCCAGTTCTATCTAAGTAGTAAATAACATAGTCTTGATACTTAGTACAAATGTCTTGGTAATCAAAAGAGTAGTTTAATAATACGGTTGTCCCATTTTTAAATTTAACTACAACGGTATTACCAACTGATGCCGAAGTGAAAATATTACTACCTAGATATAATTGATAAATATCGGTGTTAGTAACTGGTGTTGGAAATGAAGCTATTGTAACCGTTTGCAATAAAGTAAAGCCATTAAATAATTCAATAGTTATATTATCACATGGTGGAGGAATAAAGTGTATAAAAAAAGGCTGGTTTAAAGCTATCCTATTATCGGGTGTAATTGTATCAACATCCTTTGATAAAAAATATAAACCACCAGTTGAGCCAAAACCATAGTCAGATTCATCGTAAGCGTTAAAGGCCGCATCTGTTAAGCAAGCATCAAAAGCATCGTAATCTATAGTAGTAGTAGATTGAACAGCCGCTGTATAATATTCAGAAATATTAACCTGAGCCCTCACACGTTTGCCAGTAGCTAAATTTATAGGACTAGCTAAAACAATATTATTAAATTCAAAATAATGTTCGATATAATTTTGCACCCATTCTTTTGCGTTAAAAACTAAATAGCCATCGGGACGTTGCAATATATCTTCTGTATAAGTGTTAGCTGTATCACCGTTAACAACTACCGTTACAATATATTTAAAATCAGCAATAGCTATTTGATTAGACTTCGCTGTAAATATTTGGTCGTTATAAGCTGGTGTAAATGTGTCGGGTTGTTTATATACTGTTAAAGCCATGTTATGTGTAACTACTTCTAATTTCTATTATAATATCTTCTTTTACTAATTCAGTCAATTTACTTTCTAACTCTTCAATCCGTCCATCGTTAATCACTTCGTCAAAAAAATGCGTTGCTTCTATTGATTTCTTTTTTAAAGAACGTGCTACTAAAAAGCCCGCTGTTTTCTTTGCCTTATCAAATGACATTTTTTGTAACTTCTTTAATTTACCTTTGCGCTTAGATAGGCTTTGCTTTTGCTTTCTTTGTTCTAAATCTGTTAATCTTATTTTTTCAGCAAACCCACTAACCGCACTCCAAGCTGCTATCTTTTCTTGTCCCTCTGCACTTACATTATTTGGACTTCTACCGTCGTTAACAACCGCCCAATAATCATTCATGTTTAGCGTAAACTTAATAGAGTCATTACTAAATGATATTGTCGGTTTAATGCTAGCCTCTAATCGACTTGTACGTTTTCTACCATTATGTTTAGCAGCTCTATCATCTAAAACCTTTTTTAAAGAACTACGGGTGTCATCGTTTAATGCTTTCCCAAACTCATCTAACAAATCCTTTATTTTATCTACTAGAGCCATTTAACGCTATTTCAAATTTACCTTTATCCTTTAAGTACGCTAACTTATTATAGTACCTTATTACACTCCATTCAAATATTTGGTCCTCGTTTAGGTTAGTATCTTTAACAACTAAACCAACGCTGTATTCCCATCCCCACCTTTCAAAAAAGTCTGAAACTCTAAGTCGTCCATCATCATTTGATTCGCTTGCTCTATTACTTTGACTTGTTCCGCTAAACAATCCTGAATAGCTTTTGTGTAAATCATTAAATATTTTGAATAAAAAAAAACAGCCCCAAGTGATTCGCTTAATTTTGATTTCTTAAATAACTCAACATTTCGATTATGGTTACTTGAGTTATATACCCATTTACCGTTTTCGTATTCTTGATGACAAATAGCCATTAACTCAGGTAGAACTTTAAAATAGTTTCCCTCGTTTGCCCTTACCATTTCTTTCCAATCTTTCTCTTGACAAATATTATAATCGTATAAATCTTTAATGTATCTAAACTTAACGCCACCTAGTTTAATTTCATTGGGACAAGCTAAATCAGTAATTGGTTTAGTTAAAAAGAAAGCATCTAGTAAATAGTCGTAAACTTGTTTAGGGCTTAATGATTCAATATAATCAACATGTTCACCCGATAAGATTGATAGCCTTAAAACAGCCATGTCTAACTTATCCAAAGTATCATTTGCTTTCAATTCCTCTAATTTTTGAAATTGCTCAACTGTTAAATCTTCGTATCGTTTGGGTATTTTCATCTTAATAATATAGTAATTTATTTGAGTTTTACATTTATTGAATAAAGAATGTTGACTTTTTAAGACGGTTTAAAGCTACGTATCTAATTGCATCAATAGCATGGTTATAATTATCAATAGGCTGTGAGGTGTGTTTGCCATCGTTATCAGTCACCCATTTATAGTTCCTTAGTTCCTTTATCAAATTAATACTAGACTTCGTTACATTCAATTTAAACGCTTGTAAAGTATCTATTGAATTACGGATTGAGTCTGGTCCTTTCTTAGCACCCTCAATTCTAAATTGCGCACGTCTTAAATCCTCTATTGATTTTGGTTCGGCACTATCTGCTACTATCATTTCATTTGATTTTATACCTAACTCTTTTAATTTACCTATTAAATCACTATTGGTTAATTTAGTTTGGTATATCAATTCATTTATGTAAAGTTCACCGTTGTATCTATAAACCGCAATTAATGTACTTGGATCATTCGTAAAACCAAAGTCCATTCCATAGGCAATAAATTCAGCTTCGTTTGGTATGCTATCACATTGTTGCCAATTTTCAAAGACTGTACCTTGCAAAGAACCTATATTCCCCAAACCATAAACGCTCCACCAATTAGCCCAGTAAGTTGAAGTTAAGGCTTTCTCTTTTGCTTTCTCAATTTCTTTAATAATTGATAAATCCAATGCTTCATTATCTTTGTAAGTCAATACAACAAAGTCCGTATCACTATCGTTAATCAATTCGGTATCAACCCAAAATTCAGAAACTGGATTATAATCTAAATAAATAAACCTACGTGTTCTAATTGCTAATTGATAGTAAGCCTCCCACGTAATATTGTTGCATTCATTTACAAATAGCACATCACGTCTTGCACCCCTCAATTTACTTTCTGCATCTGCACTAAAGAATTCGATATAAGCACCATTGCTAAACGTATAAACTAAAGATGACTTGTTAAAGTTCTCAGGCTCATACATTCCTATCATATCCATAATTTTAAGAAAGTCACGTAATGCCCCTCTCTTTAAATGTGGTATGGTTTCAGCAACTATTGATATTTCAGCAAGTGGATTTTTAACAGCATAGTCAATAAGGAACGGCACGATAGTAAATGTTTTACTTGCGGAAGTTCCGCCCCTTACTACCCTTACTCTTTTATTGAGTTTAGATATTTTCGCTTGGGCTGTCGTTCGTTGTAACATTAATATCTATTCCGTTAAAGATAGGTTTCTCGGTTATTAATTGGTTAATCGTTTGGCTAGGTACTCCATGCACTCTACTGATTAAAGTTTCCAAAGAATATAAAGTTCCTTTCTCTAGGCTTTTACGCATAGCATTTGCAATGGTACGTTCCAGTATAGTAGCGTGTTCGTCTTTAAATATATCAGCTAACTCGTTTAAAGTCATAGCCATCATGTTCTCGATGGTTTGGTTTATATCCTGTTTGTTATAACCCATGTCTTTTAATTGACAAACGAATTTGCGAGGTCTTCCGTTTGGGTTGCCTGTTTGCCCCTTTGTATAGGGTATTAAGTTTTTATATCCTTCTTCACTTGGCATAATCTATTCCGTTTCTCTTAATAACTAAACTCGGGTCTAACTTCTTCATTCTGTCAACTATCACTTGGCAATACTTTGGGTCTAATTCCATTCCGTAGCATTTTCGATTTAATTGGTGTGCTGCTACCATAGTTGTACCGCTTCCGGTAAAAGGTTCGTAAATTGTATCTCCTTGTAAACTAAAATCTTTTACCATATTTGATGCAAATTCTATTGGATATGCTGCACGATGTTCTACTTCTTCACCTGTAATTTGACTACCTGCTGATTTTATTTGCCAATAATTCCACCTGCAATCATTATAAGTTTGACTTGTATGATATTTTTCATTAGAACTCATTACAAATACAAATTCGCATCTTCTTGAATATATACCTATTTGTGGCAAATTTATAGAATGTGTTTTATCCCAAATTATAGTTTCTTTTACTTGATAAGGGTTATCAATTGAAAATATTATCATTCCATAATCGTTTCTACTTTTTGCATTATATGCTACATTCCAACATACTGTATGTTCATTTTCATTTTTATATATTGTAGATGTATTTAAAATATCTATACAAAAATTATAATAATCTTCAGTACTTCTATTGTCCGAATTTTTATCCTGATATAGTTTAACATCCTTTTTACCTGTGCCTAATCCTTTTGTATGTAATAAATTACCGCAACTATTTCCTTGATTATATGGTGGTGATGTTGCCATTAAATTCCATTTTTGTCCGTTCATTAATTTAGCAACTGAATCGCTATCCGTACTATCCCCACAAAGTAAACGGTGTTCGCCTATTTCGAATAAGTCTCCTAAAACTATATCGGTTTCAATACCACCTTCGGGTGTTTCAAAATTATCTTCCTCAGCTTCCAACTCAGTAACAAATTCAGCGGGCAAATCTAAACCCCAACTTTCCAATTTCAAAGCATCCCACTCTTGTAATAATTGCCAATCCCACTCGCCACCACTCACATTGTCTTTTATCAAAAATTCCCTTTGTTTCTCCTCTGATAAGCCACTTGCTTTAATAATTGATACTTCCTTTAACCCAGCTTCTTTACATGCCTTAAATCGCATATTACCGCCTAATATAATCATATCATCATTTACCACTATCGGGCGTATTTCTAACATCTCGGGAAAGTCTTTTATTGACTGAACTAATTTAGCAAACTTATCATCTTTAATTAAACGAGGATTGTTTGGGTTAAGTTTAATTTTGTTTATGTTAATTTTTTCTGTCTTCATTCCAAAAAGTTATATGTTCGTATTCGTCTTGCATTAATTCATTATATAAATAAAAGTCTTTTTTAATATCACCGAATAAAAATAGTTAATTTTAAACGGTTGGTGGGGCAATGGCTTCATTAATATGTTTGCCTTCATAAGTGATTGAAATCATTAAAATGTTATTGGTATAAAGGATTTGTCGTTCAATCGGTTTATACTTCTTTACATTTAGCTTTAAATTCCTTTCGCATTCCTTACCAACCCTTAATCGTTCCTTTGGGTTTGGCTCGGTTTCATAATCAAATGTATATTTAGCTTTGAATGGCATTACTTCTTTGTTTTGGGTTTGTCTTCATTCGGTTTATTGATGTATGCTAAAATCACACTAAAAGCATCTTTGTAAATATTCGTGCAAGTTGAACACTCAACAAGTGTTTCAACGGTTGCATCAATACCATGATATGCTGCTAATATTTCTTTAACATTATCATTTGAACTGTCAGGGCGGATTAGATCATGCGCTACTGCATAAATAAAATCCCTTTGTTTTAATAGTATTTCGTTCATTTTAGTTTATTTTTTATTTCGTTTTTAAATTTATTGTTCTCGTATATTAGTTTCCTTTGGTTTATTCCCAGTTCACTTGCAATCTCCCTTGTTGATGTCACCACCGACTTAAATAGTATTTCAGCTTTAAATGGTTGCTCCCTTGCAAATTTAACAGTACGTTCAAACTTCATATCAATTTCAAAATTATAACTTTCTTCGGACATATCAAAATTTACTTCAAAATCATTGTGCCGTTCAACTAAAGGATTTTTTGTATTGATTAGTTTGTTTGCTCTATGCCTATCGGAGTTCATGCCTTTTAAAACATTTGAGCAGTACGCTATAAATTGCCCGTTGTTTACTTTGTTAATCAAAAAGTCTTCAGGTTTCTCACAAAGGTACAATAAAAACTCTTGAAATAGATCATGTTGAATATCCCGATGGTTGCATAGCTTAGCAGTCAAACCAATAAGCATTCGGCTTGTTGCTGCTATGATTATCAGTTGTTCTTTATTGATTAGCAAATGTATTAAATTTCTCTAAGAACTCATCAAAGTTGTGACAAATAAAATAAATGCCACCAGCACGCTCAATAGCTTGTTGATATTCCTTTTGCACTTCGCTTTGTTTATCCTTCATTTTAATTTCTATTTTAATTGATTTACCTTTAAATGTTGCGGATATATCAGCCGTTCCATTCGTGCCAGTTCCTTTAATATATTTACCCGAACCTATCTTTTTTTGGTTTCCAAGTATATCGGTTACTATTTTACTGTCATCAATATACCTACCAGTGTTAGATATTCTTTCAGCTTGACCGCCTATTAGGTTAATGTAATCAGTTACACACTTTGTTAATCCGTTTGCAGTTGTATCAGTATATTTCGTTCTAACAACGTATTCGGGTGGCATCTTAGTACGTGAACAAGCGTAAGCGTGTTGGAGGTCTGAAAGTTGTTTTAGTGATGGTTTCATTTATATTTCTTTTTAAATATTTTATAAGGCATAGTATTAAAATGTCCGTTAAATTCAAAGTCAATCAACTGAACTCCCTCTTTTGTGTAAATGTTAATTATTTTCATATTAAAATGTATTATTATCAGTTATTAATTCAATATATCTTTGCCCCATACTATCCTGCCCTTTTGTTAATTCAATTTTGTTAAATATACAATATTTTTCAACCCACCCCCAAAAACGCTTAGTTGATAGGTTATATTTTTTAAAGTCTGGGTATTCCTCAATAAATATATTATAAATCATATTTTTATTTAATCGTTCATTTTCTTTTAAAGTATCTTTATTAGCCCACTCATAAAATTCAAATGAAGTTTCTTTAATATACTTTCTTATTTCTAAGTTAACATATTCATAACTTACTAGACCATTAACTAAATACATTTGCATACATTTAACCATGTAATTATAAAAGTTAAGCCATTCGTTATTATTCCATTCATCAAAAAACATTCTGCCAAACTCATTAAGCGGAGTGTGTTTATGACTAAAATAACTACTAAACTCAATTTCCCACTTTCTACGTTCAAATGATCCACCAACACCGCCAACAGTATAATTAGTTGTTATAATTATTTTAGGACTTCTGCTAACTGGTATCTTGATTGCATCCTTATTCTTTTTCTCTAAAGTTATACCCTCAGTAATTACGCTAAATAGATTTTCAAATTTAAAGTTTTTTTGTACATCGTCAAATACTAAAATTTGAGTATCTGCTGAAACTGTTTGATAAGGAAATGATTTTTCAAAACTAAATGATTTGCCATTAATATCAGAAACCCTTTTGACTTTACTTAATGCATTCCAAAAAATACCCTTACCGCTGCCACCATTTGGATTCTCGCTAATAGTTTCATCGTTTAATATAATAGCTTTATTATTTGCTGAAGTTTTAAAGGAGTGCATTAAATAACCAATAGTTGAAGTAATTGAGTTTACTTTGTCACTATTCTTATTTGATATTAATTCTATAAATTTACTAAAGTCACAATTAATATTATCAGTAATTTTAAAATCAAAATCAATAATGTGCTTTTTCCAAACAAACCCATCCAATTCTAAATAATCAATTAATTCAATATTATCATTTGTAACCTTGACCGCTGCATTCCTAAAATAAATATAACCAGCGTCAATAGTATCTTCCTTAAAAAATATATTTGATTCGCTTAATATATTAAGGTAGTCATCTTTAAAATACTTTTGCGTCCCAGCCATGTACTCATAAACTTTATCTTCACCTTGCTTTAACAATTCATTTAATACATAATCTTTAATCTTAACTTCGTTTGTGTTATCAATTAAATTATTAGTGACCTTAACGAAAATAAATGATTCGGAGTTCTCAGGGTAATATTTATAAAAACCATTTGATTCTAACCATAGCTTATAAAGATAATTCTCAATCTTAATACCTTTTTTAGTATGTATCCAAAAATCATTTATAGTAACATTTTCTTTAATTTCATTCAATACCCTTTCATCTACATTTGGCATTGATTCCTTAATTTCTTTAATGGTAGTTCCGGCTTTTAACTTAATAGATATTTGTTTTAAAGTTTCGCTATCTTCAAAAAACTTCATACCAAAATTAGCTTTACATTTTGAATAAGCTGAGCGTATAACTTTATCAATTTCGTTAGCAGTAAAATCATTTGTAATAAATTGGTTACAAAATCGGTTAGTTTCCGATTCACTAATTCCATAATCACTAAATGCCGATACCAATATAAATAAGTTATGGTTTCTGCTACCTTTCGCCATTGAATAAGATTTATTAAACCAAGACCATAAACGTTTTATAATTTCGCTTTCATTCTCTAATTTAATAGTTGGTGCATGATACCTATAATCAAATTGTTCGTCCTCTATTTTCTCATTCCACAATTCACTATCTTTATTAATATAAATATTTGGATCGTAGCTTTCAAAACAAATTCTACTTATATTTTTGGAAGTAGTATCAAAATGAGTATTATCATAATATTTTTCTAAAGCATCAAAATACTTTTTATGATTCTCAATATCCTTAGGAATTTTAACAAGTAGCTTTATACCTATTCCACTTGGACTTATAAACATAGCAAACGTAAATTTATCTTTTTTTAATATTTTTAAATCAGCATTCAATAATTTAACTGATTCGTATTTATCAAAGTCCAGGCAAACTAATCCACTATGTTCCGTAATAGAACTATCTGCTCTTTTTATAAATATTCCACAAAAACAAATAGCTGGCAAGGTTGCCTTTATTTCATCTGCTAATTCTTTAGTTGGCTGCTTTCTAATTTCATCAACTATCAATTTAGATTTACCTACTTTAATTCTATTTAAAATAAAATCAATATCCTTAATAAAGGGTGTATTGGTATTGTGTAAATTTTTAAATATTGTTACATTCATATAATAAAAAACCCTACGGCTTCAGCAGTAGAGTGCTTCAGCCAGTAGGGTAAGTCCTTAGTTAATTTTTTAAATGGCTCTCTACAACCTTAACTGTTTGCAAATATATAAAATAATATTTGAATATACAAATAAATTATTAACAACGCTTATAACGGATTAATAACGCTTTAACAACGGATTGCTTTGTAATGATACCAACACTTACAACGGAATAACGGATTGACTTCGGTAAAAACGCAAAAAAAAACACACCTAGTAAAAAAACGCTATAAGGGTAATAGGGGGGTAGTAACCTGTTATGTGTTATTAATCAGTTTCGCAACCCCCAAGCAACCCAATTTATATAAAAAAATATTACGTTGATAATCAAGCAGTTATAAATTATTTTCATTTATTTTCAAAATATATTTTTTTATTCAATATATCTTATATATATTTGCAGCATGAAAAGAAAAAGAAAATTAATAGACCTAAGCCACGAATGTGTTGAGCGATTAACCATTCATGCAGTTAGAAAAAAAACAAACTTTAAAAATTTAATTGAAAATTATTTAGAAACCTTAAACCCAAAACTAATCAAATGATACACTTACTAATCGAACTAACATTAATTCTCGGGGTACTATCAATAACTAAAACATTATACAAAGAATGGAAATCACAACAATAATCAAAGCCCAGTGGTGGGACAATTTTAATTTTGAACTTTATATTAACTATTTAATCGCTAAACATGAAAGAAGCACATCAGGAATTTAAAAGCGCAAACGTAACGACTAAGTTACGCAAGCTGCAAAGTATTGAGGACCGTTTAATTAGTGAAAAGTTAGGTAGTGAATGCTTATTATTTACGGAATGGATGTATGGCACACACGAACTACTTGGAACTACACCGCCAAAGAATGCGCAATATGAATTATTAAAGGCAAATGAAATACAGCATAAATTAGACGAAGTAATTAACTATATAATGCAAGGATTTATAATTAAAGATGCAATTAGATTAGCTGGTTACTACAGCACGCCATTTTATAAATTGCTTAATGATAAACAAGCTGCTCAGTTACAAAGTGCTAAAAGAAAATATAACGATAATAAAAATTAACAACTAAAAACTATGGCTATAATATCTAATATAATTTATTTTTTTGTGTGCAGAAAAAATGGGCATGAAATAAGAAAAATACACCCTAAATACCCAGCTACAAATTGTTATAAATGTTTCAAAAAAATTAAACAAGACTAATATTAATAGCGGTCAATATCAACATTTAACAAATGGTTTATTTACTAAACTTAATAGAATCCACAAATTAACTAAATACGCAAAATCAGAAGTTCACGATATTTTAGATGATGAATTAAGCGAGCAGGAAAGCGAAATTGCTCACTCTAAATTTACTTCAATGATTGAACAGATTGAAGAACTAACGAAAGAAATCAAAGATAATTATAAACTATTAAGCAAGCAAGAGTAATGAAAATTAACAAAAAGATTAAAATAAAAGGTTGCGCCTGCTACGGTGTTAATTCTATACACCCTTGCTTTTGCAGTTTTTATGTGAATAAAACAATTGAAAAAAAAAATAAACTTAAAGAAAAACTAACAACTAAAAACAAATAAAAATGGAAAAAATGAATTTAAATGATGCAATAAATAGAGTTTGTGTAGAAATTATAAATGATAAAAGTTACAGAATTGGTTGGGAAGCTAATATTGCTATGGCTTTTAAAGATGCGTTTTATTTTTCAGGTCATAAGCATGACAATGAAATTGTGCATGAAGTTGCTAATAAAGCTGCTGCTAATTTTCTTGACCAATTAATTAGCAAAGATGCGGAAAATGACCAAACACCAAGCAAACAAGACTAATGAAAGCAACAACAGATTATATTGAAGTAGCAGAAAAACTTTATAAATATGTAAACCCAACATCAAAAATGAATTGTCCTAATAGTGTTTATATAACAACTGAAAAATGGTATAATGAATGGTTAAATACTGATACAGACTTAAATTTATTTGATTGGTGTATAAAATTTAAAAACAAACAAGATTAACAACTAAAAACAAATAACTATGGAAAGAATGAAATATATAAAAGTGGGAGATTACAATAGTATAATTATATTCCCAATGATAATTGAACATTCAAAGTTTAAATACCTCAACCCAACAACTGCTGGTTTTTGCTATATATCAGAAGATAAGGTTGAGTGCTTTGGAAATTCTATTTCTCTTGGCTTAAAAGCAGATGAGAAAGAAGATACTATTCTAGCAACAAAACAATATTGTGGAGTAGATGCTATGCTTAAACTTGATGAATTAATTAACAACTAAAAACAAATAAGACTAATATGACAAATAACAATTTTTTATACCTTATGGTAGCAGTATTTTTTTGTGGGACAACCTTTTTTTTTAAAGATAAAAGTTATGATTTAGAAAAACAAAATAAACAATTAAGGGATTCTATAAAGATACATCAACAAATAAAAAAGGCTAAGATAGGTCGTCTTAGCCTTTAGTTTTTAGCAACATTCTTTATATAGCTTTTTGTAAGCTATTAAGTCAGCTACCTTTGTGTATTAAGGATGTGTAAAAATAGAAATAAATAATGAAAAAAACAAAATGTAATCCTTATAATGTTGATATAACAGTAAGTGATATGCACCAAATAGCTAAATTCTTTAAAATAGTTAAGAATTACATTAAAATAAAATTAATAACAACTAAAAACAAATAAAAATGGAACAAAAAAATAATTTTGAAATTAAGAATAATAGTGGCTCTTTGTTTAAAAATAACAAAACAAAAGAAACTCAACCCGATTATCGTGGTAAGGTAAAAGTAAACGACAAAGAAATGGAAATATCATTATGGTTTAAAGAAAGCCAAACAGGCACAAAGTATTTCAGCGCATCATTTCAAGAGCCATTTGTAAAGCCGACTACTACTGAACCGAAATTTAAAATAAATAATATTAGTGATGATTTACCTTTTTAGTTTATAACGTTCCGCAGCTTTATTTAGTGGCGGATTTGGAACACGAAATTAACTTAACAGATAAAAGATAATATGAAAAAACAAACTTCAAAAAAAGCACCAAAACCGCCGTTGAATAAAGGTGATGTTATAAGCCGTTTTAAATCTAACTCTAAAAAAGTAGTGATTACCGAAACTGAATTAAGGGGCTTAATTTTTTGGGCATCTACTGGAATAGAAATAATGAATGGAGGAAGCTATTATTCAACGGTGGAATTTATAAACGACAATTATAATTTGATGCAGAACGATAAGGCTAAGTACAAAAAATTAAGTTTTGGAACACGCCTTAAAAATGGCTTATAACGGATGGGTATTGCCGAAGTGCGGGATTAGATGCACAAATGTTGAATTAACCACAAAAGATAATTAGATGAACGAAGCTGAATTAAACCACAAAGCCCCGCATTTTGGCAATACCATGTTACCAGCAGTGCCTTTATCGGAAGCCCATTTGGAGGACTGTATAAATTCATTAAAACGCTTTAACGACAAGCATTTTGATATAGCAGTAGTAGACCCACCTTATGGAATAGGAGCGAATAAAATGCAACTTGGCAACGGCAAGAAGAGGATTTACAGAGGGGAAGCCGATTGGGATAATGCAATACCTACTGCTGAATATTGGGAGCAGTTATTTAGAGTATCTAAAAATCAAATTGTGTGGGGCGGAAATTATATGACTGAATACCTTAAGCCGACAGGGGCTTGGTTATTTTGGGATAAAGGAACAGGCGAAAACGACTTTGCGGATGGTGAATTAGCGTGGACAAGTTACGGTGGGGCATTACGCAAAATAACCAAGAGCTGGGTTGGAGCAAATGCAAAGGATGGATTGGAACGAATACACCCTACACAGAAGCCGATATATTTGTATGAGTGGATATTTAAACGATTTGCGAAGGAAGGCGATTTGATTTTAGATACTCATTTAGGAAGCGGAAGCAGTAGGATTGCAGCACATAAAGCCAAGTTGCATTTTATTGGCTACGAAATAGACAAGGGCTACTATGACAAACAAGAAAAGCGTTTTAATGAATTTGTTTCACAGTTGCGAATGTTCTAACGGAGGATGCACTGGCATTGCTGGTAACATTTCGCTAAAACTAACAAACTAATATCAATAACAATGCAACTACTTAAATATAAAAAGGTTATAGGTTTTACAGAAACTCAAAAGAAAGCCTTTGAAACCTTAGAAAATTATGGAGTAAATGTAAATCAATTTATCCGTTTAGCAGTAAAAGAAAAACTACAAAAAGACTGGAAAAAAATTAAAGAAAAAAAAGAAAAAATAAATTTGCCATTCTAAATAATTAATATTACATTTGTAAACGCTAAGTTGTAATTGAGGGATTGCAACATCTAATTAGCATAACTTTTAAACAGCCTTTTAGCTTCCCTCAGCTATTAGGCTTTTTTTTTAAACATGATAATCAACAAACATTACATTCAGGGCATATTAGATGCTACCTATGAATTGTACGAAATCGAGAATGGACGTATAGAGCGTGACAAAGATTTGCGCTTTACGCTAATTGAGAAACAAAATTACATCGAGGTAAAATTCACTTGTAAAATTGAATTAAGCAGCAAGTGGAAAGTAGATCATAGCTACCACGAAAACTCGATTAACATTTATGAAGCCGATACGGTTAGCGGATTTATATCTGACATCCAAAGCGAACTTTCAGAAATTCATTTAAAAACACTTAATTATTTATAATATGGAAAAAACATTTGAAAGCCGATTATTGCAGTTTCAAACTCAAATAGGCATAATAAAAAAGGATAGTAAAAACCCACACTTTAAAAATACCTATGCAAGTTTAGGACAAATATTGTCAGAGGTTAAACCGATATTAACCGAATGTGGTTTAATATTATTGCAACCATTAAATGATAAGGGAGTTTGTACAGTTATAAGTATGGAAAATGGCACAGAAACCGACTTTATAGAATCTTATATCCCTTTACCTACTAATCTAGCACCTCAACCATTAGGTAGTGCTATAACTTATTACAGACGTTATACGCTTAGTTCTTTACTTGCCTTAGAGATTGACGATGACGATGCGCAAAGTACGGTTATTAAGCCACAAACTAACTTTGAGGATGCTAAAAGCAAATTGATAGTAGTTAGCACATTGGCAGAATTAAAATCAGTTTACATGGCTTTAAATCCAAATGAGAAAGCAAATAAAGAGGTTATTGAATTAAAAGATAAATTAAAACTAACACTTAAATAAAATGGAAGATATAATAAAGAAAATCGAACAATACCAAGATGAACATAAAGTAAGGTACGATGCTGCAATGGCTAAACCATTTAATGAGATAGTGTTTGAACTTGCTGGCGTAATTGGAGCGTATCAATCACAATTAGAAATGATTAAAATTGAATTACAATGGCAAATAAAGAAATGATTAATGAAAATGAGTTGTTGGAATTGGCAAACCGATACATACAACTAGAGCAGGAACACGAACAATACGTGAAAGCTGCTTACCAAATTATAACTAAATTACAAATTGAAATAAACGAACTAAAAAAACAAATCAAATGAACATTTACAAAATCCAAAACGAATTTCAGTTAATTATTGCAGAAGTAATTAATAACGAAGGTGAGATTACTCCCGAATTAGAAACTGCATTAACTATTAATAAAGAGCAGTTACAAAGCAAAGCAGTTGATTACTGCTATGTAATTAAGCAGTTAGATTATGACTGCGAGCAAATTGATAACGAGATTGCAAGGTTAAACAAGTTAAAGAAAGTACGATCTAATTTAACCGATAGATTAAAAAATACAGTATCTTCGGCCATGCAGTTATACGAAGTTGAGAAAATTGAAACCCCACTAATTAAGCTGTCATTCCGTAATAGTGAAAGCGTTGAAATTACGAATGAGCAACAACTGGATGCTTGCTTTATAGTTACCAAAACAGTAACAACACCTGATAAGAAAGCAATTAAGGATGCTATTAAAAGCGGCGTGTTCGTTGAGGGTGCGACAATTAGTTATAATAAGAACTTGCAAATTAAGTAGTAAAACCTTCACAATGAAAGTAATAAAATATGGAACAAAAGTAAAGACAGTAATAGGTGGCATCAAAGCACTTGTTACTGGTTGCTG
>Ga0209841_1000079_pt1 | contig 21640 bp, 22 predicted proteins | sample GWRWT4_30Apr14_FD_187185 | JGI IMG/M metagenome (GOLD analysis project Ga0209841, IMG submission 187185) | Sand microcosm microbial communities from a hyporheic zone in Columbia River, Washington, USA - GW-RW T4_30-Apr-14 (SPAdes) (version 2) | ecosystem: Engineered > Artificial ecosystem > Sand...
AATCGCCAGCAAAATGGCCAAGATGGAAACGGTCACCATCAACTCCACCAACGTGAAGCCTTCGTCCCTGATGTTTATGTGTCGAAATGCACGTTTATTCATGCTTTGGATTGTGCACGGTCGTGCTTTTCGTGAACAGTTGGCATCCGACGCGCGGCGCTCGGCGGCCGACCAGCGGTCGTTTTGTCGGGCAAGATAGGCGTCTCTACGTGGTAACGCGCATGTCCGATCAGCTCTTCATTTCGCAAGCCTTGATGCTGGCCCGCCAGGCCATCGGGCTGTCTGATCCCAACCCCCGGGTGGGTTGCGTGCTGGTGTCGGCGCAAGGTGTGGTGATGGGCCGGGGGCACACCCAGCAAGCGGGTGGTCCGCACGCCGAGGTCATGGCCTTGCGTGATGGCCAGGCGCGAGGTCGGTCGCCCAAGGGGGGCACGGCCTACGTCACCCTGGAGCCCTGTTCGCACCATGGCCGCACGCCGCCTTGCGCCGATGCTTTCGTGGCCGCCGGCTTGGCGCGCGTGGTGGTGGCTTTGCTGGACCCCAATCCCCAGGTGGCAGGTGAGGGCGTTCGGCGTTTGCAAGAGGCGGGCATCAAGGTGGACGTGCTGCCCGCGGATGATCCGCAAGCGCAGGAGGCCCGCGAGCTCAACCTGGGCTTCCTGTCCCGCATGGTGCGACATCGCCCTTGGGTCCGTCTGAAAGTGGCCGGGTCGCTGGACGGGCGCACTGCGCTGGACAACGGGCAAAGCCAATGGATCACCGGACCAGCGGCCCGGGCGGATGGTCACGCCTGGCGGGCCCGCGCGGCGGCGGTGCTCACCGGCATCGGCACGGTGCTGGACGATGACCCCCGCCTGGATGTGCGAGAAGTGCCGACGGTTTTGCAGCCATCACGCGTGGTGCTGGATTCGCAATGGCGAACACCGCCTGCGGCCCGTTTGCTGGCTGCGCCGGGCAAGGTGCTGATTTATGGCGTGGCGTCGCGCGATGACGATGCTGCGGCGCGCGTGCGCCAACAAGCCTTGCGAGACGCCGGTGCTGAACTGGTGGCCGCCCCTGAAAGCCTTCACTCCCAAGTCGAGCTGGCCTTTGTGCTTCAAGATCTGGCCCGCCGCGGCGTCAACGAGTTGCATGTAGAAGCTGGTGCACGCTTGAACGCAGCCTTCATCGAGCAAGGCCTGGTGGACGAGCTTCTGTTGTATCTTGCGCCCAAGTTGATCGGCCCTGGGCGTGGGCTGGCCGCCTTGTCGCCTCTTGCGCAGTTGTCAGGCGCCTGGGCTTTGTCATTCCGAGATGCGACCATGGTCGGCGAGGACCTTCGGGTGATCGCCCGGCCACCGGGCCGCGAACGTTTCTAGTCTGGTTTTCACACACACAGGTTTTGCTCTACCCATGTTCACCGGCATCATCACTGGCGTTGGCCAGATCATCGAATCACAGGCGCTTGGGGCCGACCCCAGCCATGGGCGCCGCCTCACCCTGCAGACGCCCGCCGGTTTCGTGGACGACGTTGGCCTGGGCGACAGCATCGCCATCAACGGCGCTTGCATGACGGTGACGACTTTCGACGCGCCCGCGGCCCGCTTCACCATCGACGTGTCGGCCGAAAGCTTGGCCCGCACGGTGGGGCTGGGGGCGTTGGGCCCCGTGAACCTGGAAAAAGCCCTGCGCGCGCATGATCGCCTGGGAGGCCACCTCGTCACGGGCCATGTGGATGGCGTGGGCACCGTGAGCCACTTTGTCCCGGTGGGTGAATCCTGGGAGTTGCGCATCCGCGCGCCCCAAAGCCTGGCCCGATTCCTGGCCTACAAGGGTTCGATCACCATCAACGGTGTGAGCCTGACGGTCAACCGGGTGGAAGACCAGGCCGATGGCCAGGCCGAGTTCAGCATCAACCTGATCCCGCACACCGTGGAGAACACGGCCTTGGGCCAGCTCAAAGCAGGGTCGCCGGTCAATCTGGAAGTTGACCTGATTGCCCGCTATGTGGAAAGAATGTTGAACAGCGCGGGCCGAATCGCGTCATAAATGCGGGGTTCTTCTCGGGTTTCCCCCGTGTTTTACGGCAATGACCAGGCCCGCCCGCCTACAATCGCGGGATGCCCATATCTCCTATTCCTGAGCTGATCGCCGAATTGGCCGCTGGTCGCATGGTCATCCTGGTGGATGAAGAAGACCGCGAAAACGAAGGCGATCTGGTCCTCGCGGCCGACCACGTCACCCCCGAGGCCATCAATTTCATGGCCCGCTTTGGCCGTGGCCTCATTTGCCTGACGCTGACGCGCGACCGGTGCGAGCGGCTGCAATTGCCGCCCATGGCCACGCGCAATGGCACCAAGCATGGCACGGCCTTCACCGTGTCCATCGAGGCCACCGAAGGCGTGACAACCGGCATTTCAGCCGCCGACCGCGCCCGCACCGTGCAGGCCGCTGTGGCGCGCGATGCGAAAGCCACCGACCTGGTTCAGCCCGGCCACATCTTCCCCTTGCAGGCGCAGGATGGCGGCGTGCTGATGCGCGCAGGTCACACCGAAGCCGGTTGCGACCTGGCGGGCATGGCCGGTCTGTCGCCCACCTCGGTGATCTGCGAGATCATGAAAGACGACGGCACCATGGCCCGTTTGCCGGACCTGGAAGTCTTCGCCAAAGAGCATGGCCTGAAGATCGGCACCATCGCGGCCCTGATCGAATACCGCAGCCGCAACGAATCGTTGATCGAATGCGTGGGCGAGCGCCCCATGGTGACCCCTGAAGGCACCTTCGACGCCAAGGTGTTCCGCGACCGCATGGGCGGCATCCACCTGGCCTTGAGCCTGGGCCAGTGGAGCTGCAAGGACGAGGTGATGGTGCGCGTGCACGAGCCCCTGTCGGTGCTGGACTGGCTGGACGCTGGCGCCCCGAGCCACTCGTGGCCCTTGCCCAAAGCCTTGGCCACCGTGCGTGAAGCCGGTCGTGGCGTGGTCGTGTTGCTGAACGCAGGCGAAGAGTCCGTTCGGTTGATGGACCGGCTGCTGCCCACCAACCCCGGCGAAGTTCCCCGCACCCCGCCCGACCTGCGCACCTACGGCGTCGGCGCGCAAATCTTGCGCACCCTGGGCGTGCAACGCATGAAGCTGTTGGGCAACCAGCAACGCCTGCCCAGCATGGTGGGCTTTGGCCTGGAGGTCACCGGCTTCCTCACGGCCGATGGCCAGACCCTGGCGCCTTCGCATTGATTTTTTCGCTCTTTTTTGACCCCACTCGCTCTTTTTTCAGGACCACAACACATGCAAGGCGCTGACAAAGGACAAGCCGGCCGACTCGACGGGCGCGAATTGCGCATCGGGATCGTCCAGGCTCGTTTCAACCACGATCTGACCGGCCGATTGGCCGAGTTCTGCATCAATGAACTCGTCGCCCTGGGGGTGGTCGCCAAGCACATCCAGCACGTGACCGTGCCCGGCGCCCTGGAGGTGCCGACCGCCTTGCAGGCCATGGCCGACAGCGAGCGTTTCGACGCCCTGATCGCCCTGGGCTGCATCATCCGTGGCGAGACTTACCACTTCGAGTTGGTGGCCAACGAAAGTGGTGCGGGCGTGACCCGGGTCAGTTTGGACCACCACCTGCCGATTGCCAATGCCATCCTGACGGTGGAAGATCAGGCCCAGGCCGAAGCCCGTGTTGAAGAAAAGGGCCGTGACGCGGCCCGCGTTGCCGTTGAAATGGCCAATTTGCTGGACGACCTGCTGTGAGCACTCCCGAGACCCCCAAGGACGACGCCGTCGGCACGTCCCCTGCCGCGCGCCCGGCCCGCAAGAACGCGGGTGGCGTGCCTGGTCGCGACCGTGCCAAGTCGTCTCGCCGCCGCGCCCGCGAATTCGCGCTGCAAGGCCTGTACGAATGGCAATTGAACAGCCGCGATGCGAGCAGCATTGATGCGCACGTTCGTGAGCTGGAAGAGTTCGCCAAGTCCGACCGTGCGCACTACGACGCCTTGCTGCACGGTTGCATCGACCAGCATGTGCAGCTTGACGAAGCACTGTCCAAGTTCCTGGACCGCCCGGTCAAAGAGCTCTCACCCGTCGAGCACGCGGTGCTGTGGATCGGTGCTTACGAGCTGACCCATTGCATGGACGTGCCCTACAAGGTCGCGATCAACGAGGCGGTCGAGCTGGCCAAGAGTTTCGGTGGCACCGATGGGCACAAGTACGTGAACGGCGTGCTGGACCACCTGGCGCCGGTGTTGCGTCCTGACGAAGTGCGCTCCTCACGCTCGGGGCCGCGCTGACACTGTGGCCGCGTCTGACTTCAACCCTGCGGTGACTCGTCCTCTGGACGAGGATGGCGAGCCCATTCCCGGTGATGACCCGGACACTGTTGCGCAGACGCGCCCGCTGCCCGAGCCCGACCCCAGCGAAGTCCCCAAGGCCCGGCCCGACCTGCTGCCCACCATCGGGCACATCGGCCGCTATGCGCTGAAGTACAAGATTGGCGCGGGCGGGCTGGGCACGGTCTACGCGGCCCACGACCCGCTGCTGTCGCGCCTGATCGCCATCAAGACCTTGAACGTGGACCTGCCTGCCGAGAACCGCGAGCAGTTCAACGCCTTGTTCCTGAACGAGGCCAAGGCCGCCGGCAGCCTGAACAACCCGCACATCGTGACCATGTACGACGCGGGCTTGAGCGAGCAGGGCACCTACATCGCGATGGAGTTGCTGCGTGGCAAAGACCTGCGCCAACTGCTGACCCTGGGTTGGAAGCCGACACCCGCACAGGCCGCCTTGATCGTGCGGCGCGTGGCCGATGCGCTGTCCTACGCCCACCACAAGGGCGTGATCCACCGGGATATCAAGCCGGCCAACATCTTCATGGTGGGGCGCACTTCACCCCGCGTGCTGGACTTTGGCATTGCGCGCATTCGCCAGGCCGAGTCCATGAGCCGCGATGACGAGCAAAGCCGTTTCCAGGAAGTGTTTGGCGGCTCGCCGTACTACATGGCGCCCGAGCAGGTGCGCCAGGAGCCGACCGACCGGCGTGCCGATGTGTACTCGCTGGGCGTGGTGCTGTACGAGTTGTTGACCACCAAGCGGCCCTTCACGGGCAACAGCCTGGACGAGATCGCCTATGCGGTGTTGAAGGGCGAGGTGCCTGCGCCGCACGAAGTCAATCCCGAGGTGCCCAAGGCCTTGTCAGAGATCGTGGCCAAGGCCATGGAGCGTGACGTGACTTTGCGCACTCGGTCGGCGCGCGCTTTGTCGCAGGCCTTGCGCGATTGGCTGAGCCAGCAAGGCGATGTGCCGCAATCGGGGTCCGGCTCATCGTCGTCATCGCGCGCGTCGGGCTCCAGCAAGTCTGGTCAGAAGGTCTCGCGATCCTGGATGTGGTCCTTGGCAGCGGCCGGTTGGTTGACGGCGCTGGGCGGTCTGGGTTGGTTCGTCTGGCAGGAGCGCTCCAGCGCCCAACCTGACGAGGCGGTGGTGGCTGTGGTGCCCAAGTTGTTGCCGGCCGCAACGCCGATCGTGCCGGTGGCGGCTGCGCCAGCCCCCGCACCTGCTGAACCGCTGGCCGTGGCGCCCATTCCTCCAGCCGGCGAGGCAACGAATACCGCCTCGGCGAGTACGGTGGCTTCAGTGGCGGCCGAGCCTGCCGTCAGCATTGACAAGCCTGCGGTCTTGCCAACCGGCGTCGTCAAGCTGACCATCAGCCCTTGGGGCGAGGTTTTTGAAGGTGACCGTTCCTTGGGCGTGACGCCGCCCATGACGCAACTCAAACTGCCTGTCGGCAAACACACCCTGACCATCCGCAACGGCGACGCATCACCCCTGCGCAAGACGGTGGATGTGAAGGCGGGTGCACCGGTCAGCATCAACCACCAATTCTGACCGCGAGGCTCCATGCGCATTCATGCCCATTTCGCTTTCAATCGCCTGACCACCTTGGTGGCTGTGCTGGTGTTGTCCGCTTGCACGGCGCCCCCGAAGGACGCGCCGCCGCCGCCGAGTCTGGTGGCTTCAGCGCCGCCCGTGGCCGTGGTGGCGCCTCCCGCGCCCATGGCCAAGCCCGCCGATGCGGCCTTGGCGCAAGGCCTCAAGGCCTACCAGGCTGCGCAGTACACGACCGCCGAGACTCAGTTCAACACGGCATTGCAAGCCGGCTTGGCGGCGCCTGCCGATGTGGCCACTGCGCACAAGCACCTGGCTTTCATCTACTGCACCAGCCGCCGTGAAACCGCCTGCGCCAAGGCCTTCAAGGCAGCGCGGGCGGCCGACCCCAGCTTTGCCCTGAGCAAGTCGGAAGCGGGGCACCCCATGTGGGGTCCGGTCTACCGCAAGGCCCTGCCGGCGACCCAGCCGACCAGCCCGCGTGCCAAGAAGGGCGCCGTCAAACCTCGGTCTTGATGACCAGGGTGCGGTCACCCTGGGTGGCCCAACGCTGGGCTTCTTCATTCAGCAGGTGCATGGTGCGTGGGCTTTGCTGGGCCCATTTGTCATTGAGCGTCAACACCGCTTTGCCACGCGAGGTGCGCAGTTGCGCCACCTTGGCCGGCAAGGCCGTGCGCGCGTGGTGCAGGATGGTGGCCAGGCGCAGGCACAACACCTGGTTCATCAGGCCAGTGTCCTGCCGGTGGTCGGCCAGCTTGGTCAATTCGCCGCGCTGACCGAGCACCAGCCCTGCCAGATGGCGCAGTTGCGATTGCGAGAAGCCTGGCGCATCGACGTGGCCCAGCAAGTAGGCGCTGTGGCGATGGTGATCGTGGTGCGACACCATCATGCCGATCTCGTGCACAGCGCTGGCCCAACCCAGTTCGCGCGCGGCATCGCTGTCGGCCTGGTGGGTGCCGTCTTCATGCAGGCCATCCCACAGTGCCAGGGCGCTTTGGCGGACCCGGTCGGCTTGCGACAGGTCCACGTGAAAGCGACGCTGCAACTCGCGCACCGAGGTGTCGCGTTGGTCGTGCTGCCGTTGATTGCTGGCGGCCTCGATGCGCTCTTCCAGGTCGAAGATCACGCCTTGGCGCAAGGCGCCTTTGGCCGGGCGCAGCGATTCGATGCCGAAGTGGATGGCCAGCGTGTACAGGATGGACAGGCCGCCCCCCAGCACGGCCTTGCGGTCCGGCTTCAAGCCGGCCAGGGTCAAGGCGTCCATCGAGCCCGCTTGCAGGCACTGCTCCATGCACCAGCGCAGGCCATCGGCCGTGATGCAGCCATCGCTGATCTGATTGGCCACCAGGATCTGGGACACGGCGCCCACGGTGCCGGACGAGCCCAGCGCTTCGTGCCAGTTGGCGCGGGCAAAGGGGGTCAGGGCTTCTTCAAGTTCGGCGCCCGCCGCGATCTGGGCGCGGCGAAACGCCTGGGCCGTGAAGCGGCCTTGCGGAAAATGTGCCATCGACAGGCTGACGCTGCCCACCCGGAACGATTCAGCGCGCAGGGCACTGCGGCCGTGGCCCAGGATCATCTCGGTTGAGCGGCCGCCGATGTCGATGACCAAGCGTGGCAACTCACTGGGTTGCAGGCGGGCCACGCCCTGGTAGATCAGCCGGGCTTCTTCTCGGCCAGAGATCACTTCGATTTCGTGACCCAGCACCTGGTCGGCGCGCGCCAGGAAGGCGTCGCGGTTGCGGGCCTCGCGCAGGGTCTGCGTGGCCACCGCGCGGACCTGCCAGGGCGCGAAGCCCTTCAGGCGTTGCGCAAAGCGGGCCAGACAGGCCAGGCCGCGCTGAGTGGCATCTTCGGTCAGCAAGCCATGCGCATCCAGGCCAGCGCCCAGGCGCACCGTTTCCTTCAAATAATCGATCCGCTTGTAGCGGCCTTTGCTCAGCTCGGCGATCTCCAGCCGGAAGCTGTTGGAGCCCATGTCGATCGAGGCCAACAAATGCGGCCATTCACTGGCTTCCAGGGGAAAATAGGTGGCTCGCATCGTCTTGGCGGCGGTGTTCGTGTTCATATTGATCATTGTCTTCGCAATGTGTGACTTGACGGTTGACAGCATTGCTAAGATCCGATGATGACCTTGATTTACATCGTATTGGCCACCTTGTTGGGCGGCGTGGCTTCCGTGGTGCTGGCCGCAGCCTTGTCGGCCCCTCTCTTGAGCCTCATTGTTCGCCACCTGGTGAGCCTGTCGACCGGGGTCTTGCTGGGCACGGCCTTGTTGCACGTGCTGCCTGAAGCCTTTGAGTCCACCGCACCGCCTCATGCGCTGTTCATGACCTTGCTGTGCGGGCTGATGTTCTTCTTCCTGCTGGAAAAAGCCGAGCTGTACCGACATGGTCACCACCATGAGCATGACGACCACCACCATCACCATGGCTTCGATGCGGACCAGGCGGGTCGTGGTGGTTGGAGCGTGCTGGTGGGTGACAGCATCCACAATTTTTGCGATGGCGTGATCATTGCAGCTTCATTCCTGGCCGATCCGCAAGTGGGCCTGGTGACGTCGCTGGCCATCATCGCGCACGAGATCCCTCAAGAGGTGGGCGACTACATCGTGTTGCTGAACGCGGGTTTCTCGCGCACGCGGGCCTTGGTCTACAACGCGATTTCAGGCTTGGCGGCGGTGGTGGGTGGCGTGTTGGGCTATGTGCTGATCGATCCCTGGCAGCACTACCTGCCTTACATGATGGTGGTGGCCTCCAGCAGCTTCATCTATGTGGCGGTGGCCGACCTGATTCCGCAATTGCAAAAGCGGCTGAGTTGGCGGGACACCTTCTTGCAGTTGTTCTGGCTGGTGGTGGGCTTGCTGATGATTGGCACCATCGTGCACAGCATGCATTGAGGCGTTGCGAGTGTTCAGTCCTTGATCACCGAACTGGACCGTGTGGCCGCGATGCCCGCCAGCACGATCAAGGCCATGCCCACCAGTGACAGCGGATTCACCGGGTCGTCAAAGAGCCACACGCCCAGCACGAAGGCATGCGCAATGCCCAGGTATTGCAAACTGGCCATGACCAAAGCCTGACCACGCGCATAGGCGCGGGTCATGGCCAGTTGGGCCAAGGTGGCAAAGCCACCAATGCCCAGCAGCCAGACCCACCCCATGCTGCTGGGTTGGTGCCACCCCCCTTGGCCCGTGCTGGCCATGACCAGGCTGATCAACAAGCCGGCCACCGTGCCAAACAGCGAAAAATAAAACACCACGCGGTGCTCCGGTTCGCCCGTGCGGCCCAGGCTGGCCACTTGCAGGTAGGCCCAGGCCGACAACATGCCCGAAGCGAGGCCCAGCAGCCCCTCCAGCCATTGATCGCGCTGCAGGGTCGGGCGCAACACCAACGCCACACCCGCAAAGCCCACGGCCACCGCCAGCAGCAAGGAGGGCGGGATGCTTTTGCCTGGCAGGCCGCGCCAACGTCGCCATGCCAGCCTCAAGCCCAGGAACACGGCCATCCAGACCGAGGACATGTAGTTCAAGGTCACCGCCGTGGACAGCGGCATGTGGGCAATGGCGTAGAACCACAAGGTCAGGGCCGAGACGCCCGCGAAGCCGCGCCACAGGTGCAGTTGTGGCACCGTGGTTGCCAATGACAGGCGTTGGTTCCAGGCCAGCAAGGCCATCATCACGGCGCCGACCAGCCCGCGGAAGAAAACGACCTCACCCGTGCTGACCTCGACCGAGGCCTTCTTCACGCACACGCCCATCGCCGCGAACAGCAAGGTGGCGATCACCATCAACCCGGCGGCGGATTGACGCGAGGCCACCTTGACAAGGGCGTTCACGGGGCGGTGCGCTTCTTCATCACTCGTCGCGGAAAACCATGGTGCGCCGGTACCACTCGTGGAAGTGCTGCATGCCGTCTTCCATGGGGCTTTGGTAGGGGCCGACTTCGTTGTCGCCGCGCAGCATCAGCGCCTTGCGGCCGGCGTCCATGCGCTCGGCGATCTCGTCGTCCTCGATGCAGGTCTCCATGTAGGCGGCCTGGTGCGCCTCCACAAAATCGCGCTCGAAGGCGACGATCTCTTCGGGGTAGTAGAACTCGACCACGTTGAGCGTTTTCTGTGGCCCTTGCGGGTACATGTTCGAGACCACCAGCACGTGCGGGTACCACTCCACCATCATCGTGGGGTAGTAGGTCAGCCAGACCGCGCCTTGCGTGGGCTTTTCGCCGTTGCCGTGCTTCATGACCACGTCGTGCCACTTCTTGTAGGTGGCCGAGCCCGGGCGGTCAAAGTTCTTGGCCACGCCCACGGTCTGCACCGAGTACTCGCGGGCCATGTCCCAACTCAGGTCGTCGCAGGTGACGAAGTTGCCCAGGCCAGGGTGGAATGGGCCGACGTGGTAATCCTCGAGGTAGACCTCGATGAAAGTCTTCCAGTTGTAGTTGCACTCGTGCAGCTCGACCTTGTCCAGCACGAAGCCGGTGAAGTCCAGGTCACCGCCGGGCGCGAAGCGGGGCGACATGCCAGCCAGGTCGGTGGCCACGTCGCGGCCGTTGTCTTCAAAGATCAGGCCGTTCCAATCCCGAACCTTGTAGTTGTTCAGGTTCAGGCAGGGATCGTGGTCGAAGTGCGGCGCGCCAATGAGCTGGCCGTGCAGGTCGTAAGTCCAGCGGTGCAGGGGGCAGACGACGTTGTGGCGGCTGTTGCCACGCCCGCGCAGCATGATGGCCTGGCGGTGGCGGCAGACGTTGGAGATCAGCTCGACGCCTTTTTCAGTGCGCACGAGCACGCGGCCTTCGCTCTCTTGAGGCAGTGCGTAGTAGTCGCCGACCTCGGGCACCGACAGGGCGTGCCCCAGGTAGCGAGGACCGGACTGAAAGATGCGTTCGAGCTCCCGCTGATAAAGTACTTCATTGAAGTAGCTGGAAACAGGCAGCTGCGTGCGGCTGCGGGCGAGAGCATTGAGTGCAGGACTCAGGTCGGACATGATCCCCAGGTTCTCCAAAAACCTATGTCAACCAAAACCTCGGCCGCAGCCGAGGACCATCCCGATTCATGACGGGAAAACCCGAAATTGTACCCGCCGGGCGGATGGCGGGGTTCTGCAAGGCCAACAGACCACCCAGACCGGGGGCCGTGCTGAACTTCACAGGGGGTTCAGGGCTCTACTTTTGGCCCTTCAGGCGAAATAGAATACTCGTTTGCCCTCACGCCGGGCTTGCCCGGGCGACACCATGGCCAAAACCCCCGTTCCCGCTGCCGATCCCTCCCAAGAACTGCCCTTGCCGTCCACTTACGAGGAGGCTCAGTCGGAACTGGAACACCTGGTGAGCCAGATGGAATCCGGTCAGTTGCCCCTGGACGGCCTGCTGTCCAGTTACCGCCGTGGAGCCCAGTTGCTGCAGTTCTGCCGCGCTCGGCTGGAGGCGGTCGAGGCCCAGGTCAAGCTGCTGGAAGACGGCCAACTCAAACCCTGGGACGCCGCATGAACTCCCAGGCTTATGCGGACTGGTCAGCCCAGGTGCTGGGCCGCGTTGAATCGGCGCTGGACGAATGGGTGCCGCTGGAAGCGCCCGCCGGTCTTGGGGAGGCGATGCGCTATGGCGTGCTGGATGGCGGCAAGCGCCTGCGGGCATTGCTGGTGATGGCCGCCGCGCAAGCCGCTGGGGCCGAGCAGACACCCGCCGGGCAGGATGCCGCCTTGCGGGCGGCCTGCGCGGTTGAGTTGATCCACGCCTATTCCCTGGTCCACGATGACATGCCCTGCATGGACAACGACGTGCTGCGCCGAGGCAAACCCACCGTCCATGTGCAGTTTGGCGAGGCCCGGGCCATGTTGGCGGGCGATGCCTTGCAGGCCCTGGCCTTTGAAGTCCTGACGCCGGACGTTTGCCCGGCCGATCTGGTGATGCGCGCGCCTGTCCAGGCGCGTTTGTGCCGCTTGCTGGCGCGCTCGGCTGGACAGGCGGGCATGGCGGGCGGTCAGGCCATCGACCTGGCCAGCATTGGCGTGGCCCTGGACGAGGCCGCCCTGCGCGACATGCACCACCGCAAGACCGGCGCCTTGCTGCGCGCCAGCGTGCAAATGGGCGCGGCCAGCGCCGGCATCGATGAATCCGGTCCCATCTGGGAGGCGTTCAGCCGCTATGGCGATGCCATGGGCCTGGCCTTCCAGGTGGTGGATGACATCCTGGATGCCACGCAGCCCTCTGACACGCTGGGCAAGACCGCCGGCAAGGATGCCGATGCCAACAAACCCACCTACGTGAGCCTGTTGGGCCTGACCCAGGCACGCGCCGAGGTTGACCGTTTGCTTGGGCAGGCTCAGGATGCCCTGCTGGGCAGCGGGCTGTCGCCCGAGCGCACCCAGGCCCTGTCTGCCCTGGCCGACCGCATCGTGCACCGCGACCATTGATCCGACAACAACAATTCACGTCCCAAGGAAGCCCACCATGACCTCCACCCTGCTGTCCAGGATCGAGACGCCCGCCGATGTCAGGCGCCTGTCTCGCCTTGAGCTCAAACAACTGGCGGGCGAGTTGCGCGAGTACCTGCTGCAAAGCGTGTCGCGCACGGGGGGGCACCTGTCGTCCAACCTGGGCACGGTGGAGCTGACGATTGCCTTGCACTACGTGTTCAACACCCCCAATGACCGGCTGGTGTGGGACGTGGGCCACCAAACCTACCCGCACAAGATTTTGACCGGGCGGCGTGACCGCATGCCCACCTTGCGCCAGATGGGCGGCATGAGCGGCTTCCCGCGTCGTGACGAAAGCGAGTACGACACCTTTGGCACGGCGCACTCGTCCACGTCCATCTCGGCGGCGCTGGGCATGGCGCTGGGCGCGCAATTGCGTGGCGAGGCCCGCAAGGCCGTGGCCATCATCGGTGATGGCGCCATGACGGCGGGCATGGCCTTCGAGGCCCTGAACAACGCGGGTGTGCCACACAACGGTCGTCCTGCCGACGTGCTGGTGGTGCTGAACGACAACGACATGTCGATCTCGCCGCCAGTGGGCGCGCTGAACCGCTACCTGGCGCGCCTGATGTCTGGCCGTTTTTATTCCGCTGCGCGCGAAGGTGCCAAGCAGGTGCTGCGCAACGCGCCGCCTTTGTTCGAGTTGGTCAAGAAGCTGGAAGAGCACGCCAAGGGCATGGTCGTGCCGGCCACGATCTTTGAAGAGTTTGGCTTCAACTACGTGGGCCCCATTGATGGCCACGACCTGGATTCGCTGATCCCCACGCTGGAGAACCTGCGCGACCTGAGCGGCCCGCAGTTCTTGCACGTGGTCACCAAGAAGGGCTATGGCTACAAGCTGGCCGAGGCCGACCCTGTGGCCTACCACGGCCCTGGCAAGTTCGATCCGGCCGTGGGCCTGGTCAAGGCTGCTGCCTCAAGCGAGCCCCCCAAGCCCACCTTCACGCAAGTGTTCGGTCAATGGCTGTGCGACATGGCCGCGCACGACACGCGCCTGGTGGGCATCACGCCCGCCATGCGTGAAGGCTCGGGCATGGTCGAGTTCCACCAGAAGTACCCAGGCCGGTATTTTGACGTGGGCATCGCCGAGCAGCACGCCGTGACCTTTGCGGCCGGCATGGCCTGTGAAGGGCTCAAGCCCGTGGTCGCCATCTACTCGACGTTTTTGCAGCGTGGCTATGACCAGTTGATCCACGACGTGGCCATCCAGAACCTGCCCGTGGTGTTTGCGTTGGACCGCGCCGGCATTGTGGGGGCCGATGGCGCCACGCACATGGGCGCCTTCGACATCGCCTTCGTGCGCTGCATCCCCAACATGAGCATGCTCACGCCGGCCGATGAGAACGAGTGCCGCCAGGCGCTGAGCACGGCCTTTGCGCAGCAGCACCCCGTGTGCGTGCGTTATCCGCGTGGCGCAGGTGCGGGCGTGGCCGTGTCCAGCGATCTGAAACCCATGCCCTGGGGCAAGGGCGAGGTGCGCCGCACCAGCCAGGCTGCCAATGGGCAGCGCGTGGCCATCCTGGCCTTTGGCACCTTGCTCTACCCGGCCTTGAAGGCCGCGGAAGGCCTGGACGCGACCGTGGCCAACATGCGTTTTGTCAAACCGCTGGACACCGAATTGTTGCTGGAGCTGGCCCGCACCCACGATGCTTTCGTGACGGTGGAAGAGGGCTGCGTGCAGGGCGGTGCAGGCTCGGCCGTGGCCGAGGCCCTGAGCCATGCGGGCGTCACCAAGCCCCTGGTGATCCTGGGCCTGCCCGACGAGTTCGTCGAGCACGGGGACCCGGTCAAGCTGATGTCGATGTGTGGCCTGGACGCGGCGGGCATCGAGCAATCGGTGCGCCAGCGCCTGCCTCAGGCGGTGGGTGCGCTGACAGCGGCGGATGCGTCCAACGTGACCGCATTGCGCGGGTAAGGCAAGTCGCCGGTCACGGGGTCGTGGCCCATGCTCTTGAGGTGCAAGGCCAGGCCCGCGTCCATGCTTTGGGCATGGTGGGGGAACCACAGCGCCAACTCATGCGCGATCTGGCGAATGGGCCCCAGCTTGCCTTGTTGCCCTTGCGCCATGCCTTCGTGCATCACCTGAAGCACCACGGCGTGCTGAGTAGCGTGGCAGTTTCCAGGGGCAAAACCCGTGGCCAGCATCCATTGGTCTTCGCGACCAAAGTGGTCCTCGGTGTGGGCCAGCAGGGCCTGCCAGGCCTCGACCAGTTGGGCATCTGGGCTCTGCTGGACGGCCGCCAGCAAATCCACGAATTCCCGATGGGTGTCGTCCATGGCGGGCATGGACAGGGACAAGGCTTCAGACCAGACAAGGGTGGCGACCATGGTGCGCGGGTTCATCCAAACAACGATGTCCGCGAGGCTATCGGCTCGCCCCCAAACCGACCTTGACCTGGCGCAATATCAGGCCAGGCGCGCCCGGTGCCGTGCCACTTGCGCCCGCACTTGCTCCGGCGCCGTGCCGCCCAGCAAATTGCGTGCGTTCAGCGAGCCGCGCAATGACAACACTTCGAACACATCGTGCTCGATGGCGGGGTTGTAGTCCTTGAGCTTGTTCAGCGGCAACTCCGACAGGTCCACGCCAGCGGCGATGGCGTCCTTCACTGCGTGCGCCACCACTTCGTGCGCATCGCGGAAAGGCAGGCCCTTCTTGACCAGGTAGTCGGCCAGGTCAGTCGCGGTGGCGTAACCTTTCCTGGCCGCGCGCTCCATCGCCTCGGGCTTGACGGTGATGCCCCCGGCCATTTCCGCAAAGATGCGCAGCGTGTCTTTCAAGGTGTCGACCGTGTCGAACAAGGGTTCCTTGTCTTCCTGGTTGTCCTTGTTGTAGGCCAGGGGCTGGCCCTTCATCAGGGTGATCAGGCCCATCAGGTGGCCCACCACGCGACCAGTCTTGCCGCGCGCCAGCTCCGGCACGTCGGGGTTTTTCTTCTGCGGCATGATGGATGAACCCGTGCAGAAGCGATCCGCCAGGTCGATGAAGCCAAACGATTGGCTCATCCACAGGATCAGCTCTTCGCTGAGGCGCGAGATGTGGACCATGACCAGCGAGGCGGCGGCGGTGAACTCGATGGCGAAGTCGCGGTCGCTGACGGCGTCCAGGCTGTTCTGCGTGACGGCGGGCTGGCCGGCCTCGTCCACCATGCCCAGGGTGCGGGCCACGCGTTCACGGTCCAACGGGTAGCTGGTGCCGGCCAGTGCGGCCGAACCCAAAGGCAGGCGGTTGATGCGCTTGCGCAGGTCGACCAGGCGCTCGGCATCGCGGGCGAACATCTCGACGTAGGCCAGCAGGTGGTGGCCAAAGCTCACGGGTTGGGCCACTTGCAGGTGGGTGAAGCCGGGCAGGATGGTCTCGGCGTTTTGCTCGGCCACGGCCACCAGGGCCTTTTGCAGTTCGGTGAGCAACACGCCGATTTCATCGACCTCGCCGCGCAGCCACAGGCGCACATCGGTGGCGACCTGGTCGTTGCGCGAGCGGCCGGTGTGCAGACGCTTGCCGGCGTCGCCCACCAGCGTGGTCAGGCGGGCCTCGATGTTCAGGTGCACGTCTTCCAGGTCCAGCTTCCAATCGAAGTTGCCGGCTTCGATCTCTTGCGTGATCTGGGCCATGCCTTTTTCGATGGAGGCCCAGTCGGCGGCGGAGATCAGGCCCTGGGCGTGCAGCATGTCAGCATGCGCGAGCGAGCCTTGGATGTCGGCGCGCCACAGCCGTTTGTCGAAGAACACGCTGGCGGTGTAGCGTTTGACCAGGTCGCTCATCGGCTCTGAAAAGAGGGCCGACCAGGCCTGGGACTTGGTATCGAGTTGATTTGTGCTCATGGCGCAGCGTGCTTGGGCGAGAATGTTCCAACCATGGATTGTAGAGAGCCCACGCCCCCCACGTCGAACCGATCACCTCGGTCGCGGGTGGCCGCGTCGGCAAAAGCGTCATCCAGGGCCCCAACACAGGATAAACCGGGGGACACGCTGGCCGCGCCGACCATGTGGGCGGCCACCGGCTTTGACCAGCCAGCCACCCCCACCCGTGCCGCGTCCCGCTCCGCTTTTGACGTGTGCCACGTGGGCGTGGTGCTGCGGGTGGTGCTGGGCATGCAGTTGGTGCTGGCACTGGGCGTGGCCCACGTGGCGGCCAGCCCGGCCGACTGGCTGGTGCGCTGGTCGCAGGCCCTGGCCACGGCCTTGCCGGCCAGTTTGCTGTGGCTGGTGCTGGCCTGTGCCGGGCGTTCGGTGCTGGAGCGCATGTCGCCCCTGGGCCAGTGGGGCAGCGCGGTGCTGCTGGGCGCCTTGGCGGGCCTGTATGGCGAGGTGCAATCGTCCATGCTGGACTGGTGGATGGGCGGGACGCCGCGCAGTTGGTGGACGGTGTGCCCCGCCATGCTGACCGGGGCGGCCTTTGCCTCGGTGACCCTGGCCTGGTTGCGCCAGCGCGGTCACAGCGAGCTACCAGCCCAGGCCCAGGCACGCCTGGCCGAGTTACAGGCGCGCATCCGGCCGCATTTTTTGTTCAACACCCTGAACACCGCGATTGCGTTGGTGCAAATCGAGCCGACGCGGGCCGAAGCCGTGCTGGAAGACCTGGCCGAGCTGTTCCGCCAGGCCTTGACCTCGCCACATTTGCGCGCATCACTGACCGATGAAATCGACCTGGCACAACGCTATCTGCGCATCGAGCAATTGCGCTTTGGCGAGCGACTGACTTTGCATTGGACACTTGACCCGGCTGCGGGTGAGGCCGAGGTGCCCGCCCTGATGCTGCAGCCATTGGTGGAGAACGCCGTCAAGCATGGCGTGGAAGCCGACCCCGATGGCGGCTGGGTGCGCGTGTCCACGCACGTGAAGGCGGGACAGGCCGTGCTGACCATCACCAACTCCATTCCGTCGCACCCGCAAGCTGCCTCCACCGCAGGGCACGGCATTGCCTTGCGCAATGTGCGCCAGCGTTTGCGCCTGATGCACGATGTCGAGGCCAGTTTTTCTGCCGGGGTGCACAAAGGTGAAACGGCCGAGCATGCTTCGGTCTACGTGGTGCGCGTGTCGGTGCCGATCAAGTCGGGGGTGAAAGCATCATGACGAACGATGTCTTGCGCGTCATGGTCGTGGACGATGAGCACTTGGCGCGGCTGCGCTTGAAGACGCTGTTGTCGCAATCCGATTGCCTCAATGTGGTGGTGGCCGAGGCGGGTGATGCCCGCCAGGCCTTGGCAGTTTTCAGCCCGAACGATGGGACCACTGCCCCGGTGATCGACCTGGTCTTGCTGGACATCCAGATGCCCGGCCCGGATGGCCTGCGCCTGGCCGAACGGTTGCGCACGCTGCCCACCCCGCCCGCCGTGGTGTTCGTGACCGCGCATGCGGGGCATGCCTTGCAGGCCTTTGAATTGGAAGCGCTGGACTACCTGACCAAGCCGGTTCGGCTGGACCGCCTGAACGCGGCCTTGGCCCGCTGCGTCAAGCGAAAGCCCCCTGCGGCCATGCCTGGTGTACCCGAGCCGGTGGACGAGCCCACCTTGGTGGCACAAGACCGGGGCCGCCTGGTGCGGGTGCCCGCCTCACAGGTCATCTACCTGAAGGCCGAGCTGAAGTACGTGACCCTGCGCACGGCCGAGCACAGCCATGTGCTGGATCAATCGTTGACGGAGTTGGAAGCCCAACTGGGCGAGCGCTTTGTGCGTGTGCACCGCAATGCCCTGGTGGCGCGATCGGCCATGAAGGCTCTGGAGCGCAGGGCCGATGACGAGGAGGGCGGCGAGACCTGGGCAGTGCAGGTGGAGCCCACGGGCGAGTGGCTGGCCGTGTCGAGGCGACAGGTGGCCACGGTGCGCGAGGTGATGGCGGGGCGCTGACCACAGCGCCCCCGTGAGGCTTGGGCCTAGAAGCCCAGGCTGGCCAGCAGATCGTCGACTTCACCCTGATTGTTGACCACGTCGGTGCGGCCTTGGCCGTCCACCACCGGGCCGCTCAACGAGGGCTCAATGTGCTGATTGGCCGTCATGGCCACTTCAGCCTTGTGGGCCAACTCGGGCGGGGCGGCCTGCATCAGCACGCCAGCCAATTGCTTTTCCAGGTCAGTGGCCAGGGACACCACCTTGGCGACCACCTGACCGGTCAGATCGTGGAAATCCTGCGCCATCATGATGTCGGTCAGGTGGCCGTCCACGCGTTGCGTGACGGTTTCCACGTCTTCCACGAAATTCATCACGGCGCCACTGGCCACGGCCTTGACCGGGTCCGCGACCAGCAGTTGTGCCAGTTTGCGCGTCTGGGCCACGATGTGGGCCTGATCGGCCTTGGCCTCATCAACCAGGTTCAAGACTTTTTCGGCGGCGGCCGCGGTCTTGATGGCGATGTAGCTCAGGCGGCTGCGCGCATCCGGCAGGTTGTTGACCGAGTCAGTCAGCTTGGGCAGCACGCCCAACTGGTTGAGCGTGTCGTGCAATTGGCGTGTCAGCGTGCCCAGCTGCTGAAAAATTTCCGGCGAAGCGGCGGCGGCCGCAGGTGCCGCCATCGTGGGCAGATCATCCATTTTCATCATCGGTTCTCCCTGCTCAGGCCGCGGCCGTGAGTTTTTGCATGATTTTTTGCACCTTCTCTTCCAGCGTCGCCTTGGTGAAGGGCTTGACGATGTAACCCGCAGCACCGGTCTGGGCGGCCAGCACGATGTCTTCCTTGCGGGCTTCGGCGGTGACCATCAGCACCGGCAGGTGCTTGAGCGTGTCGTCCGCCTTGATGGCCTTGAGCAAGTCAAAGCCATTCATGTTGGGCATGTTGATGTCGCTGACCACGAAATCGTATTTGCCGTTCTTGAGCATGTTCAAAGCCACGGCGCCGTCTTCGGCTTCCTCGGCGTTGTTGTAGCCAATTTCCTTGAGCAAACCTCGGACGATGCGGCGCATCGTGGAAAAGTCGTCAACGATCAGGAATTTCATGTCGGGTGAGGGATTGCTCATGGCTCGTCCTTGATTCAATCGTTAGAGGCCTGGCACGGCCTCCGCGAGGTGTTCACAGCCGTTATCGGCGTTCCGTGGGGAGGCTTGAGGCCTTTATGGGGTTGGCCAAAGCCGCAGGGATTTCGGGGTCGGTGGCTTCTTCGTCCGCCTGGCTGGACTCGACTTTGGCCGCCTGGAAGAAGCGGTCTTCGGCTTCGCGGTTCATCACCACGATGCTGATGCGCCGGTTCAAGGGGCTTTCAGGGTCGTCTTTTTCATAGAGCAGGCTGGCGGCCAGGCCCTGCATGCGCAGCACCTTCTCACCAGCCAGGCCACCGGCGATCAGTTCTCGCCGGGAGGCATTGGCCCGGTCGGCCGACAGCTCCCAGTTGCTGTAGCCACGCTCACCTGAGTTGAAGGGCTTGGCGTCGGTGTGGCCTTCGATGGTCAGGCGGTTGGGCACCACGGACAGCACCGCACCAATGGACTGCAGGATGTCCCGCATGTAGCCCTTGACCTCCGCTTTGCCGCTGTCGAACATGGGGCGGCTCTGGTCGTCCACGATCTGGATGCGCAAGCCCTCGGCGGTCAGATCCAGCCGGATCTGCGATTTGTACTGGGCCAGGCGCGAATCATTGGCGATGACCTCTTCCATCTTGTTCTTGAGCGCGGCCAACTGGCTGCGCTCGGCGATGGCCTGCTCGGCCTTGATGGCCTTTTTGCGGGCCTTGATTTCGGCAGTTTCCGAGGCGCCCTTCTTGAGCTGCCCCACGCTTTCGGCCAGGTTGTTGCCGCCGCCCTTGACGATGGAGGAGGCATCGCCTGCACCCGAGCCGCCGAACATGGCGACTTTCAACGGGCTGTTGAAATAGTCGGCAATGCCCTTCTTGTCGCCCTCGGTGGTCGAGCCCAGCAGCCACATCAGCAGGAAGAAGGCCATCATGGCCGTCACGAAGTCGGCGTAGGCGATCTTCCAGGCGCCACCGTGAACGGCGTGGCCGCCCTTCTTGACGCGCTTGATGATGATCGGCTGGACTTTTTTGGAATCACCGGCCATGGGAGGTCTCCGCGAGGTTCATCATGGCTTGGGTCACTTCTTGCCCTTGACGTGGCTTTCAAGCTCGGCAAAGGTGGGGCGCTCGGTGGAATACAGCACCTTGCGGCCGAACTCGATGGCCACTTGTGGCGCGTAGCCTTGCATGCTGGCCAGCAGCACGGTCTTGACCACGTTGAATTCCTTGGTGCCTTCGTCGAGCTTTTGCTCCATCAGGCCACCCAGCGGTTCGACCACGGCATAGGCCAGCAAGATGCCCAGGAAGGTGCCGACCAGCGCCGAGCCGATCATGCCGCCCAGGATGGCGGGCGGTTGGCCCACCGAGCCCATGGTGTTGACCACCCCCAGCACGGCGGCCACGATGCCGAAGGCGGGCAGGGCGCCGGCCAGGCGGGCCACGGCGGCCACGGCGGCATGGCCTTCGTGGTGGTGGGTGTCGATCTCGTTGTCCATCAGGCTTTCGATCTCGTGGGCATTGAGGTTGCCCGAGACCATCATGCGCAGGTAGTCGGTGATGAACTCGACCACGTGGTGGTCGTGGCCCATGGTGGGGTACTTCTTGAACAGGGCCGAGTTGTGGGGGTCTTCAACGTCCTTTTCAATGGACATCAAGCCTTCCTTGCGCACCTTCTGCAAGATCTCGTACATCATGGCCATCAGCTCCATGTAGCGCGCCTTGGTGTATTTGGAGCCCTTGAGCAAAGGCCCCAAGTTGGCGATCACGGCCTTGATGGTTTTGGTCTGGTTGTTGACCACGAAGGCACCCAAGGCGCCTCCCATGATGGACATCATTTCCAGGGGCAAGGCATGAAGGATCACTTCCGTGTTGCCGCCGTGGATGACGTATGCCCCAAAGATGCAGCCCAGCGCGACGATGTATCCGATGACAAGGTTCATGGTGTTCTGGTCAAAGACGGGGCGGATGGTTGATCAAGGCCTTGATCTTCGGCGAGCGGGCCTGCTTCCTAAGCCGTGAACAGAAGCATGCGGGCGGGGCTTTTTTCACGTCACAGAAAAAAGCGGGCCCGGTTGGGGGGCCCGCTAAAGCACTCACCGTGCTAGGAGGAGACAAGCAAGGACGCTTCGTTTCCAAACCGCCCAACAGTTCTATCGACAGATCACGTTGGAGCTTGAGCGTGGAAGGCGTGCGTTTTGCACAAAATCAATGCATGTGCAGGGCACCAGCGGCCTTGCCCTTGCCAGCGCGAGCTGGGGGGTTGCACAGGCCACAGGTGAAGTGGCGGGCGATTTCATGGGGGTGGGTGACGTAAGAGCCACCGCACTTGTTGCATTTGGTCAGGCTGAGCATGCCGTTGTCGATGAA
>Ga0209841_1000081_pt1 | contig 21060 bp, 12 predicted proteins | sample GWRWT4_30Apr14_FD_187185 | JGI IMG/M metagenome (GOLD analysis project Ga0209841, IMG submission 187185) | Sand microcosm microbial communities from a hyporheic zone in Columbia River, Washington, USA - GW-RW T4_30-Apr-14 (SPAdes) (version 2) | ecosystem: Engineered > Artificial ecosystem > Sand...
CAACCGCGCTTCATTGAACTGAAAAATTCGTCGTTGGATTTGGTGCTCTTCATTTTTTCAAGCAAAAATTCCATCGCCGATAATTCATCCATCGGATGCAGCAATTTGCGCAAAATCCAGCTTTTTTGCAGGATATCGGGCTTGAGCAGGAGTTCTTCACGGCGCGTGCCCGACTTGTTCAGCAAGATCGAGGGGTAAACGCGCTTTTCGGACATGCGGCGATCCAGGTGGATTTCGCAGTTGCCAGTGCCCTTGAATTCTTCGTAGATCACTTCATCCATGCGGCTGCCGGTATCGACCAGCGCAGTACCGATGATGGTGAGCGAGCCGCCTTCTTCGATGTTGCGCGCTGCGCCGAAGAAGCGCTTGGGGCGTTGCAGGGCGTTGGAATCAACACCGCCCGACAAGACTTTGCCGGATGAAGGCAAAACGTTGTTGTAGGCTCTAGCCAGGCGGGTGATCGAATCCAGCAGGATGATCACGTCTTTTTTCAGTTCGACCAGGCGCTTGGCGCGCTCGATCACCATTTCGGCGACCTGAACGTGGCGCTGGGCGGGTTCGTCAAACGTGGAGCTGATGACTTCGCCGCGCACAGTGCGCTGCATTTCGGTCACTTCTTCCGGGCGTTCGTCGACCAGCAGCACGATGACGTGGACGTCAGGGTAGTTGTTGGTCAGCGCGTGCGCCAGGTTCTTCATCATCACCGTCTTGCCGCTCTTGGGCGGAGCCACGAGCAGGGCGCGCTGGCCTTTGCCCAGGGGCGCGATCAGGTCAACGATGCGGCTGGTGATGTTCTCATCGGTTTTGATGTCGCGTTCGAGCTTGAACTGTTCGTCGGGGAACAGGGGCGTCAAGTTCTCGAACATGATCTTGTTCTTGTTGACTTCGGGCGACAGGCCATTGACCCGGTCAACCTTGACCAACGCGAAATAACGCTCGCCATCCTTGGGGACGCGCACTTCGCCTTCGACCATGTCGCCGGTGTGCAGGTTGAAGCGCCGCACTTGGCTGGGCGACAGGTAGATGTCGTCCGTGCTGGCCAGGAAGCTCATGTCCAGGGCGCGCAGGAAGCCGAAGCCGTCGGGCAGCACTTCGAGCACGCCGTCTCCGAAGACTTGCTCGCCCGCCTTGGCGCGCTTTTTCATGATGGCGAACATCAACTCCTGCTTGCGCATGCGGGAGATGTTCTCGAGCTCAAGGGCTTCTGCCATCGCCGTCAATTCGGTGATGTGCAAAGCCTTCAGTTCTGAAAGGTGCATGGATTGGGACCCTGTACGAAACCCCTCAAGCTGCTGCGGTTCGATGGCGAGCTGCGCAAACCTGGGGATCAGATCGTGGGTGAATTCGAAGGGGGTAGAAAGAAAGGGCGCACAGGCCTTTTGATGCAAGCGCTGTTGCCTTGAACGGCATCAGCGCAGGGCCTGTGGCACCCGCTAGGCAGTTGGTTGCTGCTCAGCTTCACGAGAACCAGCTGCAAGAATATCAGCTGGTTGACCCATTATAGAAAGGAAACGCCAATAAATCAGAGATTGGCGTCGACAAAGGCGGTGAGCTGAGCCTTGGACAGCGCGCCGACCTTGGTGGCCGCCAGTTGGCCCCCCTTGAAGATCATCAACGTGGGGATGCCGCGGATGCCGAATTTGGCGGGCACGTCGCGGTTTTGGTCCACGTTCATCTTGGCGACGTTGAGGCGACCGCTGTAATCGGTGGCCAGCTCGTCCAGGATGGGGGCGATCATCTTGCAAGGACCGCACCATTCAGCCCAGTAATCAACCAGCACAGGTTGGGCCGATTGAAGGACGTCTGAATCGAAAGATGCGTCAGAAATGTGTTTGATCAGGTCGCTGCTCATGGAACTATCCTTGGTGACTCCGGCGGTGCGTGAACTGCAAAAAAACCACCAGAATGGTTGAGAAGATTCTGACACAGAAGATGTGGCCGCTGAAGCAGGCCACAAGAGACCATCACCCTATGACCGCCATAGTCAGCAACGAAAACGAGATTTTGCAGCCCACGGCCTGGCTTTGGGCGCAAGGGCGCCCCGCGAGAGATTGCTGGGATGAATGGGCCTGCGCGGTTTCCGGGTGGTGTGCTGACAACGGTTTGAGCCCCCGCGATGTGGTGGTGCTGTTGCCCGTGGGGGCTTTGCTGCCCGTGGCTCGGCAGGCTTGGGCCCGCGCGGTGGGCGGGTGGTTGCCGCAAATCGAAACGGTGCCCACCTTGGCGCAGTCCTTGGCCTGGTCACGAGAGGCCAAGGCATCTGTGCCGGTGAGTGCCGAGTTGGGGCCCGCGCCCACCTTGGATGTGGTGCTGGACCGTCTTGTAGTGACCCAGGCCCTGAGCGCTCAGGCCTGGGGGCGGCAATGGGCTCAGCGCGACCGGCGGGCGTTCGAGCACGCGGTGACGCAGGTGGTGGATTGCGCTCATTTGTGGGTGCGTGTGGCACAAGCCTGTCCGCCAGACAAGCGCCTTGCTTATTGGGCGACGTGCCGAGACGCGCTGAGCGCGGCCCATGCCGCCAGCACGGGGCCGGGCGCACGCGAACGCCTGCTGCTGGCCTGGGCGCTGGAGTGGGCGGCCAGCAGTGACGATGGTCACTGGGTGACCGATGTCTTGTTCAGCCATCGTGCTGCCGCCTGGGTTGGCGTGACGGCGGGCGAGACCGTGGTGCCTGGCAGCGAGTCATCGGTGATGTTGGCGGTGTTGAGGCAGGCAACCTTGTCGGGCGTGCCAGCCTTGTGGATGAACGCTGTGACGGCGCCAGGGCAGGGCGATGCTGCGGGTGGGCCTGCATTGGCGCGCTGCCAGGATTTTGAAGATGAGGCGCAGCAAACCACGGCCCAGGTGCTTGCAGCGGTTCAGCAAGCTCGGGCTTCGGCCGGTGATCCGGTGGCCTTGATCGCGTTGGACCGAAGCCTGGTCAGGCGCGTGCGTGCTTTGTTGGAGGGCGCTGGTGCCACCTTGTCGGACGAGACCGGCTGGAAGCTCTCGACCACCCGCGCAGGCGCCGCTGTGACGCGCATGCTGGCGGCATCGCAGCCACGCGCTTCTACCGATGACTTGCTGGATTGGCTCAAGTCGGGCTGGGTGAGCTGGGCCGAACTTGGATCACCTGCTGAGTTGGACGCCTCGGTGGCCTCTTTGGAGACTTGGTGCCGACGCCATGGTTTGCTGGTGGCCTGGGGCTTGTCGAGGCATGGCCATGACATGGCCACGGATCTGGTACCCGACGGGCGGCAAGCCATGCCCGAGTCTGCTCGGCGGTTGTGGTCAAGGGCTCGGCAGACCGTGCAGTTGCTGGCGCCGTTGTGGGGCAGTGGTCGCGCGCCTCTGTCGGTAATGCTGGCGCAGGTGGCCGAGGCCTTGAAGGACTGCGAGGCCTGGCAGGCACTGGTGGACGACGTGGCTGGGGTGTCGGTGCTGAAGGCACTGCACCTGAGCAGCGAAGATGGTAGTGAAGCTTTGGCCTGGCCTTTGGTGACCAGGGATTTGCGCATGGACGGGCACGGCCTGAGTCGCTGGGTTGACGATGTGCTGGAGGAATCCAGCTTCCGGCTGGAGTCGGCAGCCGCGGGCGATGCCAAGGTGGATGTGGTGGTGACGCCGTTGACGCGCGCCGTGCTCAGGCCCTTCAGCGCGGTGGTGATGCCGGGTGCGGATGAAGGGCAATTGGGGGCCATGAATGGTGTGCCGGGGTGGGTGCATGGTGCCTTGTCGGAGCAGATGGGCTTGCCGACCAAAGCCACCACCCGCGATGCGCAGTGGGCATCGTTTGCCTTGCTGATGGCCCAGCCCTGCATGGCGTGCCTGTGCCGCGAGGCCAATGGGCGAGAGCCGCTGGAACCCAGCCCTTGGTTTGAGCGTTGGTCCATGCACACTGGGCAGGCTCTGCGCCGTCTGGACGATGTTCGGCTGACGCAGTGGGTGCCGGCTTTGCCCATGGACATGCCTCGTCCCAGCCTGCGGCGTGTGGACGCATCGGATGTTGCCCGCGGGTGTTTGAAGTTGCCGCTGCCTACGCAGATCACGGCCACGTCTTACGAGTCCTTGCGCCAATGTCCCTACCGCTTCTTTGCCCGCCATGTGTTGAACCTGCGGCAACTGGACGAACTGGAAGAGGGCGTGGATCGGTCTGACTTTGGGGTGTGGCTGCATGCGGTGCTGCAAAGCTTTCACACGCGTCGCGATGAGGTGCCGGTCGCCAAGGATGACGATGTCGCCCTGTGGGTGCAGGCCGCGCAGGATGTGACACAGGCGCAGGGCTTGGACCGTGACAGCCGCCGGCCTTTTTTCTTGCCCTTTGCCGCCACCCTGGAACGCTTGGCCGTGAACTATGTGGCGTGGCTGCATGGCCATGAGGGCCAGGGCTGGCGTTTCGCGAAAGCCGAAGAAGTGGTGCAGTGGCCCATGGTTTTGTCCTGCGAATCAGGTGAGGACGTGACGGTGACCTTGCACGGCCAACTGGACCGGCTGGACCGGCGAGGCCAAGGCAGTGATGACACTGCCTGGACCGTGATCGACTACAAGACGGGCTCGCTCGAGGGGCTCAAGCAGAAGGTCAGGCAACCGCTGGAAGACACGCAGTTGGCCTTCTATGCCGCCCTGGCGCAACATGCGCCCGCCACGGCTGATCCTGGCGATCCGCTGCGGGTGACCCAGGCGGTTGAGGGCCTGTACCTTCAGATGGATGAAAAAGGCGTGACCCAGGTGGAACACCCTGATGTGATCGAGTCGGCTCAGGCTTTAGTGGAAGGGGTCCGCATGGACCTGACACGTTTGCTGGCCGGGGCCGCCATGCCCGCTCTGGGCGAAGGCGTGGCCTGCGACTATTGCGAGGTGCGCGGCCTGTGCCGGCGTGACCATTGGACCTTGGCGGAGGCGCTGTCATGAGCCTGGCCGCATACCGCATCAATGACGAGGCCGTGCCGCGCGAGCACTTCTACCAGGTGGCCTGCGATCCCCAACGGAGCGTGGTGGTCGAGGCCTGTGCCGGAGCAGGCAAGACCTGGATGCTGGTGTCTCGCATCTTGCGGGCCTTGCTGGATGGCGTGGCGCCTTCGCAGATTTTGGCCATCACCTTCACGCGCAAGGCTGCTGGCGAGATGCGTGAGCGCCTGCACCAATGGCTGCGCGAATTTTCACAAGCTGATGATGGCGAGCGCCAGAAGCAATTGGTGATGCGCGGCATGTTGCCTGCCCAGGCTGTGCAGGCCTCGGCCGCCCTGGCCGATTTGTACAGGCAGTGGTTGGAGGATGGTCGTGGGGTGGAAATTCACACCATCCATGGCTGGTTTTCGCGGCTGGTGCGTGCCGCGCCATTGGATGCGCTGGCTGAGCTGGGTCTGCCGCCAGAGTTGAACCTGGTGGAAGACAGCAGTGAGCTGTGGCCTGAGTTGTGGGGGCGCTTCCTCAGGCGGATGGACGCGCAACAATCGGCCTCTGGATCAGAGGCCAAGGCGCGTGTCGAACTGGACGCCTTTGTGGCCATGGTGCGCGATGTGGGGCGCTTCAACCTGGAATCCTGGCTGCAATCGGCTTTGTCCAACCGCCTGGAAATCACCTTGGCGGATCAGGCTGGACAGCTGGAAGGCAGTGTTGAAGCCGTGGGCCAATGGTCGGTACATTGGGCGGGCGTGAATGATCCGCGTGAGGTTTTGCTGAAGACTTCCGTCAATGGGCAGTTCTGGGCCTTGGCGAAGTTGTTGTGCCAGGCCAAAGGCGTGAAGGCACAAACCGCCGGCCGTGGCGTTGAACAGGCCTTGGGACAAACTGAGGTCATGGCGCAATACGACGGATTGCGCCAGGCCTTGTTCACGGACAAGGGGCCGCGCAAGCAACTGGGCGAGTTCGAAGAACTGGCTTGGGCTGTGGCCTGGCTGTCGGACCTGGCCTTGGCGGTTGATCAGGCCCAGGCCCATGCCCAGCACCAGCGCATGTGTCTGTTGGCCCGCGCCTTGTTCGAGGAGTACACCAGCCTCAAGGCCCAGCGAGGGCAGGTGGACATGGTCGATCTGGAACTGGCCGCCTCGCACCTGTTGGGTGATTCATCGGTGGCGGGCTGGATTCAGGAGCGGCTGGACACCCAGGTGCGGCAGTTGCTGATGGACGAGTTTCAGGACACCAGCCCCTTGCAATGGCAAACGATGAAGTCGTGGTTGGGCGGGTACGCGGGGGCGGGCGGTGGCTTGAGCGGGCGACAGTCCATGCAGGTGTTCCTGGTGGGGGACCCCAAGCAAAGCATCTACCGTTTCAGGCGCGCCGACCCCCGCGTGTTTGAGGCTGCCAAGCATTTCGTGCTGGATGGCTTGCAAGGCGATTTGCTGTCGTGCGATCACACTCGCCGCAATGCGCCCGGTGTCATCGAGGTGCTGAACCTCGTCATGGACAGCGCCGTGGCGGAAGGCGCTTTCACCGGCTTCAGGCCGCACACCACGGAATCGCATGAGGCGGCCAAGGTGTCGGTGCTGCCCGATGTGCCCCGCCCGCCGAGCGAGCCTCGCGGGCAGGAAGCGGAGATCGCCTGGCGCGACACCTTGGTCGAGCCGCGCGAAGAGCCTGACTCTTCACTCAAACAGCTTGAAGCCGAGCATGTGGCCCAAGCCATTGGCGAGTTGATCCGGGATCAGGGCCTGCAGCCTGAAGACATTTTTGTGCTCAGCCGCAAGCGCGCGACCCTGGCTTGGGTGGGCCTGGCGCTTCAGGCTCAGGGCGTGCCCTACGTGGCACCTGAAGACACGCGGCTCATTGACACGCCCGAGGTGCGTGACCTGGTAGCCCTGGTCGAAACCCTTGTGTCGCCCCAACATGACCTGGCCTTGGCGCATGCTTTGCGCAGCCCGGTGTTTGGCTGGTCGGATGACGAGGTGATGGGCCTGGCCGCCCGAGCTCGGGCATCGGGTGGCACTTGGTGGAGAGCCCTGATGGCATGGGGTGATGCGGGCCCGGCGGTAATGCACGCGGCCCAGTCGCTGAGCCGTTGGCAAGCGCTGGCCCGACACGCACCGCCGCACGATTTGTTGGAGGCCATGTTGACCGAAGGCCGGATCCGCGAACGCTGGGTGGCCACGGTGCCGCCTGCCATGCGGGCGCAAGCCATGGTCCACATCAATGCCTTGCTGGCCCAAAGCCTGGACATGGACGGTGGTCGCGATGCCACGCCATACCGTTGGATCCGGGCGCTCAAGCGCTTGCCGCTGGCCTTGCCGGCGCGTGTTCACCCGGGCGCGGTTCAATTGTTGACCATCCACGGCGCCAAGGGCCTGGAGGCGCGGGTGGTGTTCATCGTGGACGCGGACGCCCAGGAAGGGCGCCCCAACAACCACACCGTGATGGTCGATTGGCCAGAAAGCGAAGCCCGTCCGGTGAGCTGCGCGTTCATCCGATCCGAGGCCAACCCACCCCCGAGCCTGAGCCTGGCCATGGACCAGGAGCGCGCGGCCCAGCGGCGGGAAGAACTCAATGCCCTGTACGTGGCCTTGACCCGGGCTCGCGAACAACTGGTGTTCAGCCGAACACAGCCTCGCACCAGCAACAAGCACGGCAGTTGGTGGCAGCGTTTGATCGACGCCAAGGCGGTTGGCGAGGCGCACGCTTGGGTACCGCGATCGCCAGGCGAGACCGCCGTGGTCCACGACAGGGGCGCGCCAGCGCCCTCCGATGCCTGTCTGGCCGTGCTGCCGGTCTTGGAGGCTCGGCCTGGCGAGGCTGTTACCTCCACACCGCCGCCCATGGTCGAGGATGCCGCCTTGTTGGGACAAGTGCTTCACAAGGCGCTGGAATGGTTGACCACGGTGGCCACTGGCCACCGGAGCACGCTGCGTGTCCAGCAAGCGATCCAGGCCGCCTGCCTGTCACTGTCAGCCCCCATGACCCTGTTGGAGCGTGCCGAGCCCTTGGTGTCCAAAATCCTGGGCAGTCAGGAGTTGGCGGCGTGGCTGGACCCGCACCAGCTTGCCTGGGCAGGCAACGAGGTGGGATTGATTCACGAGGGCAAGACGCTGCGCATCGATCGCCTGGTGGCGATGGACTCGGCCAGTGGGCGCGAGTGGTGGGTGCTGGACTACAAACTCCAGCATCGGCCTCAGGATCTGCCGGCTTACCAGGCGCAAATGCGGCAGTATGTGGAGGCCGTCTCGCAACTCCAGCCCGGGGACATCGTGCGCGCGGCCTTCATCACCGGCGAGGGACGGCTGATTGAACTGGTTTGAAAAAAGGCGGTCTTCCCGGCATTTGAAACACTTTCACACTGGCGCAACTGCGGTTCAATCGGACATACCGGGGCGATGTATCACCCCATGAAAAAAGCATCTTTCACCGCCCATGGCCGTCATCACGCCACCATCGTCACCGCCGGTTCCGCACTTTGGCCGCTTTGAGCTGCGCCAATTGCTCAGCCGCAGTCTGGCGGCGACCACCTGGCGCGCGATCGATCCGAGGTTGCAGCACGAAGTGGTGCTGTGCGTGCCGCGAGCGCAGCCACGCCCACCCAAAGAGTTGGAGTCCTGGCACCAGGATGTTCAGGCTGCAGCCAGGCTGAAACACCCCAGGCTGGTCGATGTGCTGGAAATCAGCATTCAGGACGGCTGGCCGTTTGTCAGCGCACACCGCGGCGCCTGCGTGTCCTTGGCCGAGCGCCTGGCCGCTGGGCCACAACCCACTTTGGTCGAGATGATCGGTTGGATGGTGGATGTGCTGGAAGGCTTGGCCTATGCCCACGATGCAGGTGTGGCTCACCGCGATCTGGGCCTGCACAACGTATTGATTGACGCCCATGGCCGTGCCAGCCTGGCGGGACTGGGCGTGGGGTTGATGGCTGAAGTGCCCGGAAAACCCAAAGCGAATGCTGGTTTGCAGCAACAGCGTGCCGACGCAGAACACGATGTGCTCATGGCCGGTTTGCTGATGTACCGCCTGCTGGCGGGCGGGCCGGCGCTGGACGATGCCGACCTGTGCAGCGCAGCTCAACGAGTTGGGCGAGAGATCGTGCGTTTGCCCTGGTCGGCAACGCAACCTGTGCCTGACACCTTGCGGGCCATTGTCAACCGCTCCACCGATCGCCAGCAACGCCAGCGCTACCTGAACGCGCGCACCCTGCTGGCCGCACTGCAAGGTTGGATCAAGACCAACGAGCAGGAATCTGGCGGCCCGCTGGCATTGCTGATCGACCGCTTGAACACGGTGGGCAGCCTGCCGAGCCGCCCGCGCATGGGCCGCGTGTTCAACCAGTCGCTGGGCAAGGACAACCTGCGGGTGGATGACATCGTCGATGTCATCGCCAAAGACCCCGGGCTGGTGTGGGAGTTGCTGCGCAGCGTGAACACCGCGAGATTCCAAACCGGCATCAGCGATGACCGTGTGACCACCATCACCCGGTCCGTCGTGCTGATGGGGCAATTGGGTTTGCGCAATGTGGCATCGGTGTTGCGGCCGTGGCCGGGCGCCTTGGGGGCGGCCGATTCAAAGGTCGGGCCTGATGTCGCAACTCCGGTGGCCCAGACCACCCTGGAGAATGAGTTGCGTCGCACCAGCATTGCAGGGCACATCGCTCGCTTGCTGGCGCCGTTTTCCATCAGCGACGAAGAGGCCTTGGTGGCCGCGATTTCGCAGCGTCTGGGGCATTTGCTGGTGCGCTATCACTTCCCTGACGAGGCCGCCCAGATCGACCGACTCATGCAACCCGGTCCTCCGCCCGATGCGACCAGCCCACCCACTCCCGGCATGAACATGGAAGCGGCTGCTGGTGCCGTGCTGGGCGTGGAGATGGAAGAGCTGTCGATCGCCGTGATGCGCTACTGGGGCATGGACGACAAGCTGCAACAGGCCGCGAGGCCTTTGAACAAATCATCGCCAGTGCGCCGGCCGGATGATGGCGCAGAAATGTTGCGCGCGGTGGCCAGCTTGGCCAATGAACTGACCACGGCGGTGGGTGCTGAGCCCACGCGTTTGCAGGCTCAGGTGAACCACTGCTTCACGCGCTATGCCCGTGCGCTGGGCCTGACCTTCAAGGATTGCCAGGAAGCGCTGGAGACCTCAATCCGCCTGGTGGATGCTCCCCTGGCACCCGCCAAAGCCGGCTAGCCTTTGAGTGCCAGGGCGCAGTCGGTCACCAGGGCTGGGCCCTTGTAGATCAGTCCGGTGTAGACCTGGACCAGATCAGCCCCGGCATCGCGTTTCGCGCGTGCATCAGCACCACTCATGACCCCACCCACGCCAATGATGGGAAAGCGCGGGCCCAAGGCGGCCCGCAACTGGCGGATGACCTGGTTGCTGGCCTCGAACACGGGCGCGCCACTCAGGCCACCGGTCTCTTCAGCGTGTGCCATGCCCTTGACGGCATCACGACTGATGGTGGTGTTGGTGGCAATCACGCCATCGATGCCATTGTTCTGCAAGGTGGCGGCGATCACGCCCACCTGGGTCTCGTCCAGATCAGGCGCGATCTTCACGAACATGGGCACGTGGCGCTTGTCGCGCGCCATCAAGGCCTGGCGGCGGGTTTGCAGCGCGCCCAATAACTTGTCCAGCGCTTCATCGCTTTGCAGGCTGCGCAGGTTCTGCGTGTTGGGCGACGAGATGTTGACCGTCACGTAGTCGGCCCAGGGGTACACGCCCTCCAGACCGATCAGGTAATCATCGACCGCGTTCTCGATGGGCGTGCTGGCGTTCTTGCCGATGTTCAAGCCCAGGATGCCGCCTTGCTGGCGAAAGCGCGCCCGCCGCACATTGTTCACGAAAGCATCCAGGCCATCGTTGTTGAAGCCCAGCCGGTTGATCAGCGCATTGGCCTGTGGGAGGCGAAACATGCGGGGCTTGGGGTTGCCCGGCTGTGGCTTGGGCGTGACCGTGCCCACTTCCACAAAGCCAAAGCCCATGGCGCCCAGGCCGTCGATGCACCGGCCATTCTTGTCCAGCCCGGCGGCCATGCCAATGCGGTTGGGAAACTTCAAACCGGCGATCTCGACCGGATCGCTGACCCGGCTGGCGCCCCAGGCGCAGTCCAAAGGCGTGTTCTGAAACCGCGCCAGGGCGCCCATGGTCAGTTCGTGGGCAACTTCCGGGTCCAGGTTGAACAGGACGGCGCGGGACAGGGCGTAGGGAATCAGGGGCATGGACGGGCAAAAACACGTGGGCGCGGCAAGGCGCAGGTCCGCTATTGTCCCAGATTGCCAGGGACTGTTGAGGCAGCCCGCCTATGGCAAACTGCGCCCCCTGATCGATGCGCTCGCATTTTCCGTAGATTTTCCTAGGGCACCCGCTTGAACAAGATCCTGATGCAAATCGCGACCGAACTGAAGGTTCGGCCTGCCCAAGTCAACGCCGCCGTGGAGTTGCTGGATGGGGGCGCCACCGTGCCCTTCATCTCCCGTTACCGCAAGGAAGCCACCGACGGCCTGGACGACACGCAACTGCGCGACCTGGAAGCGCGTCTGACCTACTTGCGCGAGCTGGAAGACCGACGCGAAGCCGTCATCAAGAGCATCGACGAGCAAGGCAAGCTGACGCCCGAGTTGCGCGCCGCCATCGAGGCCGCGCCCACCAAGCAGGAACTCGAAGACCTGTACCTGCCCTACAAGCAAAAGCGCCGAACCAAGGCCATGATCGCCCGCGAAGCCGGCATTGAACCTTTGGCCGACAAGCTGTTCGCCGATCCGTCGCTCGATCCACAAACCGAGGCCGCCGCTTTCATCAACGCCGATGGCGGTTTCGCTGACACCTTCGCCGTGCTGGATGGCGTGCGCGACATCCTGTCTGAGCGCTGGGCCGAAGACGCCACCCTGATCGGCAAGATGCGTGATTGGCTGTGGGAAGAGGGCCTGTTCAAGTCCAAGCTGATGGACGGCAAGGACGAGCAGAATCCCGACATCTCCAAGTTCCGCGACTACTTCGACTACGACGAACCCATCCGCACCGTGCCCTCGCACCGCGCGCTGGCCGTGTTCCGTGGCCGCTCGCTGGAGTTCCTGGATGCCAAGCTGGTGCTGGATGAAGAGGTCGTGCCTGGCCAAGCTACCCTGGCCGAAGGCCGCATCGCGCGCCACCTGGGCTGGAGCCATGCCAAGCGCGCCAGCGATGACCTGATCCGCAAAACCGTCGGCTGGACCTGGAAGGTCAAGCTCAGCCTGAGCCTGGAGCGCGATTTGTTCTCGCGCCTGCGCGAAGGCGCCGAGAAGACCGCCATCAAAGTCTTCGCAGAGAACCTGCGAGACCTGCTCTTGGCCGCGCCCGCCGGCAAGCGAGTGGTCATGGGCCTGGACCCGGGCATCCGCACCGGCGTGAAGGTGGCCGTGGTCAGCGACACCGGCAAGGTGCTCGACACCTCTACCGTCTACCCGCACGAGCCGCGCAAGGACTGGGAAGGCTCGATCCACACCCTCGGCCGCTTGTGCGCCACCCATGGTGTCAACCTGATCGCCATCGGCAACGGCACTGCCAGCCGCGAGACCGACAAGCTGGCTGCTGATCTGATCAAGCGCATCCAGCAACTGGCCCCAGGCACCATGATCGACAAGGTCGTGGTGTCAGAGGCCGGCGCGTCGGTCTATTCAGCCTCTGAATTTGCCAGCAAAGAACTGCCTGATCTGGACGTGACCTTGCGTGGTGCCGTCAGCATTGCCCGCCGCCTGCAAGACCCGCTGGCCGAGCTGGTCAAGATCGACCCCAAGAGCATCGGCGTGGGCCAGTACCAGCACGACGTCAACCAGAGCGAGATGGCCCGCACCTTGAGCACCGTGGTTGAAGACTGCGTGAATTCGGTGGGCGTGGACCTGAACACGGCCTCCGCGCCGCTGCTGTCGCGCGTGTCGGGTTTGAGCACCACCGTGGCCAACAGCATCGTGCGCTGGCGTGATGCCAATGGTGCCTTCAAGAACCGCAAGCAGTTGATGGACGTGGCCGGCTTGGGCGCCAAGACGTTCGAACAAGCCGCAGGTTTTCTGCGAATCCGCGATGGTGACAACCCGCTGGACATGTCGGGCGTGCACCCCGAGACCTATCCCGTCATCGAGAAGATGATCAAGGCCACGGGCAAGCCGATCAGCGAATTGGTGGGGCGCTCGGACGTGATCCGCACGCTGCGGCCCGAGGCCTTTGCCGACGAGAAGTTCGGCATCGTCACCGTGAAAGACATCCTGACCGAGCTGGAAAAACCCGGCCGCGATCCGCGCCCCGATTTCAAGGTGGCGCGCTTCAACGATGGCGTGGACGACATCAAAGATCTGCAGGAAGGCATGGTCCTGGAAGGCACGGTCAGCAACGTCGCTCAGTTCGGCGCGTTTGTGGACCTGGGTGTGCACCAGGACGGCCTGATTCATGTGAGCCAACTGGCCAACAAGTTCGTGAACGATGCGCGCGAGGTGGTCAAGACGGGCGACATCGTCAAGGTCAAGGTGTTGGAGGTGGACTTGGCGCGCAAGCGGATTTCGCTGACCATGAAGCTGGATGCGGCCATGCCAGCCAAGGGCGCGGCGAAGGCCGACAACAACTATCGGCCGGCGGCGCGCAATGAGCGTTTCAGTGCGCCGCGTGGTGGTTCGTCCAGCCCTCAGCCGCAGGAGCAGTCGGCCATGGCGGCGGCGTTTGCCAAGTTGCAGGCCAAACGCTGAGCGCTTTGCTGGCCTCGCATGAAAAACGGGAGTCTTGGCTCCCGTTTTGTCGTTCAAGCAGCAAACAGATCAGTGATCAGGCCACCTGGCGCTTGTGCTGCCGACGGCGTGCGGCCAGGCCCAGCACCCCCAGGCCTACCACCATCATGAGGCTGGTATCGGCCTCGGGAACAGCCGCAGCCTGAACGGTGAGCCCCAAAAAGCCCACCGAGTTCGAGTAGTACGGCAGATTGGCCGTGTTGGTGGGATCGTCGGTGCGCACAAAGTCGAAGATCAAGCGGCCTTGAAAACTGGGCAGCTCAGCGGGTAAGCCGCTGTCGTTCAGGAAGTTGAACGTGCCACCGGTCACGCCGCCAACCCACAGCAGGCGCACATTGTTCAAGGTGTAGTCACCAATGGTGAAACCATTGAGTTGGCGCTGGTATTCCGTGGGCTGCGTGTTGGTGCCCACCTTGGGCGTGACTTCCGAGTTCAGCGTGATGATGTCCAACGTGGACCCGGTGGGCATTCCGCCGCTGTAGCCGTTGCGGACGCTGGTCGTGCCGGTGATGTCGGAAAACTGGTGGGTGCCGATGGCGCCGCTGATGCGATAGAAGGACTGAATCACCGGGCCGCTGGTGGCGTAGATCGAATAACCTGGCTCGAAACCGAGGTCTCCGGACTGGCCGTACAAGGGCGTGGCTGGGTCGTAGGTGAATGCACCCGAGACCGCCAGGCCGCTCAGCAGGCTGGTGATGTCGGAGGGGCCGTCAATGATCGACCCCGTGGAAAACGTGTAGTGAACCGGCGCGGCCATCGCAGGCGCCAGCAGTGACATGAATGCGGCGCACAGACTGGTGCTGGCCACTTTGCGGAACGACATGCAATCTCCCTGAGAACAAAGATTCGATTATCCAGGGCCTGATCCCACCAGCAAGTCCTCAAATAGGTGGGTGGTGCAGCCAACCCACGCCCAAGCCCACTACCATGGCGGCCCATGAGCACACGTTTTGACACCATCATCATCGGCGCCGGATTTGGCGGTTTGGGCATGGGCATCGCCTTGAAACAGGCGGGGCTGAACTCCTTTCTCATCCTGGAAAAGTCAGGCGACGTGGGCGGCTGCTGGCGCGAGAACACTTACCCCGGCGCAGCGTGCGATGTGTCCTCGCACCTGTATTCCTTTTCATTTCGTCCCAAGCACGACTGGTCGCGCAAGTTCGCGCCCCAGGCCGAAATCCTCACCTACCTGCGGGATTGCGCCGAGGCCTACCAGTTGAATGCCCAGTTGCGTTTGAACAGCGAAGTGGCGTCGGTGGCCTACCTGGGCACCGAGCAAGGCTGGCAGCTCACGCTGACGTCTGGCCAGCACCTGCAGGCACGCTTCGTGGTCACGGCCTGCGGCCAGCTGAGCCAACCCCTGATGCCACGCATCGAAGGCTTGTCGCAGTTCCAAGGTGCTCAGTTCCACTCGGCCCACTGGGATCACGCGGCCAATCTGCAAGGTCAGCGCGTGGCGGTGATCGGGACGGGCGCCAGTGCCATCCAGTTCATCCCGCAGATCGCGCCGCATGTTCGGCAACTGACGGTGTTCCAGCGCTCGGCACCCTACGTGATTCCCAAGCCGGACCGGCCTTATCGCCCATGGGAGCAGGCTTTGTTCAAGGCCATGCCCTGGGTGCAAAAGCTCAGCCGCGCGCGCATCTATGCCTCGCACGAGGTGCGGGCGGTGGCTTTCACCCGCGTGCCCCAAGCCATGGCGGTGGTCAAAAGCGACTTTGAAAGGCAGCTCCGGCGCCAGGTGCCCGATGCGGCCTTGCGCCAGCGCCTCACGCCGGACTACCCCATTGGCTGCAAGCGCATCCTGATCTCCAACGATTTCTACCCGGCCATGAGCCGGCCCAATGTTCAGTTGGTGCAGGACGCCATCGTCCGCGTGCGCCCGGATGGCGTGGAAACCGCCGACGGCACACTCCACCACGCCGATGTCCTGATCCATGGCACCGGCTTTGCCGCCACGGAGTTCCTCACGCCCATGACCGTGCAAGGCCTCAACGGCCAGGACCTGAACCAAGTGTGGAAGAACGGCGCACAGGCCTACCTGGGCATGACGGTGCCTGGCTTTCCCAATTTCTTCATGCTGTACGGCCCCAACACCAACCTGGGCCACAGCTCGATCGTCTACATGCTTGAAAGCCAGATTCACCACATCGTGCGCTGCATGAGCGACATGCGCATCCGGCAGATCAAGGCCATTGACGTGTCGGCCACGCGTTTCAAGAAGCACAACCTGGCCATTGACCAGGGGCTGCGTCGCACCGTCTGGTCGTCCGGTTGCACCAGTTGGTACCAGACGGCGGATGGCCGCAATCCCGTCAACTGGCCGGGTTTCACCTTCAGCTACCGTTGGCTCACCCGCCGGGCCGACCTGAGCCACTACCAGGTCCTGGCCTGACGGTCTGCAGGGCAGGGGGCCCTGGGTTATCCTGACGGAGATGTCTACCGCCAGCCTGACCCTCTACACCTTCGCGATGTCCCATTTCAGCGAAAAAATCCGCTGGACACTGGACGCGTCAGGTCTGAAGTTTCGAGAGGTGCTCATGACGCCCACCTTGCACCTGGTGCCTGCCTTGCGCATGGGCGGGCAGGGCGAAACCACACTGCCGATCCTGCAGTCGAACCAGCCCGACGGCAAGGTCGAGCATGTGCAGGACAGCACCCAAATCCTCCAATGGCTGGACCAGCGCATGGGCCCGCTGGCCGTGATGCCTCGGGCCATCTCCCTGAACGACGACATCATGGACATCGAAGCGCGCTTTGACGCCATCGGCGACGACGTGGCACGTTACTTGTATTTCTCTGCCCTGGATCAAGACGAAAGGGTGATCGAGATGTGGACTCGCCATGCCAGCAGAAACCAAGCACGCCTGGTGCGACTGTTTTTCCCCATCAGCAAGCGGCTCTTCAAACGGCGACTGGGCATCTCGTCCCAGGCTGCGGCGCAATCGGCCCTGCGGATCCAGCAATCTCTGGCCTGGCTGGACGGTCGCCTCAGCGATGGTCGACGTTACCTGGCCGGCCATCAGTTTTCAGTGGCCGACATCACGGCGGCGTCCATCCTGGCACCACTGGCTTGCCCTGACGAGCATCCCGTCTATGGTGCCAAGTCGTTCCGCCGCGATGATGCGCACGAGCTGGCTTGGCTGGCCCACCGGCCCAGCATGGAATGGGTGCGGCAGGTCTACCGCATGCACCGCGAGGCACCGTTCGGCAAGGAGACACCCGTCGCCGCCTGAGGAATGCCACCACCATGAAAGCCTTGCACATCCACGCAGGCCCGGCCGCCCGCCAGCACATTGAACAACATGGCCTGAAGCCTCACGATGTCCGCCTGATTCCGGCGGCGGCGGGTGGCCCCAAGGGCCTGATCCTGACGCACCTGGACCGGCACCTGTTCGGTGAGTGGCTCCCCCCCAGCCAGCACACTGTGCACCTGGTGGGTGCCTCCATCGGCGCCTGGCGCATGGCAGCGGCCACCATGCCCATGCCGGCGAAAGCCTTCGAGCGCCTGGCGCACGACTACGTTCACCAGAACTACGAACCTGAGGCCGGCCGCAAGATGCCATCGCCGCAGCGGATCAGTGCCAGTTTCGGGCAAGCGCTGGACACCTTTTTCGGCGCGGACACCGAGGGCATCCTGTCCCACCCGCGATGGCGCCTGCACGTGGTCACCGCGCGCGGGCGACAGCTCTTGCGTGCGGGCACCCGCATGCGCACCCCGCTGGGTTTCGCGGGCCTGGCTTTGGGCAATGCCTTGTCGCGTCGCAGTGTCGGGGCCTTCCTGGAGCGCAATGTTTTTTCATCTGCTGGCGAAGCCTTGCCCCTGGCTCTTCGTGACCTGCCTACCGCGCGTTGGGCACTGACCGCTGAGAATTTCAGACCCGCTTTGCAGGCGTCCTGCAGCATCCCCTTCCTGTTGGACGCCGTGCGTGACATCCCTGGCGCCACCCCAGGGGCGCATTGGGATGGGGGCTTGGTCGACTACCACTTCCACTGGAACTTCAACGCCATGGACAGCGGCCTGGTGCTCTATCCCCACTTCCAGCAATCCATCGTGCCCGGCTGGCTGGACAAGTCTTTCAAACGCCGGCACCTGCCCACGCCGGGCTTGAGCAACATGGTTTTGCTGGCCCCCAACCCCGAATGGGTCGCCCAACTGCCCGGCGGCAAGCTGCCCGATCGCGACGATTTCACCCGTCTGGATTTCCCCCAACGCGTCAAGCGCTGGAGCGCGGCCGTGGCGGAAAGTGAACGCCTGGCGCAGGACTGGGGCGATTGGTTGCAGCGAGGCTGTCCGATCGGCGAAGTCCGGGGCCTGTGATCGCTACACTGTTTTCATGGACTCCACCATCAGCCTGATGCTGATCGCCGCGCTCATCGCGGTCAGCGCTTTTTTCTCGACCGCCGAACTGGCCGTGGCCGCCTCGCGCCGCGTGCGCCTGCGCCAGATGCTGGAGCAAGGCGACTTGCGCGCCCAGCAGGTCATGCACGTGCAAGACCAACCTGGCGACTACTTCACCGTCATCCAGATCGGCCAGAACAGTGTGGCCATCCTGGGCGGCATTGTGGGCGAGGGCGCGTTCTCGCCCTTCATCCAGATGACCTTGCGCACCTTCCAGGTCTCGCCCGAGCGGGCTGAAACCATGGGTTTGCTGCTGTCTTTCGTCATCGTCACCAGCCTGTTCATCTTGCTGTCAGACCTGTTCCCCAAGCGCCTGGGCATGGTCGCGCCCGAGAAGGTGGCGGTCAGCGTGGTCGGTCCCATGCGGATCTTCCTGGCGGTCTTCAGGCCCGTCGTGTGGTTCTTCAGCCACCTCACCGACGCCTTGTTCAAGCTCCTGGGCCTGCCCACCCGGCGCGACGACAGCATCACTTCCGACGACATCCGCGCCATGGCCCATGCGGGCGCCGAAGCCGGTGTGCTGGCCGCCCGCGAGCACCAGGTGATCGAGAACGTGTTCGAGTTGGAAACCCGCACCGTCACCAGCGCGATGACTGGCCGCGAGCGCATCGTGCACTTTTTGCAGGACGACAGCGAGATCCTGATCCGTGCCCGCATTGACCAGTACCCACACTCTACCTACCTGGTGTGCAAGGGCAGCATCGACCACGTGGTGGGCTATGTCGATTCAAAACACCTGCTCAGCCGGGTGTTGAATTCATTGCCCATTTCACTGGCAGCCGATGGTCTGATCAACAAGGTGCTGATCGTCCCCGATCGCCTGACGCTGTCCGAGTTGTTGACCCAGTTCCGCCAGGCCCAGGACGACTTCGCCGTCATCGTCAACGAGTACAGCCTGGTCGTGGGCATCATCACCATCAACGACGTGATGAGCACAGTGATGGGCGGCCTGGTGATCTCGATGGACGAAGAGCAGATCGTGCAGCGCGATGCCAACTCCTGGCTGATTGACGGCATGACACCCATCCCGGACGTGATGCAGGCGCTGGAGCTGTATGAATTGCCTCTGCAGGAAGACTACGAAACCCTCGCCGGTTTCATGATGGTCATGCTGCGCCGCATCCCCAAACGCACCGACGTGGTGGTGTGGGGCGGCTTCCGGTTTGAGGTGATGGACGTCGACAGCTACAAGATCGACCAGGTGATGGTGACCCGCGAGGTAAAGCCCCCTACCTCAACTCACATCGAGGCCGACAGCAGCTCGGCGTAATCCTCAGGCGTGGCGATGCGCGGGTTGGTCTTGTGGCAGTGGTCTTTCATCGCGCCATCGACGACCTTGTCGAACCATTCGCGCTGAACACCTAACTCGCCCAAACCCTTGGCCAGACCCAGCCGCGCATTCAGATCGCGGATGGCCTGAGGGATGTCGCCTCCGCTGCTCAAACCCATGGCGTGGGCCATGCGCTCCAGGCGGCGTTCCTTCTTGATCGACTCGGCTTGCGAGTTGAACTGGATGATGGCGGGCAAGAACATGGCATTGAGGGTGCCGTGGTGCAGCTTGGGGTTCACGCCACCCAGGCTGTGGCTCAGGCTGTGCACCGCACCCAAGCCTTTTTGAAATGCCATGGCGCCTTGCATGGAGGCGCTCATCATGTTCAAGCGCGCTTCGCGGTCGCTGCCGTCCTTGGTGGCGCGCTCGATGTGGTGCCAGGCGCGCTCCAGGCCGTCCAGCGCGATGCCGTCGGCGGGCGGGTTGAAGGCGGGCGCCATGAAGGTTTCCATGCAGTGGGCGATGGCGTCCATGCCGGTGGCCGCCGTCAGGGCAGGGGGCAGGCCCAGGGTCAATTCAGGGTCGCAAATGGCGGCCTTGGGCATCAGGTTCCAGGAGTGGAAGCCCAGCTTTCGGCCGTCGTCCACGATCACGATGGCGCCGCGCGCCACCTCGCTGCCAGTGCCAGCCGTGGTTGGCACGGCAATCAAAGGGGCGGCCTGCGCCGTGATCTTGGGTGAGCCCCCTTCGATCGTGGCGTAGGTTTTCAGGGGGCCGGGGTGGGTGGCCATGATGGCCAGGCCCTTGGCCAGGTCAATGCTGGAACCACCGCCCACGGCGATCAGTCCGTCAGATTTGGACTGGGTCCAGACCTCGTGCGCCGCGCGCACCGACGCTTCGGTGGGGTTGGGCGGGGTCTGGTCAAAAATCGTGACGGGCCAGCCCTTCAAGGCGTCCAGCGCCTTTTGCAGCACGCCGGCCGCGCGCACACCAGCGTCGGTGACGATCAAGGGGCGCTTGATGCCAACCCGCTCGCATTCCGAGGCCAGCAGTTGGATGGCGCCAAATTCAAATTGGATTTGGGTGAGGTAAAGGATGGTGGACATGGCTTTTGATAGAAGGTGTCAAACGCGGGTACGGCGCACTTTACCTCGGCACCGCTTCAAAGCCCCCGCAGTGAGGGGGAGCCCGGATTTTTGTTTAAAAACAGTTGCACTGGCGGCCCAAAGGTGCAATACCATACGCACCCAATGAGATGAAACGGGCGTTTGAAACGTTCGTATCCCGGAGACCCACCTGACCATGCCGACGGCCGCCCCCCGCTTGTCACCCACGGACACCAAGTCCCGCATCCTGGATGCGGCCGAGGTTTTGTTCGTCTCCGGCGGTTTTGAATCGATGTCCATGCGCCAGATCACCACGGCGGCCGGCGTCAACCTGGCGGCGGTGAACTACCACTTCGGCAGCAAAGACGCGCTGATCCACGCCGTGCTGGCCCGACAGCTTGACCAGCTCAATGCCCAGCGCGTGGCCATGCTCGAGTGGTTTGAAAACACCCTGCATGGCGATTTGACTTGCGAGCACGTGCTGGTGGCCATGTTCCTGCCTGCGGTGCGCATTTTCCGCAGTGGCACGCCAGCCGCCGAGCGTTATCTGCACTTCCTGGGTCGTGCCTACACCGACCCATCGCCCGTGGTGCGCGACTTCATCAACAACCACTACATCGAGACGCTGGGCCGCTTCTTCCT
>Ga0209841_1000082_pt1 | contig 20770 bp, 19 predicted proteins | sample GWRWT4_30Apr14_FD_187185 | JGI IMG/M metagenome (GOLD analysis project Ga0209841, IMG submission 187185) | Sand microcosm microbial communities from a hyporheic zone in Columbia River, Washington, USA - GW-RW T4_30-Apr-14 (SPAdes) (version 2) | ecosystem: Engineered > Artificial ecosystem > Sand...
GTCGGGTTCTCGTAGCCGCGGATCTCCTGCACCTTCAGGATGTCGATGCCGTACTCTTCATCGCCCAGTCGAAAGGTCAGGTACTCGCGCGCCAGGTCGGTCTGCAGGTCCAGTTTTTCCATCATGCCCATGGCTTGTGCTCCAAGGTATCTATTGCTTGCGGGTGGTTCAGCTCAATGGCGCGAACGACGCACCAAGCTGCCCACGTCCAGAATCAGCGCCACGCGGCCATCACCCATGATGGTGGCCCCCGAGACATCATTGACTTTGCGGTAATTGCTTTCCAGGTTCTTGACGACCACCTGCTGTTGGCCCAGCAGCTCGTCCACCAGCAGCGCCACGCGCCCACCTTCGGCTTCCACCACGACCATGATCCCGCTGGTGTGCTCCCAGTCGAAACGCGGCACACCGAATACTTTCTCCAGCTCGATCACCGGCATGTACTCTTCGCGCACCTCAACGACGCGGCCCGAGCCACCGATGGTCTTGACCATCTCCTCGTTGACCTGGAAGCTCTCCACCACCGACGACAGCGGCAGGATGTAGACCTCTTCGCCCACGCCCACGCTCATGCCGTCCATGATGGCCAGGGTCAGCGGCAAGCGCACCGAGACGCGCATGCCGTAGCCTTCGGCAGAGTCGATCTCGACCGTGCCTCCCAGCGAGGTGATGTTGCGCTTGACCACGTCCATGCCCACGCCTCGGCCCGACACGTCGGTGACTTCGTCGGCGGTTGAGAAACCTGGCGCGAAGATGAGGTTCCAGCAGTCGCTGTCGGACATGGTGTCCGGCGCATCGATGCCTTTTTCGCGCGCCTTGCTGATCAGTTTTTCGCGGTTCAGGCCACGGCCGTCATCACGCACTTCAATGACGATCGAGCCGCCTTGGTGCGATGCTGCCAGGGTGATGGTGCCCACTTCGGGCTTGCCCCTGGCCAGACGATCGGCCGGCATTTCCACGCCGTGGTCACAGGAGTTGCGCACCAAGTGGGTCAAGGGGTCGGTGATCTTCTCGACCAGCCCCTTGTCCAGCTCGGTGGATTCACCTTGCATGACCAGCTCGACCTTCTTGCCCAGCTTGTTGGCCAGGTCGCGCAGCATGCGCGGGAAGCGGCTGAACACCGTCGACATCGGAATCATCCGGATCGACATGACCGCTTCCTGCAGATCGCGGGTGTTGCGGTCCAGGTCGGTCAGGCCGCTGACCAGTTGCTGGTACAGCACCGGGTCCAGACCACGGCTGTTTTGCGCCAGCATGGCTTGTGTGATGACCAACTCGCCCACCAGGTTGATGAGCTGGTCGACCTTCTCGACCGACACGCGGATGGTCGAGGACTCCAGCCCGCCGGCTGCAGGCTTGTCGGCCTTGGCCGCAGGTTTGGCGGCCGCAGAAGACGCCTGCACCACTTCGGCAGAGGCCGATGCGGCGGAGGCAACGCCACTCAAGGGCGCGCCAGGTGCGTTGTCAAAGAATCCGTAGCCCGGCTCTTCGTGAGCAGCCGCAGCCCCCCCCTCGAACAGGCCCTTGTCAGGATCGACTTGCACACCGCCTTCGCTCCACGGCAGGAAGACGACCTCTTCGCGCGACACGTGGAAGGTGAACAGGTCCAGCAGGTCCGATTCGGCCGATGCCGTTTCCAGCTTGAACCGACGGGTGTTGGCTTGGTCCGGGAAGCTGGGCAAATCCTCGATCGTGCCCAGGCCTTCGATTTCCTTGAACAGATCACGCAATTCGTCAGCCTGAGCCAGGTTGCTCAACGGCCCGACGCGCAGCTCAACCAGGCGCTTGCCCTTGGCAGGTGCCGCAGCGGCAACTTGTGCCACCACGGCCGGCGCAGCCGCCACGGCCGTTGGCGCTTGACCCGCGACCAGCGCGCGAACATTGGCCAGCAAATCCGTGGTGTCGATCGCATCGCCACCATTGCCTTGGTGGCGCGCCAGTTGCGCCTTGAGCGCATCGCCCGAGGCCAGCAGCACATCGACCATGCTCGCATTGGGGGCCAACTCGTGGCGACGCAGCTTGTCCAGCAGCGTCTCCATTTGGTGGGTCAATTCGGCCACGTCGCTGAAACCAAAGGTGGCCGCGCCGCCCTTGATCGAATGCGCGCAGCGGAAGATGGCGTTCAGTTCTTCATCATCCGCCTGGGTGATGTCCAGGCCGAGCAGGAGCCGCTCCATGTTGTCCAGGTTCTCACCGGCTTCTTCAAAGAAGACTTGGTAAAACTGGCTAAGGTCAATCCCTGCGGATTGGCTGTTGTCGGTGTTCATCTCTGCCATGTCCGGCTCCTGAATATCTTGTGCGTGATCACTGCTTCAATCAATGCCTGGTCGACTCGCCTCAGCGAATCACCTTCTTGATGACTTCCAGCAATTTGTTGGGGTCAAAAGGTTTGACCAGCCAGCCCGTGGCGCCAGCGGAGCGACCCGCCATCTTCATCTGGTCGCTGGACTCGGTCGTCAGGATCAAGATCGGCGTGGCTTTGAATTGCGGGTTCTCGCGCAGCTTTTTGGTCAGGCTGATGCCGTCCATGCGGGGCATGTTCTGGTCGGTCAGCACGAGGTCAAAACTGCGGCCCCCCGCCTTTTCCCAGGCGTCCTGGCCATCAACGGCTTCGACGACGTTGTAACCGGCGCTCTTGAGCGTGAAAGAAACCATCTGCCGCATTGAGGCTGAATCGTCGACGGCAAGGATTGAATGCATGTCGCTCTCCGGGGGGCTTGAATAAAAACAAAACAGGTCAGGGGGCCAGAAAAAAGCCAATCAACATCGATCGGTATTTCGGCAGGTGAGACGAAATCTTTAAAACAACTCCACAGACCCAGCGTCCATTTCGTCCTGGGTCACGGGATTGGGCTTGAGGGGTCCTTCATCCACGATCGCTTCGCCATCGGGGTCATCGCCCATGGCATCCCTGGCAATCTGGTCGGCGCAACTGCGAAGGCGCCGGTTGGTGTGAACGATCAATTGGGTCGCCATGTCCTGGAATTGCAGCGCCGTCACCGTTCGGTACAGCGTCTGCAGTGTTTCCTGCAAGGCGGGGGGCAGCTCTTTGCCGCCCTGGTCAATCACCGCGCCCAATTGGCTGGCCGCGCCGTGAAAACCGTCAATCAGGGCACCGCAGGCGTCGTCCAGCAAACGCTGAAGCCGCTCCAGGTCATTGGCCGCCGTCATCAGGTGGTCCTGCAAAGCAGCCGCGGCCAACAGAGACATCTCTGCAGGGGGGGCGCTCACTTCGCTCTCTTCGTTGGTCAGCATCCGTGACTCCACTGAACCTGGTTTCGGGGCCCCAAACTGCGGGACTGGCATGTCGGTGCGCATGTCACACCGAGGTCATTCCCTATATCGGCAGGAAATGCGCGGGACTTGCGCGATTGTTAGAATTTTTCACTTATTCGGCCGCCGAGTAGTCACAATGACGCGGGAAAACTTGGCGCAAATCGAAGGATTGAAGGCCCCCTGTGTCCGACCATTTCACGCCCCCTTCCTTTCCACGGCCGCCTGCGGCCCCCGCCCACGCGACCGCCGAATCGCCCGTTCGGCTCCGGGTCCTGCACCTGGAAGACAGCGAACCCGACCATGACCTGGTGATGATTCACCTGCGCCGGGGCGGCATCCTGGCCGAGGTGCTGCGCGTGGAAAACGAGGCCAGCCTGGCCGAAGCCCTCGAGCAGGAATGGGATTTGATCCTGTCGGACTACAACCTGCCCGGCTACTCCGGCCTGGCCGCGCTGGACAAGGTGCGCTCGCTGGGCAAGCTGGTGCCCTTCATCCTGGTGTCCGGCGAGATCGGCGAAGACATCGCCGTGCAAGCCATGCGCAACGGCGCCAACGATTACCTGCTGAAAAGCAATCTGGCCCGCCTGGCCCCGGCCGCGCTGCTGGCCATCGAGGCCAACCGCACCCGCATCGCGAAACAGTATGCCGACCTGGCCCTGACCCGTTCACGCCAGCAAATCCGCGAACTCGCCCAGCATTTGCAGACCACCATCGAGCAGGAGCGCGCCGCCATCGCGCGTGAGATCCACGACGACGTGGGTGGCGCGCTCACCGCCGTCAAGTTCGACCTGGCCTGGATCGCCCGGCATGCCACCACGCCCGACATCGCCGAGCACGCGCAGCAGGCCATGGAGGCCGTCACCATGGCCCATGAGGCCACGCAGCGCATCATGCACAACCTGCGGCCCGCCATCCTGGAGCAAGGCCTGGTGGCCGCCCTGCAATGGATGAGCGATCGATTCGCCAAACGCACTGGCATCGCCACCGAGTTCCGCACCAGCCACGAGCAGATGGTGCTGTCGGCCGGGGTGCCGCTGGTGGCCTACCGTTTCGCGCAAGAGGCGCTCACCAACGTGTCCAAACATGCGCAAGCCACGCGCGTCAGCGTGGACCTGGCCCAGGCTGGCGGCGTGCTGTCACTTGAAATGAGCGACAACGGCAAAGGCCTCAGCCCCGAAGACCTGGCCAAGGCCAAATCCTTCGGCATCCGGGGCTTGCATGAGCGGGCCGAAACCGTGGGCGGCTGGGTGGACATCAGCAGTGGCGCCAATGGCACAACCTTGATTCTGTCGGTGCCTTTGTCCGGCCCTGAAAACGGTTTCCTGGATGCAATTGCGCCAGAATTGAGCATCGATACCGTCGGTACCGAAGGCGACCCTGACGACCCCACCGCATGGGGTACCCAATGATCAAAGTGATTCTGTGTGACGACCACGCCTTGATCCGTCGCGGCATCCGCGACACGCTGGCCGATGCTGATGACATCGACGTCGTCGGCGAGGCTGGCGACTACGGCGAACTGCGCGAATTGCTGCGTTCGAAATCCTGCGATGTGCTGGTGCTGGACATCAACCTGCCCGGCCGCAGCGGCCTTGACGTGCTGCATGTGCTGAAGGAAGAAGGCACCACCTTGAAGGTGCTGGTCGTGTCCATGTACCCCGAAGACCAATACGCCATGCGCGCTTTGAAAGCGGGTGCGGCGGGCTACTTGAACAAAGGCAGCGACGCCGCCCAGATCGTGGCCGCCGTGCGCACCGTGTCGCAGGGCAAGAAGTACGTGACGCCCGAGATGGCGCAGATGCTGGTCGACAACCTGACCACGCCCGCGCCTGAAGACGCCCATCAAAAGCTGTCCGACCGCGAGTTGCAGACCCTGGTGATGATCGCCTCGGGCAAGAAGCTGTCAGACATCGCCGAAAAGCTCCTGCTCAGCCCCAAGACCGTCAGCGTCTACCGCGCCCGCGTGCTGGAGAAGCTGGGCCTGGCCAACAACTCCGAGCTCACGGTCTACGCCATCCGCAACGGCCTGGTGTAAGGCCCCGCGTCATTCATTCGATCGGGGTCAGCTTGGCCATGCTCAGCATCAACCACTTGGTGCCATGGCGCCCAAAGTTGACCTGCACGCGCGCATCCGCGCCATTGCCTTCCAGCGTCAACACCACACCTTCGCCAAACTTGTTGTGGAACACGCTCTGACCTGATCGGAAGCCACCCTCGCTCTTGGCCTGGGCCATCTTGTTGGGCAAAGGCGCGGTCAGGTCCTTGAAGTCGTCTTCCTTCTTGGCGCCGTGGTAATTGCCGCCAGACCGGTAAGGCAGGGCACCCGCCCCCACCACCGAGCCCATGCCCTTGCCACTGCTCCAGGCCTCCTGGTATGACTTGGCAAAGCCCGAACCAAAGCCCTGGTTGCGCGGCGTCAACCACTTCAAGGACTCCTCGGGCAACTCATCCAGGAAACGGCTCTTGATGTTGTAGCGCGTTTGGCCATGCAGCATGCGCGTCTGGCTGAAGCTGATGTGCAAGCGCCTGCGCGCCCGCGTGATCGCCACGTACATCAGGCGGCGCTCTTCTTCCAGGCCATCCGTGTCGGTCATCGAGTTCTCGTGCGGGAACAAGCCCTCCTCCAGGCCCGTGATGAACACGCTGTCGAACTCCAGGCCCTTGGCCGCGTGGATGCTCATCAACTGCACCGCATCCTGGCCCGCTTGCGCCTGGTTGTCGCCCGCCTCCAGGGCCGCGTGCGTCAAGAAGGCCACCAGGGGCGAGATGATCTCGCCGGTCTCAGCGTCGGGCAGCGTCTCGGCCAATGCCACCGCGCGGGGCAAGCCCTCGGCGATCGTGCCGGGCAACTCGTCCACCGGCAAACCCACGGCGTCCTTGCCAAAGCCCTCCAGGGTCACGAAAGCTTCAGCGGCGTTGACCAGCTCGGCCAAGTTTTCCAGGCGATCCTGGCCTTCCTTCTCAAGCCGGTAAAAGTCGGCCAGGCCACTGGCCTCCACCACGTGCTCGATGATCTCGCGCAAGGTCAGTCCCTGGGTCGCGGCGCGCATTGCATCGATCAAGGCATTGAACGCCTGCAGGTTGCCGCCCGCCTTGCCTGGCACCGCCGTCACGCTTTGCCAAAGGCTGCGGGCGCTGCCACGGGCGGCATCCTGCAATTGCTCCAGCGTGCGCGCGCCAATGCCCCGCGCCGGAAAGTTGACCACGCGCAGGTAGCTGGTGTCGTCGTTCGGGTTCTCCAACAAGCGCAAGTAGGCCAGCGCGTGCTTGACTTCAGCCCGCTCAAAAAAGCGCAGCCCGCCATACACCTTGTAAGGCACGCTGGCATTGAACAGTGCCGACTCGATCACGCGTGATTGCGCATTGCTCCGGTACAGCACCGCCAGCTCTTTCAAGGCATGGCCCTCGCGCACCATCAGGCGGGCTTCCTCCACCAGCCACTGGGCTTCGGCGTAGTCGCTGCTGGCCTCGTAGATGCGGATGGGTTCGCCCTGCCCGGCATCTGTGCGCAGGTTCTTGCCCAGGCGGCGCGTGTTGCTCGAGATCAGCTTGTTGGCCGAATCCAGGATGTGCCCGAAGCTGCGGTAGTTCTGCTCCAGCTTGATGACGTGAGGCACGCGGAACTCGCGCTCGAAGTCCGCCATGTTGCCCACCTGCGCACCACGAAAAGCATAAATGCTCTGGTCGTCATCACCCACCGCGAACACACTGTTGCCCGTTTCCTCTGGCCGTCCAGCGAACATCTTCAACCAGGCGTACTGCAAGCGGTTGGTGTCCTGGAACTCATCCACCAGGATGTGCTTGAAGCGGCGTTGGTAGTGGTCGCGCAACTCGGCATGGTCACGCATCAACTCGTAGGTGCGCAGCATCAGCTCGGCAAAATCAACCACACCTTCGCGTTGGCATTGGTCCTCATAGGCCTGGTAGACCTCCAACTGCATGCGCCCAACCTCGTCACGCGGCGTGATGTCTTTCGGCCGCTTGCCATCGTCCTTGGCATTGGCGATGAAGTAACTCGTCTGCTTGGGAATGCACTTTTCTTCGTCGAACTTCAGCCCCTTGATGATGCGCTTGACGGCCGACAACTGATCTTGCGTGTCTAGGATCTGGAAGGATTGCGGCAAACCCGCCAATTTGTAGTGCGCCCGCAAGAAGCGATTGCACAGCCCGTGGAAGGTGCCAATCCACAAACCCCGCGTGTTGATCGGCAGCATCGCCGACAAGCGCGTCAGCATTTCCTTGGCCGCCTTGTTGGTGAACGTGACGGCCAAGACACCTGCTGGCGACACCTGCCCCGTCTGCATCAACCAGGCAATGCGTGTGGTCAGCACGCGGGTTTTGCCCGACCCGGCGCCTGCCAGGATGAGCAGCGGCCCGGGCGGTGCGGTCACCGCCGCCAGTTGCTCGGCATTGAGACCCACCAACAAGGGGGAATTGCCCTGCGGGCCGGTTTGGGGAAAGAATCCTGGGTCAGACGAATTTGAAATCATCTAAAAATTGTAGGCGGCATCCGCCACAGCTCAGGGAAATAACATGTCGGCCACTTTTCCGCCTGGAGCATCACTGCTTTCGGGCTCGTCTGCATTCATGGCACAAGCCTGGGTTGACCACCCATGAACACGCCCCACACCGACCCCACCCGATTGACCATGGATTACCACGATGGCCGCAGCGACCAGGCCCAAGCCGTGAGCATCTGGGTATCCCAAGGCATGCTTGAGCTGGCTGGCCACGGCGTCTTGCGGCAGATTCCCCTCCACCAGGTGCAATGGCCAAACCTGTCAGAGCCAGGGGTGTGCGTCGTCAAATTGCCAGGGGGTGGCACCCTGCGCACCGTGGACCACCTCGCTTGGGCGGCGTGGCAGCAACAACAGAACCTGATCCCAACCAAAGCCCTCAAAACCCGCCAAAGTTGGCGCTGGAGCCTGACCGCAACGCTGTTGCTGCTGGCCATCTGTGCCGCCAGCTATGTGTTTGCTTTGCCCACCAACAGCGGCTGAAGCTGGCGCCAGGTGCGCCAAATCCACATGGCGCGAGTGCCCCAAGCCAACAGTCTTTGAGGACGACGCCTGAACAGCCAAACACCCACGGCCACCACCACGACGGGATGCGCTGCCAACCAACGACCACCCTGGTGGACACGATCAACCATCCGCAAAGCGGGTGCCAAAGTGGCAGATGATTGGCGCGCCAAGCTGTAGCGCAACACCGCACTACGATGCTGCAAAAGCTGTTTCTTGAGTGCAAGCTCCTGCAAACGCTTGGCAGTCATGGTGCGTCAGCCTCCTGCTGCTTCGCCTGCCCGAGAGACATCAGGGCCTGACGATCGTGGTCCAACTCGGCCAAAGTGGCGCTCAGCAACCCCGTCGCAACCTGCCAATGGGTATTCGCGCGCCACGCCGCAGCCACACAGGCCGCGACAAAAAAAGCCGCCATCAAACCCAGCGCCAGCAGGCGGTGCTCATCCCAAAACAACACCGTGATGAAGGCCGCTACAAACAGCATGCCCATGCCGCCCAGCAGAAGGGCCACCGCCCCCCATGCCAGCACCTTGAGCAAGCGCAGTTTTTCTTCTTCGAACTCAGTGGCCAATAACTCCAGCCGAGTTTGAAAAATGGCCAACAACGTGGCCAACAAACCTTGCAGGGACGACAGCAAACCGCTTGACGGAGATGCTGGCGGTGTGGTCGATTCAGCCATCAGGCCCGCCCCCTCACCATCATGTCAACGCCGGCCAATCAGCATGCCCAGCAGCAAGCCCACGCCCGCCGCCACACCCACCGATTTCCAGGGATTTTCGTGGACATAACCGTCGGTCGCTTTGGCCGCAGCCTTGGCCTTGTCGATCACGGCCCCCTGGGCATCCAGCAACCCATCCTTGGCCCGCGCCAACGTAGCCTGTGCCTTGGCACGCAACTCAACCACGCCAGCACTCGCATCGTGGGCCGTGGCGGCCAACAAAGCTTCAGCATCCACCAGCACGGCTTTCAAGTCGGCCATCAATTTATCTTTTTGGGCTGCGCTCAGTTCAGACATCGTTTTCTCCTGGAGTGAATTAATTTCATCAATGGATGATCAGCAAGGGCAACTTGCTGTGGGACAACACGCTCTTGGTCAGCGAGCCATGGATCAGCGCATCGAAGCCATGGCGGCCATGGGAGGCCATCACAATCAAGTCGCACTTCTGGCGCACAGCCACGTCAACGATCGCTTGCTGGATGCCTTCGGTCACCATGAACTGGCCGTCGAAATGAACGCCGGCTTCCACCGCCCGGTCAGCAAAACGCTTCAGCACCTTGCGGGCATGCGCCTCGCAACTGACCTGGTGGTCCTGGATGGTCGCCGCCGTATAAGCAATGGCCACCTGCTCCATCACCATGGGCGGCAATGGCGGCTCCACGGTGAATCCGGTGATGGACGCTCCCAGCAGCTTGGCCAGTCCCACGCTGGTTTCGATCGCCTTGTCGGACAACTCACTGTCATCCACCGGTACCAATAAGTGCTCGTACATTTGAACTCCTCCAGAGTTTCAAGCTTCCATTCATTCATACCATCGTAGGACCATTGCGCGCCCCTTACAAGCCAATGGCCCGCTGACACGGCCAATAACCTTGATCCAGCGCAGGATTTACCAGCAATTGGCTTGCCCGCTGAAAAGACCGTCCGCCCGCCTAAAATCGGGGCAACGCCGAGACCGCCGGGCTTTTCCGCACACAGCACACTCCCACCATGACCGAACTTGCCAAATCCTTCGACCCCGCTCCGATTGAAGCCCAATGGGGCCCGCTGTGGGAGCAACGCGGCCTGTACACGCCCACCCTGGACCCCAGCAAGCCTTCGTTCTCGATCCAGCTGCCGCCGCCCAACGTGACCGGCACGCTGCACATGGGGCACGCCTTCAACCAGACCATCATGGACTCGTTGACGCGCTACCACCGCATGCTGGGGCACAACACCCTGTGGGTGCCCGGCACCGACCACGCCGGCATCGCCACCCAGATCGTGGTGGAGCGCCAGCTGCAAGAGCAAAAGCTGACACGCCACCTGCTGGGCCGCAAGAATTTCGTGGCCCGCATCTGGGAGTGGAAGGAAGAAAGCGGCACCACCATCACGCGCCAGATGCGCCGCATGGGCGCCAGCGTGAGTTGGGAGCACGAATACTTCACCATGGACGAGAAGCTGTCCAAGGTGGTCACCGATACCTTCGTCACCTTGTTCGAGCAAGGCCTGATTTACCGTGGCAAGCGCCTGGTCAATTGGGATCCGGTCCTCAAGTCCGCCGTGTCTGACCTCGAAGTCGAGAGCGAGGAAGAAGAAGGCTCGATGTGGCACATCCGCTATCCGCTGGAAGACGGCAGCGCGTCGCTGGTCGTGGCCACCACCCGCCCCGAAACCATGCTGGGCGACACCGCCGTGATGGTTCACCCTGAGGACGAACGCTACCAAGCCTTGATCGGCAAGAACGTCAAGCTGCCCTTGAGCGGCCGCCTGGTGCCCATCATCGCCGACGACTACGTCGACAAGGACTTCGGCACCGGTGTGGTCAAGGTCACGCCCGCGCACGACAACAACGACTACGCGGTCGGACAGCGCCATGGCCTGCCCATGATCACCATCTTCACGCTGGATGCGAAGGTGAACGACGAGGCGCCCGCCGCCTACCGCGGCATGGACCGCTTCGTGGCCCGCAAAGAGATCGTGGCCGACCTGGAGGCGCAAGGCCTGTTGGTTGAAGTCAAGAAGCACAAGCTGATGGTGCCGCGCTGCACCCGCACTGGCCAGATCATCGAACCGATGCTGACCAACCAGTGGTTCGTGGCCATGAACAAGGCGGGCCCCTCGGTCGACGGCAAGCCTGGCCAAAGCATCGCGCAAAAAGCCATCGACGTGGTCCAGAGCGGCGAGGTCAAGTTCGTGCCCGAGCAGTGGGTCAACACCTACAACCAGTGGATGAACAACATCCAGGACTGGTGCATCAGTCGCCAGCTGTGGTGGGGCCACCAGATCCCCGCCTGGTACGGCAACAACGGCGAAATCTTCGTGGCGCACAACGACGTGGAAGCCAAGGCCAAGGCGGCGGCCGCCGGCTACACCGGCAGCCTGCAGCGCGACGAGGACGTGCTCGACACCTGGTACTCATCGGCCCTGGTTCCCTTCTCGACCCTGGGCTGGCCCGAGAAGACCATCGAGCAGGACTTGTTCCTGCCCTCCAGCGTGCTGGTCACCGGCTACGACATCATCTTCTTCTGGGTCGCCCGGATGATCATGATGACCAAGCACTTCACCGGCAAGGTGCCCTTCAAGCACGTCTACATCCATGGCCTGGTGCGCGACGCCCAGGGCCAGAAGATGTCCAAGTCCGAAGGCAATGTGCTCGACCCGGTCGACCTGATCGACGGCATCGAACTGGCGCCTCTGCTGGACAAACGCACCACCGGCCTGCGCAAGCCCGAAACCGCGCCCAAAGTCCGCAAGAACACCGAAAAAGAATTCCCGGACGGCATCCCCGGCTACGGCGCCGACGCCCTGCGCTTCACCTTTGCCGCCCTGGCCAGCCTGGGCCGCAGCATCAACTTCGACAGCAAGCGCTGCGAGGGTTACCGCAATTTTTGCAACAAGCTCTGGAACGCCAGCAAGTTCGTGCTGATGAACTGCGAAGGCCAGGATTGCGGCCTCGTCAAGCACGAGCCCGGCCAGTGCGCGGCCAACGGCTACCTGGATTTCAGCCCGGCCGACCGCTGGATCGTCAGCGAACTGCAGCGCCTGGAGGCCACCGTTGAGCAAGGCTTCGCCGACTTCCGCCTGGACAACGTCGCCACGGCCATTTACCAATTCGTCTGGGACGAGTACTGCGACTGGTACATCGAGATCGCCAAAGCGCAGCTCAACGCCGCCAAAGACACCGGCAACGAGGCTCAGCAACGGGCCACCCGCCGCACCTTGATCCGCGTGCTGGAAACCATCTTGCGGCTGATGCACCCCATCACGCCCTTCATCACCGAAGAGCTGTGGCAAACCGTGGCCCCCGTGGCGGGCCGCAAAACCGCTGGCTCCGATGAATCCATCGTGCTGGCGCCCTACCCCACACCCGACCTGAGCCGCATCGACCCCGAGTCCGACGCCTGGGTCGCCAAGCTCAAGGCCCTGGTGGGCGCCTGCCGCAACCTGCGCAGCGAAATGAGCCTGTCACCCGCCGAGCGCGTGCCCTTGCTGACGGTGGGGGACACCGCCTTCGTCACCCAGGCTGCGCCGCTGATCAAGGCCTTGGCCAAGCTCAGCGAGGTCAAGGTGCTAGACGAGGTAGCCTTCACCGAGGCCACCAGCCTGGCCCCCGTGGCGGTTCAAGGCGAAACCCGCCTGGCACTCCATGTCGAGATCGACGTGGAAGCCGAGCGCAAACGCCTGGACAAGGAAATCCAGCGCCTGCAGGGCGAAATCACCAAGGTCCACGGCAAATTGGGCAATGAAAGCTTCGTCGCGCGGGCCCCGGCCGCCGTGGTTGAACAAGAAAAGCAACGCCTGGCCGATTTCACCGCCACCCTGGAGAGGGTGCGTGAGCAGTTCCAACGACTAGGGTGATCCCCTTGGTGAGGGAACTATCCGTGCACAAGGGGCTCCATGGCTGACAACATTGAGCGCTGCACTGAGGAATCCAAAAAATGCAAATCACCAAGGCCATATTCCCGGTTGCCGGACTGGGCACCCGGTTCCTTCCTGCCACCAAGGCGCAGCCCAAGGAAATGCTGCCGGTGGTGGACAAGCCGCTGATCCAATACGCGGTTGAAGAGGCCTACGAGGCCGGCATCCGCGAGATGATCTTCGTGACCGGGCGGCACAAACGCCCCATCGAAGACCATTTCGACACCGCGTTTGAACTGGAATACGAGCTGGAGCAGGCCGGCAAGCTTGAACTGCTGAATGTCGTTCAATCCATCAAACCTGCGGACATGGAGTGCGTCTTTGTGCGCCAACCCAAAAGTCTGGGCCTGGGGCATGCCGTGCTGTGTGGTGAACGGTTGGTCCGAGGCGAACCCTTCGCGGTCCTGCTGGCCGACGACTTGATGGTGGGCGAAACGCCTGTGCTGCGCCAGATGGTTGAGCAATTCGAGCAATGGCGTTCGTCCATCCTGGCCGTGCAGGAAGTGCCCCAAGAGCAGACCAAGCGCTACGGCATCGTGGCGGGCACCCAGGTCACCCCAGATTTGATGGATGTGTCGCGCATCGTCGAAAAACCAAGCCCTGAGCAAGCGCCTTCACGCCTGGGCGTGGCCGGTCGCTACATCCTGACGCCAGGGATTTTTGAGCAAATTCGTTCGCAACCTCGGGGCGTGGGCAATGAAATTCAGCTCACCGACGGTATCGCGGGTTTGTTACGCCGAGAAAAGGTCTTTGCCTTTCAATACCAGGGCAAGCGCTATGACTGCGGCAGCAAGGAAGGGTTTCTGGAGGCCAACATTGAGTTGGGCTTGCAACACAGCCAAGTTGGCCCGTGGCTCAAGCAATACCTGAAACAGCTCCAGTTGGACTGATGGGTCAAACCTCTGGCGGACTCAACTCCGCCAGGCCCAATTGCGTCACGATCATGTTCACCAAGGCTCCGACCGAAGGACGCCCGGTGTCGATGCAATGGTGCGCGGTCTCCTCATAAAGAGGATGGCGCTGTTCGTAGAGCTCACGCAATTTAGCCATCGGGTCCTTGACCTGCAGCAAGGGCCTTTGCGTGTCATGCCTCAAACGCCGAAACAGCTCCTCCGGCGTTGAACGCAGGTAGATCACCGTGGCCCGCTCTCTGAGGCGCCGGCGGTTGGCCGGACGCAGCACGACACCACCGCCGGTGGCAATCACCAGGGGCGACCCTGCTGCGGCTTGGCTCGTCAGCTCATCAATGACCGCCTCTTCTCGGTCACGGAATAGATCCTCACCATGCTGCTCAAAAAACAAACGGATAGGCATGCCTATCCGTTCTTCCAGCACGACGTCTGAATCGATGAAGCGAGCCTTGATTCGCTTGGCCAGTTGCCGCCCGACGGTTGATTTACCTCCGCCCGGCAGCCCCACGAGTGCAATCACGGCATCCAAAAGTCTCGCTCAGCGCAAAGCGCCCTTCTCGGAAACCACTTTGGGGGTCAGGAAAATCAGCAGTTCAGAACGCTTGGATTGCCTTGAATTGTTCTTGAACAACACGCCCAGGTAGGGGATGTCGCCCAGCAAAGGCACTTTCTGTTCGTTGTTGGTCTCTTGCTGCAAGAAAATACCGCCAATCACCACCGTACCACCGTTCTCGACCAAGACCTGCGTCTGAACATGCTTGGTGTCGATCGCATAACCTGCCGTCGTCACCTGGCCCACGCTGTCCTTGTTGACGTCCACGTCCAGGATGATGCTGCCCTCAGGCGTGATCTGCGGCGTCACTTCCAGCTTCAGATTCGCCTTGCGGAAAGAGATCGCCGTCGCCCCGCTGGACGTTGCCGTTTGATAAGGCAACTCCGTACCTTGCTCGATCAAAGCCTTCACCTGGTCAGCCGTGATCACGCGAGGGCTGGACACGATCTTGCCGCGACCATCGGCTTCCAGGGCCGACAACTCCAGGTTCAGGAAACGCGTACCGCCCGAGTTGAACAGGGAAATGCCCAAGGTGGCAGGGTTATAGCCATTCAGCGCGGTGGCCGGCAAGCTCAAGAACTGCGAGTTCGGGATGAAATCCACCTCGTCAGAGACCTGCCCACTCAAACGACCTGCGCCCAGATAGCTCCCTGTGATCACTGAGCCAATTTTGCCGGTGCCATAAGAACCATCTCGGCCATTCGAGGCCCCCAGCTTGACGCCCAAGGAGCGACCAAAACTGTCATCGGCCTCCACAATCCGAGCCTCGATCAAAACCTGGCGGACCGGGATGTCGATCTTGCTGATCAACTGCTGTATTTCTTCCAGCTTGGAGGGAATGTCATTGACGAAGATCTGGTTGGTGCGGGTTTCATAGATAACACTGCCACGCGGCGACAGGATCTTGGTGGCTGTACTACCACCGCCACCCGAACTACTGCCCGACTGCGTCCCCGTCAAACCCTTGGCGATTTCTGCCGCCTTGGTGTAGTTCAGCTGGAAAGACTGTGTGCGCAAGGGCTCCAGCGCCGCCACTTGAGCCTTGGCTTCCAGGTCCAGTTTTTCTTTGGCGTTGATTTCATCCTTGGGTGCAATCCACAGCACATTGCCGCTCTTGCGCACACCCAAGCCCTTGGCTTGCAGGATGATGTCCAAAGCCTGATCCCAAGGTACATCTTTCAAACGCAAGGTCACGTTGCCGGTGACCGTGTCACTGGTCACCACGTTGAAGTTGGTGAAGTCGGCAATGACTTGCAGCAAGGCGCGCACTTCAATGTTCTGAAAGTTCAGCGACAGCTTCTCACCCGAATAGCCTGGCCCTTGGGTCAGTTTGTTCGGATCGATCTTCCGGCGGCGTACTTCCAGCACGAATTGGTTGTCGCTTTGGTAGGCCGAATGCTCCCAATCGCCACGGGCGTCCACCAGCAGTTTGACGCGCTCGCCGGTTTGCGTAGCACTGACGGTTTGCACTGGCGTGCCAAAGTCCGCCACGTCAAAGCGACGCTTCAAGCGCTCAGGCAGGGTGGCGCGCACAAACTCAACCACCAGGTTTTGTCCCTGCTGCTTGATGTCCACGCCCACCTGGTTGTTGGGCAGGTCCACAACCACCCGACCCGCACCATCCTGGCCACGGCGGAAGTCGATGTCCTTGAGCGCCAAAGGCGCTGCATTCTTGGCTTCAGCGAAATGCACAGTCTCCGGCGACGTGGCCGTGCCAGTCTTGGCCTCGGTCACTGGAGCCGGGGACGAAGCGGGCGAGGGGTCGAGCACCAGGATCAAGGTTTTGCCCTGCAACTGCGCCTTGTAGGTGGTGGGCTGGCGCAAGTTCAAGACCAGGCGGGTCCGCTCGCCGGCTTGGGCCACATTCACGGTGCGCAGATTGCCTTGATTGAGGTCCACCATGTTGCGACCCAGAGCACTGGTCACACCAGGCAAATCGATCGCAATGCGCGGCGGGGCCTGAACAACAAAGCCTGCGGGCACCAAGGCTAAGGGCTCGGACAACTCAATGCGGACCACATCAGAGCCAGCCTGCTGGCTGCTGGTGATCGACTGAATGGCCGCTGCAGCCCAGGTCATGGGAGACACCAAAGCCAGCGACAGCCCAGCCAGCAAGACGCGCCACGGTTTCATAGTCAAATTCTCCTGCATGTGTTTCATCGCGCGGTCTCCTGGAGTTGCAGCGTGGTCGGGCGTTCAGTCCATTCGCCTGCGGCGTCCTGAACGATTTCGCGCAACTCGATTTCGGTCTCGGTGATCTTCATGATCTTTCCGTAGTTCTGGCCAAGGTAGTCCCCAGCCTTGACTTGATAAAGCAAGTTATCGACTCTGAGCAGTGCATAAGGAGCACCTTTACGATTCACGCTGCCAACCATGCTCATGGAATCCAGGGGATAGGCTTCCAAAGGCTCCTTGCGACGGTTCAATTCAGCGGAAATGGCCGAGTTCGGCTGACGGGCCTCTTGCTTGAGGGCCACCGTCAGCTTTTGTGTGCTGAACGGCTCCACGCCATCCGCACCGACATACGCGCGGGGGTTGAATTTTTGCGGCGGCTTGAGTGGCGGCACACTGGGTTGCACCTCATGCCGCTGCTGGTCCATCCAGGCTTTCAATTCATCCTGCTCGGACGCGCAGCCCGCCAGCAGTGCCATCACGGTCAAGGCCAACACGGCCAGATGAGGGCGACAGGTCATTTCTTGTCCCCTTTGCTGGCTTTGGCCTTGTCCACGCGCTGAGCTTCCACCTCGGCGGGATCCAGGTAACGGTAAGTCCTGGCTGTGGCTTCCATGAACAGAGATCCGTTGGAACCAGTGGCTACAGTGGCCGGCGCGCCAATTGTCAGGTTGTGCAATGTCACGATCCGCGAGAGGTTGGCGATGTCGGCGGTGAAGGCGCCGATGTCGTGGTATCGGCCCGTCACTCGGATCGAAATCGGTAGCTCGGCGTAGTAGTCCTTGACCGACACCTGCCCGGGACGGAACAGCTCGAATTCCAGACCACGGCCCAAGCCTGCCTGATTGATGTCAGACAACAAAGCGTCCATTTCGGCCTTGCCAGGCAGTTGCTTTTCAAGCTGCGTCACGTATTCCTGCACCTGCGTGCGTTGCTTGCGCAACTCGTTCAGGTTGATGGCCTGCGCCAGCTTGCTGCGGAATTCCTGCTTGAGCGCGGGTTCCTTGTCTCGCTCGGCAGTCAGTGCTTCATCCTGGCTTTGCAGCAGGCCGAACCAGCCCAGCACCAGCACCACCACACCGGCGAGCAGGAACATGGCCAGTTTTGGCAGGATGGGCCACTGACCAGGTTCGTTGGGGTTGAGCCCCCGGAACTGATCCTGCGCATCGGCAAACCAGGCGTTGAAGTCAATGTTGAAATTTGGATTCGCCATGATGTGCCCGCCTCAAGACTTCGGGGCCGCGGATGCAGCCGGACTAGGTGCAGACGCACCCGATGCCGCCGGCGAGACATCCTGAGGACGCTTCAAACTCAGACGAATGGAGAAGTCGAACAAGCGCTTGGGCTCGCGCACGTCCTTCGTCTGCTGTGCAGAGGCCTTGATTTCCTGCAGTTCAGGCTTTTCAAGCCACTCGGACTTGTAGGCCGTGTTGCGCAAGAACTCGGACACCCGCTCATTGGTCTGAGCAATGCCGGACACCATCACCGTCTGACCATCTTGTTTGATGGTCTTGAGGTAGATACCTTCCGGCGTCTGGCGGACCAGTTCGTTGAGCAAGTGCACCGGCATGTTCCGGTCGATTTGCAAGTCTTCCACGGCCTTTTGGCGAGCTTTCAGCGACTCGATCTCCGCCTTCAAACCGGAGACGTCTTTGATGTCTTCTTCAAGCTTGTGGATCTCGGCGCTGAGGAACTCATTGCGGGCCTGCTGAGCAGAAATCATTTGCTGCTGAACCGCGTAGCCCAAAGCGACCAAAACGGCACCAGCGACCACGGACAGGCCCAAGCCCACAAAGAAAGCCTGCTTGCGCAGCTTTCGTTTTTCCTCGCGATGAGGCAACAGGTTGATCAAAATCATGCGAGGAACCTCCGCATGGCCAGTCCGCACGCCGTGAGGTAAGACGGTGCTTCACGGCGAAGTTTGCTTTCGCGGATGGCAGAGCCCAACTTCATGCCGTCGAAGGGGTTGACCACCATGGAGGCAAAGCCTGTCAACTCGGTCACCCGGTCTTTCAGGCCCGGCAAAGATGCCGTGCCGCCAGCCAGCATCACGTAGTGCACCTTGTGGTGCGGTGTGCTGGTGAAGAAATATTGCAAGGCTCGGCCAATTTCTTGCGACAGGCTGTCCACGAAGGGACCCAGGATCGTGCTTTGAAAATCTTCAGGCAGATCACCCGCCAGCTTCTTGGTCTCGGCCTCCTCAAACGAGAAACCGTATTGGCGCGAGATGAGTTGCGTCAACTGAGCGCCACCAAACGCCTGGTCGCGGTCGTACAGCAACTCGTTGTCGCGCAAAACCTTCAGACTGGTGTTTTCTGCCCCGATTTCAAACAACGCCACCAAGGCATCCTTGCCCTCGCCAGGCAGGTTTTCAACCAGGCGTTGCACGGCAAGCCGTGATGCATAGGATTCGATGTCCAGGATGGCGGGCTTCAGCCCAGCCGATTCGGCCAGGCCTTGACGGTCCTGCACGCGGTCTTTGCGAGACGCGGCAATCATGACCTCGACATCGCCCGCTGATGTCGGGCTGGGCCCGACCACGCAGAAATCGAGGCTGACTTCGTCCAGAGAAAAGGGGATGTACTGGTTGGCCTCGGCCTCCACCTGCATTTCCATTTCTTCTTCGCGCAGGCCTGCCGGGAGCATGATTTTTTTCGTGATGACGGCCGACTGCGGCATCGCCATGGCCACGTGCTTGGTGCGGGTGCCGCTTTTGACGACGACCTTGCGCACGGCTTCCGCGACTTCGTCGAATTTTTCGATTTGACCGTCGGCGATCCAGCCCTTTTCAAAGGGCTCGGACGCAAATCGTTCCAGTATGTATTCGCCAGACTGCGTCTGGCTCAGCTCGACCAGCTTCACGCTTGATGAACTGATGTCCAGTCCAATCATTGGCGGATGCTTGCGGCCCAAGAGCGTGTCAAGAAAGCTCACACCGTCCCCCACGCACCAACTACGGCGCTGGAATGTTAATAAACCACTTCAATGCTATCAGTAAAGGTTTTGTGTTTGAACGAAGTTAAAGCAGGGCAAATCCCAACCACGTTGCGATATGCACACGCCTTACAGACAGTTGCAAATCCGACCAAGATGTGAATGAACTCAAAGTGTGCCATGGTGTACAGGGGTTCACGCTTCACGAGTTCCTATAATCCGGGCAGTGTCACAGGCCTGCCTCCATGAGCGATTCCGTTTCTTCCAAAGCCCCTTCCCGACCCAGCCCCTGGTGGGCAACCTGGCTTGTCAAACCTCTACTTGCCCTGATTGGCCTGGGGCTGGCGGCGGCTTTGGGTGGCGCTTTGCTGGCAGGCATCGGGCTGGCGGTCGCATACCCTCAATTACCCGAGGTTGGCGGATTATCCGACTACCAGCCCAAAATGCCGATGCGCGTTTATTCGGCAGATAACGTGCTAATTGGAGAGTTTGGCGAAGAAAAGCGTGATTTTCTGCCCATCAAACAAATTCCCAAGGTCATGCGGGAAGCGGTTTTGGCGATCGAAGACGCTCGTTTCTACAAACATGGCGGTGTGGACTACATCGGCGTGCTGCGTGCCGGCCTGGCCAATTTTGGCGAAGCCCGCAGCCAGGGGGCCTCAACCATCACCATGCAGGTGGCTCGCAATTTCTACCTACCCACCGAGAAAACCTTCACCCGCAAGATCTACGAGATGTTGCTGGCTCTGAAGATCGAAAGCCTGTTGAGCAAGGATCAGATCCTGGAGCTCTACATGAATCAGATCTACCTGGGACAACGCGCTTATGGCTTTTCCGCCGCATGCGACACTTATTTTGGCAAGCCCATCAAGGACATCACAGTGGCAGAAGCCGCCATGCTGGCCGGCCTGCCCAAGGCGCCCTCCGCCTACAACCCGGTTCGCAACCCCAAGCGCGCGACGATTCGCCAGCAGTACATCATCGACCGCATGTTCGACAATGGCTTCATCACCCAGGAACAACGTGATGAAGCCAAGGATGAGGAGCTGGCCTACCGAACCAAGGCCCCTGTCTCCGCGCACGCTGAATACGCGGCCGAGGCCGCACGCGCCCTCATGCACGACCAGTACGGCCCCGACGCTTACACGCGAGGCTTGAACGTCTACACCTCCGTTCGCATGCCAGAGCAGACCGCAGCCTACAAGGCCTTGCGCAAAGGTTTGATGGATTTTGACCGCCGCCAGGCTTGGCGCGGACCGGAGGCCTACATCGATTTGCCGGCCGA
>Ga0209841_1000083_pt1 | contig 20753 bp, 14 predicted proteins | sample GWRWT4_30Apr14_FD_187185 | JGI IMG/M metagenome (GOLD analysis project Ga0209841, IMG submission 187185) | Sand microcosm microbial communities from a hyporheic zone in Columbia River, Washington, USA - GW-RW T4_30-Apr-14 (SPAdes) (version 2) | ecosystem: Engineered > Artificial ecosystem > Sand...
GCGCCATGTCCCATCCACCATTGTTTTATTTCGCAGTGAAATTATCGCAGATCGCGGAATGTTTTTGGAGTGAATTTGGGTTTTTCTACAGCCTCAACGCTGGAGTTAAGCGGCCCGCGTCAGCGGGTCCGCTTGAATGACTTGTTATGCGTAAACCGGATAGAAGCCAGAATGCTGCGCACCGTTGCCACCTATATGATCCCATGCCGCTTTGTCTGCGACAAAAATGTGATTTTTAATTTCAGCGCCCTCTAGACCCAATAGAGCCCCAGCCGGAACCCAATATTTATCGCCCGTGCGGAACATGTTTGGAACAGTTGCACCGCAACAGCTACAAAAAGAGTATCTGTAGCCAGATGGCTTGCTATAAGTATTAATCATATCTTGGCCGGAAAGCCATTTGAAATTTGGTGCGCTCACAAACGCACCCGTTTGGGACGAGGAACCAGTTTGTTGCTGACAAATTGTGCAATGACACTGGTATAGAGTTTCGATTTTTTCGTCTACTTCGTACGAAACCTCGCCGCAAACACATTTCCCTTTGTTCATTTGGCACCTACTTCCTTTTATGCATAACGTAATATATACGAAATCGAATGTCTTATAAAAAACATAATTTGTCGTACATTCTTTATTAGTCGCCTTAATTGATGGTTTTATAAAAAACAATCCAAGTAAAAAATCATAGCAGGCAAACAACTACGACACTGTTTTATCTTCAATAAAGTTTGATTTCGACTCAGAATAAAATGGATAAAAGAGCTGTTCAGTATGAAATATTATGATTCGGCATAAAAGTTTATTACTGCTCCGACAGCGCTGACTTAACCATGTTCTTGTTTTAGAACTTACGGCTTTTTTGTTTTAATTTGCTCACTTAAAAACTGCCATACGGTGGCGAAGATGATGCCCTGTGCTTGTTCGTTGGGATGCATGCCGTCAGCTTGCATCAGTTCAGCGTGTCCGCCGACATCTTTTAGCAGAAACGGCAGTAGCGCAACGTGTTCTTCTTCGGCTACTTTCTGATACAAGGCGTAAAACCGTTCGGTGTAGATTTTTCCGTAATTAGGCGGCAGCCGCATGCCCGCCAGCAAGGGTGTGGCACCTTGCTGGCGGACGAGCCGAATCATGTTGCGCAGATTGTTTTCAAGGGCGCTCAGTGATTGACCACGCAGACCATCATTGGCACCTATGGCAATGAATACCCACTGGGGTTTTGTGCGTTGCAGCGCTGCAGGCAAACGCGCCAAAGCACCGGCGCTTGTTTCACCACTCATGCTGTCGTTAATAACGCTGATGGGTGGCTGGTGTGTCTGCAGTTGCTGCGCCAGCTGCTGCGTCCAGATTTTATCAAGAGAAACGCCGTAGCCAGCACTGAGGCTATCACCCATAATCAGCAGGGTTGCCGGCTCGGCAGCGTACACACTGGGGTTTAAACTGCTCGTCGTGCATGCGAACAAGAACAGAGTGAATAAAATTCGTGTATTCTGAACAATAATTTTTAACATGGATGCGTGATGATGATTCCTGAAACTCACAGTGAACAGGATAGCTTTATCCTGGATGTGCGGGCAGTAGAAAAAACAGTGGTACTGGGCCAACAGACGCTGCAGATCTTAAAACCAATTGATATGCACATCAAGGCAGGGGAATCGGTGGCAATTGTCGGCGTGTCTGGCTCGGGCAAGTCGACGCTCTTGGGTTTGCTGGCAGGGCTGGATCAGCCGAGTCGGGGACAGATTATCCTGGCAGGTCATACGCTGACTGATCTGAATGAAGATGAACGTGCCGAGGTGAGGGCGCGTTATGTCGGTTTTGTTTTTCAATCTTTCCAGCTTATGCCAAACCTGACCGCACTTGAAAATGTCATGTTGCCGCTGGAATTACTGAACAAGGCCCATGCCCAAACAGCGGCGAAAACTCTATTGGATCATGTGGGTTTGTCGCATCGCCTCAAGCATTATCCCCGGCAGTTGTCCGGTGGTGAACAACAACGCGTGGCCTTGGCGCGTGCCTTTGTGACCCGGCCGGCGGTGCTCTTTGCCGATGAACCTACGGGTAATCTTGATCGCCATACTGGCCAACGTATTGCTGATTTGTTGTTTCAGTTAAATACAGAATTGAATACCACGCTTGTGCTGGTAACGCACGACCAAAGCCTGGCGCAGCGTTGCCAGCGCGAGCTTACCATGGAAGACGGTACGATCACGGCTGAGCGATCCGATTTGCTCATACCTTCTATGGCATACAAAGGAAGGCATGCATGACCCTGCTATCGACCTTCCGTTTTGCCGCCAGACTTTGTTGGCGGGAATTTAAAGCCGGTGAACTAAACGTCTTGCTGGTGGCTTTGATTATTGCTATTTCCAGCCATACGGCCATTGGTTTTTTCACCGAGCGTCTGGACAAGGCCATGAGCTATCGTGCCCGTGATTTGATGGGTGCTGATTTGCTAATACAAAGCGCGCGTCCGGCACCCGCCGTCTGGTTTGATGAAGCGCGTACACAAGGTTTACGTTTCACTGAGGTATTACTTTTTTCCAGTGTGGTTATGCAGGGTGAAGACATGCTGCTGGTGGGTGTAAAAGCGGTTGATCAGCGTTATCCGCTTAAACCCGGCCTGAAAACCAGCACCAGCGCCTATGCAGAGGCAGTAGAGACAACACAGGGGCCACCGTCGGGTGAAGTCTGGGTGGAAACGCGGGTGCTCAATGAGCTTGATCTACAGATAGGGCAGGCGCTCACGCTGGGTGCCGCCTCATTCACGGTCAGTCGAGTGCTGAATTTTGAGCCTGATCGCGGCAGCAGCCTCTATAGTTTTACGCCTCGGGTGATGATGAACAGTGCCGATTTGTCGCGTGCCGATTTGATACAAGACGGCAGTCGTGTTGATTATCAGTTTCTTTTTACCGGTGAAGAAAACAAAATCAAAACCTATGAAGCCTGGATCAAAACCCAACTGATGCCGGGACAGACAGTGATGAGCCCAGGGGAGCAACAGCCCACTATTGGCAGTGCGTTGACACGGGCACAGGGATTTATGGGTTTGGCCAGCTTATTGGCCGTGTTACTGGCCGCAGTGGCTATTGCGGTCAGCGCTCGGCATTACAGTGTTCGTCATTACGATAGCAATGCCCTGTTGCGTTGTTTGGGTTGCAAGCAGAATGAGTTGTTTTTTATTTCTGTATTGCAATTAGTGTTGTTGGCTGGGGCAGGAAGTGGGCTCGGTATTGCGTTGGGCTGGCTGGCCCAATTTGTTTTTTTATTCCTCTTGCGCGATCTGTTGCCTGATGTATTGCCTGCACCCGGTTGGAATGTGGTTTGGTCGGGATTGGGTTTAGGTTATGTGGTGTTGCTGGGTTTTGCGTTGCCATCGGTGTTGCGTTTGCGCGCGGTATCGCCGTTACGCGTTTTACGCAAAGACTTGGACCCTCTGCCCTTGTCTGCCTGGGGTGTATATGGTGGCAGCCTGGCCTTGGTGCTGACGCTGATGTGGATTTACACCGGAAATGTTGTAATGGCTATCAGCGTGTTGCTGGGGGCCGGTGGGGTATTTCTGTTAACGTTGGCATTAATTGGCGTGCTGTTTTATTTTCTGGACAACAGGGTGTTGTCACGCTCATTAGCCCTGCGGGTGGGCTTGCGTAATGTCTTGCGTCGAAAACAAGACGCGCTGGTGCAAACACTGGCCTTTGGTTTGACCCTGATGGCCATGCTGGTGGTGCTTTTTATTCGCACAGATTTGTTGCATGACTGGCAGCAATCCTTGCCTGCCGATGTACCCAATCATTTTGTGATTAATATTCTGCCGGAACAAGTGCCCTTGTTTGCCGATTATTTACAGGCACAGCACGTGACAGCTTCAGCCATTTATCCGATGAGTCGTGGGCGTTTGACGGAAATTAATGGTGTGGCCGTGACCCAGGCAGTGAGCAAAGACGCCACTGAAAACGAAAGTCTGAACCGGGAACTTAACCTGACCTGGTCAGAACACCTGGGCAACGACAACAAAATTCTGGCGGGTGAGTGGTGGGATAAAACACGGCTACCGTCCAGCCCCGAGGTATCTATTGAAGCACGACTGGCGAAAAAACTCGGTATTAAACTCGGTGATCAGTTAACGTTTTACAGCGGTGAGAAAAACTGGGTGGCCAAAGTGAAAAGCATACGCTCAGTGAAGTGGGAAAGTTTTCGTCCCAATTTTTATTTTGTCTTTGATCCTCGCAGTGTCGGGCATTTACCCGCAACTTACATGACCAGTTTTTATCTGGCACCCGAGCAAAAGGCCTTATTAAAAACGATGGTCAGAACTTTTCCTGCCATCACCGTGTTTGAAATGGATGCGATCCTGGCACAATTAAATGCCATTATCAGTCAGGTCACAGTGGCTATTGAATACGTTTTGTTATTTGTGCTTGCTGCCGGATGTATGGTCAGTGTTGCCGCAATACAAGCATCACTTGAGCAACGCCTGCGTGAAGGTGCGTTGATGCGAACGCTGGGTGCGTCTCGCGCCATAATTCAGCGTACCCAGTGGAGTGAGTTTGCCGCAATCGGATTGATTGCGGGTATTGTTGCGGTAGCGGGTACGGAAATGATCACAGCCTTGACGAGTTATTACCTGTTTTCCTTGGACTATACGCCCTGGTGGTGGGCGTGGTTAGTGGTGCCGCTGTTATCCGCCGTGCTTATTGCTTTTTTAGGTTTGTATAGTAGCCGCAAGGTGCTGGCAGAGAGTCCTATGCTTATTTTGCGCGAGCTCTAAGCCATGCTTTACTGTATTTACGCCAATGATCTGCGGCTGTTGAAACAGGTAGTCGCCCGCACGATGCAGACACGAGCGCTGACGGATCCTTTTCAGGCCGAACAAATCGTGGTGCCCGGCACAAGTTTGTCACAGTGGTTAAAACTCGAATTGGCCAGTGAGCTGGGTATGGCTGCCAATATTGACTATCCCATGCCGGCCAATTTTTTGTGGCGCTTGTTTCGAATTTTGATCGAAGAGGTGCCGATCGAATCCGATTTTAATAAAGAAATCATGACATGGCATGTGCTGGCTATTTTGCCCGAACTGCTTGCCGATGAGCGCTTTTTGCCACTCAGGCAGTATTTGGATAAAAGCAGTCCTCTGCACGCTTTTCAATTGGCCGGAAAAATTGCCGATGTCTTTGATCAATACCTGGTGTACCGCATTGACTGGATCAATGATTGGAGCGACGGTGGCAACATGGCGGCAGACAGTCATCCCTGGCAGCCAGTGTTGTGGCGGGCATTGTGTGCGCGCATAGCAGGCCTGGGGCGCGCGCCCTTGCATCGTGCCCACTTGTTTTCACGTTTTATTGAAAGTTTGCAAAACGAAGGCGGCAGTGCTGAAAAATTAAAACGTACCTTGCCCGATCGCCTGTTTATTTTTGGTTTTAGTAGCCTGCCACCGATGTATCTCACGGCATTGGAACACGTGGGCACATACTGTGATATTTATTTGCTGGTGTCTAACCCTTGCCGGTATTTCTGGAGTGATGTGGGGCTTGCGCCGGCACCTGTTTCATTTTTTCCTGCGAACAATGCGGATGTTTTAACCGAAGATGCTCAGCAAAACACCGTGTTTGTCGAAGGAAAAACACAAAGTTTACTGGCATCGTTAGGCAAGCAGGGCCGTGATTTTTTGTCTCAACTGCAAGATATAGCAGCACAAGAGAGTGACTATTATATCGAACCAGGCCGTGACACCTTGTTAGCGAGTGTGCAACAAGACATTCTCGACTGTGTGGACCGTAGCGCATCCTTGCTCACAGCGTCAGATAGTCGGATAAAACAGGGTTTGGCTGAGCAGGATTTTTCCATTTCATTTCACAGCAATTACAGCCCTTTGCGTGAAGTGGAAGTGCTGCATGATCACTTGCTGCATTTATTCGAACAAGATACCGCGCTCACGCCCAGAGATATTGTGGTCATGGTTCCGGCCATTGATCGCTACAGTCCCTATATTCACGCGGTATTTGCTAATGCTGGATTGATGCCGTTTTCGGTGGCTGATCGTAGTGCGCGCAGTGAAGAACCCTTGTTGCTGTGGGTGCAAACATTATTGCAATTGCCCGCCAGTCGTTTGACGGTGAGTGATGTACTTGCACTGCTGGAATTGCCCGCCATTCGCCGTCGTTTTCAAATTAATGAAAATGAGTTGCCCCTTATCACGCGCTGGATTCGTGACAGTGGCATACGCTGGGGGCTCGATGGTGCTCATCGCCGTGACTTGAATCTTCCCGATTTTGAAGAAAACAGTTGGCGTTTTGGATTAAAACGCATGTTGGCGGGTTACAGCATGGGCGAACACCATGTATATCAGGGTATAGCCAGTTATGACGAAGTGGGCGGTCATTCAGCCCAGTGCGTGGGAAAACTGGGGAGTTTGCTTGATCAGCTTGAGCAGTCACGTATTTCACTTGCCGTCGAACACACGGTCGACGAGTGGATCGGTCTGACCCATGCCTTGATTGAGGATTATTTTCATTTTGAACCCGGGGAGGAGCTCACGCTTCTGCCGTTGCGGACAGCACTGGAGCATTTCAAAAAACACACGGCGCTCGCAGAATACCAACAGCCCATACCTCACGGTGTGTTTGTCTATTTTATTAAAAACGCGCTGGACGATGTGCCAGGAAACGCATCTTTTCTAACAGGCAAAATAAGTTTCTGCACCTTGCTGCCCAAACGGGCTATTCCATTCAAAGTGATCTGTCTCTTAGGTATGAATGAAGGGGATTACCCGCTGATTCAACCATCGCTTGGTTTTGATTTGATGGCCGAGTTTTATCGCCCCGGAGATCGCGCGCGACGGGATGAAGAACGGTTTTTGTTTCTGGAAGCCTTGCTGGCCGCCGAAAAAAAATTGTATCTGTCATGGGTTGGTCGCAGTATTCAGGATAACAGCGAAAAACAAGCCTCCTTGCTGATCAACGAATTGCTTGATTTTTGTCTGAATAATTATTGTCTGACCGGTGATGAAACCTTAAAGCCCGATGAAAGCGCAGCAAAATTGCGCCGTTTTTTAATAACACAGCATCCACTGCAAGCTTTCAGTGTTGAAAATTTTCAGCACGATACGGCGGCACCTTTGCGTTTTAGTTATGCCCGTGCGTGGCTGCCGCCCGCACCGTCGCAGCAGCACAACGTAACCCCCTTTATTTCATCGAAAACGCATTTGCCCGAAGATGCAACGGCGGCTGACGAAATTATTTCAATCGATGCCTTGCAAAATTTTTTCTTAAACCCCTGTCGTTATTTTTTTCGCCACCATTTGCAGGTTGAACTTAAAATAGACACCGATCAACTCGACGAGAACGAGCCTTTCACTATCAACACCTTGAGCGACTACCAACTTAAACAAAGTGTGCTCAAGCAACACATGCATCACACCCACGGTGAACAGTTTGAGCAGTTTCAACTGGCGAGCGGTCATTTGCCCGCCGGGTATGCGGGGCGTTTTCTTCTGACCCAGGCCGAAACGCAGCTCTCGGTGTTAACGTCAGCGCTGGATGCCTTGCCCAGACGAAGCCCTTCTTCGTCGGTGGAAATTGACCTTCTTCTTGGCTCACAACGTGTGCAGGGTTGGCTGCAAAACGCGTTCATTCATCACTATGTTGTCACCCGCGTGAACGAACTCAAGGGCAAAGATTATCTCTGCAGCTGGATTTATCATTTGCTGTTATGTGCGACAAATCCACCGGATTTTCAAGGCACTTTATTATTGGGTGTAAAAAAGTTATTGGGTGTAAAAAAAATCAAGAAAACCCAGACGCAATTAGTCACCATTCGTTACGGCGTACTTGAGCGTGACACAGCGCTAACCTACTTGCATGAACTGTTTGCACTCTTTCTGGATGGACGTCGTCATCCTGTGCCATTTTTTCCGCAAACAAGTTGGGTCTGGTATGAAAAATTCGCCAGTGCCGAGGGTGATCCACAAAAAATAAACGACGCGTTTCAGGACGCACAAAAAACATTTTATGGTGATGAGTTTTTATCCCCTTCAATACGAAATGAGGGCATCGACCCAAGTATTTCGCGTATTTTCCCGTGTTTAGACGATGTCGCCGATGATTTCAAACACATTGCTATGCGCATTTATGGCCCCTTGATGTTACACATGAAGGTGGAGGCGCAGGCATGAATACGTCACCAGCCTTTGAGCTGAGCGATGCGTTTGACTTCCCCTTGTTGGGTTGTCGCCTGATTGAAGCCAGTGCCGGCACGGGAAAAACCTACACCATTGCTAATTTATATCTGCGCCTGTTATTGGGTGAGGGCGATGTGTTCACGGGTTTTGGTCGCCCGCTTACTGTTGAACAGATTTTATTAGTCACCTTTACCGAGGCCGCCACACAAGAACTCAAAGCACGCATTCGTGTGCGTATTCATCAGGCAAAACAGGCTTTTTTAAGGGCCCAGACGCAGCAGCTTTTTGATTCCGATCCGTTTATGGAAAAACTCGTGCGGGCTTTTCCTGCATCGGACTATCATGCCTTGGCGCTCAAGCTTGATTGGGCAGAAAAACAAATGGACCAAGCCGCTATTTTTACTATTCACGGTTTTTGTCAGCGCATGCTTAAACAAAATGCCTTCGAGAGCGGTTTATTGTTTGACATGGCCTTGATCAAGGAAGAAACGTTATTGGTCGACATGGCGTGTTCTGATTTCTGGCGCGATACGTTTTACCCGCTGACTGAGCGTGCCATGGCGGTGATTTATCACCACTGGCCATCGCCGCAGGAATTTTTAGCCAGCATCAAACCGGCAATAGAGCGTGATCATTTGCAGCTTATTCCTGAGGACAGTTATCCTGATTCAAGCCTTGTGCCTTTGCTTGATGATTGGCTTGAGACCGTGGCTACGTTTAAAAATAATTGGCGCGCGGCACGTGGTGATATAGAAAACATTATTCAGCAGTCGGGCGTTAAAAAACAAATATACAGTAAAAAAAACGCGCCTAACTGGCTTAGTCAAGTCGATGTTTTTTGTGCGGACACTGCCTATACAGATTTCCCGGAAAGTTTTAATCGCTTTGCCCAAAGCGAGCTGGAAAATCAAACTGAAAAAGGACACGCGCCGCGCCACGATATTTTTGACGAGATTGAGGCACTTATTTTACGTGCGCCACGTATCAGGACATCAATACAACACCAGGGCATTGTATCTATCAGGCAGCGGATAAAAACCCTAAAAACGCAGCAGCAGGTTTTTGGTTTTAGCGATTTATTGACGCGCTTTGATGAAGCCTTGCACGGGGTTTCGGGTGATGCGCTGGCCGCACGAATTCGTCAGTTGTTTCCTGTGGCGATGATTGATGAATTTCAGGATACCGATTTAACGCAGTACCGGATTTTCAGGAAAATTTATTTTAATAACAACCAAACGGGTTTGTTTGTTATTGGTGATCCAAAACAGGCAATTTACAGTTTTCGTAATGCCGATATTTTTACCTATCTCCAAGCAAAAAAGGACATTAACGCCCATTATCATCTCAATACTAACTGGCGTTCGACACGGGCTATGGTTGATGCCGTGAATACCTTGTTTGGCTCTATGGATAATCCGTTTATTAATAAAACAGCTATTCCATTTTTAAAGGTACATGCCGGCGGTAAAACCGATAACAGCACACTCAATGATCAGACAACTACACAACACCCGCAAAGCAGCCAGGCTGCATTGCAATTCTTTTTTCTTGATGGTGACCGACCTTACAGCAAAAAAGACTATCAGCGTTGTTTGGCCGAATCCTGCGCCAATGAGATCTGTCGTTTACTTTTAGCAGGGCATACGCAGCAGCTTTTAATTGGCGAACGGCCGCTGGAATGTAAAGATATTGCCGTACTGGTGCGCGACTTTACAGAAGCCAATCTGATGCAAGCCTGTTTGAAAACACGGCAGATTGATTCGGTGTTTTTAAGCAATCGTGACAGTGTTTTTGCCAGTAACGAAGCAGGTGATTTATATTTATTTCTGCGGGCTGTGACGCAGCTGTCTTGCGTATCTTCGGGTGCGAATACGCCGATCCGTGCCAATGAGACAGCGATACGTAGCGCATTGGCAACACGGCTTTTTGATTACACGCAAGATGAACTCGAACAGATGTTTTTCGATGAAACACGCTGGGATGCTCTTCTTGACGAATTCAATAATTACCAACAGCTTTGGCAGCGTCAGGGCGTGCTGTCGATGTTGTATCACCTCTTCCACCGGCGCGATTTATTACGACGTTTGCATCGGAGCGAACAGTATGAGCGCCGTCTGACCAATATCATGCATCTGGCCGAGCTGTTGCAGGCAGCGGCCAGTGAGCTGTCGGGTGAAAAAGAAGTTCTTGCGTGGTTCGAAGTGCAATTGCAATCAGTGACTGAGCGTAACGATGATCAACTATTGCGTTTGGACAGCGACCGCAATCGGGTGCAGATTGTTACCGTACATAAAAGCAAGGGTCTGGAATATTCCATGGTATTTATGCCCTTTGCGTGCAGTTACAAAAAAGCCAAAGACGCACTTTTTTATGACGAAAAAACGCAGCACAACACTTTTGATCTGCTTGATCAGGACGAATATAAAAACTGCGCTGACAATGAACGGCTCGCTGAAGATATGCGCCTGCTCTATGTCGCACTGACACGCAGCAGGTACCGTTGTTATGTAGGCGTGGCCGATGTGCGTTTTGGTAATGCCAAGGAAAGTCAGCTGAACAAAACCGCATTGGGTTACCTGTTGCTTAACGGTGGCGTTAATACGTCACTGCGTTCAACACTGCATGCCTTGGCACACGAAAACGCGGCCATTCATGTGCATACGCTGTCTGCGGCGCCTGACTTGCCTGTACATTTTCCGTGGCAGATCGTTGACAGCACGGCCTTGTTTGCCCGTGAATTCAAAGGATACATTTCGCAGCAATGGCGTGTCAGCAGTTTTACATCACTCACACAGGGGCAAAAATTCCAATTAACCGATACGAGCAAACAACTCGATCTTGATGCGCTGCAGGATGTATTTTCTTCGTCCTCGGCCCCCGCTGATGAGCGCAACAGGTTTACCTTTCCGCGTGGTGTACAAGCGGGCAGCGTGCTGCACAGTCTTTTCGAAGAAATTGATTTTACCAGTGTCACGGAATCGGCTTTACATAGACTGGTCGAACAAAAATTATTGCTGGCAGGTTTTGATGCCATTTGGCGTAACACCTTGGTTGAGCTGGTCCTGGATGTGTTGGCTACACCGCTGCCAGTGCCAGGTAGTCAAAATTCGATACCTCTGAGTTTGAGCAAAATCCCAACGCATAAACGATTTGTAGAACTGGAATTCACCCTGCCAACGGCCTTGCTCAAAAGCACCCGTTTGCAAACGTTTGAACAAACGCTGATACCTGAGGTGACTTTTCCGGCGCTGGAATTTTTGCCCCAGCAAGGCTATATCAAAGGCTTTATTGATCTGGTCTTTGAAGGGCAAGGCCAGTTTTTTGTGCTGGATTACAAATCAAATTATTTGGGCGAGCGTGTTGAAGACTATCAAGCGGCGCGCTTAACGGCGGTTATGGCCGAACACCATTACACCCTGCAATACCTGCTTTACAGTGTGGCGCTGCACCGTTATTTGCAGCAACGTTTGCCACACTATGAGTACAACACCCATTTTGGTGGCGTGTTTTATTTGTTTGTGCGTGGCATGCGCCATGATTTGCCCGGCAACGGCGTGTATTTTCATAAACCTGATCGGTCTTTAATTGATGAGTTCGACGCAACTTTTAAAGGCGAGGTGAATTGAATATGCCAAAGGCCCGCAAGAAAAATCTAACTACTACATTGTCGCAACTGCATGCTCTGCAGCGAAGTGGCGTAATCCGCGCGCTGGATTATCAGTTTGCCGTTTTTATTTATCAGCTGCTGATGAAAGATTCCGCACCTGCTGCATCGCTCCTTATTGCACAAGAACACTGTTCGCACCCTGAGGCGATACAACCTCACACTGAGGCGACACAACACAACGACGCACCCTTGTTGTGGTTGGCGGCACTGGTGAGTTTCCAGCTGGGTGCCGGTCATGGTTGTATTCAACTATCGAAATTACCCCGGCCTTTTTTTGCCTTGCCCAATGAAAGCAAAAACACCGGTGCTGATGCACAACTGCCAGATACTATGCACTTGCTGGCGCTGCTGAAAGCTTCCCCTGTGGTGCGTTGTATTAACGATGCGCAGGACGACAGTGCTCAAGACGCTAGCGTGGCACCCTTGTGTCTAGAAGGCGATCGTTTGTATTTGTACCGTTACTGGTTTTATGAACAACAGGTGGCAACACGTTTGCGCGCCATGCTTGCTACCGAAAAAGAGGTAGCGTCAATTCCTCTGTTGCGGCCCCTCATTAATACGCTGTTTGTCTTGGATGAAAACAATCCCTGGCCACGTCTGGCTGCCGCACTGGCGCTGAATAATCGTTTGCTGATGATTACCGGCGGGCCTGGCACGGGTAAAACGACCACCGTAACCCGCATTCTGGCGCTGCTGCTAGAGCAGGCCAATAGCCGGCAGCAACGATTGAGTATTCAGCTCGCCGCACCCACTGGCAAGGCTGCGGCGCGTTTGAGTGAATCTATTTCGACCGCAAAAGTACAGTTACCTGTTGCGGCGGCGGTGCTGGCGGCAATTCCCGATCAGGCTACAACACTGCATCGTTTATTAGGCACCGTGCCGCAGAGTCAGCACTTTCGTTTTAACCGTCATAATCCTCTGCATCTGGACGTGTTGTTGATCGACGAGGCGTCGATGATCGATCTGCCGATGATGTTTGCCTTGCTTGAAGCCTTGCCTGTGCATGCGCGCCTGATTTTGCTCGGCGATAAGGATCAACTGTCTTCAGTGGAACCTGGGAGCGTATTGGCCGATTTATGCGCCCATGCTAACGACAAACTCAGTTTGCACACGAGTGCGTATGTGCAGCAATGTATCGATTTTACACCGGGTGTTGATGAGTCATTGCCCGAAACTGCATTGGCAAACAGTGTGTGCCAGCTCAAAAAGAGTTATCGCTTTTCTGAACACGGCGCTATTGGTCATGTGGCACGTTTGGTTAATGCCGGGCAGGAGAGTGCCTTGGATGCTTACTTGCAGGTCGATAGCGCTCAAAGTGATGTGGCTTTTTTCCCTTTGAGTGAGGCTGAATCCTGTTTGCAAACAGTCGTTTTGCGTTACCGTGAATTTATTCTTGCCTGCCGGCAAGGTGGGGGACAAGCCGAGGCTGTGTTGCAGGCATTTTCCCGTTTTCAGGTGCTCTGCGCTACCCGTGAAGGTGTGTTTGGTGTGAATGACATTAATCAACGGGTGGAGGATGCTCTGTACAGCCAGGGGCTGATCAAGCAGCGTGATTATTACATCGGTTGTCCGATTATGATCACGCAAAACAGTTACACCCATCAGCTGTATAACGGTGATATTGGTGTGGTGCTGGCGGATTCCGATAATCAGCAGCATTTGCGGGTGTATTTCCCCGCATTAAATTCACTGGCAGATAAAACACCGCGAAAATTTTTGCTTTCGCGTTTGCCCGTCCATGAAAAAGCGTTTGCCATGACCGTGCATAAAAGTCAGGGATCGGAGTTTGATGAGATCATGATCATTTACCCCAAACAGGACAGCCCGGTGCTCACGCGGGAATTACTCTACACCGCGATTACCCGTGCGAAGACGCATTGTCTTGTTTTGGCTGACTACGCCGTTTTACAGGCAAGCATTAAACGCAAAACCCGACGCGATTCCGGACTGGCTGATAAGTTGCGTTAATAGCAAGTCAGTTTCCATTGCCCAATTCTTAACTCCAAATGTTGCCAATATAGACTTTACGGGCGAGGATTCAATTCGTGCTCTACACTGGAGCATTGTTGAGAGGTCAAGTGTTCTTAATAGACTCATTGGTTATGGTAGAGCGCTTCAGTCATGCAATTTTTGCTTTTTACGTGTTATTAAATTGGTTACATCTATCGCTTGTAATTTTTTGTGCTAGTTTCTTTAAGTAGATGTATAAATTGTGTTGAGCAATTTCAGGGTGAAATATTCACCGTATGGATTTGTATGAATACCGTCGTATGTGTGCAAAGGGGATAATATGGGGTCGACAAATAGCGAGTTGTCAGCAATGGAATTTCAGAAATGTCCAAACATCCTAATTGTTGAAGATGATGAACGACTGGCATCTTTGACCAAAGAATATATGGAAGGCAATGGCTTAAATGTGTCCATCGAAATGGATGGCGCGCGTGCTGTAGAACGCATTATTCATGATCAGCCTGATCTGGTGGTGCTTGATGTCATGCTCCCCTCTAAAGATGGCATGACCGTGTGTAAAGAAGTGCGATCTCATTACACCAACCCCATTCTCATGCTGACCGCTCGCACCGATGATGTGGATCACGTATTAGGGCTCGAAATGGGGGCCGATGATTATCTTTCAAAACCGGTGCGACCGCGCATTTTGCTGGCACGTATTAAAGCCTTGTTGCGTCGTTCGCATGCACATTTGAACGAAGGCGATGACAACCAGGATCACGGCCTCAATAAGGGCGCTCGACTGGAGTTTGCTGATTTGGTGATTGATCATGCCTCCCGCGATGTGTGGTTAAAAGGTGAAACGGTCGATCTGACCAGCGCTGAATTTGATCTGCTCTGGCTGTTATCGTCCAATGCCGGACGAATATTGTCGCGTGAGGAAATTTTTGAAGTGTTACGCGGCATTGAATATGACGGACAGGATCGTTCAATTGATGTCCGGGTTTCCAGAATTCGCCCCAAAATTGGAGATGATCCGGTGAATCCAAAACGTATTAAAACCGTTCGCAGCAAAGGCTATTTATTTGTAAAAGAAATATTCTGAGTCCGGCGGGATTGTGCTAACTGTGGGTCCGGAGAGCTTCAGTGTTGTACGCAGCGGAACATTCCTAAATGACCCGAATATTTCTAAAACTCTACGGCAGTATTCTTATCGCCTTTATTGTTCTGTTTTTTGTTTCTTATTGGGTTCTATTCGGCCTTAACGCAAACAGATTTTCCCAGTATCAGCAATCGATGAGCCAAAGTGTGGCGATCTTGATTGCTGAACATATCCTTCTTAAAAACAATCACGATCGCCAGCAATGGTTGGCTGCCCTGAATGAACAATACAATATCAGTGCCGAACTCTTTCCTGTAGATAGATTTCCGCTTGGGCGGCGTAAGTTAAACCGTCTGGATGCGGGGCTTTCTGTGGTGGTCACTGTCCAGAAAAACAAGGTGGACAAAGAGTTTCTCCTGTACAAACTGCGTGATCAGACACTGCTTGTAGGTTTGGATGTAAAAGCAAGTCTTGCCGATCTGCCCAATCTTACTGCTTATCTGCTCAGCATGTATTTAGGCCGGGTTGATTCATCGCAGTACGCACATGAACTCAAGCGTATTGCAGACAGTTTCAGTTACCCTGTTCGTTTACTGACGCGATCGTCACTGTCATTGAACGGGCATCAATTAACTTACCTCGATCAGCATAAAACCCTTATTGATTCACAGCATGGCCTGGATCAGCCGGTCATTATCGCGGTGATGCCTGATGGCGTGAGCTATCTGAGTCTGGGTCCGATACAGCGTTTTGATCGTTATCCACTGTCGTTGATTCTGGTTATCGTGGTTTTGGACACCTTGTTGCTGGGTCTTGTGGCCTATTTATTGGTTCATCCCATTGAAAAACGACTCAAGGTGCTGGCCAAGGCAGCCAATCAAATAAAACGGGGGCATCTTGATGTACGTGCCGATGTTGACAGTGTGGATGCTATTGGCATGCTCGCTGCCGCCTTTAATGCTATGGCTGAACATATTCAGATGTTGCTTGATATGCAAAAGGAAATGATCCGGGCTATTTCTCACGAGCTACGAACACCTGTGGCGCGAATGCGCTTTTCATTGCAGATGATTGAAGATGCCCAAAGTGATGCTGAGCGATTGCCCTTGTTGCAAGGCATGGACGGTGACATGGAGCAACTGGATGAATTAATCGATGAAATACTAACCTATGCGCGCATGGAGCACGCGACGCCTGAGTTGCAGTTTATTTTGCTGGATGTGGATGAGGTCATTGATCAGGTGCTCAAAGAGATGGCGCCTGCCGCCCGTAAAAGTGGTGTGCGTCTGGAACACATCCCCGAGAGTTTGCCGCCGCAACATCGACTCGTTGAAGCGGAATTTCGGGGTATTCATCGGGTGATACAAAACTTTGTGGGCAACGCTATTCGTTATGCAAAATCGCAGGTCAGAATATCGTTTTTGATTGATGGCATTACATGTAAGATTCTTGTCGAAGACGATGGACCGGGGGTTCCTGCGGAGGAATGGGAAAAAATTTTTTCACCCTTTGTAAGGCTGGATACCAGCCGCAATCGAGCGTCGGGTGGTTATGGCTTGGGTTTATCCATTATTCGCCGGCTGGTAAATTGGCATCATGGCCGTGTCTGGGTGGAGCACAGTGAGTTAGGCGGTGCTGCATTTTCCATGGAATGGCCTGTTCGGCAACCTGAATTGCTCGCACAACGGGACCCTCTTCAAGAGCACAAAGAGTAATTTTCTGTGCATTAAAACAAGTCTTTTGTTATCCCTGCACCTAGGTTGAATGATGTGTTGAACGATGCCTTTTCGGGAAACGTCTTCTTCAAGACTATTATCTGGTAAAATCCCGCTCCATTGTTTTTACAGGTGAGTCTTGATGTTTAAAAATATTCGCATCGTCATGGTGAATACCACACATCCCGGTAATATCGGTGCGGCCGCTCGCGCCCTGAAAACAATGGGCTTGTCGAATTTGTATATGGTGTCGCCTCATGAGTATCCCAGCGCCCAGGCAACGTGGCGGGCCGCTGGTGCTACCGATGTATTACATCAGGCGAAGGTGGTCGAAACCTTGGCCGAGGCGCTTGAAGGCTGTTCTTTGGTCTTGGGTGCCAGTGCAAGGCAGCGTCGCATTCCTTGGCCGGTTCTGAATGCCCGCCAGGGGGGAGAGGTGGTTGCCCGACAGGCAAAAACAGAACAGGTGGCGATTCTTTTTGGGCGTGAAGACCGCGGTCTTACCAACGAAGAGCTGCAACAATGCCATTATCATATCGAAATTCCCGCGAATGAGGCCTATAGCGTGCTTAATGTGGCATCCGCTATTCAGGTGATTGCCTATGAAATTCGTATGGCGAGTTTGATTCTCTCCGATCAGGAAACACAGGGTACGGATGTCCCGGTTATAGCGATGCCTGTGGAAACAGTGCGTTGGGATGAACGTTTGGCGACTATCCAGGAGATGGATTTTTTCTTCGAACACCTGGAACAAACACTGACTGATATTGAATTTTATGAACCTGATAACCCGCGCCAGTTGATGACACGTTTGCGCAGGCTTTTTCTACGCGTCCGTCTTGATCAGATGGAGTTAAATATTTTGCGTGGCATTCTGCGTGCCATGCAAGAGAAAATGAATTTCAAAAAATAAGCCGCTCATTTTATTGGCAATGAAATGAAGCCTTTTCAAGGTTCGAAATTTCATTTCTATAATACTTGACTAAAATACTAGGAATTGACAAACTTAGCCTCAGCAACACTTTTAAAGTGATTTGAACAGCGGTGAGTGACTGTCATGCGATTAACTACAAAAGGGCGATACGCGGTTACAGCGATGCTGGATCTTGCAATTAACGAAGGCTCTGGCCCTACCAGTCTTGCTGATATATCAGAGCGTCATGCCATTTCCGTCTCGTACTTGGAGCAATTGTTTGCAAAATTACGCAGAGAAAACCTGGTAGCCAGTGTACGGGGGCCTGGTGGTGGATATACCTTGGGCGAAAGGGGCATGACGACCACCATTCTGGAAATCATTGATGCCATTGATGAAAAAGTTGATGCCACCCGTTGCCGCGGTCGAGGCAATTGTCATAACGGTTGCAAGTGTATTACGCATGACCTTTGGCATGATCTGAGTCAGCAAATACGATTATTTTTAAACAATATAACGCTCGGTGGTTTGGTTGACAGACGCAATCAAGAGCAGCATGAAGCCGATTCCGCTCACGAAAAATCCTCAGCGGGTTCGATTGAAGTAACGCTTATTTAGAAGTCGTTTGGCGTATAATTGCTCACCGCCAAACGGGTATTTCGTGACATGTATTCAGGTAGATGTGTGCGCATGTACCCTTTCCACTTAGCCACTGCGTCTACTTAATTAGTTGGAGTTGTTCATGAGTAAACCTATTTATCTTGACTATGCGGCAACAACACCGGTTGATTCGCGTGTGGCAAAAAAAATGTTTGAGTACATGGATGTAAGTGGCAGCTACGGCAATCCAGCTTCACGCTCTCACATCTATGGCTGGCAAGCCGAAGAAGCGGTTGAGTTGGCGCGCAAGCAAATAGCTGATCTGATTAATTGTGATCCACGGGAAATTGTATGGACCTCGGGTGCAACCGAGTCTGACAATCTGGCGATCAAAGGTGCGGCGCATTTTTATCAAAGCCGCGGAAAACACATTATTACCTCAAAAATAGAGCATAAGGCGGTGCTTGATTCCTGTCGTCAGCTCGAAAGAGAAGGTTTTGAGGTGACCTATCTTGCACCGAATAAGCAAGGTTGTATTGAGCCCGAAGCTTTGCGTGATGCTTTGCGTGATGACACCATTCTGGTGTCTCTCATGCACGTGAATAATGAGTTGGGAACGATTAACAATATTGCCGGCATAGGTGAAATTACGCGCGCCAAAGACATCATATTTCACGTTGATGCAGCCCAAAGTGCAGGAAAAATAGCCATTGATCTCTCTGCATTAAAAGTGGATCTGATGTCGTTTTCAGCCCATAAAGTGTATGGCCCTAAAGGGATGGGTGCTTTGTTTGTGTCGCGCAAACCACGCGTTCGTTTGGAAGCACAAATTCACGGGGGTGGTCATGAGCGTGGCATGCGTTCGGGCACCTTGCCTACCCATCAAATTGTAGGCATGGGCGAAGCGTTTAAACTGGCCAAAGAGGAGTTCGTTAGCGAGCGTGAACGAATCCAGTCGCTTAGAGAACGTCTGTGGCGTGGATTAAATGACATGGAAGCGGTGTCGGTTAATGGGGATTATGAAAACTCCATTCCCGGTATTTTGAACGTGAGTTTTGCCTACGTTGAAGGCGAGTCCTTGATGATGGCCTTCAAAAATATTGCAGTGTCCTCCGGTTCCGCCTGTACCTCTGCCAGTCTTGAGCCTTCTTATGTGCTGCGTGGTATTGGTTTGTCCGATGAACTGGCCCACAGTTCAATCCGTTTTTCTATAGGTCGATTTACCAGGGAAGAGGAAATTGATCAGGTTATCGAAGAAGTTAGACACGCAGTGACAAAACTGCGTGAACTGTCTCCTCTGTGGGACATGTACAAAGAAGGTATCGATCTTGAAAGTGTACAATGGTCCTCGCACTAAAAATGAAGACCAGCCTTTAACTGACTGAAGAGGTTATCATGGCATACAACGAAAAAGTTCTTGATCATTATGAAAATCCCCGCAATGTGGGCGTCCTGGACAAAGATGACTCCAAAGTGGGTACGGGCATGGTAGGCGCGCCAGCGTGTGGTGATGTCATGCGTTTGCAAATTCAGGTTGGCAAAGACGGCATCATTGAGGATGCGAAATTCAAAACCTATGGCTGTGGCTCGGCCATTGCGTCCAGTTCTTTGCTAACGGAGTGGGTGAAAGGCAAAACCCTTGATGAAGTCATGAAAATCAAAAATACTGACATTGTTGAAGAATTGGCCTTGCCTCCGGTAAAAATTCATTGTTCTGTTTTGGCAGAAGATGCCATTAAAGCCGCAATCAGCGACTATAAAAGCAAACAAGAACGCCTGAATAGTTGAATTGCACTTATTGCTTGAAACTGCGTGCCCGGAAATTGCTTGGAATTTAAAAGAGGTGAATGACGTGTCAATTACGATTACAGAACGTGCAGCGGACCATGTGAAAAAATATTTGGCAAACCGTGGTCATGGTATTGGCATCCGACTGGGCGTACGCACGAATGGTTGTTCTGGTTTGGCCTATGTGCTGGAATTTGTCGATGAAAAAAATCCGGAAGATGAGGTTTTTCAGAGTTTGGATGTGACTATTTTTGTTGACCCAAAAAGTGTGGTTTACCTGGAGGGCACGGAAATGGATTACGTGAAGGAAAATCTCAACGAGGGTTTTCAATTCAATAATCCGAACAAAAAAGGTGAGTGTGGTTGTGGTGAGAGCTTTACAGTTTGACTTATCTTTTCGTCGCAGATGGAACCACGCTTTGAGCAGGGATATTAACTGTTTATAACAGAAGACACTTAGTTTATCTTATTTAGTTATTTCCCTTTCTTGACACACTTAACGGTCACTATTCGATGTCTGAAACCAGCGTGACGAGCGGGGAACTCCCCCAAAATTATTTTGAGCTTTTTGGTTTGCCGCAGGATTTTAGTGTGGATATGCAGCAACTTCGATCCAGCTACAAAGCCTTATTATTGCAGCACCACCCCGATCGTTTTGCCGGTCGTGATCAGGCAGAGCAAATCAAGGCCCTGCAGAAAACTGACTGGATTAATCAGGCGCACGCAACGCTTCACTCCCTGCCGCAACGCGCTGCCTATTTGCTACAACAAAAAGGCTTTGCGGTAAATGTTCATGCAAATCTCAGCTCTGATCCTGAGTTTCTTCTGGAGCAGCTGCGATT
>Ga0209841_1000085_pt1 | contig 20735 bp, 21 predicted proteins | sample GWRWT4_30Apr14_FD_187185 | JGI IMG/M metagenome (GOLD analysis project Ga0209841, IMG submission 187185) | Sand microcosm microbial communities from a hyporheic zone in Columbia River, Washington, USA - GW-RW T4_30-Apr-14 (SPAdes) (version 2) | ecosystem: Engineered > Artificial ecosystem > Sand...
CGGTGGTTGTGACGATTCCCGTGGTTCTGGTGGGATATTTTCAATTTGGCTGGGATGCCCCGAATTCGTCTTTTCTGACCATGATGATTATTTACACTGTTATCCAGGCCTTGGATGGAAATGTGTTGGTGCCTATTTTATTTTCGGAGGCCGTGAATCTTCACCCTGTGGCCATCATTGTGGCGATATTGATTTTCGGTGGATTATGGGGATTTTGGGGTATTTTTTTTGCGATTCCCCTGGCAACACTGGTAAAAGCCGTTGTATCGGCCTGGCCCAAGAGTTTTCAACGTGATGAAGCAATGACGTCTCCTGATAAGGTAAATGCATAGACGATGTATAGAGCGTTATCCATAACGGTGTGTGGCCAGCTGCATTGAATTTGTGCAGAAATCTATCAATTAGCCCAAGTCGCTGACTGCCTGGAGTACCTCTTTAACATGGCCGGCGACACTCACTCCGCGCCATTCCTTTCTTAGAATTCCATGCTTATCGATAAGAAATGTGCTGCGCTCTACGCCGATAATGTCTTTTCCTGCAATGTTCTTTGGTTTGAGGACATCAAAGAGTCGGCACAGGCATTCATCGCTGTCTGAGATGAGCTCAAAGGGGAAGCTTTCTTTAGCTTTAAATTGTTCGTGCGCGTTTAAACTGTCTCTAGATACGCCAAAGATGAGCGTGCGAGCTTTTTTGAAGGCTTCGTAGTGGGCGCTGAAATCCTGCCCTTCCATCGTGCAGCCAGGTGTTTCGTCTTTGGGATAAAAATACAGCACTACATTGTAACCAAGCAGAGCAGAAAGTTTGATATCTTTCAAACCCGTGGCCGGCATGAAAAAGTTTTCTACGGCGTGGCTTATTGTAACGGTCATGAGCGATCCTTCGGAAAAAGTTGAAAATATTGCGTACAACTATAACGTATATATGCGCTTTATCAATTTATGAGATCAATTCTCCTGTGAACCAGGGCTGCGTGTAGAGCCTTGGAATTGCTGGCGATGGTCGAAGTAAAGCTTGTACAAGAGTCTTTGGCACTTACCTTGAGTGGGACGTGTTCACCCAGTGCGACACGACTCAGCTTAAATAATGAAAATGCGGTTTTTATAAGAGCCTGTTCATGATCTCGCTGAAGGACGCATCGCGGCGTTGAAAGCGCGCTCAAAATACTCATGTACTACGCGTCCGTGCACACTCTGATTTTTCGCCTGCGTCCGCCTTGCACTGCATTCCTTGATCAAAATCGTGAACAGGTGCTAAGGGAATTATGCGTGTTAAATGGGCGGCGAATTTGCGCAGGGGCGTGTTGTTCTGCCGTCATTTTGCAGGCCAATTATAAAATCCCCTTCCCTTGTATTTGCAGGACAGGCTTTGTAGTATTGCTCGTTTAATTGCATTGGTTTTGGTCAGCACATGGCCGCATGATTCGGAGACGATTTTGATGATAAAAGGTAGCATCGTAGCATTGGTGACGCCAATGGTGGCCGATGGCGGTGTCGACTGGGACAGGCTGGCGCAGCTTGTCGAAATGCATATAGAAAAAAAAACCGATGCGATAGTCGCCGTAGGCACCACAGGTGAGTCAGCAACGCTGGATGTCAATGAGCACACATCGGTAATAAAATTCGTTGCCCATAGAGTGCGCGGCAGGGTGCCCGTCATTGCGGGCACCGGCGCAAATTGTACGCGCGAAGCCATTGAGTTGACTGCCAGTGCTAAACAGGCGGGTGCCGATGCCTGTTTGCTGGTTTCACCTTATTACAATAAGCCAACGCAAGAAGGGCTTTATCGTCATCACAAAGCAATTGCCGAGGCCGTGGCAATTCCGCAGATACTTTACAATGTTCCCGGACGTACGGCGGTGGATATGCTGCCAACAACGGTGGCACGTTTGGCAGCAGTACCCCATATTGTGGCAATTAAAGAGGCGACAGGTGATTTGGAGCGTGGCAGACAAGTGCTTGAGCTGTGTGGCGATAAATTCACCGTGTATTCCGGTGACGATGCGACAGCGGTGGAGCTGATTCTTATGGGGGCCAAAGGCAATATCTCGGTAACGGCGAACGTTGCGCCTTTGCAAATGGCGCAGATGTGCGCGGCCGCGTTGTCCGGTGAGGCTGAAAAAGCGCGCGCTATAAATAAGTCGCTGGTCGCCTTGCACAAAAATCTGTTTGTTGAGTCCAATCCTATACCAGTGAAATGGGCGCTGGCTGAAATGGGTTTGATACAACCTTACTTGCGGCTGCCTCTGACTGAGCTCAGTCCCCAATATCATGATGTCGTAAGGTCTGCGTTGAAGACGGCCCATGTGTTATGACATCGTAGATGTTCGATTCTTTCTCTGCTAAATCAAAATAAGGAATACAACAGTGATACGGACAGGCTTTAAATTGCTTGCTCTTCAAATGTGCATCTGGATAGCAGCATGCGGTTTGCTGCCAGAAAATAAAGAAACACTGGTTTCTGGCAAGTCGGATATTGTTCGCTTAAAGGTGCCTGCGCCGCTGTCACCACCGCAGTTTTTAGATCCCTTTCCTATCCCTGATTTGCCAGCGGGCATGGTCGCTGAGCCGCCCAGTAAAAAAATAAAATTGCTTCAGCCTAAACCCCTGGAAATCATCTGGGACGATCAAAAAGTACAATTGCGTAAAAAAGGCGCGCGTCAATGGATTCGCCTGAATGCCGCACCTGGGCAGGTATGGCGTCTTATGCGTCAATATATGCAAGAGGCTTCATTAGCGGTGGATCGTGAAGATGCACGACTGGGAACTCTGGAGAGTGAGTGGCTGTCTGCAACAACAAAGAATGCGGCGCTGTTTTCCGACTCTGCCACTAAAGATTCCCAAGTGTACCGTAAACTGCGAATTCGGGTGGAAAAGGGCAATGATGCCGATGTCAGTCTTTTGTACGTATCCATTATTGAACAGTTAGCGCCACCGCTGTCGCAAAACAAAAGTATGGAATTAGATTGGACGGTTACTGATACGCTCTTGCCCCAGGTCAACACGACATTGACCCGTCTGCACCGTTTTTTATTACAACAGGACTACAGCAAGACCGATATCACGTTAGCGGGACAAAGTATTTCCGCTGAACCCCTGGCTGAAATTACGTGGCTGGATGGCCGCATGACGCTTAAATTGCGCCAGGATTTTAACTACGGCTGGAAAAGAGTGGGCGATGCGCTGAAAAACGGGAAATATCCCGTGAAAGATTTGAATCGCGCGCAGGGGATTTATTATCTGGATTTAATGGATGAATCAGGAGACATTCGCCCCTTTTACAAACAGCTGCTGAAAAATGCCAACCTTAAAAAAGAAGAGATTGGTAGTGGTCGTTTATATTTAAGCGTGCGCTCTGAAAAGGGCCTTACCTTTGTCACAGTCAAGAGCGCTGACAATGTTCAGCTGAGTCGAGACGTGCAATCGGCTTTACTTTCTTCGCTCAAAGAAGATATGGAGTAAACATTTCAACGTCGATAGGCGGCCTTGTTTAGTGTGTTAGTGGTTTTAATGGTTTTAATAAAAATAGTGCGCATTTGGTGCTTGTTGTAGCAGCTCGCGTGATACGAATGGTGCCAGACAGTGGGGTCTATCGGGGAGCAAATATGAACAAACGAGAAGAATTGTACCGAGGCAAAGCAAAGTCAGTCTATGAGACTGATGTTCCGGATAAACTCATTCTGTTTTTTAGAGACGATACCTCTGCGTTTGATGGCAAGAAAATTGAACAGCTTGATCGTAAAGGCATGGTGAACAATAAATTCAATGCTTTTATCATGCAGAAATTGGAAGCGCAGGGCATCAAAACCCATTTTGAGTCATTGTTGTCGGAACACGAATCCGTTGTTAAACGCTTGAAAATGATTCCTATCGAATGTGTTGTTCGTAATATTGCGGCTGGCAGTATCTGCCGGCGCCTGGGTGTTGCAGAAGGTCTGGATTTGAATCCGCCGACATTTGAGTTCTTCCTGAAAAATGATCAGCTCGGTGATCCCATGATTAACGAGTATCACATACAGTCCTTTGGCTGGGCGCTTCCGGAGCAGGTTGCCCAAATGAAGCAGATGACTTTTGCGGTAAACAAGGTGCTCAAAGACTTGTTTCTGGCAGGTGGTCTATTGCTGGTAGATTACAAGCTGGAATTTGGTTTGTTCAACGACGAAGTGATTTTGGGCGATGAGTTTACCCCGGACGGATGTCGTTTGTGGGACAAAGAAACACGTAAAAAACTGGATAAAGATCGTTTTCGTCAGGGGCTGGGTGGTGTAATTGAGGCCTATGAAGAAGTGGGGCGGCGTATCGGTGTGTGTTTTGACTGACTGATTGCTTGGGCAGGTGCTCAATGGTTATGCCTGCAACAAGCATCATCGTTTACGGATTAAAAGTCTGTACAAGCTGTTTGTACAGACTAAAGCGCGACCGATTCAGCAGTCTTGTTAAGCAACTGCTGCCATCGGGCTTTAATGGCAGTATAAATGCCTTGCTCATCGAGTCCGCAGCTGGTGAGTTGGTGGTTATGGGTGCCATGTTCGAGAAATCGATCAGGCAATCCTAGTTGCAGAAAAGGTTTAATCTGCCCGCTGCGCGCCAAAAATTCCAGGACGGCTGAGCCCGCGCCACCGGCTATGGTGTTTTCTTCGATAGTCACAAGCAGATCGTGCTGTTCAGCAAGTTCTGTCAACAAGGCTTCATCAAGTGGTTTGACAAAGCGCATGTCGGCCACTGTGGCATCCAGTTTTCTGGCTGCGACCAGACTGGGCGCAAGGCTTGTACCAAAAACCAGTAGGGCAATGTTTTTGCCTGTTTTTCTTACGATACCCTTTCCAATCGGCAGCACATCAAGTGATGGATTAATATCCACACCCACTGCCTGTCCGCGAGGGTAGCGCACCGCCGCTGGTCCAGGATAATGGTACGCCGTACTGAGTAATAAACGACATTCACTTTCATCAGAGGGTGTGGCTATTACCATATTCGGAATACAACGCAAATAAGACAAGTCGAAGCTGCCTGCATGGGTGGCGCCGTCTTCACCTACTAATCCAGCACGGTCAATGGCAAAGAGTATATCCAGATTCTGGATGGCGACATCGTGAATGAGCTGGTCGTAAGCGCGCTGCAGAAAAGTGGAGTAAATAGCAACCACCGGTTTCATCTGCTCACAGGCCAAACCTGCGGCAAACGTAACGGCATGTTGCTCGGCAATAGCGACATCATGATAACGATCGGGAAAGCGTTGCGAGAATGCCACTAATCCGGAGCCCTCACGCATCGCGGGTGTGATGCCAATCAAACGAGAATCCATTTCGGCCATATCGCAGATCCACTGGCCGAACACATCCTGATATTTGGGGGGGGATTTTTTCGGTTTGTCACTTTTGTTTGCGGCAGTTTTTCCAATAGCGTGGTATTGGATTGGATCCGCTTCAGCGGGAGCAAAACCCTTGCCCTTTTTAGTAATTACGTGCAGAAGTTGTGGGCCACGTAATTCAGTCATGTTTTGCAGGGTGGAAATCAGTGATTCCAAATCATGACCATCAATAGGACCAATGTAGTTAAAGCCGAGCTCCTCGAAGAGGGTAGCTGGCGAAACCATGCCCTTCATGTGCTCCTCGGTACGGCGAGCCAGTTCCAAGGCAGGACCAGGCAGTGTGGAGAGAACTTTTTTCCCGCTTTCACGGACCGAGGTGTAGAGTTTGCTTGACCAAATGCGGGCAAAATAGTTCGAAAGTCCACCTACATTGGGCGAGATTGACATGTTGTTATCATTGAGTACGACCAGCAGGTTGGATTGCTGGTGTGAGGCATGATTCATCGCCTCAAAGGCCATGCCCGCAGTCATCGCGCCATCGCCAATAACCGCGACCACTTTTCGCTCTTTATTGGTGAGGCTGGAGGCAACAGCCATGCCCAGTCCGGCGGAAATTGAAGTGCTGGAGTGGCCAACACCAAAGGTGTCATAAGGGCTTTCGCAGCGTTTTGGAAAAGGCGAAAGACCATGATCCTGGCGCATGGTCAGGATTTTCTCGCGTCGCCCGGTGAGTATCTTGTGAGGATAAGCCTGGTGGCCTACGTCCCAAACCAGGCGGTCCGATGGAGTGTTTAGGGTGTAATGAAGAGCAATGGTCAGCTCAACAACACCTAGACCGGCACCAAAATGCCCCCCCGTCTGCCCTGTGCTATAGAGCATGTATTCGCGCAACTCTCGGGCTAGTTGCGTCAGCTGCACTATATCGAACTGCCGGAGATGAGCCGGATCATTAACTGTGTCGAGTAGCGGCGTCAAAGGTCGTTCAGTGGGTATTTTATAGAACATAGGCATCTGAGAAGAAGGTTCGATTTAATCGTATTGTTTCGGCATTGTAGCGTACCGAAGGTGTGATAGGTAAGTCGCGGGAATGAAACGCGCAGGTTTAGTGTGATCGGGTGAGGATGAAATCAGCTATTTGACGCAGGGTTTGTGCGGAGGCATCAAAATTTGATAATGAATCGATCGCTGCGCGATGCAGGTTTTCTGCCATAGCTTGCGCCGCTTCAAGGCCAAGAATAGAGGGATAAGTGGCCTTGTTAGCCTGGTGATCGGTGCCTTGTGTTTTGCCAATGATTTCCGTCTGACCTATGACGTCAAGGATGTCGTCTTTTACCTGAAAACACAGACCAATATGCTGAGAAAATTCCTGTAATGCATTAAAAGTGGAGGTGTCGGCATTACAAGCCATGGCTGACAACGTGACACAGGCTTCAAGTAAAACACCTGTTTTCTTGCGATGAATCGTTTCAAGTTCGCCTACGGTGATGTGCTTGCCTTCACTGAGCAGGTCAAGACTTTGCCCCCCAGCCATGCCATTGAGTCCGCTGGCATGACTCAGTTTCTGGACAATTTTAAGCTGTTGCACGGGCGCAATATGTTCAGAAGGCCTGGCGATGAGTTCAAGAGCGAGTGCCTGCAGTGCATCACCGGCAAGAATGGCTTGGGCTTCACCAAACTGAATGTGACAGGTTGGCTGGCCGCGACGCAGTGAATCGTTGTCCATGGCGGGTAGATCATCGTGAACCAGTGAATAGGCGTGTATAAGCTCAATGGCACACGCGATGTTGTCTACGTAGTGAATCGGTGCACCAAGAAACTCGGCGCTTGCATAACATAAAATGGGGCGAATACGCTTGCCGCCGATGAGCGCCGCATAACGCATGGCTTGTTGCAGCACACAGTCTGTTTGTGGAGGAAGTAACTGGTTGAGTTGTTGATTGCAGTGGGTTTGGCAGCGTTGAAAAAAAGTCTGAAGTGATTCAGCTGTCATTATTTTCCTCTTCTGCAAAAGGTGTTAGCTCGTCATGCCCATTTTTTTGTACCAGGATGGATATTTTTTGTTCCGCCTGCTGCAAGGTTTGTTGGCATTCGCGTGTAAGTAAAATGCCTTTTTCAAAGGCAAGCAGCGATGCATCCAGACTTAATTCGCCCGCTTCTAATTGTTCGACGGTTTGCTCAAGTTCTGACAGCGCCATTTCAAAGCTGAATTTTTTCTTGGCCATATCTTGCCTTGAACTCATCACGGTAAAATTAAGCAAAGGACGATACCTAAGCGTTGAATCATGGTCAACTGATTTTGCTATAAAGCTACTGACTTATTAGGACTGCGCTTGATAAACGGTAGCGGCTTAACAGCGGAGATATTGTTGGGGGTGCGCTGGATTAAAGTATTTCTTGTTGGACATTAATCCCGAGTTGTTTAATTCTCATGGGGCATGGAATAAGTGATTGGCTTCGGTTATTTTGAAGCCAGCATTAAAAAAGCCATTATTATTTTCTCGCTGAGCCCATAAACATTGAAGCTCAATGGGGTGCAGCATTTTTTGCTCCTGTATTTGGTAATGCATAGCCAGTCGATAGGTTTGTTGAGGTTCGAATGGTTTGGTGCTGGTGATCATGTATCCAGTTGTTGAGCGATTGCTGATGTGTCCCACGAACTCCTGAGAGTCGAGTTTATAAACGCCGATGTACGTGGAAACGGGCGTACGCCTTGATGCGCGTCGTTGCAGAATTTTAGTGAGAAAATGGGCCATTACGCTGTCCAAAATACTGTAACATGAAAAAATTCGAGGCAAGCAAAAGAGCGTCTTATTTTTAAGACTAGAATAAAGTCGCCAATATGCCATATCCCGATGTCTGAAAATCAGGTGAGTGGGTCTAATAAAAATAAAACGATGAGCTCTGTATTTGTAGGCGTGTCACACAATGGCTGTCTTTTATTCACAGTATTTTCGTTTATGCAACCGTATATACTCGAAACTCCCCGTGTGGGCGTGTTCGTATAGGATTAATTTAACAATAGAAAAGAGTACGCGCGATGAAAAGAAATTATTATTTGGTACAGAATGTTGATATGGCCAAAAAGCTGCAGGACAGCTTGTTGGCGGCCAAGGTTCCTTTGAATCATATTCACATGTTATGCAAGGATGATCGCCAATTACAGGCGCATGGTTTGAATCCCCTGCCTTTTTCAGAACGAAAGGATCTTTTGGCAGACACGGAATACGGTGCAATGTTTGGCATTATGGCGGGTGTTTTTGCGGCGATCAGCCTGATGGCTTTTCCTAAGGGAACGTTTGATTTAACGCCGATACTTATGAGCTCGGTTTCGTTTGGTATTGGTATAGCAGGGGCGGTCATAGGTTTTGTCATTGGCCTGATGCGAGAAAATTACCATATCAGTGAGTTTCGCGATCAAATGTTGGCAACGCAGTGTATTGTTATGATCGACCTGGCAAAGGGCGGTGAAAAACAGATTGAGCAATCCTTGTCTAAAAGCGGTGTAACTGCACAGTTTCTTAAGCAAGATGATGACGAAATTCACTTTGAAAACATGAGTGGTGAATTGATAGTCAACGGTAAGCTTATCGTCGACTAATGGCGCCCAGGGTTTTCTGAAGTTAAAAACCATTTTGTAATACGCAAAAGCGGTGCATGAACTAATGTACCGTTTTTTTTTGTGTTTTAATTTCTACTAACGTTGACAGCTAGCCGATATGAGCTAACTTTACGTAGCTGTAGTTTATTAATTTTTATCATACGCAGGTATTTTTTTTAATTATATTTAAGTCAATTGCTTAATAGATAAGCACATAGAAACAAGGAGCGTTTTTCATGACAAAATCCGTATTTGCTCGTCCCCAATGGCAATTAAATACACTCTCGCTGGCTTTTGCTTGTGTGGCGGGTGCAACCATGGCGCCCACCACGTCTTATGCCGTTGATACGATCCATTGGAGTGGTTTTTTTACGGGTGCGTTTAGCCAATCAGATAATGAATATTCCTATGGTCGTTTCCATAGTATTTCTGACAAGGGCAGTTATTTAACAGACAGCCGATTAGGCTTGCAGGGTTCTGCTGCTGTCAACGATCAAATTTCGCTGACCACGCAACTGGTGGCCAAGAATAATAACGATAATTTTGATGTTAATGCCAACTGGCTTTATGCGCAGATCAAGGCGGCGCCCAATATACAGGTCAAGCTAGGGCGAATGCAGCAGCCCATGTATTTATTCTCTTCACAGCTGGAAGCGGGCTACAGCATGCCATGGGTGCGTGCGCCGCAAGAGGTGTATGAACAACAGTTTTTTAATGATTACACCGGAATAGAGGCCACGTATAAAACCTATGTGGCTGCACATGATGTGAGCATTTCCTTGCTCCATGGGGTGCAGGACAATGAAATTTCTGCAGGTGTACTGGGTAAGGTTTTTGCCAGTGAACAGCCCTTGACCGAATATATGTCATCGGATGATTACCGGGGTTTGGCGCTGCAAATTGATGGTGATTTTTACCGTTTTAAACTCGCAGGTGTGAAGCAGACTTTGGATATTGCAATTGATCCTGCGGCTGTAAATACATTTCAACTCGACATTGCACGATGTATGGCAACGTCCTCAACGTCGGCTAAGTGTTCTACTTTGTATAGCACAGCAGCTTTATTGGGCGGAGGTGGTTTGGGTGGTATTAAAGGTGACTTCTGGTCCGCTGGCCTGGATATGAACCTCAGCGATCTACGTTTTGTCAGCGAATACACGGTCAGATCGGTGGGTGATTTTGAACGTGAAGGTTATTACCTTTCTTTGATTTATCGACTCAATGAGATGGCGCCATACGTGACCTATGCCGCCCATGACACCACCGGGCAGGATACTATTGACCCGCAAAAACAGGAGTCCATGGCCTTGGGTATGCGCTACGATTGGTTACCTAACACGGCGCTGAAATTTGAAATGCTGCATGTCAATCCGCAAGAAGGAACGCGCGGGCTTTACCATGTTGGTTACGTGACCGAGGAAATGGAATCGATGAACGCTGCCACCATAACACTAGATTTAATCTTTTAATTGGAGGCGATGAACATGCATAGCGTCAAACATACCATTCTTAAAATGGGTTTTATGGCAGTTGCTTTAACTATTACCTCCGTATCAGTAGCTGATATTGCTGTTATAGTGAACACGGCCAACAGTGTATCGAGTCTATCGGATAAGGATTTAAAACGTATTTACTTGGGTAACACTTCCGTCTTGGCAGATGGTTCTGCTGTAACGCTAGCTGATCAAGCATTTGGTAGTCCTTTGCGCGAACAGTTCTATCTGAAATGTTGTGAAATTTCAGCTCAACAGGCACGCAGTCGTTGGGCAGGTATTTTGTTTTCAGGCACGGGCAAGCCGCCTGTTGAAGTAGGTGGCGATAAAGAAGTTATAAGCTGGGTAGCTGGCAATAAAGAGGCCATGGGCTATGTGGACAATACACTTGTCGATAGCTCAGTGAAAGTGCTGATGATCTTGAAATAGAACGATGTAAACGTGGATAAAGGCCGGTCGCGCTTGTTAACAAGTTGATCGGCCTTTTTCTTTACAGTGTTTTAAATGCCTGTGCGCTTGCGCGTATTGTCGCTTCCAGATCTTTGTCTTGATGTGCGGCAGAAACAAAACCTGCTTCATAGGCGGAAGGGGCGAGATAGATGCCTTGTTCGAGCATCAGATGGAAAAATTTCTTGAACTGGGTCACATTACAGGCCGTTGCTTGGGCATAATTGGTAACAGTTTTGCACTCTGTAAAGAACCAGCCAAACATGCCGCCCACGTGCTGGGTGCTAAAAGCAATGCCCGCTTTATCGGCTTCCGATTTTACACCTTGGCAAAGTTGACTCACTTTATGTGTGAGCGAATTAAAAAAGTCGGGTTTTGAAATTTCCTCTAACATGGCCAGACCTGCACTCATGGCCACCGGATTGCCCGACAAGGTGCCCGCCTGATACACCGGGCCCAAGGGAGCCAAGTGTTCCATAATCTCTCGTTTGCCGCCGAAAGCCCCCACCGGTAAGCCGGCCCCTATTACTTTTCCCAAGGTGGTCAGATCAGGGTTTATATTGTATAGACTTTGCGCTCCGCCCAAGCCGACACGAAAACCGGTCATGACTTCATCGAAAATGAGTACCGTACCGTATTGGTCGCACACCTGCCGTAATACTTCCAGAAATCCAGGCACAGGTGGAATACAGTTCATGTTGCCCGCGACAGGTTCGACGATGATGGCCGCGATTTCTTCGCCACACTGTGAAAAAAGCTGTTTGACTTGTTCGATATCATTATAAGTGAGTGTAAGGGTGTGCTGTGCCAGGCTTGCAGGAACACCGGGGGAGGTGGGAATACCCAACGTGAGTGCACCTGAGCCAGCTTTCACCAATAAGGAATCTGCGTGGCCGTGGTAACAACCCTCGAATTTAACGATTTTATCGCGCCCGGTATAACCGCGTGCCAAACGAATGGCGCTCATCGTGGCTTCGGTGCCGGAGCTGACCATGCGGATCATTTCAATGGTCGGCATCAGTTGGCAAATACGCTGCGCCAGTTGGGTTTCAATTTGGGTGGGTGCACCAAAACTTAAACCGCTTTCAGCTGTTTTTATGATGGCATTTAAAATATGTGGGTGAGCGTGCCCCAAAATCATCGGACCCCAAGAGCCGACATAATCAATGTAGCGGTTGTTATCTTCATCAATCAAATAAGGGCCTTCGCCCGCCTTGAAAAACAGGGGTGAGCCGCCCACACCATTAAATGCGCGGACCGGTGAGTTCACGCCGCCGGGCAATACTTGTTTGGCTTGAGCGAATAATGAATTTGAGTGCGTGTAGATTCGGGTCATTTTGAATCCAATGGTGTAGTTGTAAGTGAGGGGGTGAAAAGTTGTTGAAATTGGTGGCATTGTGCCTGGATGTCATCGCTTGTAAAAAGCGCATGAATCACAGCGAGCATATCGGCACCGGCGTGAATAAGTGCGGGCGCATGGGCAAGGGTGATGCCGCCAATGGCGACAATGGGCAGATTAAACAGGCTTTTGGCTTCACTGAGTAGACTTAAGGGTACTGTTTGCGCGAGTACTTTGGTGGTTGAAGGAAAAAAAGCGCCAAAAGCGAGATAATCAGCGCTCGCCAGCTGGGCCTCGTGGGCGAGATGTAAGGAGTTATGGCAGGTGATACCAATGATAGCGTTTTTACCTAGCAGCTCTCGTGCATGCGCTGGATGATCATCACCTTGTCCAAGGTGAACGCCCTGGGCCTTAATCTTTTTTGCCAAAACGGGATCATCGTTAATAATCAGCGGGCAGGAATAGTTGCGACATAACTCAAGAAGGGCGCTAGCCTGTTGGACACGTTGTTCTTGTGATAGGTGTTTGGCGCGGTATTGGAGTAACTGAATACCGCCCTTGAGTGCCTGTGTGACTTGAGTTATCAAGAGTGCGGTATCGTCACATGCCGGAGTAATGGCATAAAGTCCATGAAACATTGGCATGTAATCAGGATGTCTTGCTTGTGAGAGGTGTGAGCGACTGCGGCTTGGTCCAGAACAAGCGGTGAGGGATGAGTTGTCCCATGCCTAAGCGACGTGCATATTTAAGGGTGTTTAATGTGTAAATTTGAGCCCCCCTGACTGCCGTGACCATATCAAAACCTTGGGCAAGAAGACCAGCCGTCGCAGCAGCGAGCGTGCACCCCGAGCCATGAAAGGTATCTGGTAGGCGTTCCCAAGTGAAGTCGGCAATAAAGCGCTGACCTCCCCATAAACGATTTTGAACCGAGTGGGTTCGTTCATGGCTGCCAGTAATAAGAACATATTCACAGCCCAGCTCCATCAGCTCATGCGCACAGGCTTCAAGGTTATCGGCACCAGGGGCAAGTGTGCGGGCTTCCAGTGAGTTAGGTGTAATAAGCGTGGTGAGGGGCAGTAACAGGGAGATAATGGCATCGACAATAGCGTCATTGCTTAACTCACCACCACCTCCGGCGCTAATAACAGGATCAAGTACAACCGGAATGTCGGGGTAATCGATCAATATGGAATGAATGGCTTCTACGTTTTCAACGCTGCCGACCATGCCTATTTTAAAGGCTGAAATTGCTATGTCTTCGAGTACGGCGCGCGCCTGATCTATCAGTGTGGATGCGCTGATGGCACTAAAGCTTTTAACATTACAGGTATCTTGCGCGGTAATGGCTGTCACCACAGGGCAGCAGTGACAGCCAAGACTGATCAAGGATTCTATGTCTGCCTGGCTGCCGGCACCGCCTGTGGGATCCAGCCCTGAAAAAGTAATAACGGCTGGAGGCGAAGGGTTTTCATGTGATTGATCGTGGGGCATGTTTTGACTCTATTGACGATGAATCAGAATATTGAGCTTTTCCCTGAGTCTTGGCTATTTTCTCAAAATGGCCTGACTACAACCAAAATAACAATTCCTACCAGGAGTAAAACAGGAAACTCATTAAACCATCGATAAAAGGAATGGCTGTGTTGGTTGCTGTCTGAACTAAATTTTAGCCAAAGCCTATAACACAAAACGTGATAGATAATTAACAATAAAACCAATGCCAGTTTGGCATGGAGCCAACCCTGCCCTTGATAGGATGCATGATTCAAAACCAGCAAAACCAAGCCCAGTACAACAGAGATAATGGCTGACGGGTTCATGATACCACGAAGCAGTTTGCGCTCCATAACGACGAAACGCTCTTTACTCAGAGTGTCCTCTGCCATGGCGTGATAAACAAACAGTCGGGGAAGATAAAAGATCCCGGCGAACCAGCAGACAACGGCGATAATATGTAAGGCTTTGATCCATAACATCATGCATAATCCTTGGAATTGTTATACCTGCGGCCTTTTGACACACTGTTTTACAGCGTGCGTGATTGAACTATTGTAGCGTTATAAGATGGCAATTGCGCCTGCACAGCAAGGTCATTATTCTTAAAAAAGTACATGGTAATACAAAAACAAGGTTCAAAAATATTTTACATCAACAATGCTTAATGAGGTTGACCGTGCTGAAAGTGGGTGTGGTAGGGGGAACCGGTTACACCGGTGTGGAGTTGTTGCGTTTGTTAGCCGGGCATCCGCAGGTGGAGCTGACGTGCGTGACGTCACGCTCAGAGGCGGGGCAGCGTGTTTCGGTACTGTATCCAACGCTTCGAGGCGTTGTGGATATCACCTTTAGTGAACCTGAACTAAAACAACTGGTGGCCTGCGATGTTGTTTTCTTTGCTACGCCTAATGGTGTGGCGATGAAGTCGGTGCCGGCTTTACTGGAATCTGGCGTCAAGGTGATTGATTTGTCTGCCGATTTCAGACTTAAGGACAAAGACGAATGGGAGCAATGGTACGGCATGACACATGCGTGCCCGGATTTTCTGGATGAAGCGGTCTATGGCTTGCCAGAGCTAAACCGGCATGCAATACGCAATGCGCGACTCATTGCGTGTCCCGGTTGTTATCCTACGGCAATACAGCTGGGATTCTTGCCCCTGCTCAAAAGTGGTTTGATTAACAATAAAACCTTGATTGCGGATGCAAAATCTGGCGTAAGCGGAGCGGGTCGTAAGGCTGAGCTGGGTATTCTTTTATGCGAGACATCGGAAAATTTTAAAGCCTACGCAGTCAGGGGCCATCGCCATCTTCCTGAAATACGCCAGGGCTTGCGAATTGCGACAGGCAAGGATCCATCGCTGACTTTTGTACCACATTTAGTGCCGATGATAAGAGGGATTCACGCGACGCTGTATGCCTCGTTAAACGAGGGCGCTGATCCTTCGGAACAGGCGCTTCATGAATTGTTTCTCGATGCGTATCAGGAAGAGGTTTTTGTTGATGTTTTGGCACCCGGTCAATATCCAGAAACGCGAAACGTCAAAGGGGCTAATGTGTGCCAGATCAGTGTTTGTCGGCCGCAGCAGGGGCGTCAAATAGTGGTGATGTCGGTCATTGATAATCTTTGCAAGGGTGCTGCGGGGCAGGCCGTTCAAAATATGAATGCAATGTTCGGACTTCCGGAAAATACCGGGCTGAATCAAATTCCTTTGTTACCTTAACGAGCATTTTAGGCGCCTTTACTTGTTAGTATGCCAAATAAAATTTCTTTATGGGTGATGCTGAAAAAGTATCGCCAAAGAAAAAAATTACTGCTTATGTCTGTTTTATTTTTCTTGTCTTTGCTTATAGCGGCTTTTTTTCTGGGTTATCGTTATGGTTTTGTAGACCATGCTTTCGTCAAGACGAAGTATGTTTCAGTGAAAGAAGAGCGTGACGCTCTGCAAACGCAGCTTGATGCCACCCGGTTAGAAGTGTCAGTTGCAGAGCAAGGCAATGAAATAACGCGCATGGCGGCGGAAAACGTACGACTTGCCAATAAAAAGCTACGTCAACAGATACTGAAAATGACGGAATTGCTCACTTTTTACCGGGAAGTGATGGACCCTGATCAAAACAGACAAGGTTTGCAAATTGAGCGTTTTAGTCTCGGTGCTATTGGGGAGCGTCAGTTCCACTATGACCTGATTCTGGCGCAATTTGCTGAAAATAAAGACTATGTAGACGGTTTGGTGAGTCTTGAATTACTTGGTACTGAGAATGGTCAGGAGAAAAGCATCCCCTTGGTGCTGCGCTCAGGAGACGATAACCTGAAACAGGTGCGCTTTTACTTCCGTTATTTCGAGGAATTTGGTGGTGAAATCCAGCTACCGAATGATTTTGATCCTCGATTGGTTAAAATTACAGCCGTAACAAAAGGACGCGCGCTTAAAGTCACCAAGGAGTTCCCCTGGAGAATTGATGATGATCCGGGTGTCGATTGAGGGATGTTATCTGTAAATAATATCCGAGTATTTTACTTTGTTTTAACCAATGCGAACCCCTATACTACGAGCTGGAAGGCAGATAGATGTAGAGTTTATTTGGTGAAGTGCAATTTTTCTAAATTCAGAAGTAAAGAGTGAGAGTAAAAATATGAGTGGTCTGGAGCCGATTCACATCAGTGATGCAGCTGTTCATAAGGTTAAAACACTGTTACAAGACGAAGAAAACAAAAATAGTAATCTTAAGCTGAGAGTGTACATTACGGGCGGTGGTTGCTCGGGTTTTTCTTACGGGTTCAAGTTTGATGAAGAGATCAAAGAGGACGATACAGTGGTTGATCGTGACGGGGTGTTGATGGTCGTCGACGCACTGAGTATTCAATATCTTATGGGCGCGACAGTTGATTACAGTGAAGGGCTCAAGGGCGCACGTTTTACTATTGATAATCCAATGGCTGCGTCAACCTGCGGCTGTGGCTCGTCGTTTTCTCTCTGAGCTGCGGTGATTCTGGAAATAAAAAATCAGCCCGCGAAATAAATCCCGCCTAAAATCAAATCTCTTTGCGCGCCAGTGACGCTGGCGCAATTACCTGAAAGATGATTCAGCGTTCGATGTGCCAGCCATGCAAATGCCGACGCCTCAACCGCTTCAATCGCTATCCCATGACTTTGCGTGGAATCAAACTGGTGATTGGGTAGTAATGCTTTAAGGCGCTCTATTAGAAAGGTATTTTTACTGCCTCCGCCGCACAATATTATTTCGCTGCCTGCAGCCGCATACCGGTCAATGGCCTTGCATATGGTTAGCGCCGTAAATTCGCACAATGTACGCTGTATATCTTGTGGTTTTATGAAAGAAGTTTGTGCCAAAACACCTTCTAGCCAGTGGGAGCTGAACTCTTCACGCCCAGTGCTTTTGGGCGCCTCTTTCTGAAAATAGGGATGGCAGAGCATCAAATCCAGTAGTGTCATATTCGAAACGCCGCTTTTTGCCCAGTCTCCCTGATGATCAAAATGTTTTTGCAAGTGCCGTTTTGTCCAATAATCCATCAAGGTGTTACCAGGGCCGGTGTCGAAACCTAATAAAGTAGAGTCCGATTTGTAGCTTAGGCGGCTTATATTGGCGATACCTCCTATGTTTAGCACAATGCGTGGAGTTAAATTGTTAGAAAACTGAGCATTATGAAAAGCAGGCGTTAATGGTGCGCCTTGACCACCGCCTGCAATATCTTTTGCTCTGAAATCGGCGACTGTAGTAATGCCTGTTTGAAAGGCAATAGTGCTTGGATCGCCGATTTGCAAAGTGAACGGATGCGGATACCCAGGGCGGTGTCGAACAGTTTGCCCGTGACTACCAATAGCCTTGATAGATGTGGTTTTTATATTCTCACTAGCGAGCAGGCTTAGAGTGGCATCAGCAAAAAGAAAGCCTAATTCTCGGCTTAGCTCACCCAATCTATCTATTTCGTTGAAACCGGGCAAACACAGTTCTTCAACCTTTTTTTGGAGCTCTTTGGTTATAGGGTATTCAGAGTAGGCTACTACTTTGACTTTGTTGTCTTTGATTGTGACCAGAGCCGTGTCGATACTGTCTATGCTCGTGCCAGACATCAGGCCAATATATTTTTCTTCATCGCTCATTTAAAGCCAGAGCGCGCTGAGAGGCAAAAGCTAATAACTGATTCCTTAAGTCGCTCGTTTCAGCAAGGAAGCGTTTTTTCTCCTGACTGTTTAAAGGAAGGGAGCGCGGCAGTTTCACTGTTAAAGGATTTCTATGTAGACCATTTATGCGAAATTCGTAATGCAGGTGCGGTCCGGTTGCCATGCCTGTGCTGCCAACATACCCAATAACTTGCCCTTGACGTATGCTCTTTCCGGGACCTATGCCTTGGGCATAGCCGCTGAGGTGGCCATAAAGAGTGCTATAACTATCACCATGTTTGATGATAATTGTTTTTCCATAACCGCCCTTTTGACTGGCGAGCAAAATCTTACCATCGCCTGTTGCCTTAATGGGTGTTCCCATTGCGGCTGCATAATCTACACCTTTATGTGCTCTAATGGTGTGCAAAACAGGGTGTTTTCGTTGAAGGTTGAAATGTGAACTAATGCGAGCAAAATCAACAGGAGATCGGGTAAATGCCTTGCGCATGCTTTCGCCGTTATCCGTATAATAGCCTCCTTGTTGCTGGTCTGCGCCTTCATAATACAGGGCTGAGTAACGAGTTCCTTTGTTGAAGAAATTGGCGGCAAGAATTTTGCCATTCTTTTGTTTTTTACCGTCAAGATAAAGTTCTTCGTAAATCACATCAAAACTGTCGCCCGCTTTGATGTCGAGTGCAAAATCAATATCCCAAGCGAATATGTCTGCAAGTTTCATGATAATACTGGCGTCCAGGCCGGCGTTCTGAGCATCAATGAATAAAGATTGCTGAATATTTACCTGTATGTGTTGAGTTTGTATGTCGTATTTTTTAAAAACCTTCTCAAATTCGTAGGTTCCATTGTCTGTTTTAGTTATCTGAAGAATTTCTACAGGACTGATAATATAACGTAATTGACTGAGGCGTTGATTATCATCAACACTAAACTCTACTTTCTGTCCAGGGTGAATTTTTGAAAAAGCCTTCATGGTTCTGTCTTTTGTGGCGCCCATTAAATCATGTAGCTCACTTGCGCTAAGGCCGGCATTTGCAAATAAAGACGAAAGACTGTCACCCTTTCGAATTATTTTACTGAGCCACTTGATTCCAGATTCTTGGCTATTGGCAGCTTCGACTTCTTCTGCTGTAGGGATGATTTCTCCACTTTCTATGATTTCACTTGAACTGGAATCATCAGATACAATCTCTAGGGCCGGGGAGCTGCTGATCTGATTAGTCTGCTGATCCGAAGAAATAGTTTTTTTAGCTGACGCAAGAGGGCTAGGTAGTAGTAAACAAAAGAACACTCCTAGGCAACAAACGAGAAATAACATTTGTAGATGTTTTCTGGGGAAATGATCCATAATTTGTCGCATTTTTCCATGTTCCTACTTATAGATAGCGCAAAGTCTAAATTTTAAGTCTAGCTTTTCGATGCAGAAAAATAAACTATTTGTTAATGTGCGCCCCGAACGAAGGCATGCACATGTAAATAATGAGAAGCCGATCAATATTCGGCGGACGATGTATACTGCTTTTTTATTATATATCAAATTTGTAGATCAATTAAGTTGGAGTGATTCATATGATTAATGTAGCAGAGGCTCTCAGTATTGTGAAACGAGGCACTGCTGAAGTGTTGCTAGAAGAGGAGCTCATAGAACTACTGAGCTTGGGTAGGCCGCTTCGTATTAAAGCTGGTTTTGATCCTACGGCTCCTGATCTTCATCTGGGGCATGTGGTGTTATTAAATAAACTTAAGCAGCTTCAAGAGTTGGGGCATGAAATCATCTTTTTGATTGGCGATTTTACGGGAATGATAGGCGATCCCACTGGAAAGAGCGCAACACGTCTACCGCTTACCAAGGAGCAGGTGCAGGAGAATGCCAGGAGTTATCAGTCGCAGGTATTTAAGATTCTTGATCAGCATAAAACCAAAGTGGTATTTAACAGCCAATGGATGGGCGTTTTAAGTTCTGCGGAAATGATACAACTGGCCTCACGACAAACTGTTGCAAGAATGCTTGAGCGGGATGACTTCGCCAAGAGATATGAAAGCGGCAAAGCAATTGCGATCCATGAATTTCTATATCCTCTAATTCAAGGTTGGGATTCTGTAGTGCTTGAGTCAGATATCGAATTGGGCGGGACGGATCAAAAATTTAATTTATTGATGGGAAGAGAGTTGCAGAAGCAAGAAGGAAAGCGTCCTCAGGTTGTTATAACAATGCCCATATTGGAGGGCATTGACGGTGTCCAGAAGATGTCAAAATCCTTGAACAATTATATCGGGATAAATGAAGATCCATCAGCAATGTTTGGCAAAATCATGTCCATATCTGATGAATTGATGTGGCGTTACTACGAGCTGATTAGTACTCGGTCAATGGATGAAATGGCTGAGCTGAAGAGTTTGGTTGCGAATGGAGTGAATCCTCGAGAGATAAAAATCGAGCTGGCCGATGAGTTAATTGAACGTTTTCATGGCAGGAGCGCCGTTGAAGCTGCTCGTTCGGGAGCGGGTAATCGCTTTAAGCGTGGGGTCGTTCCTGATGCTATGCCTGAGGTCGAGCTGATTGCAGAGGGAGAAAGCATGGCGCTTCCAAGCCTGCTTAAAGAATCCGGACTAGCTAAAAGCACTTCAGAGGCAAGAGAGCGGATTAGGCAGGGAGCGGTACTGAAAAATGGCGGGGACGTACTTGATCTTGAGTACATGGCCAAGAAGGGTAGTTGTGATGTCTATCAGGTGGGCAAGAAGCGGTTTGCGCGTATCAAGGTGACCTGATGAGGCAGAAAAATCCGTATTCAAAGAGAATATATTCGCGAATGCGCTTGACGAAATTGGAAGGAAGGGTAATAATTCGCCCCCTCTTAAGCGGCAGCTATTGAGTTGTTTAAGGGTGGTAAGTTTGCAAAACAATTTCTTGAC
>Ga0209841_1000089_pt1 | contig 20463 bp, 14 predicted proteins | sample GWRWT4_30Apr14_FD_187185 | JGI IMG/M metagenome (GOLD analysis project Ga0209841, IMG submission 187185) | Sand microcosm microbial communities from a hyporheic zone in Columbia River, Washington, USA - GW-RW T4_30-Apr-14 (SPAdes) (version 2) | ecosystem: Engineered > Artificial ecosystem > Sand...
TCGAAGACCCCAGCAAGCGCCTGACCTTGTCCGAGCTGGAGTTCATCACCCAATGCAAGATCGTGCCGGTGCTGGCACAGCACACCCAGCTTGAATTCGCGATCAAGGACGCCTACAGCAAGATCGGCGCGGACGTCAGTGCCGATGCCTATGGGCGGGCCTCCTCGCACAACCAGAGCAATGATTTCGACATGGAGCAGCAGAGTTCTGGCTCGCTCATGGAGGACCTGGAAAAGCAGAACGAGGACTCCCGCTCGAACGAAGACGACCAACCCATCGAGCAAAGCGACAACTCGCTGGTGCGCCTGATCAACACCATGATCATCGAAGCGCACGCCCAGGGCGTCTCCGACATCCACGTTGAAAGCTACCCTGGCAAAGAAAAAATCAAGATCCGCTTCCGAAAGGACGGCGTGCTCATGCCCTACCTGGAGCTGCCGCCCAACTACCGCAGCGCCATGGTGGCCCGCATCAAGATCATGTGTGATCTGGACATCTCCGAGCGCCGCAAGCCGCAGGACGGCAAGATCAATTTCGCCAAGTTCGTGCCGCAGCACAAGATCGAGCTGCGCGTGGCCGCCATCCCCACCAACAACGGGATGGAAGACATCGTCATGCGGATCCTCGCCTCGGCCAAGCCCCTGCCGCTGGACAAGATCGGCCTGAGCCCGACCAACCTGTCGCGCCTGAAAGAGGCCATGGAACGCCCCTACGGCCTGGTGCTGTGCGTGGGCCCCACGGGCTCTGGCAAGACCACCACACTGCATTCGGCGCTCAGCTTCATCAACGTGCCCGAGCGCAAGATCTGGACGGCCGAAGACCCGGTTGAAATCACCCAGCCCGGCCTGCGCCAGGTCCAGGTCAACCCCAAGATCGACTGGACCTTCGCCAAGGCCCTGCGCGCTTTCCTGCGGGCTGATCCGGACGTGATCATGGTGGGCGAAATGCGCGACCAGGAAACCGCCGGCATGGGCGTTGAAGCCTCGCTGACCGGCCACTTGGTGCTGTCCACCCTGCACACAAACAGTGCGCCTGAAACCGTGACCCGCCTGCTGGACATGGGGCTGGATCCGTTCAACTTTGCCGACTCATTGCTGGTGGTGCTGGCGCAGCGCCTGGTGCGCCGCCTGTGCACGCAATGCAAAGTGGCCGAACCCGCTACCGATGAAGACATCGACATCCTGCTGCGAGACTTCCTGCAGGTCTCGCCCAAAGACGTGCCCGAGTTCGACCGCGAGCATGTTCACCAGGACTGGCTGAGCCGCTTTGGCCGCGAAGGCAAGCTGATGAAGTACCACAACCCGGGCTGCCCCCACTGCAACCAGACGGGCTACAAAGGCCGCGCCGGCCTGCACGAATTGATGTCGATGAGCCGCGAATTGCGCCACATGATCCAGACCGGTGGCCGCGCCGAACAGATCCAGCAACTGGCCATGCGCGAGGGCATGCGCACCTTGCGGCAGGATGGAATCGAGAAGGTTTTGATGGGCATCACGAGCATGGAAGAAGTGCGCGCCACCAGCAACTCTTGATGTTGTTGTGCCCAAGCCGCACGCGGGCTCTGAAAAAGGTGCAAGATAAGCACCAATGAAGTCACAGATCAGCCTTGTCTTCTTCTGGTTATTCGGGGTATGAACAAGGGGTGATTTCAGCGATCTTTGGTGTTATGGCGATGCTTGTGTGCTCGCGCCGGGCCACCAGACGGATTACCGGCAGTTCACCCCAGCATCGATGGCTTGTGTCGATGTCTCGGAGGTCTGCATGGACGTGATCAGTAACTTCGCCGCTCGCTATGAGCGCACCCGTGAAGAAGAGTATTCCCTGGAGGAATACTTGGACATCTGCAAACGCGACAAGACCGCCTACGCGACGGCCGCCGAGCGCATGCTGCAAGCCATCGGCGAGCCGCAGACGATCGACACCCGCAACGACACGCGCCTGTCCCGCATCTTCGCCAACAAGGTCATCAAGATCTACCCGGCGTTCGAAGAGTTCTATGGCATGGAAGACGCCATCGAACAAGTGGTCAGCTACTTCCGCCATGCCGCCCAAGGCCTGGAAGAAAAGAAGCAAATCCTGTATTTGCTGGGCCCGGTGGGCGGCGGCAAATCCTCCATCGCCGAACGCCTCAAGCAATTGGCCGAGCGCGTGCCCTTCTACGCGATCAAGGGATCGCCGGTCAACGAATCGCCCCTGGGCCTGTTCGAGCCCACCGAAGACGGCCCCATCCTGGAAACCGAATACGGCATCCCACGCCGTTACCTGCAACGCATCCTCAGCCCCTGGGCGGTCAAGCGCCTGGACGAATACGGGGGCGACATCCGCAAGTTCCGCGTCGTCAAGCGCTACCCCAGCGTGCTCAAGCAGGTCGGCATCGCCAAGACCGAACCGGGCGACGAAAACAACCAGGACATCAGCTCCCTGGTGGGCAAGGTTGACATCCGCAAGCTGGAAACCTATGCGCAGGATGACCCGGATGCTTACAGCTACTCTGGTGGCCTGTGCCTGGCCAACCAAGGCCTGCTCGAATTCGTTGAAATGTTCAAGGCGCCCATCAAGGTCTTGCACCCCTTGCTGACAGCCACGCAAGAAGGCAACTACAAGGGCACAGAAGGCTTTGGCGCCATCCCTTTCGACGGCGTCGTGCTGGCGCACAGCAACGAAAGCGAATGGAAGGCCTTCCGCAACAACAAGAACAACGAAGCCTTCCTCGACCGGATCTACATCGTCAAGGTGCCGTACTGCCTGCGCGTGTCAGAAGAAATCAAGATCTACGAAAAGCTGGTGCGCACTTCGTCGCTGTCCAAGGCGCCTTGCGCCCCAGGCACCTTCAAGATGATGTCGCAGTTCGCCATCCTGACCCGCCTGAAGGAGCCGGAAAACTCCAGCACCTACAGCAAGATGCAGGTCTACGACGGCGAAAACCTGAAGGACACCGACCCCAAGGCCAAGTCGCTGCAGGAGTACCGCGACTACGCAGGCGTTGATGAGGGCATGAGCGGCGTGTCCACCCGCTTCGCCTTCAAGATCCTGTCCAAGGTGTTCAACTTTGACACCGCTGAAGTGGCCGCCAACCCCGTGCACCTGATGTACGTGCTGGAGCAGCAGATCGAACGCGAGCAGTTCCCGGCAGAGTTGGAAGCCAAGTACATCGCCTACATCAAGGAATCGTTGTCGCCTCGGTATGCCGAGTTCATCGGCAAAGAGATTCAGACGGCCTACCTTGAGAGCTACAGCGAATACGGCCAGAACATCTTTGACCGCTACGTGACCTACGCCGACTACTGGATCCAGGACCAGGAATACCGCGACAACGACACCGGCGAGAGCTTTGACCGTGGCGCACTCAATGGCGAGCTGGAGAAGATCGAAAAGCCTGCGGGCATCTCCAACCCCAAGGATTTCCGCAACGAAATCGTCAACTTCGTGCTGCGGGCGCGGGCCAACAACAGTGGCAAGAACCCCTTGTGGACCAGCTATGAGAAGCTGCGCACCGTGATTGAGAAGAAGATGTTCAGCAACACCGAAGAGTTGTTGCCGGTCATCAGCTTCAACGCCAAGGCCAGTGCCGACGAGGTCAAGAAGCACGAGGACTTCGTCAACCGCATGGTTGAAAAGGGCTACACCGCCAAGCAGGTCCGCCTGCTGTGCGAATGGTATTTGCGCGTTCGAAAGTCGTCATAAGTCCTGAAACGGAGTCCCGATGCGGCAACACATCATTGACCGACGGCTTGCGGGTAAAAACAAGTCGATCGGCAATCGCGAACGCTTCCTGAGGCGTTACCGCGACAAGGTTCGCGATGCAGTGCAGCGGGCCATCAATGGGCGCAGCATCCGGGACATCGAAAAAGGCGAAGACATCGCGATCCCCAAGCGCGACCTGTCCGAACCCGTGTTCAGCCATGGCCAGGGCGGCATCCGCGATGTGGTGCACCCTGGCAACCGCGAGTACGTGCAAGGCGACCGCATCGAGCGGCCACCCGGCGGTGGCGGGCAGGGCAGTGGATCGGGTGAGGCCAGCGACTCTGGCGAAGGTGAAGACGATTTCGTTTTCTCGCTCAGCAAAGAAGAGTTCATGCAGGTCTTTTTTGAAGACCTGGCCTTGCCCAACATGGTCAAGACGGCCTTGGCCGAGATCCCCGAGTGGAAAAGCCAGCGCGCGGGCTACTCCAGCGATGGCACGGCCAGCAACCTGCACGTGGTGCGCTCCATGCGCGGCGCCTTGGGGCGACGCATTGCCCTGGGCGCGGGTTTGCGCCGAGAGCTCAAAGAGCTGGAAGATAAAGTGGCCGCACTGCGCGCCGAAGACGAAGCCGGTGACGATGCCCTGGTGCTGGAGCACGCCCATGAAATCGAAGCGCTGGAAGCGCGCATCGATCACTTGCGGGCCCGGGTGCGCGGCATTCCCTTCCTGGACCCGATCGACCTGCGTTACCGCAGCCGTGTGAAGGTGCCGGTGCCCACCACCAAAGCGGTGATGTTCTGCGTGATGGACATCTCGGGCTCGATGGACGAGCAGCGCAAGGAGTTGTCCAAGCGCTTCTTCATCCTGCTGTACCTGTTCCTGACCCGGCACTACGACAAGATCGAGCTGGTGTTCATCCGCCACCACACGCAGGCGCAAGAGGTGACCGAGGACGAGTTCTTCCACGCGACTGAAACCGGTGGCACCGTGGTGTCCAGCGCCCTGGTGCTGCTGGACGAGATCATCACCGCCCGCTACCCCACCAACGAGTGGAACCTGTACGTGGCCCAAGCCAGCGATGGCGACAATTGGCACCACGATTCGGCCCGTTGCCGCGAGATCCTGGAAGACAAGATCTTGCCCCTGGTGCGCTACTTTGCCTATGTGCAAGTGGCGCAAACGGAGCAAAATCTGTGGGACGAGTACATGGGCCTGAGCGAATCGCACAAGCAATTTGCCATGCGCAAGGTGCTGGACGCTTCGCAGATCTACCCTGTGTTCCGTGAACTGTTCAAGAAGGAAGGGGCAGATTCATGAGTGCCATTCTGAGACCCGATCCCCTGCCAGGCCCCTCGGACTGGTCGTTCGAGCTGATCGAGCAGTACCACGACGTCATCCGTGCCACGGCCGAGCGTTACAAGCTGGACACCTATCCCAATCAGCTGGAAATCATCACCGCCGAGCAGATGATGGACGCCTACGCCAGCGTGGGCATGCCGGTGAATTACCGGCACTGGTCCTACGGCAAGGAGTTCATCGCCACCGAGAAGAACTACCGCCGCGGCTTCATGGGGCTGGCGTATGAAATCGTCATCAACTCCAACCCCTGCATCAGTTACCTGATGGAAGAAAACACCATGGCCATGCAGGCCCTGGTGATCGCGCACGCGGCCTATGGCCACAACAGCTTCTTCAAAGGCAACTACCTGTTCCGGATGTGGACGGATGCCTCCAGCATCATCGACTACTTGGTCTATGCCAAGAACTACATCGCCGGGTGTGAAGAGCGCCATGGCCTGGACGCGGTCGAAGAAATCCTCGACTCCTGCCATGCGCTGATGAACCATGGGGTGGACCGCTATCGCCGCCCCAGCAAGTTGTCGTTAGAAAAAGAGCTGGCCCGCCGTGAAGAGCGCGAGGCCTACCTGCAGCAGCAGGTGAACGACCTGTGGCGCACTCTGCCGCGCCGTGTCGACAAGATCGGTGATGACGACGGCGCGCGGCGTTTCCCATCGGAGCCGCAAGAAAACATCCTGTACTTCATCGAGAAGAACGCACCGCTGCTGGAGCCTTGGCAGCGCGAGGTGGTGCGCATTGTGCGCAAGGTGGCGCAGTACTTCTACCCGCAGCGGCAAACGCAGGTGATGAACGAGGGTTGGGCCACGTTCTGGCACTACACCCTGCTCAACACGATGTATGAAGACGGCCACCTGACCGACGGCATCATGCTGGAGTGGCTCAAGTCGCACACCAACGTGGTGTACCAGCCGCCGGTGGGGCACCGCGCCTACAGCGGGCTGAACCCGTATGCCCTGGGTTTTGCGATGTACACCGACCTCAAGCGCATTTGTGAGCACCCCACCGATGAAGATCGGCACTGGTTTCCGGAGTTCGCGGGTTCGGCCGAAGGCGCGCCCAAGGGCGACCATGCTTGGCTCAAGACCCTGGACTACGCCATGCGCAACTTCAAGGACGAGAGCTTTGTGGGGCAGTTCCTGTCGCCCAAGGTGATGCGTGATTTCCGCCTGTTCGCCATCAGGGATGATGAGGATGAGCCGGAATACGAAGTGTCTGCCATCCATGACGAGGCAGGGTACCGGGCGCTGCGCGAAAGCCTGTCGCGCCAGTACGACCTGAGTGCGCGCGAACCCAACATCCAGGTCTGGAGCGTGAACCTGCGCGGTGACCGCTCCTTGACCTTGCGCCACACGCAGCAGGCCAACCGGCCATTGGCGGATGGCACGCGCGAGGTGCTCAAGCACGTGGCGCGCTTGTGGGGCTTTCCGGTGCACATGGAAAGCGTCAACGGTGATGGCGATGTTCGCCAGCAGTGGACGGTGGTACCTGCGTCCATGGAGTGAGGCAAGGGGGTTGTGCATAACATGTTGCGTTCTTGCACTAAACCCCCCATATAAGCGTTTTTCCGGATTTTGCAGTTTTGGTGCTCAGTTAACTTGGAACTTGTCCGATAAGCCAAGAGGCTCGGGGCAGTACTTGCCCCGAGACGAGTTCCACACCCCACTACGAAACCGGAGAACAAGATGATGAATATCCTTCACAGGACAAAGCTGTCTGCTGCCTTCTGCGCAGCGAGCATTGGCTTGAGCCTTGCGCACCAAGCATCCGCCGAAGTGACCACCAAGATCAGTGGCTACGGCACCTTGGCAGGCACCGTCACCGACGACGGAGACATGCAATTTCGAAGCTCATTGAACCAATCCAAGGGTGCAGGCGACAAGCTCGATTTGGGTGTCGATTCTCGCCTGGGCTTACAGGGCAATGTGAATTTCGGTTCTGGCCTGTCGGTCACGGCACAGTTGCTTGGGCAGCGTCGCCGCACTGATGCCACTGCGAAGTCGAATGAAGATTTCAGTGTGGGTTTTGAGTGGCTGTACGCCCAATATTCGCCCACATCCAACATCGATTTGCGTCTGGGGCGCATTGTGTTGCCGGCTTTCATGATTTCGGATTCGCGCAATGTGGGCTACACGCAGCCGTGGTTGCGTGCGCCAATGTCGGTGTATGCGGGCATGCCGTTGACCACGCTGGACGGTGTCCAGGGCTTGTTTCGCGTTCCCATGGGCTCGACCATCCTGTCGATTCAGCCAAGCTATGGTGAAAGTGCTTTCAACATCTCCAGCGGCTCGGCCGTGCTCAAGTCCACTTCTCATCCTGTGGTGGGCCTCAATGCCGGTCTGGAGTTCGGCGACTGGCTGCTGCGCGCCGGGCAGGTGCGGGGCACCTCTCAATTGAACGGCGTGGTACTGAGCCCATTTCTGGCAGGTGCTCCACTGACTCACAAAATGAAGGATGTGTTCACCAGCGCCGGTTTGCAATATGACAACGGCACGGCGGTGCTCATGACCGAGTGGACACAGCGCAAGCAAAACAACATCGACTCAAGTTACTTCCCGGGCGCGCCTTTCAACATTGGTGGCAAACCATTGGCGGAAAGTCGGGCGTGGTACCTGGCCGGTGGCTGGCGCTTTGGCAAGTGGCTGCCCATGCTGAGCTATGGTGAAAACAAAAATACCCTGACGTCTGACAAGACGCACAACACGAGCGTCAGCTTGCGTTATGACTTGATGGCCAATGTGGCCTTGAAAGCTCAGGTGGGGCGTTACGACGCCAAGGATGGCGCTGCGTTCGTACAAAACGATGTCACGAAATCCACCGTCAATACCTTCGCCATTGGCGTGGACTTTGTGTTCTAAGGCAGGAGACCAATATGAATAGTTACTTCAAACATGGTTTGATCTCCGCTGGCTTGGCTGTCACTGCGATGGCCTCTCAGGCCCAGGTGGCCGTGATCATGGGCCCCAGCGCGGCGCCAATCACCAAAGATCAATTGTCCAACATCTACCTGGGTCGGAGCTTTGACCTCAAGCCTGTGGACCTGCCGGAAGGCTCTGCCTTGCGCGACCAGTTCTATAAAAAGGCCACAGATCGCGACTCTTCGCAGATCAAGGCGACCTGGTCACGGATCGTGTTCACGGGCAAAGGTCAGGCGCCCATCATCTTGCAAGATGCTGCCGCAGTGAAGAAGGCGGTGATCAGCGATCCAAAAGCCATCGGCTACATCGACAAAGCTGCCGTGGACGGTTCGGTGAAAGTGGTGTTCTCGCTGGACTGAGTTTTTCCACTCTCAGCCCGACCGGGGGGCGCCGCGTGACAAACATCACGCTGCGTCCCCCGATGCATTTCGGTCCCCGAAATGGGGCGCGAAATGGGTGCCTTGGTGGCTCTTTATCTCGCTAAAGATTTCGGCCGGGTCGCCAAGAATCGGAGCAAGCACCCAGGCACCCACCCACCATGTCCGACAGCTCCCAAGACAAGCAATTACCAGCCTCAGAGCGGAAGCTTAAGAAAGCCCGCGAAGAAGGCCAGGTGGTTCGTTCGCGTGACCTGGGGCACTTCTTTGTGATCCTGGCCGCGGCCGGTGTCCTGATGGCGCTGACCCCGTTCTGGATGGACAAGCTGCAGTTGCAGCTCAACGCCGGCATGCGCTTCGATGCCAGAGCCGTGGCCAACCCGGACTTCATGTTGCAGCGCCTGTCGCAATGGAGCACCCAGGCCATGATGATGGTGGTGCCCTTTGGCGCGGGCGTGGCCCTGGCCTCGGTGGCGGCCAGCATCCTGGCCGGCGGCTGGGTGATGTCCTTCCAGGTCATCTTCCCCAAGTTTGGCAAGCTCAACCCCATCACCGGCTTCGCCAACCTGCTGTCCAAGCAGCAGATGGTGGATGCGTTGAAAGCCAGTGCCCTGGGTTTGATCCTGGGCGCGACGGGGGCTTTTTTCTTGTCCCGGGTTTGGCCCGACATGGTGAGCCTGATGGGCCTGCCCTTGCCCACGGCCATCCACGATTTCGGCATGACGCTGGGCAGTGTCATGACCTCGATGTTGCTGGTGCTGGCCTTGTTCGCCATGGTGGACTGGCCCCTGCAGCGCTTCATGTTCATGGGCCGCATGAAGATGAGCCACCAGGATCAGAAGGACGAAATGAAGCAGACGGAAGGTAACATGGAGGCCAAGCAGCGCATCAAGCAACGGATGCGCGAGATGGCCCGCAAACGCATGTTGGCCGCCATCCCCACCGCCGACCTGGTGGTGATGAACCCCACCCACTATGCCGTGGCGCTGAAGTATGACGAAGGCAAGATGGGCGCGCCCCGCGTGGTGGCCAAGGGCCTGGATCTGCTGGCCTTGCGCATCCGCGACCTGGCCACCGAGAACAAGGTGCCCGTGCTGGAAGCCCCGCCCCTGGCGCGCGCCCTGTACGCCAACACAGAGATCGATGCCGAGGTGCCCATGGCCTTGTACGGCGCCGTGGCGCAAGTGTTGGCCTATGTGTACCAACTCAAAGCGGCCTTGGCCGGCAAGGCGCCCCTGCCGGGCAACCTGCCTGACCTGGACGTTCCCGCTGACCTGGATCCTGCCAATAAGGCTGCGCACGCATGAACCCGTTCCTGCAACAACTTCAATCCGTGATGAGCGGCAAGTCCGCCAAGGGCTTCCAGGTGCTGGCCGCGCCGATTGCCGTGCTGCTGGTGCTGGTCATGATGATCCTGCCCCTGCCGCCGCTGGCGCTGGACATCTTCTTCACCTTCAACATCGCGATGGCGGTGATGGTGATGATGGTGTCGGCCACCATGCTGCGGCCGCTGGATTTCGCGGCCTTCCCCTCGGTGCTGCTGCTGACGACGTTGTTGCGCTTGTCGCTGAACGTGGCTTCGACCCGGGTGGTGCTGCTGGAAGGCCACAACGGCCCGGGCGCCGCTGGCCAGGTGATCGAATCCTTTGGCCACTTCCTGATCGGCGGCAACTTCGCGGTCGGGATCATCGTGTTCGCGATCTTGGTGGTGATCAACTTCGTCGTGGTCACCAAGGGTTCGGAGCGGATCGCCGAAGTGGGCGCGCGCTTCACCCTGGACGCGATGCCCGGTAAACAGATGGCCATCGACGCCGACCTGAACGCTGGCCTGATCGACGAAAAAGAAGCCAAGCGCCGCCGCATCGAGGTGGGCGAAGAGGCTGAATTCCACGGCGCCATGGACGGTGCCTCCAAGTTCGTGCGCGGCGATGCGATCGCCGGCATCCTGATTTTGTTCATCAACATCATCGGCGGCTTCATCATTGGCGTGGCGCAGCATGACCTGTCGGCCAGCGAAGCTGCCAGCTCCTACGTGCTGCTGGCTGTGGGTGACGCGCTGGTGGCGCAAATCCCGGCCCTGCTGATCTCGGTGGCGTCCGCCATGGTGGTGTCCCGCGTGGGCAAGGGCGAGGACGTTGGCGCGCAGATCATTTCGCAGATGTTCCAGAACCCCAAGGTGATGGGCGTGGCGGCGGGTGTGATCGGCCTGCTGGGCCTGATCCCCGGCATGCCCAGCCTGGTGTTCTTGCCGATGGCCGGTGGTTTTGGCTGGATGGCTTGGCGCATGCAGGAAAAGCAGGAGCTGGCCCGCAATGCCCCCCCGCCGGTCGACAAGCCGGTGGACGCCCCCGTCAACAACAACGGCGAAGCCACTTGGGAAGACCTGCAGCCCGTGGACACCCTGGGCCTGGAAGTGGGCTACCGCCTGATCCAGCTGGTGGACAAGGACCGGGGCGGCGATTTGCTGACCCGGATCAAGGGCGTTCGCCGCAAGTTCGCGCAAGAAGTGGGCTTTTTACCGCCTTCTGTGCACATCAAGGACAACCTGGAGCTGCGCCCCAGCTTCTACCGCATCACCTTGCGTGGCGCGATCGTGGGCGAGGGCGAGGTGTTCCCCAACATGCTGATGGCCATCAACCCCGGCCACGTGACCAACCCCCTGAAGGGCACGGCCGCCGTCGACCCGGCGTTTGGCTTGCCCGCGGTGTGGGTGGAAGAGCGCCAACGTGAAGCGGCGCAAATGGCCGGGTACACGGTCGTTGATCCCTCGACCGTGGTGGCCACGCATCTTTCACACTTGATGCAGGTCCATGCGGCCAAGTTGTTGGGACGGGTAGAGACCCAGCAGCTTGTGGAGCATGTGACGAAACTGGCCCCCAAACTGATCGAAGACGTGGTTCCCAAAATGGTTGGCATTGCGACCTTGCAGAAAGTGCTGCAGCTCCTGTTGGAAGAAGGCGTTCACATCCGTGACATGCGCTCGATCATTGAAACGCTGGCCGAGCAGACCTCGGGCGCGAACCACCTGGCCAACGATCCCGCCGAGCTGGCCCGCCGCATCCGCGTCGGCCTGGCCCCGGCCATCGTCCAGCAAATTTATGGCCCAGTGAAGGAATTGGATGTGATTGCCATCGAACCCGATCTGGAGCGCCTGCTCACCCAGGCCTTGACCGCGCCCAGTGGCCCGATGCTGGATCCCGGCGTGGCCGACCACCTCACGCGCCAGGCGGCCGATGCCACCCAGCGCCAGGAAAACCTGGGCCACCCCGCCTGCCTGCTGGTGCCCGACGCCATCCGGCCGATGGTGGCCCGCTTGTTGAAACGCGCAGCACCGCGTCTGAAGGTGCTGGGTCACAGCGAAATCCCTGAGACCCATTCGATCCGCATCGGTACCCTGATTGGAGGCCACGCATGAACGTCAAACGCTTTATTGGACGCACCTCACGCGAGGCCATGCAAAAGGTCAAGCTCGAGTTTGGCAACGACGCTGTCGTGTTGTCGACCAAGCCCGCCCCTGAAGGTGGCATCGAGGTGCTGGCCATGGCGACCGACAGCGTGCCGTCGATGGATTCGTACCCACCTGCCGAACGCGAAGAGCGTGCGCCTGCGGCCCGTCAGCAAGCTGCTGCAACGCAAGCTGCCGCGCCTGCCCGCAAAGCCGAAGTTGCCCCTGTGGCCGCTCAATCCCAATCCCCGGCCCGCTCGGCCATGGCCAACCTGGCCTCGACCGTGCAGGATGACGTCAAGCAACTGGCCATGAGCACCTTGTCCTTCCAGGACTATGTGCGTGAACGCATGCTCAAGCGCCGCCAGGTGGCCCTGAAGGCCGCCCGCACCGAACCCGCGCTGGCCGGCACGCCTGAAGATCAACTGTCGCAGCGGCTGGGCAATGTCAAACCCCAGCAGCCCGTGCAGCCAAGCGCCAACGTCGATCTGTCGGCGGGCCTGGATGCCTGGTTGTCTTCGCCTCCTGCGCCAGCTCAAGCGCCTGCGCGCCCTCCGGTTCAAGCGGTTCGTGCCGCCCCGCAAGACACCAGCCATGTGGCACAGGTTCTGCCTTTGCGCGCCGAATCGCGTGAAGAGACTCAGCCTGTTCGCCAGGCCCCCGCCAAGGCCGTTCGCCCCGCCAGCGACCCTGCTGAACTGACCCTCAAGTCCGTGACCGGCCGCAGCGCCGCCTCGGCCGACAGCTCGCGCCCCGATGCCGCCACCATGGCCGCCCTGAAGGCCTCGCAAGACGCCAACGCCTCGATGCTCACCGAGCTGCGCGCCATGCGGGCCATGATGAAAGAGCGGTTTGAAACGATCGCTTTCATCGAGAAACTGCGCCGCACGCCCGCCCAGGCTGGCCTGGCCCAAAAGCTGTTGGACGGTGGTTTTTCCGCCGTGCTGATCCGCAAAATGCTGGACGCCATGCCCGCCGAAGTCAGCTCCGGCGCCCAAGATGAAAACGTGTGGGCCGCGCAAGTGCTGCAGCGCAACCTGAACACCGCCGACAAGGAACTGGCCATCGAAGACCAGGGTGGCATCTTCGCCCTGATCGGCTCGACCGGCGTGGGCAAGACCACTTCGACCGCCAAGCTGGCCGCCATGTTCGCCGCCAAGCATGGCGCGCAGAACCTGGGCCTGATCACGCTGGACGCCTACCGTGTTGGTGCCCATGACCAACTGCGCGCCTATGGCCGAATCCTGGGTGTGCCCGTGCACATGGCCCATGACCGCGCCGCGCTGGAAGACCTGCTTGAGTTGCTTTCGGCCAAGAAGATGGTGCTGATCGACACGGCCGGCATGGCCCAGCGCGATGGCCGCACCAAAGATCTGCTCGAGATGCTGGCCCACCCTGCGATCCGCAAAGTGCTGGTGATCAACGCCTCGTCGCAAGGCGATGCGATCGAAGACGTGATGGCGGCCTACCAGGTCAATGCCTGCGCTGGCGTGATCCTGTCCAAGCTGGACGAAGCCGTGAAGCTCGGTCCGGCGCTGGATGCGTTAATCCGTCACAAATCCAAGGTGCTGGGCGTCGCCAACGGCCAACGCGTGCCAGAAGATTGGCACAGACTGTCATCGCAGGCTTTGGTGCACCGCGCATTGCGCGCCAGCCTCAATCCCGCGTACCGCCTGGACCCCAATGAAGTCAGCCTGGTGTTCTCGACCCCCGCCATGACCGACGTCACGGCCTCACCGTCCGCGCTTTGAACCTGTCGCCGCCCATGACCAGTTTTTCGCCTCAACCCCTTGCCGCCAGCCTCCCGGCCGACCAGGCCCAGGGTTTGCGCCAGATGTTTGCCTCGCGCGTGCTGCGGTTTGTGCCCGTGGTGGCCAACCCCGGCGCGGTGTGTGGCGGTGTGGTGCTGGAGCGCCTGTGCGCCGCTTATGCCAGCTTCGGGCTGCATACCCTGGTGGTCGATGCCGGTGACCAAGCCAGGGGCCTCAGCGAACTGGCGGAGTTTGATTTGAGCGAAGGCATCGAGCCTTTGTCAAAACAAGTGAGCTACCTGGCCGCCCGGGGCCTGCCCTTGCGGCATGCCGACGCTCGGGGTTCGTGTGGCAGCTTGCTGCACGCCCTCGCCAATGCAGCACCGCAATGCGATGTGGTGCTGGTGCACGCCTCGGCCAGCGAGCTGGTGCGCATCTTTGGTGAACGCGCCCGGCACGGCAACCTGCGCCCGTTGGTGTTCACCAACGATGTGGCCGAAGGCCTCAAGCAGGCCTATGCCGCCGTCAAGATCATGAGCCAGCGGGGCCCGTGGTTGGCCTACGACCTGCTGGTGTGCGCACACCCCCACTCGGACCAGGCCGATGCCGTGGCCGAGCGTTTGGGCCAGTGCGCCGACAGCTTCCTGGGTGCGGCGCAACGTGACTGGCTGCGCATCAATCCCCACGAACCGTCCAGTCACGACCCCAGCCCCCGGTTCATGGAACTGGCCGCCGGACTGTTGCAGTGTGCCTTGCCGCTCACCTTGGGTGATGCCGCATTCGACCATTTGGTCTCACCAGGGTCTGCCTTGCCTTCGCGCATGGCCCCCGTACTCAATTGATGTTCATGGAGCAGCGCATGTACACCGCCAAAGGCCGCCTCGATATGGACGCCCAGCTCAAGCAATACAGCTCGCTGGTGCGACGTCTGGCCCACCAGATGATTGCCAAGTTGCCGGCCAACGTCGAGATCGATGACCTGATCCAGGTCGGCATGATCGGCCTGAGCGACGCCTTGACCCGCTTCGATGCCGGGCAGGGCGTGCAGTTCGAGACCTTCGCCACCCAGCGCATCCGTGGGGCCATGCTCGACGAGCTGCGCGGCGCCGACTGGATGAGCCGAGGCACCCGCAAGCAGCAGCGCGACATCGAAGGCGCTGTGCACCGCCTGGAGCAGCGCCTGGGCCGCGCGCCCCACGAAAGCGAAATCGCCAAGGAAATGGACATGTCCTTGACGGACTACCAGGAAATGTTGGGCAAGGTGCGTGGCACCCAGCTCATCCACCTGGAAGACATGAGTGGCGAGGACGGCGACAACGACTACCTCGACCGCCATGTGACCGACGAAGGCAACGACCCCCTGGCCCTGCTGGCGGACCACCGCATGCGTTCGGCCCTGGTCGAGGCCATCAAGCACCTGCCCGAACGCGAGCAGTTTGTGATGAGCATGTACTACGAGCAGGACATGAACCTGAAGGAAATCGCCGCCGTGCTGGGCGTGACCGAATCGCGCATCTGCCAATTGCACAGCCAGTCCATCGCCCGGTTGAGAGTCAAGTTGAGAGAATGGTGACCACGTGTTGGGTTTCAAGCGCAAGGACACGGTTGCAGCGCCGGCAACCACGTCCGCACTGATCGATTCGGCGCAGAAACCCAATTCCGATGTGCACACGCTGGCGCAAAAGCTCCAGCGCGACACCGATGGCCTGGGCCATGAAGCCGCCGAGTTGCGCGGCACGCTGGAAGACTCTTGCGCTGTGGCCTTGCACCAGGAAGAGGGCTTCACCGTGCTGGCGGCTCAGTTGAAAGACATCGGCCAGGCCCAGCACCGCATCCAGGACACCAGCCACCAGAGCCTGGCCTCGGTGGCGCAGGCCCGGCAAAGCGTCGAGCATGTGGGGCATGAAGTGTCCCAGGTGGTCGTCACGCTCAAGCACGTGGCCTCGGCCGCACGCGACATCACCCAGGTGGCTTTGCAAACCCGGCTGGTGGCCTTCAATGCCTCGGTCGAAGCCAAGCGCGCGGGCGAAGCGGGTCGTGGTTTCTCTGTGGTGGCCGATGCCGTCAAGGACCTGGCCACGCAAGTGGAGGCCACCTCCAAAACCATCATGAGCACGGTGAGTCAACTGGACGACCGCATCCAGGCCTTGTCACGCGAATTGTTGTCGCGGGATGCGGTCACCTCGTCCGGCGATGGCCGCGCCCAGCGGGTGACCTTTCACCAGGCTTTGACCCAGGTTGAGACGGGTGTGCGCAGCATCACCGAAGCTGCGGACCAAAGCCGGGGCCTGTCGGATGGCGTGAACCAGCAAGTCTCGCAAATGGGCGCGCAAATCAAGCGCACGCATGTGGCGCTGAACACGGCCATGAAACGCAGCGAAGCCGTGTTGGGCGTGTCAGAGCGCCTGATGGAGCTGATCGCCGGCAGCGGCATCCGAACCCCTGATACGCCCTATATCGAGCTGGCCCAGAGCGTGGCCAGCCAGATCGCCCAGTCGCTGGACAAGGCCGTGACCACGGGCAAGACCAGCCTGGTGGACTTGTTTGATGAGCACTACCGCCCCATCCAGGGCAGCCAGCCGCAGCAGCACCAGACCAAGTTCAATGCCGTCACCGACACCAGCTTCCCGGCCATCCAGGAAGCCGCGCTGACGGCCTTGCCCGAGATCGTGTTTTGCATCTCGACCGACCGCAACGGCTACATCTCCACCCACAACAAGAAGTACTGCCAGCCCCAGCGGGCGGGCGATGTGGTGTGGAACACAGCCAACTCGCGCTGGCGCCGTGTCTTCAATGACCGCACCGGTTTGGCTTCGGCGCGCAACCAGCGGCCCTTCCTGTTGCAGACCTACCGGCGTGACATGGGCGGTGGCCACTTCGTGCTGCTCAAGGAAGCGTCCGCGCCCATCGTGGTGCAAGGCCGGCACTGGGGTGGCCTGCGCCTGGCCTACAGGTTCTGAACTGTTTCTCAAGTATTCGGTCATTTGGCCGAAATACAGTGACTTCCAATCAGGTTTGACCATGAGCCAAGACACCACCCGTTCCATCTGGAAAGTCCAAGCCCAGGACTTTGTCGTCCTGTCGGCGATTGCCACGACCTTGGTCGGCACCCTGGTGTACGCCAGCGTTTACGGCAGTGTGGGCCTGGCCCTGACCATGGGATTGTCGATGATGGTGGTGGCCTTGCTGGTCGCGATCAGCTCTCGCGGCCAGGCGCTCAGCCAATGGGTTCTGCCCTTCCTGGGCATGGGCATGGTTGGCCTGATGATCCATGTGGCGCGCGGCCACAACGAAGCGCACTTTGCTGTGTTCGCCTTCATGGCTTGCCTGGTGACCTACCGCAAAGCGGTGCCGGTGCTGGTGGGCGCGACCACCATCGCCGTTCACCACGTGTTATTCAATCAGCTGCAAACCTGGGCTTGGGGCCCCATCTGCTTCACCGAGCCAAGCTTTGGCAAGGTGGTGGAACATGCCCTGTACGTGGTCGCCGAGACGGCGGTGTTGCTGTTCCTGGCCGCGCAGGCTCGCAAGGACTTCGCCACCGCAGAAGAGCTGATGACCGTGGTGGACCGGCTGCGAGCCGAGGATGGCAGCGTCGATCTGTCGGTGGTTGATTCCCGCTCCGATGACCAGCGCACCACACGCCTGTTGGATGCCTTGCGCCACATCGCCCAGTCGATCAGCCAAGTGCGCCAGGCGGCTGAATCCGTGCGCGTGGCCTCCAGCGAGATCGCTTCGGGCAACCAATCACTGAGCCAACGCACCGAGCAAGCGGCGGCCAACATTGAAGAAACCGCAGCCTCGGTCGAGATGATCGTCAGCACGATCAAATCCACCTCGGCCAATGCGCAGCAAGCCAACCAACTGGCGGGCACCGCCTCGCAATTCGCGGTGGCGGGCGGTGAGTCGGTGAGCCGCGTGGTGACCACCATGAGCGACATCCAGCAATCCAGCCGCAAGATCACCGACATCATTGGTGTGATCGACGGCATCGCTTTTCAAACCAACATCCTGGCGCTGAACGCGGCGGTGGAAGCTGCCCGGGCCGGTGAGCAAGGTCGAGGCTTTGCCGTGGTGGCCTCTGAAGTGCGCATGCTGGCCCAGCGCAGTGCCGAAGCCGCCAAGGAAATCAAGCAATTGATCGGCAGCAGCGTGACCCAGGTCGAGGCCGGCTCATCGCAGGTGGACAGCGCGGGTCAGACCATGGGTGAGTTGGTGGGCCAGGTGCGCCGCGTGACCGAGCTGGTGGGTTTGATCGCCGTGTCCAGCTCCGAGCAGAACGACGGCATTGGCCAGATCAACCAGGCCATTGGCCGCATGGACCAGGCCACGCAGCAAAACGCCGCTTTGGTGGAACAAACAGCCGCCGCTGCAGAAAGCCTGAGTCGCCAGGCCGACGAGCTGTCGCACGCGATGGACGTGTTCCGCGTGCCCGCGTCGCTGCAGCCCTGAGCGGTCTCAGCCTGGGTCAGCCAATGCGGCCCAGCAGCAGGTACTCCATGAGGACCTTCTGCACGTGCAGCCGGTTCTCGGCCTCGTCCCAAACTACCGACTGAGCGCCGTCGATCACCTCGGCGGCCACTTCCTCGCCACGGTGGGCGGGCAGGCAGTGCATGAACAGGGCATCGGGCTGCGCCACGCCCATCATCTCTTCATCGACGCACCAATCGGCAAACGCCTTCTTGCGCGCTTCGTTCTCGGCCTCGAAGCCCATGCTGGTCCACACATCGGTGGTGACCAATGAAGCACCTCGGCATGCGTCCATCGGATCCTTGAACACCTTGTAGCAGGCCGTGTTGTTGATGCCGGCCACAACGGGGTCGATCTCATAGCCGCTGGGTGTGCTCACGTGCACCGTGAAGCCCAGGATCTCGGCCGCTTGCAGCCAGGTGTTGGCCATGTTGTTGCCATCGCCCACCCAGGCCACCACCTTGCCCTGGATCGAGCCACGGTGCTCGATGTAGGTGAAGATGTCGGCCAGGATCTGGCAAGGGTGGTATTCGTTGGTCAGCCCGTTGATGACCGGCACGCGCGAGTTGGCCGCGAACTTGACCAGCTTGGATTGCTCGTAGGTGCGGATCATCACGATGTCGACCATGCGCGAGATCACCTTGGCGCTGTCCTCGATGGGCTCGCTGCGGCCGAGCTGGCTGCCGTCGGTGGTCAGGTGCACCACCGAGCCGCCCATCTGGTACATGCCCGCTTCAAAGCTCACGCGCGTGCGGGTGCTGGCCTTCTCGAAGATCATCGCCAGCGTGCGGTCGCCCAGCGGTTGGTACTTCTCGTAGTTCTTGAAGCGGCGCTTGATGAGGCCCGCGCGCTCGAACAGGTAGGCGTATTCCTCGGCGCGCAAGTCCTTGAACTGCAGGTAGTGCTTGATCAGGCTGGATCCGGGTTTCATGCTCAGGCCGCGTTGGGTTCGTTCAGGAATTGTTTGACCAGCGGCACCAGCAAGGCCACGATCTGGTCGGCTTCCTCGGTGGTCAGGATCAGGGCAGGCAGCAGGCGGATCACCTTGTCGGCGGTCACGCTCAGCAGCAGGCCGGCTTCCATGGCGCGGCTCAGCAGCACGCCGCAAGGGCGGTCCAGTTCGATGCCGATCATCAAGCCCTGGCCACGGATGTCGCTCACGCCCTTGAGCTCACCCAGCTCGCGTGTCAGCGCGGATTTGAGGTGCGCGCCCACGCGGTCGGCATTGGCCAGCAAGCCGTCCTCTTCCATGATCCTGAAGGTCTCGACCCCGGCGCGCATGGCCAGCGGGTTGCCGCCAAACGTGGTGCCGTGGTTGCCCGGTTGCAGCACGTTGGCGGCCTTGGGGCCGCACACCACCGCGCCGATCGGCACGCCTGAACCCAGGCCCTTGGCCAGGGGCATCACATCAGGCTGGATGCCCGCCCATTGGTGCGCGAACCACTTGCCCGTGCGGCCAATGCCGCATTGCACCTCGTCCAGCATCAGCAGCCAGCCGCGCTCGTCGCACAGCTTGCGCACGGCTTGCAGGTAGTCGTTGCGGGCGGGGTTCACGCCGCCTTCACCCTGGATCACCTCCAGGAACACGGCGACCACATTCGGGTGCGTCTCGGCCACTTCGTTCAAGGCCGGCAAATCGTTCAGCGGCACGCGCACAAAGCCTTCAACCAAGGGCTCAAAACCGGCCCAGATCTTGGGGTTGCCTGTGGCCGACAGGGTGGCGATCGAGCGGCCATGGAAGGCTTTTTCGTAGACGATCACCTCGGGCCGGTCGATGCCCTTTTCATGGCCGAACTTGCGTGCGATCTTCAGCGCTGCCTCGTTGGCCTCCAGGCCCGAGTTGCAGAAAAAGACGTTGGTCAGGCCCGAGCGCTCGACCAGCATGCGCGCGAGCTCTTCCTGCAGGGGCACCTGGTAGTAGTTGCAGCTGTGGATGAGCTTGGTGAGTTGATCTTGCAGCGCGGGCACCAGCTTGGCGTGGTTGTGGCCCAGCGTGTTCACGGCGATGCCGGCCAGCGCGTCCAGGTATTCGCGGCCATCGGTGTCCCAGACTCGGGTGCCTTGGCCGTGCGACAAGGCAATCGGCAGGCGACCGTAGGTGGGCATCACGTGGGGCATCGTCACAGGGGCGTTCATGGCTTGGTTTCTCGCAAAAAAGAAAAAGCGCAGTGGCAATACTGCGCTACGGGCATTCTAAGGAAAAGGCACGGCTTCGGCACACCGCCTGGTTCGTTGTGTTTGCGCCCACCAATGCACGGGGTTACTGGCATCAATGTTGCGGCGCACCAGTCTTGTGATCGACAATGTGGGGCTGTTGACGATGGATACCACCCTTGAAGTCGCGACCTCTCTTTGCAGCACGCCGGCAAAACCGGCCGCCATCGAAAGCTCCACCGTGTCATTGACTCCCCCTCGAAGTCCCAAACCTCGCGAGGTTTTCATCCAGGGCCTGACCAAGTCG
>Ga0209841_1000090_pt1 | contig 20258 bp, 16 predicted proteins | sample GWRWT4_30Apr14_FD_187185 | JGI IMG/M metagenome (GOLD analysis project Ga0209841, IMG submission 187185) | Sand microcosm microbial communities from a hyporheic zone in Columbia River, Washington, USA - GW-RW T4_30-Apr-14 (SPAdes) (version 2) | ecosystem: Engineered > Artificial ecosystem > Sand...
CAGCAATAGTGCGCCCAACAAGCCGCTGTGCACGCGAGAGCGCTCGATCAGGCGGCTGAATTCGAGTTCGGGCCACAGGGCGACCGACTGGGGCCAGCCCATGGCCATCGGGTCTTTCATGGGGCCGTCCAGCATCATCGACACCAGCAGCAAGGCGATGAAGTTCATCAACAATGTGGTGACCACTTCATCCACACCGAGCCTGGTTTTCAGCCAGGCGGGGCCCAGCAACCACGCCGCACCAGCCGAGGCCCCGGCCAGGACCATCCAGAAGGTGAGCCAGGCGACCGAGCCGGTGAAATCGACCGCACCGGCTTGGTGGCCGCCCACGGCGACGGCGGCCATGGCACCGAGGTACAACTGGCCTTCGGCGCCAATGTTGAACAAACGGGCCCTGAATGCCACGGCCGCGGCCAGGCCGGTCAGGATCAAAGGCGTGGCGCGGGTCAGGGTTTCAGTGATGGCGAAGGTCGAACCCCAGGCCCCCTGCACCATCAGACCGTAGGCCTGGGCCACGGGGGCGCCGCTCCAGGCGATGAGGCCGGCGGCCAGGATCACGGTGGCCAACACGGCGGCCAGGGGCGCGGTCAACCAGCCCCAGCGCAAGGGTGGTTCGCGGCTTTCGAGTCGCCAACGTGGCAAAGGTGTCACGTGGTGATCCTTTCCGACGCGGTGATTGAAGCGGCATCGCTGCCCGCCATGGCCAAGCCCAAGCTGGCCAGCGTCCAGTCTTGCCGAGGACGCGCGGCGGTGAGCTGCCCCTCGTGCATCACCGAAATGCGGTCGGCCAAGGCGAGGATCTCGTCCAGGTCTTCCGAGATCAACAGCACCGCGCTGCCCTGCTCGGCCGACTGGATCAAGCGTTCGTGCACGAAGGCGACGGCGCCAATGTCCAGGCCCCAGGTGGGTTGGGCGGCCACGATCAGGGTGGGCACGCCATGCGCTGAGCCTTCGCCCAAGGCCAGCGCCCGGCCCAGCACCAGCTTTTGCATGTTGCCGCCAGACAGACGGCGCGCAGGCGAATCAAGGCCACCGCCACGCACATCGAAGCGCTCGATGATGTGCTGTGCATGGGCACGTGCAGCGGCTCGGCGCACCCAGCCCCAGCGGGCGAAGCGCCGGTCAAACAAGCGCTCGGTGATGGTGTTTTCCCACAGGCTCAGGTCGCCGACCACGCCCTGCGCATGGCGGTCTTCCGGGATGCGGGCCACGGGGACGGACACCCAATCGCGCGGCTGGGCGCGCAATGGTTGGGAGGACACCTGCAGCCGCCCTTGGGCAGCAGGCAACAAGCCGTGCAGCAGCTCGGCCAGCGCCACCTGGCCGTTGCCGGAGACCCCGGCGACGGCGACGATCTCGCCAGCATGCACATTCAAGTCCACCCCTCGCAGCGCAGTGCCATGTGTCCCCTTGGCGGTGTGAACACCCTCGCATTGCAAAACCACCGCGCCCGAAGGTGGCCCCACCGCCGCGACACGCCGCGCGGCCTTGACCTCGCGGCCCACCATCAAGGCGGCCAACGCCGCTTTGGTGGTGCCCTGCGCGGCACATTCGGCCACCAGTTTGCCGCCACGCAGCACGGCCACGCGGCTCGATACGCGCAGCACTTCGTCCAGCTTGTGGCTGATGAAGATCACGGCCAGGCCGTCTTTGACCAAGGTGTCCAGGGTAGCGAAGAGCTGTTCGCTCTCTTGCGGGGTGAGCACCGCCGTCGGCTCGTCCAGGATCAGGATGCGCGCGCCACGGTACAAGGCCTTGAGGATCTCAACGCGCTGGCGCTCACCCACCGACAAGCTGCCCACGCGCGCATCCGGATCTACGGCCAGGCCGAAGCGCCCGGCCAAGGACAACAAGCGTTGCCGCCCAGCCTGGCGGCGCGACGACAGGCGCCACATCGACTCCGTCCCCAACATCACGTTGTCGAGCACGTTGAGGTTGTCGGCCAAAGTGAAATGCTGGTGCACCATGCCAATGCCAGCCTGGAGCGCCGCCCTGGGCTGCCCTGGCGGCAAGGGCTGGCCTTGAACCTCGATGTGCCCCACATCGGCCACGTAGTGCCCGAACAGGATGGAAACCAACGTGCTCTTGCCAGCGCCGTTCTCACCCAACAAGGCCAGTACTTCGCCAGCCTGTAAAGTCAGCGAGATGTCGTCGTTGGCCACCAGCGAGCCAAAGCGCTTGGTGATGCCCTGCAGCCGCAGCACCGTCATCGGGAAAGCTTGACAGCCGTGTGGCTCAGTTAGACGATTTGGGTTCGGTCTCGACCACCGGCACCTTGAAGGCGCCCGACAGGATCGCTGCCTGTTTGGCCTTGACCTTGGCCACCACGTCGGCCGGCACCTTGGCCTCGAACGTGCCCAGCGGTGCCAGCTCACTGCCCTTGAACTTCATCATCGAGTAAGGCCCATAGTCCTCCCCCTTGAACTGCCCGGACTTGGCTTTCTTGATGGCCAGGTCCACCGTGGGTTCCATGTTCCACAGCGCCGAGGCCACCACGGTGTCCGGGTACTGCGGCTGGGTGTTGATGACATTGCCGATGGCCAGCTTGCCTTTTTCCTTGGCGGCATCGCTCACGCCAAAGCGCTCGGCGTAGAGCACGTCAGCGCCTTTGTCGATCATGGCAAAGGCAGCCTCTTTGGCCTTGGGTGGATCGAACCACGAGCCGATGAAGCTCACGGTGAACTTGACTTTGGGGTTGATCTCTTTCGCGCCCAGCATGAAGGCGTGCATCAGGCGGTTGACCTCGGGGATGGGGTAGCCGCCGACCATGCCGATGTGGCCGCTCTTGCTCATGCCACCTGCGACCATGCCGCTGAGGTAGGCGGGCTCCTGGATGTAGTTGTCGAACACCGAGAAGTTGGGCGCCTGAGGCTTGCCGGACGAGCCCATCAGGAAGCTGACCTTGGGGTAGTCCTTGGCCACTTTGCGGGCTGCGGCCTCCACGCCGAAGACCTCACCCAGGATCAAGGTGTTGCCGCCTTCGGCGTACTGGCGCATCACGCGTTCGTAGTCGGCATTGGCGGTGTTCTCGGAGAACACATAGTCGATCTCGCCCCGGGCCTTGGCCTCGTTGAGGGCCTTGTGGATGCGCGACACCCATTGCTGCTCGACCGGCACCGTGTAGATGGCGGCCACTTTGAGCTTGGCCTGGGCCATGGCTGGCATGACAGCCGCCGTGGACAGGAGCACGGCCGAAGCCGCCACGAGGTTCAACAAGGATCGCCTGGCAAGTTGCTTCACTGAATACTCCTGATGCGCCGCCCTGCACCGGTCTGGGGCAGGTGGTTCATCTCTGCAAAAGGAGTGCCAGGCGATCAGGTCAGAACGGTTGCGCGATCAGGTCATGCCCTTCCACCGCCACGATGCGCGCCTTGGTGAACTCGCCCACTTTCAAGGTCTTGCTGGCCTTTTCAGGTGGCAGCAAGCGCACCGTGCCGTCGATCTCGGGCGCGTCAGCGTACGAGCGCCCCACCCCACCCTTGCGGCCCAATGCGGGCGCGCTGTCGATCAGCACCTGCATGGTCGCGCCCACGCGGCGTTGCAGCTTGGCAATCGACACCTGCTCGGCCACGGCCATGAAGCGGGCGCGGCGTTCTTCGCGCACTTCGTCGGGCAAGGCGCCCTCCAGCGCATTGGCAGGCGCGCCTTCGATGGGTGAATAGGCAAAACAGCCGGCGCGGTCGATCTCGGCCTCGCGCAGGAAGTCGAGCAGGTACTCGAACTCTTCTTCCGTTTCGCCAGGGAAGCCTGCGATGAAGGTGCTGCGCACCACGATCTCGGGGCAGATCTCGCGCCAGCGCAGCAAGCGCTCCAGATTCTTCTCGCCATTGGCCGGGCGCTTCATGCGCTTGAGCACGGCGGGGTGCGCATGCTGGAAAGGCACGTCCAGGTAAGGCAGGATCAGGCCCTCAGCCATCATCGGCAGGATCTCGTCCACGTGCGGGTAGGGGTAGACGTAGTGCATGCGCACCCAGGCGCCGTGCTGCTGCGCCAAGGTGGCCAGTTGCTCGGCCAGGTCGAACATGCGGGTCTTGACGGGCTTGCCGTCCCAGAAGCCGGTGCGGTATTTCACGTCAACGCCATAGGCGCTGGTGTCCTGGCTGATCACCAACAGTTCTTTCACGCCAGATTCGAACAAGGCACGCGCCTCGCTCAACACATCGCCGATCGGGCGCGAGACCAGGTCGCCGCGCATGCTGGGGATGATGCAGAAGCTGCAGCGGTGGTTGCAGCCTTCGCTGATCTTCAGGTAGGCGTAATGCCTGGGCGTGAGCTTGATGCCAGCGATGCCGCGTGATTCGGGCACCAGGTCCAGGAAAGGATCGTGAGGCTTGGGCACGTGCAGGTGCACGGCGTCCATCACCTCTTGTGTGGCGTGGGGGCCGGTCACGGCCAGCACGCTGGGGTGCATCTGGCGGACCAGGTTGCCGCCATCGGCACCGGCTTTGGCGCCCAGGCAGCCGGTCACAATGACCTTGCCATTCTCGGCCAAAGCCTCGCCGATGGTGTCCAGGCTTTCGCGCACGGCATCGTCGATGAAGCCGCAGGTGTTCACGATCACCAGGTCCGCACCATCAAAGGTTTTGGAGGTTTGGTAGCCCTCGGCGGCCAGTTGGGTCAGGATCAGTTCGGAGTCGGTGAGCGCTTTCGGACAGCCAAGGCTGACAAAGCCGATTTTGGGAGCGGCTGCGAACGGGGCGGGCGTGGTGGGGGTGAGCAATTCAGACGTCATGGGGGTGGATTGTCGGGGAAATTGCGGTTTTCGCAACGCCCCTGACCGTCAGAGATCTCACAAGAACCCACCAAGCCGGGTCTGACACTGCCTGCTGCCCTTCCAAAAACAGTGCTTCAGGGCTGCGCGGCCACCACCGGCCAATCGATCTCGGCCTTGTTGGAACATTCGGACGCCGCGCTGTACACACTGCACCGGATGCGCTTCATGACCTTGAGGCCCTGCTTGTCGTAAAAGCCCTTGCTGGCCAACTCAACGCGGATGTCGCGCTGAGACACCACAAAGGCCAGGGCGTCCTCGGTGGAGTAATCCACAACCTGGCTGACCGGCACGTCGGCCTCGGCCTTGCGCACGGCCACCACCGCCTGGTCGAATTGCGACGACCAGTACTGGCGGGATTTCTCGCCAAAACCCGCCGGAAAGCGGTTGCGGTCCAGCACCAGCTGCATGGTGCTGAACGCCAGCGGAAACCGCGACACCCCACCCTTGGTGCCCACGCCCCGGTAGATTTCCAGCGGCTTGTAGGCCACGGCGGGCGCAAAAATCACGTCCACGCTGCCATTGTTGAACTTGGTGACAAAGTTGCTGATGTCGGAAGACACGGGCTGGGCCCCGATCCGCTGAATCAGGTAGGCCTGCACCTTGTCGTCGTCAAAGGCCGGCATGCGGGTGCCGGCAAAACCTTTCTTGAAAATCGCCCGATCGCGCGCGAAGGTGTAGATACCGCCCATCGGGATGATCCCACCCACTTCAAAGCGGTCTTGCACCGTGAGCTTGGCCGCCGCGGGCGACGCGAAAAGCTGAATGGCCTTGCGGACAACGTCGTAGCTGGCCTCCAAGTCGATCTTGCCGTCCTTGATGATGGTGGACGCGCCAGCGTAGTCAATGGCCACCGTGATGGGGTTGTACGGCCGGGTGCGGATGGAGGTGGCCAACAAGGCATCACATTGGCCCACGCGGAAATCCTCGGAAGCAACCCGCTCGTCGGTGTAGGCCTTGAGCTTCACGTCCACGCCCAGCTTCTGCGCGGCCAGGGCATAGCTCTTGGCCGCGTCAAACAGCGGGCCTGCCGCACCGATCGGATCCCACACGCACAGGCTGGGCGAACTGCCCTCAGCGGCCAAGGCCGGCGCACTGGCCATGCACAGGGCAGTCAGCAGCGCCCCCCACTTGAGTTTGAATTCAGCTCGAATGTTCTTCATGACCATGAGATCCCTGTCGGTTGATTGATTGATTGAAGATTTGCGAAGCCAATGCGCGGCGCGAACGTTCATGGCTCATGACCACCAGCGCAAGATGGGCTCGAAGATGCTGAAGCGCTGCACGGCCAAGGGCACGAATGCCACCAGCAACAAGCTGATGGACATCACGGTGCAAGGCAGGATCCAGCGTTCGTAGCGCCGGTAGAACGACAACCCTTCCACCTCGCGGTCTGATCTCTCGATTTCGGCCTCGCCCACAACCTGGCGAGTGAGCAACTGATTCAGCGCCACCGGCGGAAGCAGGTAACCCAGCTCGAAGGCCACGAGCACCATCATCCAGAAGTTCACGGGATCGATGCCGTTGCGATAAGCCATGGGGGCCAGCGTGCTCGACACCAGGATGATGGCACCCAAGGGCTCCATGACCATGCCCAGCAGCACCTTGACCAGCACCAGGAAGCCCATGGCCAGCCAGACGTTTGGAAAATGCTGCGGCAGCATGCCCATCACTTCGGAGCGCTCAACCATGCCGCCCACCAACTGCGTGGCCACCATCAAGGTGATGTAGGAGCCCACGTGCTCCACGGTTTCGGCGGTCGCCACCCGGATCGCCGGCCCCGTGCCCTGGGATGAGGCCATGCCGATGGACGCGGGAAACGATGCTGCCACGGGACCAGCCTGCTCCTTGCCCACCCGTGATCCGATCGCCTTGTCGAGGACCAGCACCGTCAACATCAGGATGGGCAGGATGCTCGCCGCCGAGTTCTCATCGAAATGGGTGTCCAGCACCTGGCCATAAAACAGCAGGATCGCCCCGATCAAGGCCACATAGGGCAGGACCGATTTCATCTCCCGCAGCATGGCTGGCATGGCCACCAAGGGCGAGGCCATTTTGCTGCTCGCTTGCTGGCGGATTTTTGACGACATCTGCGAGGCAATGAAGAACATGGTCGAGGTGAGCGCGAAAACAAAACCGCCCCAGTAGAACAACTGCGTGGTGGTGACCTGTCGGTTCAGCGCCGCGATGCCCACCACCAACAGGCTGGGCCGCAAAACAGCGCCCAGCGAACCCGACATGGCCGTGGCCGCCAAGGCGTACTGGCTGGTGCCGCCCGCAGCCCTCACCTCGTGGTAAATGATGGCGCCCGCGGCGATCACGAACACGCTGGACACGCCGGCATAGGCCGTGGGCAAGCCGGCGGCCAGCAAGATGATGTACGTCAGGACTTCAGGTGACAGCTTCCAGGGCCGCATGACATTCATGAACAGGATCACCAGGCGGCTTTGCTTGAACAGCATGCCCGCCCAGATGTGCAAGGCCAGCGCCAAGGGCAAGCTCATGAAATCGAGCAGCTTGTTGGCGTAGATGGCCGGGCCGGACGGATGGCCTTCCAGGAAAAAATACACGCTGCTGATGACGCACATCCAAGCCACCAGCGGAACGCATTGCAGCGATTTCAGCCAGCCGCCAGGTTCAGGCAGCGCCGCAGGCAGCGGGCGCATCACCCGCCAGGCACTGGCCAGCGCCAATACGGCGAACAAGCCCATCCACATGAAGTAGACCTGCGGCGCATCCACCGGCACGCCAGAGCTCATCGACAGGCGATAAAAGCGCACGAACGAATACAGCAACATGCCGCTGGCCAACAGCATGCTCAACGACTGCGCCAAGTAGTCATGCGCGCGGCGGGGCGGACGCACAGAGATGTGCTGGTGCCGCAGCGTGGCGTGGGCTGCCGTGAAGGCCAGCAGCAACAACAGGATCAAGGCCCGGTTGTTCGAGCCCAGCAGGTAGAGGCCCAGGAAGCTGGTTTCCAGCGTGCGGAACGTCACCAGCGATGGTGTGATGTTCGACTTGATGCCTTGGTAGATCGCATGCCTGGCCGTGCAGACCTTGGCCTCTTCCTCTATCGAGGCGCGCAAGGCGGCGGGGTCCTGTTGGCTGGACTCGAACATCGCGTCGATGTCGTCCTTGCTCGACCCGGTGCCTGCTGCCAACTGCCTGGCCACCTCGGCTTGAACATCCATGTTCCGCTGGCAAGTGGGCGCCACCGGATCGGCCCGGAGCATGAAGTACTGGATCTGATGCGATGGATCGCCAAACAGCTTGTCGCCCAGCTTGAGCAATTGCCCATGGACCATCTCACCCGTGCTGAGGATCAAGATCAGAACCAGCAGCACGATGGTGGGCATGGTCATCAGCCAACTGGCCGCGCCGTGGCCAGCGCCCTTGTCAGCCAGGGTGTCCTTCATGCGTGTCTCTCCTGAAATATTTTTAATCGTCGCCTTGACGCAAGGGATAACCGCCCCGATGGCAAGGTGCCAGGGCACTATAAACTGCCTCCGGCCAGCCCCATGGGCGGGTTTACAGGCACACAAGGACAGCCAAACCATGATGAACACCGCCGCCACCATCCTGACCGCCCTGGTCGCGCTATTGCACCTGTATTTCATGGTGCTCGAGATGTACTTCTGGGATAAGCCATTGGGGCGCAAGGCATTTGGCCTGAAGCCTGATTTCGCCACCGCCTCCAAGGCCTTGGCCGCCAACCAGGGGCTGTACAACGGCTTTCTGGTGGCAGGCCTGGTGTGGGGCCTTTGGCTGGGTGCCGCAGGCCATGACATCAAGGTCTTCTTCCTGGGTTGCGTGATCGTGGCCGGGGTGTTTGGCGCTGCCACCGTCAGCCGCAAGATCTTCTTCGTGCAAGCCTTGCCCGCCATCATCGCGCTGGCTTTGCTGCTCGTGCAAAATGGCTGACACCCCCTAAAAACTGGAGGCTTTCATGAGCATTGGCCAGCACGTTACCTTCTACCACTCGCCCAACTCACGCTCGGCCGGCGTGCTGGTGCTGCTGGAAGAATTGAACGCCGACTACGAAACCTACGTCCTCAACCTCAAAGCGGGCGAGCAGCGCAAGGCCGACTACCTGGCCATCAACCCGATGGGCAAGGTGCCCGCCATCAAGCATGGCGAGGCGCTGATCACCGAACAGGTTGCCATCTACCAGTACCTGGCGGAGCTGTACCCCGAGGCCGGGCTGGCACCTCAAATCGGATCGCCCTTGCGGGGACCGTTTCTGCGCTGGCTGGCCTTCTATGGCTCCAGCTTTGAACCCGCCTTGGTCGATCGCTCGCAAAAGCGCGAGCCCACGCCGCCCTCGACCTGTCCCTATGGTGACTTCGACACCATGTTCAAGACGCTGACCGACCAACTGGCCAAGGGCCCTTACATCCTGGGCGATCAGTTCAGCGCCGCCGACGTGCTGTGGGCCAACGCTTTGCGCTGGACCACCATGTTCAAACTCGTGCCTCTGACGCCGGTCATCCAGGCCTACATCGACCGGGTCACCTCGCGCCCGGCGGCCGCGCGCGCCGCCGCCAAGGACCAGCAACTGATCGCCGCCCAGGCCTGAGACTCAAACGTGTACTCACCTGCCCACTTTGACGAGTCAAGGCCAGAGGTTCTGCAGGGCTTGATTCACGCCCACCCCCTGGCCACCTTGGTCACCCTGTCCGCCGATGGCCTGACGGCCAATCACATCCCGCTTCACCTGCAAGCCGATGGCTCGGCCTTCGGCAAGCTGGTGGGGCACGTGGCACGTGCCAACCCGTTGTGGCAGAACTCCGATCCCTCGGCCGACGTGCTGGTCATCTTTCAGGGGCCCAATGCCTACATCACGCCATCCTGGTACGCCACCAAGCAAGACGGCGGCAAAGTGGTGCCCACGTGGAACTATGCCGTGGTGCATGCCCATGGCCGATTGCTGGTGAAAGACGACCCGCAGTGGGTGCGCGCGCAATTGGCGTCCATGACTGCCCAGCACGAGGCCTCCCGGGCCGAGCCCTGGGCCGTGTCAGATGCCCCTCGCGAGTTCACCGATCGGCTGCTGCAAGCCATCGTGGGCATCGAAATCCCGATCACCCGCCTGCAAGGCAAGTGGAAGGTCAGTCAGAACCAGCCAGCGCAGAACCGCACCAGCGTGATTGCCGGGTTGAACGGACAAGACCATTCCGGCCCGGCAGCAGACATGGCCACCCTGGTGGCCGCTCATTCACCGTCTTAGTCACGTCGAGCCGAGGAAACATGGCCTTCAAGTTCTGCCCCCAATGTGCCCAGCCGCTGCAAGAGCGCGAGCTGGACACCGTCATGCGGCTGTCCTGCCTGGACACCAACTGCACCTACGTGCATTGGGACAACCCGGTGCCCGTGGTGGCCGCCGTGGTTGAACATGAAGGTGCAATCATCCTGGCGCGCAACAAGGCCTGGCCCGTGCCCTTCTATGCGCTGATCACGGGGTTTCTGGAGAAGTCAGACCCCAGCCCCGAAGAAGCCATCGAGCGCGAGGTGATGGAAGAGCTGGGCCTGCACGCGCAAGGCACCCACTTCATCGGCCACTACGCGTTCCCACGCCAGAACCAGATCATCATCGCGTACCACGTGCCCGCCACGGGTGTGATCACGCTGGGCGACGAACTGGTGGACTACAAACGCATCGCACCCGCCAAGGCGCGCTACTGGCCTTCCAGCACCGGCCTGGCTTTGCGCGACTGGCTGATCGGCCGGGGGCATGAGCCCCAGGCGCTGGACCTACCCAAGCTTTGAGGGGCCGTCGTCCTCGGACTTGGGGGGAATGTATTCGGGCAGCCAGTCCATGTGGTGGCCCAATTTGAGGGCCTTGGTGGCCAGGTAGTGGTGGTTTTCCGACTGTGACTGGCTGCGCACGGGCACCCGTTCCACCACCTTGACGCCGTGCTTTTCCAGTGTGGCCACCTTGCGGGGGTTGTTGGTCATCAGGCGCACCGAATCGACGCCCAATTGCGACAACATCTGCGCAGCCACCTCAAAATTGCGCAAATCGGCGGGAAAGCCCAAGCGCAGATTGGCCTCGACCGTGTCCAGCCCCTCATCCTGCAAAGCGTAGGCCTTCAGCTTGTTGATCAGGCCAATGCCGCGCCCTTCCTGGCGCAGGTAGAGCACGATGCCGCTGCCCTGCTTGCCAATTTCGTCCAGCGCAAAGTGCAGTTGCGGGCCGCAATCGCATCGCAGCGAGCCGAACACGTCGCCGGTCATGCACTCGCTGTGGACGCGAACGAGCGCCGAGCCCTTAACGTTGCCCATGACCAGGGCAACGTGCTCAAGGCCCGAGGGCTCTTCCTTGAACAATTTCATGGTGAAAGTGCCGTGCTCGGTGGGCACACGGGCTTCGGCCACCAGGGACACCTGCTGCGGTACAGGGGCCTGGGGGCGACTGGAGTCTTGCGGCGAATTCATCAGCGTGTGTTTTCGGGAAATCCTCGGGAAAGCCCCGTTCCTTATCTCTGTATTTTCGCAGATGCGTCAATACCCCCGAAATTAGACAGCCAGGTGGCCAGTTCCGCCGCCGTGCGCACGCCCAATTTCGAGAAAACTCTCGCCCGGTGGACCTCGACCGTGCGCACCGCGATGTGCAATTCATCGGCGATGACCTTGTTGAGCTTGCCGGCCGCCACCCGGGGCATCACCTCACGCTCGCGGTCGCTCAGGCTGGCCAGGCGGGCGTGGCCCTCGGCCTGGCGGGCATCGTCCAGCAGCATGGCGCGCTCGATGGTCACGGCCTGCTCAATGCGGTCGACCAGGGTGTTGTCGGCGTATGGTTTTTCCAGGAAGTCGAAGGCGCCTTTTTTCAGCGACTCGACAACCATGGGGATGTCGCCATGGCCGCTGAGGAACAGCAAGGGGTTGCGGATGCCCAGCGCCAACAACTCTTCGTGCAACACCAGGCCAGACATGGGCTCCATCCGCACATCGACCAGGAACACCCCCCGGATGGGGCGCGGACACGACGCGAGGTAAGCCAGCAGCGTCGGCCCGCCATCAAAGCTGAAAACCAGCAGTCCGCGCGATCCCAGCAAAAAGGCCAGCGCGTCGCGCACCACGGTATCGTCGTCCACCAGATAAACAATGCCTTGATCGGGTTTCATCATGATGCGGGTTCCTCCAGGTCTTCGGGACGCAAGCAGGGCACGGTGAAGGACAAGCTCGCCCCACCGCCAGAAGCCTCCTCGGCATCCAGCCCACCATAGTGCAGCTCAATGATCGAGCGGCAAATGGCCAACCCCATGCCCATGCCATCGGATTTGGTGGAATAAAAGGGTTGGCACAGTTGATCGATGCTGCGGCCGCCCAGGCCAGGCCCGCTGTCGGTGACCACCACTTTGGCAAAACGCCCGCCCGCCCCCAGCAAGGTCTGGATGTGAACCCGGCGTGGTGGCTCAGCGTGTGCCAGCTCATCGCAGGCGTTGCGCACCAGGTTGGCCGCCACCTGTTCGATGAGGATGGGGTCGGCCATCACCATGGGCAGGCTGGCGTCCAGCTCGGTGGTCACCGCGATGCCATGGCGCGAGATCTCGCGGCTGAGCAGCGCCACGGCCGAGGCCACCACCTGGTTGAGGTCGCAGGGTTCGCGCTGGGGCTCGCGCCGGGTCAGGAACTCGCGGATGCGTTTGACGATGCGCCCGGCGTGCGAGGCCTGCTCGCCCATGCGCTTCAAGGCGATCAGCAAGGCCGGGTCGCTGCCCGGCACACGGCTGAGGGAGTTCAACACGCCCGCGTTGTAGCTGGCGATGGCCGACAGGGGCTGGTTCAACTCGTGCGCCAGGGTCGAGGCCACCTCGCCCAGCATCGTCAGGCGCGAATGGTGGGCCATGGTGTCGGCCTGCTTGCGCTCGCGCTCTTCCAGGCGCTTGCGCTCGGTCACGTTCAAGATCGAGGCCATCCAGCCGATGTGCTGGCCCTTGGCGTCCACCAAGGGGGCTTCCAGCACCACCACCTCCAGGATCTGCCCATCGCGGCGTTGCCAGCGCGATTCATAGCCTTCGCTCGGTGCCTGGCCGGCCATGTTGCGCAAATGCCGCTGCATGGCCTGCTCCAGCTCGTTGCTGGGCCAGTAGGGCATGGGCGGCATGGCGCCGATCAGCTCTTCGGGCTGGTAGCCCAGCATGTCGGCCATGGTTTTGTTGACGTAGACCAGGCGCCCATCCAGGTCACGCGCCCGGATGCCCACGGCCAGCGAGTCTTCCATCGCCGTGCGCCAGGCGGCTTCTGTGCGCCACGCCTCTTCCGCCCGCGACACGCCCTGCATCTGGCGGCGCAGCATCCAGCTTGCGCCGCCAATCAGCAACACAAAACCGCTCATCAAGACCACCGGCAAAGTCCGCCACCAAGGCTTGATGTTCTCGCGTGCCGACAGCTCCAGAAAAGCCTGGGGCAGCGAAGGGCCCGCCGGCACGCGGTACCAGGCCTGGCGGGCAAGGCGCGGGCCATCGATGGTGGAGGCGATCACCTCGCCCAACTCGTCAACCAGGCGGATGTCGTACTTGCGGGCCAGCCACCAGGGCACCTTCTGGCGCAAGACCTCGGCGGGCAGATAACGCGCCACCAGCAGGCCAGCAGGCTTGCCGACCTCATTTTGCAAAGGCGCCGACAAATGCCCTGCCAGCCCCCGCTCTTCGACACCGCTGCGCGCAGACGAATGGGCGGGCATGCTGTCATCGGGCACCTGCACCACGATGCGCCCTTTCGCGTCCAGCCAGGTCACGCTGATCCAGAAACGGCGCAGGCCATCCAGCACCAAAGCGTGTTGGGCAAATGCATCACGGGACAAAGCCTTGGCGTTGATCACATCGGCCAATGTCCGCAGCCTGCCCGCTTCGGCATCCAGCCGGTTGCTGACCTGGGCCTCCAGCGACAAGGCATCGGAGATCATCTCGGCCCGCTGGCTGTCCAGGTCGGCCCGCTCCACCGAGCGCAACCAGGCCATCACCCCCCCCACGAAAAGCAGGGACAGCACCAAAGGCCAGGCCCACAGGTGCGGCATCACCGACACGAACGAGCCCCACACCCGCCAGCGCGGCTGCGGTGGCACGGCCAGCGTGGGGCGGGGTGGCGCGCTGATGGGTGGGCTCATGCACCTGAGTCTATGCCGGCACTTTGAGAGCTTGCCGGCCCGCCACGCACAAATGTGGAACTCCACAATTTCCCATGCCGGCAGAGGGGGAAACAATCCGGCTGACCCCATACCCTGAGGAGACCCCCATGACAACATCCTTCGCCGGAAAGATCCTGCGCCGCCACCTGCTGGCTGCCGCAGCCGCCATCGCCTTGGTGCCCAGCGCCTTTGCCCAGGCCCCGATCGTGATCAAGTTCAGCCACGTGGTGGCCATGGACACGCCCAAGGGCAAGGCCGCCGCCTTCTTCGCCAAGCGCGCGGAAGAGTTGACCAAGGGCCGCGTCAAGGTCGAGGTCTACCCCAACAGCCAGCTCTACAAGGACAAGGAGGAGCTGGAGGCCCTGCAACTGGGCTCGGTGCAGATGCTGGCCCCCTCGCTGTCCAAATTTGCACCCCTGGGCGTCAAAGAGTTCGAAGTCTTCGACCTGCCCTTCATCTTTGACGACTACGCCGACCTGCACCGCGTGACCGAAGGCCCCGTGGGCAAGGGCCTGCTGGCCAAGCTGGAAACACGCGGCATCACCGGCCTGGCCTATTGGGACAACGGCTTCAAGGTGTTCTCCGCCAACAAGCCTTTGAGGGCTGTGGCGGACTACAAGGGCACCAAGATGCGGATCCAGTCCTCCAAGGTGCTAGATGCCGAAATGCGCGCCCTGGGCGCCCTGCCCCAGGTGCTGGCTTTCTCTGAAACCTACCAGGCTTTGCAGACCGGCGTGGTCGATGGCACCGAGAACCCACCCTCCAACCTGTACACGCAGAAGATGTACGAAGTGCAAAAGCACCTCAGCGTCACCAACCATGGTTACCTGGGCTATGCCGTCGTTGTGAACAAGAAATTCTGGGATGGCCTGCCCACCGACATCCGAGGCCAGTTGACCCAGGCCATCGCCGAAGCCACCAAGGTGGCCAATGACCACGCTTTTGTCGACAACCAGGACGCCCTGGCCAAGGTCAAGGCCGCCGGCAAGACCGAGATCTACACACCGACCCCGGCCGAACGCCTGGCCTTGAAGAAGGCCCTGGTACCCGTGCATCAACAGATGACCTCGCGCATTGGCGAAGAAACGCTGCGGGCGATCTACAAGGTCACCGGCTTTGATCCAAGCAAGCTCTGAGCCTTGAGCAACACCCCTTGAGCCCACCCCCGCGTGGGCTTTTTCATGACCCGACTGAACCCCCTGGGAGAACGCCATGAAATGGCTTGATCACCTGGAGGAATGGCTGATCGCGACCTTCATGGCCGCCGCCACCCTCATCATTTTCGCGTCGGTGGTGCACCGCTACGTGATCGGCTTCAACATCCCCGTTTTGCAAGACTGGCTGCTGAGCATCAACATGGCCTGGACCCAGGAAGCCTGCATCTACCTGTTCGTGTGGATGGCCAAATTTGGCGCGGCCTATGGCGTGCGCACCGGCATCCACGTGGGTGTTGACGTGCTCATCAACCGCCTGTCGGATCACAAGCGCAAGTACTTCGTGCTGTTCAGCCTGCTGGCCGGTGCCTTGTTCACTGGCGTGGTGGGCGCCCTGGGCGCCACGTTCGTGTGGGACAACGGCCTGCACCACGCCGCCTACCAGGCCTTGGGCCTGAACATGGAGGGCCTGATCGAAGGCCCCACCACCCCCGACCTGGAGTGGCCCACCTGGATCATCTACATGGCCATCCCCCTGGGCTCATCGCTGATGTGCTTTCGCTTCCTGCAAGTGGCCTGGACGTTTCAACACACGGGTGAGTTGCCTCACCATGACCATGGCCATGTGGACGGCCTGGATGAAAAAGGAGCTACCGCATGAACGGCCTGATCATTCTGGGCCTGCTGGTGATGCTGATGCTCACTGGCATGCCGATCTCCATCGCCCTGGGCCTGACAGTGCTCACCTTCATCTTCGGGTTCACGCAAGTGCCCCTGGAGTCGGTCGCGCTCAAGCTGTTCACCGGCATTGAGAAGTTCGAGATCATGGCGATCCCCTTCTTCATCCTGGCGGGCAACTTCCTGACGCACGGGGGGGTGGCCAAACGCATGATCAACTTCGCCACCTCCATGGTCGGGCATTGGCATGGCGGCCTCGGGCTGGCGGGCGTGCTGGCCTGCGCCCTGTTCGCGGCGGTGTCGGGCTCATCGCCCGCCACGGTCGTGGCCATCGGTTCGATCTTGCTGCCGGCCATGTCCAAGGCGGGATTCCCTCCCAGATTCGGCGCCGGGATCATCACCACGTCTGGTGCGCTGGGCATCCTCATCCCACCGTCCATCGTGATGGTGATGTACTCGGTCTCTACCAACACCTCGGTGGGCGCCTTGTTCATGGCCGGTGTCGTGCCGGGCATCCTGCTGGCTTTCTTCCTGGGGCTGACGGCCTGGTGGCGGGCCCGCAAGTTCAACTACCCGCGCCAACCCAAGGCCACCTTGGCTCAGCGGCTCAAGGCCCTGAGGGAATCCTTTTGGGGCCTGCTGTTGATCGTGGTGGTGATGGGCGGCATCTACACCGGCCTGTTCACACCCACCGAAGCCGCCGCGATGGCCGCCGTCTACGCCTTCATCATCGCAGTGTTCGTCTACAAGGACATGCGGCTGAAAGACGTGCCCCGCGTTCTGCTGGCCTCGGCCAACATGAGCGCGATGCTGCTGTACATCATCACCAACGCGGTCCTGTTCTCGTTCGTGCTGGCCAATGAAAACATCCCGCAGCACCTGGCCGACTGGCTGATCGGCATGGGCTTGGGCCCGATCGCCTTCCTGGCGGTGGTCAACATCCTGCTGCTGCTGGCGGGCAACTTCATGGAGCCCTCGTCGATCGTGCTGATCATGGCGCCCATCCTGTTCCCGGTGGCCATGAAGCTGGGCATCGACCCGGTGCACTTCGGCATCCTGATCATCGTGAACATGGAGGTGGGCATGTGCCATCCACCGGTGGGCCTGAACCTGTACGTGGCCTCGGGGGTGACCAAGATGGGCATCACCGAGCTGACCATCGCCGTGTGGCCATGGCTGCTGACGATGCTGGGCTTCCTGGTGCTGGTCACTTACTGGCCGCCACTGTCGCTGTGGCTGCCCAACCTGCTGATGAAGTGAACGGGGCCCGGGCTGCCAAGGCCCGGGTTCCACCACCAAGTCAGCCGGTGTTGCGCAAGCCGGCGGCCACCCCGTTGATCGACAGGTGGATGCCGCGCTGAACCCGCTCGGCCACGGTCTCGCCCTCGACCTCCGAGGCGCGTGTGTCTTGCGCCTTGCGGTGGCGGCGCATCAGCTCCACCTGCAAGTGGTTGAGCGGGTCCACATACGGGAAGCGGTAGGCCAGGAAGTCGGCCAGGTCCGGTTGCGAGGCCAGCCGCGCCTTGGTCCCGGTGATGAGGTTGAGCGCCTGGTTGGTGAGATCCCACTCGGCCCTGATCGCTGCCATGATTTTCTTGCCCAGGCGCTTGTCCTCCACCAGGGCCACGTAACGCTCGGCGATGCCCAGATCACTCTTGGCCAGCACCATGTCCATGTTGGACAGCAAGGTGCCAAAGAAAGGCCACTGCTTGTGCATGCGCTGCAACAACGCCAGTTGCGTTTTTCGCTCGGCACCGGGCTTGCTCAGAAACTCCTCGATCGCCGAGCCCATGCCGAACCAGCCCGGCAAGGCCACGCGGCACTGCCCCCATGAGAACCCCCAAGGGATGGCGCGCAAGTCTTCGATGCGGCGGGTGGATTTGCGCGAGGCCGGGCGTGAGCCAATGTTGAGTTCGGCGATTTCGCGGATCGGCGTGGCGGCGAAGAAGTACTCGGTGAAGCCAGGCGTCTCGTAAACCAGCTTGCGATAGGCCGCCATGCTGGCCTGCGAAATCGCATCGGCGGTCTGCAGAAAGGTGCCCGGCACCGGGCGGCTGGGTTGGATCAAACTGGCCTCCAACATGGCCGATACCAGCGTCTCCAGGTTGCGCCGGCCGATCTCGGGGTGGGCGTATTTGGAGGCGATCACCTCGCCCTGTTCGGTCAGGCGGATCTGGCCGTTGACCGTGCCAGGAGGTTGCGCCAGGATGGCCTGGTGGGTGGGGCCACCGCCCCGGCCCACGGTGCCGCCCCGGCCATGGAACAGGCGCAGGCCGATGCCATGGCTGGCACGCAAATCGTTGAACAAGGCGACCAGTGAGATCTCGGCGCGGTACAGCTCCCAGTTGCTGGTGAAAAAGCCGCCATCCTTGTTGCTGTCGCTGTAGCCCAGCATGATGTCCTGCTCGCCCCCTGATCGCTTGACCAGGTCGGCGATGCCAGGCACGGCGTAGAAGCCACGCATGATGTCGGTGGCATGGCGCAGGTCGGCGATGGTTTCGAACAGCGGCACCACGATCAACTCGGCTTGCGAATCAGCGTCGTCCAGGGTGCCACGCATCAGGCCACATTCCTTTTGCAGCAGCAGCACTTCCAGCAGATCGCTCACGGTTTCGGTGTGCGAGATGATGTAGTGGATCAGGGCCTGAGGGCCATAGCGACGGCGGGCGGTGGCGGCGGCTTCAAAAATCGCCAGTTCGCCTTTGGCCAGGTCGCTGTAGTTGGCGCCCTGCACGCGCAAGGGGCGGGCCTCGCACAGCAACTGGCGCATCAGGGCCTGCTTGGCGTCCTCGCTCAGCTTGGCGTAGTTGGCCTCGACCTTGGCCGTGGCCAGCAGTTCGGCGATGACCAGTTCGTGCTGGTCCGAGCTTTGGCGCAAATCCAGCGTGGCCAGGTGGAAGCCAAAGACCTGAACGGCGCGGATCAGCGGCTTCACACGCAGGTCGGCCAGCACAGCGGCGTGGTGGGTGCGCAAGGAGGTGTCCACCGTGCGCAGATCGGCCAGGAAATCTTCAGCGCTGTCGTAGGCATTTTGTGGCGCGACCGCGTGGCGCAGGGCCTTGGTGCCGGTCAGCTCCTCAAGCGTGGCGGCCAGCCGGGCGTAAACGCCGGTCAGCGCTCGGCGGTAGGGCTCGTCGGACCGGTGGGGGTTCAAATCGGGCGAGCGGTCGGTCAGCACGGCCATGTGCGGCGTGATGCCCACCAGTCGGCCGGACATCGACAGCTCGGCGCCCAGCTGGTGCACCTCGGTCAGGTAATGGCGCAAAGCGACCTCGGCCTGGCGCGACATGGCCAGTTGCAGGGTCTGCGCGCTGACATTGGGATTGCCGTCGCGGTCGCCGCCAATCCACTGGCCCATGCGCAGAAAGGACGCCACTTCGCGGCCCGGCAAGGCACGTTCAAGCTGCGCGTACAGGCGCGGTATCTCGCGCAAAAACGTGCTCTGGTAATAGCTCAGCGCGTTTTCGATCTCATCGGCCACGGTCAGTTTGGTGAAGCGCAGCATGCGCGTCTGCCAGAGCTGGGTCACGCGGGCGCGCAGGGCGGGTTCGATCTCCTGGCGCTCGTCCTCATCGGCCGTGTCCAGGCGGGCGATCAGTTCGGCCACGGCGCGTTCGGCGTCCAGGATGGATTTGCGCTGCACCTCGGTCGGGTGGGCGGTCAGCACGGGCGACAGGTAAGCACGCTTGAGCAAGGCGGCGATGTCGTCGGTGCGCACACCCTCGTCGGCCAGGCGCTGAAAGCAGGCGGCCAGCGAGCCTTCGGTGGCCACTTTGGCAGAGTGCTCGCGCTGGCGCACCTGGTGGCGGTCTTCGGCCAGATTGGCCAGGTGCGAGAAATAGCTGAAGGCCCGGATCACCGACACGCTCTGGTCGGCCGACAGGTTCTTGAGCAGGCGGTCCAGGTCCTTGCCGGCCACGTCGTCGCGGCGAGCGCGGTAGGCCACGGCCAGTTGGCGGATGCGCTCGATCAATTCGTAAGCTTCGCGCCCGTCCTGCTCGCGGATCACGTCGCCCAGGATCCGCCCCAGCAGGCGGATGTCGCGCAGCAGCGGCGCATTGCGCTTGGCCGGGGTGTTCTTGGTGGGGGTGGGGGTGGCGCTTTTGCGCGCGGGTGCCTTGGTGACCATGCCGTTTTGAGGTGTGTGTGGGTGTGGTTGAAGGGCTCGAACAAGTTTGTAGCACCAGCACACAAACATCGTGCCAAGTCCCCAAAATGCGTTCACGCACCTGTTTCAAGGGGACCACGCTCGGCACTTCCTCGCATACAATTTGCGCTGCTAGGAGAGAACCCGTGTGCATTTCGATGCACGCATGATGGGTCGCCGAAGGCGCAGGGTGGCTTGCCATCCGAACGCTCAGGCAAAAGGACTGGCAAACACCTTGTTCGCAGGGTGATCCTCACTGGAGAGAGGTTGGTCTTCGAGCCAACCCACCGAAGGGGCAAGCCCGCGCCGCCATGGTCATGCCATGGCGACGGGTCAATCTCTCAGGTAAAGCGGACAGCGAGGGCAGCACCGGGATTG
>Ga0209841_1000091_pt1 | contig 20103 bp, 20 predicted proteins | sample GWRWT4_30Apr14_FD_187185 | JGI IMG/M metagenome (GOLD analysis project Ga0209841, IMG submission 187185) | Sand microcosm microbial communities from a hyporheic zone in Columbia River, Washington, USA - GW-RW T4_30-Apr-14 (SPAdes) (version 2) | ecosystem: Engineered > Artificial ecosystem > Sand...
AGTTTCTCAGGAATCATGCTCATTTTGATGGGCCTGTATGTGGCCAACTGGTGGCGGGTATTGGTACACCTCGAACACGCCGCTGCAGGATTATGGAAAATAATCTCACCGGCCATTAATTATTTCAAACCCGTCAACACCTTATGGAAAGCCTACTGCATTGGTTTGATCTGGGGATGGCTGCCCTGTGGACTGGTCTACAGTGTGCTGCTCTGGTCTGCCGCTGCCGAGCATGTCTTAAACGGCGCATTGATTATGCTGTGTTTTGGCCTGGGTACCCTGCCCGCCGTATTAGCCACCGGCAGTGTGGCCGCCGGTTTCCAGACCTTTTTTCAACGACCCGGCTATAGAAAGCTGGCGGGCTTACTTATTTGTCTCTTCGGACTGTGGACACTGCTCGGGCCACATTTGCTGCCGGCACACCATCATGGAATGTAAATGCTGTTAGCCGATTAGTTTATTCCCGCAATAATTAAACTTTTTGCATAACGTCGGTCAGTTGCAAAGATATGATCAATTATCCAGTTTCTCAAAAACATAATAAATTTTATTAAATTCTCGTCTGACATTTCGGTGTTTATCGTCTTTATGTGCGCATGAAATTCCACTCTTAATGCATCATGCGTTTTAAGGTGTTCATCAAAATCTTTATAGTTGGCCCGTTTAAGTAATTGCTCTTCATCGGATAAATGTTTCAGCGAGATACTGGCAAGTTCATTTATAACAGACATAATTTGTGCTTTGCTGCCATTATTCGAGAATGTCTTATATAGAATATTAATAGTATCAAATATTTTTTTATGCTGATGATCCATGCTGGGTGTTTTGAGGATAAAACCTTCATGCCACATTGCAATGACATCACTTTTTTTATCAAGTTCTTCTTCGCCTAATTTGATATATTTGGTAAACACATCGGGTAATTTAAATCTGCTGGTTAATTGAATCGCGCTTCGACTTAAGGAATTCAGCTCCATCACCCAACGCAGATCGCTTCTGGATCGACCCGTTACATCACTGGCAATGGCCGACACTTGGAGAGCACTGTCGGCCACTTGTGCGGCCACAATAGAATGATGTTCTACTGCGGTAGAAATTTGTGCATTGATATTTACTAATTGCTCAATAGTTACAGCAATTGATTGTAAGGCTTGACCTAGCGTATGCGTATTATCAACAACACGTACACTTTGCTCATGGGTTTGCTGCATATTGTGAACCGCACTCGAGGTTCCTGCGTTAAGCTCATCAATCATTTTGCGTATGGACTTGGTTGCGTCATTCGTTTTTGAAGCCAATGTTCTGACTTCTTCTGCCACAACAGAAAATCCTCGGCCGGCTTCGCCTGCCCTTGCGGCTTCAATGGCTGCATTGAGTGCCAATAAATTGGTCTGATCAGAGATACCTGCGATTACATCAAGAATGCGGGTAATCTGCTGACTTTTTTTATTAAGCTCGTTGATTGTAAGTACACACAGCTCAATACTGGCAGCCATTGTTTTAATCAACTCAATGGTTGACGTAGCCTCATTTACCCCCTTAGACGAGTAAAGTTAAGCTTGTTGTGTATTCGTATTCGCCAACTTGATATTTTGAGCCACTTCATTGACCGTTGTTGTTAACTGCTGCATTGAGGAGGAAAGTACGTTTGTATTTTTTTTATTTCATCCATACCTGCAACAGTGGAATCAAAATTCCGTCGTAACATTCCAGTACGTCTTGTTTGTTCATTTGCGGTGTCATAAATCGCCGCCATAAAACTGGATAAATCTTCGACCACTTCACCCAAAGACCATCGAACGGAGCCTTGTGATCCACTTGGGGTAATCGAGAAATCAAAATGTTTTATTTTTTCAAGCAGCTTGAAAATCATTGAAGGTTCATCGCCCAGGATTTGGGTAATGTTTTTTATTGCCTTCATAAGAAAAAATGTGCAGACCAAAATTAATGCCATACCCAAAACACCCACATTGCGTTGAATTGTTTTAATCGTTTTCAATGCAGGCAGCACGGTATTATTTGTGTACGCATTTAATTCATTTTTTAAAGCCTTCACACTTTTGTTAGATGTGTAAAATAACGATTCAAATCGTTCAAATTTAGCTGTTTTGGCTTGATCTGTATCGAATAATTGACTTACGCGCAGAAACTCTGCGGTATATAAGCGCATATCTTGCGACAGAATGGAGGTGTCTGTTTTTGTAAAAGCAAGATGTTCAGAAATTCCCTGAATTAATTGCTGTATTTCTTGAGTTTTTGATTTTCCTTCGTTAGCCAGCTGTTGTTGTTTTTCACTATGACCGGCATGGTTAACACGCTCAAAAATATTTCTTCTTAAATTCTCGTAATCCAGCTCCACTGAGGCAAGAGAGCTTTGCACTTGACTGATAACGAAAAGATTCTCTACCTGAGTCTGCTGTCTTTTAGCAAGCACTATAAAAACCAAAAGCAAACTTGTTAAAAGCACAACAGGAAAAAGTATCTGTAATCTAAGTTTGGAAGAGTACTTCATGAGTGTCCCTAACCAGGAAATAGAATGATTACCCGACGATTATTACGTTATGAAAGCTTGTTAAATTTTTATGCGTTTGACTTGCAGGCGAAAAAACACTTGTTGATTAACACTAGTCATAAGAATTTAGAAGCACAAGGGCGCGGGATTTTTTTCAGTCAGACGGGTTAAGCAGCGTTGAATTTCTTTTTGAGATTCAACGCTGCTTATCTATTCACAGGTAACACGTGTTTTTTGCGTGGTCAGCGTAATACCGTTAAAGCTCAGGTTTTTACCAGTGGCCAGAAAAGTAACAAAAGGGTGAGCGTGATCATGCCCATAAAAATGTTCATGGGAATGCCTACGCGTAAAAAGTCTTTGAATCGGTAGTCTCCAGGACCATAAACCATCAGGTTGGTTTGATAACCAATGGGGGTCGCAAAACTGGCCGAGGCCCCCATCATAATGGCAAAAACAAAGGGCTCAGCATTCAAGCCGGCTTTTTCGGTCATTTCCAGCGCAATAGGTAAAATCAAAATAGCCGCTGCATTGTTGGAAATGATTTCCGTAAGCATAGTTACGGCGACATAGGTCATTACCAACAACAACCACGGTGTGCCATGACTGAAATCAATCAGCGCACTTGCCAGATAAGCGGCGACACCGGTTTTGCTTAACGCGGCGCCCAGGGAAAACGAAGCCGCGATGGTGATGATCACGGTAAAATCGACACTTTTTTCGGCTTGCCCTATAGAGCAGCAACCGCTAATGATCATTAAAGCCACCCCTATCAGCGCAGCATTTAGCATACTTAACCAACCAAAACCGGCAGTAATGACCATGCCAGCCAAAATTGCCCAAGCCAGATACGCGCGATCATGGCGTGGCTGCTCTGTGTTCAAGTCATTAATCAATAGAAAGTCTTTGTTATAACGCTGCCGTGTCACAAACGCCGGCCTTGCTTCTAACAACAGCGTATCACCGGCTTCAAGTTTAATATTGCCCAGATTACCCTGCACACGTTCGCCGTTACGCGCCACGGCAAGCACGGCCGCACCGTAACGGTTGCGAAATTTGGCATCACGAATGGCGTGACCTACCGCTTCACAATGGGGTGAAACAACGGCCTCCACCAGACAGCGTTCTGAACGGTCCTTCACCAGTGAGGCCGCATGCGTATCATCCACCGAAGGGATAATGCCGTTGATTCTTAACAGATCAGAAATTGCCTGGGTATCGCCAGCAAACACCAGACGATCGCCACCACATAATTTTTCATCGGCTGAAACAACCGCAATAACAGTATCAGCACGTTCAATTTCAATCAAAAAAATGCGTTTTAAATGCCGCAAACCCGCTTCTTCCACCGTTTTTCCAACCAAAGGACCATTGTGGGCAACGGATACTTCCAAGGTGAATTCGCGCAAATTACCAAAGGCATTTTTATCTTTGTAATTAGGCAAGAGCTTGGGGAAAAACAACCACATGTAAAGCACCCCGGCTATAGCTACCGCCAAACCAATCGGCGTGATAGCAAACAAGGAAAATCCCTCACGACCGGTGAGTGCCTGGTATTGTCCGTTCACCACCAGATTGGTGCTGGTGCCAATCAAGGTAATAGTGCCGCCAAGAATGGCACTGTAACTTAATGGGATCATCAGTTTGGAAGGTGCGACGTCAATTTTGCGCGCCCAGGCATGAACGGCTGGAATCATGGTCGCAACCAGCGGCGTGTTGTTGAGAAATGCACTCAACAGCGTGACCGGTATCATCAAACGCGCCAGTGCAGAACGTAGCGATGTTGGCTGCCCTAATAACTTATTCACCAGCAAGTCGACACCGCCAGAGGAATAAATTCCTGCGGCGGCCATAAACATGACCGCCACTGTAATCAAACCGTCATTACTAAAACCTTCCAGGGCTTCACGGGGCGTCAGAATTCCAGAAACACTTAAGAGGGTTAGCGCACCCATCATGACCAAATGCGGACCAATATTTGTGAAAACCATCACCAATAACGCACTAAAAGTCAGCATCAAAGAAAACCAGCCCTGCCATTCCACACTAATATCCTTCTGTTAAGTCGTTAAAAAGCGTCGCTAGAATAGGGCTTTTATTAAAAACAATAAAGAATATGAATAGCATAAATATAAACCATTTAGTTATATGCAATGTTCTTTTATTTTTCGTTTTTACAAACGGATCAGATGAACAAAACCCAAGAAGTAAGCAAGATGAATAGACTCGCTGAGTTGCGGCTGGCATTTTTTATCGCCTTGCGTTATGCCCGCCAGAAACGGGGATATATTGAAGTCTGCAAATTAACAAATACGTGGCAATTGTTCGCCACTGAGCCAATCAACCATACGATACCCACCCAAGAGCGTTTCCATTTGTACAAAGGCGTGCTCATCGGCCAGAACGCGGCCTATGATGCTGGCATCCTGGCCTAACGGATGTTGTCGCATTACGCTGAGGAGTTTACGCGCATCGTTTGGGTCACAAATACATACCAGTTTGCCTTCGTTGGCGACATACAACGGATCCAGCCCTAATAACTCACACGCCGCTGAAACTTGCGGTTTGATCGGCAGGGTATTTTCGTGAATCAGCATGCCCACTCTGGATTGTTGCGCCAGCTCATTGAGCGTTGTCGCCAGGCCGCCACGTGTTGGATCACGCAGGCAACGGATACCGGGCACGACTTCGATCATACAAGCCACTAGATCGGCCAGACTGGCGCTGTCGGACACAATTTGCGTTTCAAATTGCAGATTTTCCCGGTGTGACATGATGGCAATACCATGATCACCCAAGCTACCACTGAGAATAATGGCATCACCCGGTTGGGCCTGATCACCCGAAAAATTAACGGCGGACGGCACACGGCCAATTCCGGTGCTGCTAATATACACACCGTCCCCTTTACCCCGCTCCACCACTTTGGTATCGCCGGTGATAATTTTAACCCCCGCCTCTGTGGCGGCCCTGGCCATACTGATGACAATTTTTTCCAGAACCTTTAGCGCCAAACCTTCTTCCAGAATAAAGGCCACTGAAAGATAAAGCGGCACTGCCCCACCCATGGCCAGATCATTCACGGTGCCATGCACCGCCAAACTGCCAATATCACCGCCCGGAAAAAACAAAGGCGAGACAACATAACTATCGGTAGTCATCACTAAACGACCCGCGTCCACAGCAAATAAAGCCTGATCGTTATTTTGTGCCAGTAAGTCATTATCAAAATGCGTTTTAAAGAGCATTTCTATGAGTTGCGCACTGGCACGCCCGCCGCTGCCATGCACCAGTTCTACCCTGCCGTTTTTTATATCCAAACGATTAAAAGGTGTTCTGATAGTTGAAGTAATGGATTTATGCTTCATTGATTGTATTGATCTTATAACGAGGATCTCTGAAACGCCCATAGGACCAATAAGCCGCACAGGCGCCTTCTGACGACACCATGCAGGCACCCAAAGGATTTTCCGGGGTGCATGACGTGCCAAACAATTTGCATTGATGTGGTTTTTTAATGCCTCGAATAATTTCCGGACAACGACAGCTTTTCACTTCACTTGCCGGAGCTGTTTCAACCGGAAAGCGCAGGTTCGCATCGTAGGCGCTGAAATTTTCCCTGATTTGCAAGGCACTGTGCGGTAAATGGCCCAGACCACGCCATTCAAAACTTTTCGTCTGCGTAAATACTTCAGCCATTAAGGCCTGTGCCTTACGATTGCCACCTGGAGTAACAGCCCGACTGTATTGATTTTCAACACAATAAGTCTCGCGGTTAATTTGATGTATGAGCATGAGTATCGACTGCATCACATCCAGCGGCTCAAAACCCGAAATCACCATGGGTTTTTTATATGTGCGTGCAAAAAATTCATAGGGCTCACTGCCGATCACCGTGCTCACATGCGAGGGGCCGATAAAACCGTCTATATTCAGCTGTCCATCAGCAGGCGTCAAAATAGCCAGCAAAGCAGCCGGGGTTAGCACATGATTGCAATCAACGGAAAAGTTCGGCTGTTTTATGGCTGCAGCTTGCTTAATCACCACGGCAGTGGGCGGTGTAGTGGTTTCAAAACCAATGGCTAGAAAAATAACCTGTCGCTGCGGGTTATCCTGACTTATTTTCAGTGCATCAAAAGGTGAATACACCATACGAATATCTGCGCCTGCTGCTTTGGCTTTAAACAGGCTACTTCCACCGCTGGCTGGAACCCGCAGCATATCGGCGTAGGTGCACAGAATTGCGTCATAGCCTTGTACACGCTCAATAGCCCGATCAATACAGGAGGAGGGCAACACACAGACCGGGCAACCCGGACCATGAATAAATTCAACGTTATCGGGCATTAAATCGGGTAAACCGTAACGAAAAATAGCATGCGTATGCCCCCCGCAAAATTCCATCAAGCGGTAAAAACGATCAGGACGCACTGTTTTTTTGATCTCAGACGCCAAAGCCTGTGCCACATCCCGCTGGCGGAATTCATCTATGTATTTCATACGCTATTCCATGGCATGCAAACGAGCAAGTTCGGCAAAAGTTTCCAGCGTTTTGGTGGCTTCGTCTTCATCGAGTTTATTTAAAGCAAATCCGACATGAATCAGCAGATAGTCGCCCACGCTGACATCGTCCACCAGGGCCAGTGACACTTCTTTTAGAATGCCACCCAAACTCACCTTCGCTGTGTCAGCAGAAACATCAACACTAATAACCTGAACTGGCATCGCCAAGCACATGATTCTAAACCACCCGCACCAGATTTTGTCGCGCCCGTTCTAACCAGGCGAACCACGCGGCCATGCCTTCGCCTGTTTTGCTTGAAAGCGGTAATATCTCAATGGCAGGGTTCACTTGCCGTGCATAATGAATGCACTGTTGCAAATCAAAATCGACGTAAGGCAAAAGATCTATTTTGCTGATAAGCAATAACGAGGCAGCATGAAAGATATGCGGATACTTCAGCGCTTTGTCTTCCCCTTCAGTGACCGACAAGATAAGTACTTTATTTTGTTCGCCCAGATCAAATTCAGCCGGACACACCAGGTTGCCCACATTTTCAATAAACAACAGGTCATGCGGCGCAAGATGAAGTTCCTCAAGCGCATGCCCAACCCCATGAGCTTCAAGGTGACAGCCTTTGCCGGTATTGATTTGCACGGCCGGCACGCCGGTCGCCCGTATTTTTTCGGCGTCAAACGACGTTTGCTGATCGCCTTCAATCACCTTGATGGCGCAGCTTGATTTCAATTTTTCTAGGGTATTAACCAGCAAGGTGGTTTTGCCTGCGCCCGGGCTCGATACCAGGTTCAGTGCAAGGATGTTCTTTTTGTTGAACAACGCTCGATTGTGTCTGGCGTAATGGTTATTGCTATCGAGTATATTTTTTTCCAGATTGATCAAACGATGATGATGACCACCTTCCGTCCGGTCATGGTCATGGTCATGGTCATGGTCATGGTCATGGTCATGGTCATGGTCATGGTCATGGTCATGGTCATGGTCATGGTCAATAGCGTGACAGCCACATATGGTACACATCAACACACCTCTAAAAATTTTATTTGCATTTGATCACCCGCCACAATATCCAGATCAGCGCTCTGACAGTATGAGCAATTATCAATATAACTCTGTATGACCACATCCTGACCACACGACTTGCAACGTGCACGCCCCGGCACTTGTTCAATAATCAGAGTTGCCTGCTGTGCAAGCGTGTCTGGTTTAATGGCATCAAAACAAAAGCGTAAGGCATCAGGTTCAACACAGCTCAAATCGCCCAGCAGAAGATGAACACCTGTAACCTGTGAAAAGTGTTCTTGTTGCGCACACTCTTCAAGAATGGACAGAATAGTTTCACACAAAGAAAGCTCATGCATTCACTTTTCCTTTTGCACAAAACGTGTCCGTCCTGGCACGAAAAAAGTACTTGGAAGCCCGACTAAAAAAACGCATTATGCCGCTTGATTTACGTGATGTCTCGCATAGTGCACCCCTGGGTAGGCTATTGCGAGTAAAACTATAATAAGCGGAGATTCTCATGACTATCTATCAGGACAATACCTATTCTATTGGTCAAACACCTTTGGTGCGTTTGAATCGTATCTGTACTGGACACGTATACGCAAAACTTGAAAGCCGGAATCCAGCCGGTTCGGTGAAATGCCGGATTGGCGCCAACATGGTGTGGGATGCAGAAAAAAAAGGTTTACTAAAACCCGGCATGACCCTGGTAGAACCCACCAGCGGCAACACCGGTGTGGCTTTAGCCTACGTCGCTGCTGCACGTGGCTATAAATTAAAACTCACCATGCCTTCGAGCTTCAGCATTGAACGTCGAAAATTGATGAAAGCCTTGGGTGCGCAGTTGATTCTCACCGATCCCAAAAAAGGTATTCGCGGGGCCATCGCCGTCGCCGAAGAGATTGTTAACAGCGATCCGGCGCAACACCTGATGCTGCAACAGTTTGAAAATCCGGCCAACCCCGAAATTCATGAAAAAACCACGGGGCCAGAAATTTGGCAAGACACAAACGGAGCGATTGATATTCTGGTTGCAGGTGTTGGCACAGGCGGCACCATTACCGGGGTATCGCGTTATATTAAGCAGCAGCAAAAAAAGGCGATTCTTTCTGTTGCCGTAGAACCCACTGACTCAACAGCTATCACCAATACCCTTAAGCAGCAGCCTATACAACATCAATCGCACAAAATTCAGGGGATCGGCGCCGGATTTATTCCGAAAAATCTTGATTTATCTCTGGTAGATCATGTTGAACAAGTCAGCAACGAAGAGGCCATACACTTCGCTCACCGCCTGATGAAAGAAGAAGGCATATTGGCAGGTATATCCAGCGGTGCAGCGGCGGCAGTCGCGGCAAGACTGGCAGCACAGAGCGGGTATCAGAATAAAACTATTGTGGTGATTTTGCCTGACTCCGCCGAACGTTATCTTTCGACAGTACTGTTTCAGGATATTTTTGGTGACAGTGAAAATATTCAATAAATTAAAGGATTAATAATTGCGGCTATTTTTTTGAGCCGCACGCGGCGATCAACTTGAGCTGCCACTTAAATCAAGCTGATCGCTGTAATATAACGCCGCGGTTCAGGCGCGGCACGCGCCGAGCGAAGCGAGGCGGGCGACGTCGCCTGGAACCGCTTGTTAGGGGCCAAGTTGTTCCTTCCGAAAGGCCTGTATGCGGTCTTTTGCCACCTGCAAAGCGTCCGAAGACGACCAGACGTCGATCTTGCTTCCTTCCTTCATGTAGTTGTCGGTGAAATCCTGCGCGTAAGCTCGATAGCCTTCGTCATTATTGTCATAGTGCTCACGGTTTCGAATCCACAGGTCAAGGATTGCAACATCAATCGTTTCCGATAGCGCCAGTACTTCGCGTACGACGTGGCGCCAGTCATTGGCCGTGGCCTTAAAGATCTTTTGCAGGTCTAGGGACTGAATCGAATCCGCCCTGTCTCGCGGCAGCTTTCCCATTACCTCCAGGATGTACCACTCGAAAAAACGGTAGATCGGATTGACGTCGTATCGTGAAGCGGGCGCGCTCATCTTTACTTGGCCTCAACGCTGTATTAATGGTGATGCCCACCGACACCGTGCACGTGACCGTGCGCTTTTTCTTCGTCGCTCGCGTCACGTATATCAATCACTTCCAGATCAAACACCAGCGTTTTTCCGGCCAACGGATGGTTTGTGTCAACATCAGCACTGAACTTGCCAGCTTTAACGATGGTGACCTGACGGGGGCCGTGCTCCGTGTCAACCAGCACAACCAAACCTGCTTGGGGTTTTTCTCTCTTGTTCAAATGGATATGTTTCAGTGGAATACGTTGAATCGTATTTTCCTGCCGCAATCCGTAACCTTCCTCAGGACTCAGCGTCACCGTAGTGAGCTCGCCTTTTGTTTTATCTAACAAGGCGTTTTCCAGGCCACGAATGATATTGTTTTGACCGTGTAAATAGGTGATCGGATCTCCCTCACGCGAACTTTCAACCAAATCGCCTGATACGTCTTTAAGGTCGTAGTGAAAAGAGACAACTTTGCCGTCTGCAACCTGCATTCTGTGTCCTCATTAAGTGAATTGAAAAGGCGGCAGATTATGGAATCTATTTCGGCGATGCACAATAAGCGTCGATTCACGACTCAGGTTATTTGTCGTAACAAAAACGTAATTTGGTCTTTTAAATACTTGCAAAATCATTTTTTTTGCGATAACTGATTTTAAAAATCAGTCGTTTATGCACAGTTAGAAATTGCATGAATGGACATTGCGATTAAAATTCATTTTTAATTATGAAACCAATTGACATATATAACTGATTGTATTTATTAGGTATTATTTAATTGGTTAAAAAATGTCCTATTTGCGCAAGTCTAATAACCATGCCTTCTACGTCATATACACATAGGCTATGCACAAAGTTATCCACAGAAAATGTGCGTAAGTTTTTAAGCGTTAATTTTTTCCCATGACTCAATAAGATAGCGGTGGCAATCCAGGAAACACGGTTTGACTTTATTCCCGCCAGCCAGAATACAATCCGCAAAAGTGAGGCAAAAAGATAGTTAGTTCCTGGAAGGTTTTACAGTCAAACCACGCTTAAGAAGTGCCTGCGTAACAGACTGACAATGTTCTCCCTGAATTTCAATTACACCGTCTTTGACTGTACCACCCGAACCACAAAGGACTTTTAAGGTTTTTGCCAGGTTTTGTAGTTCTTCTTCCGTCAATGACAGACCCTTGATCAAGGTCACGCCCTTGCCTTTGCGACCTTTGGTTTCATGCAACACACGTACAGTGCCTTCGGCATTTAATACGCGTTGTTTTTTTAGTATTTGACACTGACAGTTCGCCAGAGGACGTGCGCATTGGCTGCACATGCGACCGTGTTCAGTGGAGTAAACAAGTTTGCTGTTTTTGCTCATGTGATTACGTTATCAGAAATAAACCCGGGGAAGAGACTCGCAATAACACTCATATCACTTACTGGTTTTCATTTAATTTGGCTTTTGCTTTTTCAATGCTGGATCGAATCAGTGCGGCGCGATCACTGCCGGGCTCTCTTTGTTTCAGGAGTTGTTCCCAGCTATTAATCGCTCGTTGATATTGCCCGGAATTAAAGGCAGCCATGGCTTGAAAAGCAAGCGCCTGGCTATTGTCCGGATCCTGGGCAAAAATCGATTTCAATAACGATTCACTTTCAGGACTCAATTTACCTTGCGCCATAATAAGACTTCGCAACTGTTTGATTTCATCATCCAGCGCCATCGTTTGCGTAACACTTGGTGAATCGGGTGTCTTTTTCTGACGCAGCGCCTGTTCAGCCATGGCGATACTCTTTTCAATCAACGCCACTTTTCCATCGTCAGCTTGCCCTTGTCGCAACGAGAGCAGTTGTTTCCAGAGCACTATGGCCTGCTCATAAAAACCCGAAGTATAAGAACCCATCGCCAAAAAAGTTAAAGCACGTGTATTAGCAGGATCTTGCTGCAATACCGCTTGTAAAAGTTCGGTACTTTTTTTCGTCAACACGCCTTGTTGTTGTCTAATCAAGGTTTCTGCGTAAGCCAATTTTATTTCACTACGCTCAGGGTCCAGTTGTAATGCTCGCTCAAACGAATGAATGCTTGATTCCTGATCATTTGACTGCGCGTAAAGCAAGGCCAAAAGCATCCAGCCTTGAGGTGTTTCTTGTTCTTGCTGTAAGCGAGCCTGCAAAACATGAATCACTGCACCCAGTGGTTGTTTGGCCAAGGATTCAGATACCCCTTTGCCCTGCGCCAAATCATCGAGCGCCGGTGTTATGTCTGCTTTCAGCTGTGTCCATGTGACTAAGCGCTGATGAGAACCAATCTGGCTATAAAGCAAGAAGCTTACACATGGAATAAACAGGAACAGAATCCATAAAAGACCAGGTGTGGTTTTGTTTTCTTGTGCTGTATTACTGAGGTTTTTGGCTTGAACGGGCACGTCGGCAAGCAGGTTTCTTTCAAGTTCCTGCACTGCCGAGCGACGCTGTTCATCACTAATCAATCCGTTATCCTGCTCCATGGCCAATTCGCCAAGACGCTCCTGGAATAACTGCACATTTAACTTGTTGCGATCAATCACACGCGATTGCACACGGTAAATGGGGAAAAGCAGCAGAGCACTGGCGAGCATACACAGGGCGCTGGTGATTAAAAAAAAGACGCTCATAAAATACGGACTCTCTGAGACTCGTTAGGCTACTGGGGCGTATGATCAGAATACTGACGAATTACGTCGTGTAAACGTGTCGCGTCAGTTGGCGTATCCTCAGGAGGGGTTTTAGTCATGCGCCGCAGACGCCAAAGCAAAATAAAAGCGGTCGATAAAAACAATACCAGGGGACCAAACCATAACAATAAAGTAAGGGGGTTGACGGGCGGGCGGTACCTTACAAAATCACCATAACGCTCAACAAGGTAGTCAGTAATTTCCTCATCACTTTTACCCTCGCTCATCAGCGTATAAATTCTGGCTTTAAGATCTTTGGAAATGTCGGCATTCGAATCAGCCAGTGTCTGGTTCTGGCATTTAGGGCAGCGCAATTCTTCAGTTAATGTCTGAAACCTTTTTTCTTGCTCCGGCGTATTAAAGTCGTAAACATCAATTGCCGCCTCCGCCGTAAGGGCTTTGATGCTCAACAAAACTACGATGAACCCAATTTTCAAGACAGATAGAAGAATTGGCATGATTACTTTTTACCTCTTTCGTCAGTACCTGTGTGCCTGGACTGTTCTAACAGTGGCTTAAGAGTGGATAACCAATTTTCCTGCGTCACAACACCGACATGTCGATAAATAATGATGCCGTTTGCATCAACAAGGTAGGTTTCAGGCGCACCGTAGACACCCAAATCAAGTCCCAAGTCGCCTCGCGTATCACTGATCACTTTTTTGTAGGGATTACCAAGCGTTTGCAGGTAATTCAGCGCATCGTCTGGCGTATCTTTGTAATTCAGACCATAAATAATCACACCTTCTGCAGCCAGTTGATTAAGCACAGGATGTTCAATTCGGCAGGATGGGCACCACGTTGCCCATACATTCAACATAAACACCTGACCCTTTAACTGCTCGGCGCTTATGAAGCTTCCCTCCTCGCCTAAAACAGGAAGCTTAAAGTTTGGCAAGGATTTTCCTATTTTTGCGGACGGTAGCAGTTGAGGATCTTTTCCTAAACTGTTCAATAACAAGGCACCCAACACAACAAAAACCAGCAGAGGCAGCAAATAGAGCCAGGTTTTTTTTTGATTCATGCATTCACCTTAAGCCCAGGCGCGCCACCCTCAGCCGCCGCGCTGGATGCTGCGCGTTGCAAACGAAAACGACGGTCCGTCAATGCAAGGCCGCCGCCCAGAGCAGATATAAGCGCCCCCAACCACACCCAGCGCACAAAGGGTTTGTGGCTGATGCGCAAGGCCCAGGCACCATCGTCAAAGGAATCACCCATGGCCACATAAAGATCACGCATTAAAGAACCATCAATTGCCGCTTCCGTCATGACATTCTGTCGCACGGTATAGACCCGCTTTTCAGGATACAAGCGAGCAAACAAACTATCTCCACGGTACACATCCACTTGCCCAACAGTAGCGATATAATTTTGCTCTTGCCGTGTTTTTACACCCAGCCAAACATATCGGAATTCGTTAATGGTCACGCTGTCATTTGTCTGTAAGCGAACGTTCATTTCCGTGCTGTAGAAACTGGTGTAACACGCACCGATGACTAGCACAGCAATACCTGAGTGCGCCAGAATCATGCCCTTATAACTTCTGGACAAGGCAGCCAAGCCTGCAAAAAAATGTGTGCCATGACAGGTTTTATTTTTTAAATCTTTTAACATTGAAATCGCGAGCCAGACGCTGAAACCGGTCGCCAAAACCACTTGCCAATAGATGCGGTCAAAATACAACCATGGCACTGCGATTCCCAATACAACCGCCAGCAAGGCCTGCCAGCGCAACGAAAAAATCAGCGAAGAGATTTCCTGTTTTTTCCATTGAATAAATGGTGCCGCACCCATCAGCAATAAAGCAGCAAAAGCCAAAGGCGTGAAAACAAGATTAAAATACGGCGGACCCACTGACAGTTTGCCAAAATTCAACGCGTCAGAAATCAAGGGGAACAATGTACCCAGTAACACCGCAAACGTGGCGACCATCAACAAGAGATTCCCGAGCATCAGCAATGTTTCGCGTGAAAGCAGCTGATACCGTCCTTGCACCTGAAACAACGAGGCTCTGAATGCAAACAGTGTTAAAGAACCACCTACTACAATCGCTAAAAATCCAAGAATAAACAAACCGCGCTCCGGATCATTGGCAAAAGCATGAACAGACGTCAGCACCCCGGATCGCACCAGGAAGGTGCCTAACAAACTCAAAGAGAATGTAATAATTGCCAACATCACCGTCCATGCTTTAAATACTTTCCGCTTTTCAGTCACACTTAAGGCGTGCAACAACGCCGTACCAGATAACCACGGCATCACAGAGGCATTTTCAACCGGATCCCAAAACCACCAGCCCCCCCAGCCTAACTCGTAATAAGCCCACCAACTTCCCAGCGCAATACCTACCGTTAAAAAGCACCAGGCGATCAAGGTCCATGGCCGAGACCAACGCGCCCAGGCGCTGTCAAGTTGCCCGCTTAACAAACCGGCAATGGAAAAAGCAAAAACCACTGAAAAACCCACATAACCCATATATAAGGTAGGTGGATGTATAATGAGTCCGACATCCTGCAATAAGGGATTCAGATCATTCCCGTCCAGCGGGAAATTTGGCAAAAGTCGATCAAAGGGATTAGATGTCAATAAAATAAACAGTAAAAAACCAATGGATATCCAACCCATGACGGCCAGAATCCGGGAGACGGCATCCAGAGGCAAGGTTGAAGAAAAAACAGCAACGGCGGCCGACCAGCCCGCCAAAATAAGCACCCACAACAAAAGAGATCCTTCATGACCGCCCCACACAGCTGAAATCTTATACCAATAGGGCAAGTGACTATTCGACTGCATGGCAACATAAGACACTGTAAAATCATTTTGCAGAAACAAGGCGATCAAACTGACAAAAGCCAATACGACAAATAAAAATTGAACCAACGCAGCCGGTCGAGCGACCGCCATCCAGAGCGTATAATTACGATGCGCGCCCCACAGAGGTAATGTTGCCTGCAATAAAGCCACAGAAAGTGCAATAATCAGTGAAAAATGGCCTACTTCAGCAAGCACAAAAACCTCGTTGATAACACATGTGAGTTGTTTAGAAGCATCGATGATGCGTGATGAGAAGAGTACATACTACTAACAAGCCTCTTTAATTCGCATGACTTGCATTGTCAGGCATCAGGCAAATGAAAGGCCACCTATCATAAAGTGAAAATAATAAATGTCCATGAGCCGTCTACAAAGTAAAGCAAAGTGGTGGAGCAAAGTGCTAATCTATTTTTAACATCGTCTCAGTCGATACTGTAAGCAAGCACTCTCGTCCAAATGCACGTCCTTCAGCATCATCCATTAACAGACTGAAATCAGGCTGAATTTCACATCAAAAAAAGTAGTTGGCAACGGGAATATCTCTCGATTCTTTTTTCACAGCAAGCTAACATTGGCCGCTTTGGTATGGCTGCAGAATATCCGATAAAGCCGATTACACTTGATAAAATACACTGTTGACAACATGTCGACTGAAAAAATAAAGAAACGTGATGTAATTATTAATGACAGAAACAACGCAACTTAGCAGCTCCTATACAAAAACAGAACTCATTCAATGTGGTCATGGACAACTCATTGGCCCCCAAGGCAATGTGCTTCCACGCTTACCCTTGCCCAATATGCTTATGATGGATTGTATTACGCACATTGCAAATACAGGGGGCGAATTCGATAAAGGTGAAATTATCGCTGAATTGGACATCCATCCGGATCTGTGGTTTTTTCAATGTCATTTTGAGTCCGATCCGGTCATGCCTGGGTGTTTAGGCCTGGATGCTTTATGGCAACTGATTGGTTTTTATCTGGGCTGGCGAGGTAATCCAGGCAAAGGCAGAGCCCTGGGTTGTGGCGAGGTAAAGTTTACCGGACAAGTATTACCCTCGGCCAAAAAAGTACTCTATCACATTCATATGAAACGTGTTATAGAGCGCAAATTGGTCATGGGTATTAGTGATGCGTCCATGTATGTGGATGGCAAAGAAATCTATACGGCTAAAGATCTGAAAGTGGGACTTTTTACTACAACGGAAAATTTTTAAAGGTAAAAATCATGAAACGTGCTGTGATTACGGGCATTGGAATTGTTTCTTGCATAGGGACTGATAAAGAACAAGTGACTGACTCGCTTAAAAACGGACATTCCGGCATTTCATTTCAGGAAGAATACAAAAATATGGGCTTCCGGAGTCAGATCGCTGGAAAAGTAGATCTTGATCTTGAAGCGCTGATTGATCGCAAGATCAAACGTTTTATGGGTGATGCAGCCTGTTATGCCTATCTTTCGATGGAACAGGCCATAAAAGACGCAGGGCTCACTGAAGAACAAGTGTCGAATCCTCGTACAGGTTTAGTCGCTTCGTCAGGCGGTGCATCCAGTGAAAATATCGTGGAAGCGGCCGACATCATGCGAGAAAAAGGTATTAAACGCGTAGGCCCCTACCGCGTACCACGCACCATGGGCAGCTCCGTCTCAGCCTGTCTTGCAGTGCCTTTTAAAATCAAAGGCGTTAATTATTCGATCACCTCAGCCTGTGCCACCAGCGCACATTGTATTGGCAATGCCCTTGAACAAATTCAAATGGGCAAACAGGACATCGTATTTGCAGGTGGCGGAGAAGAGCTTCACTGGAGTCTTTCTATGCTGTTCGATGCTATGGGTGCACTGTCCAGCAAATACAATGACACGCCAACTACAGCGTCCAGACCTTATGACGCAAGCCGTGATGGTTTTGTCATTTCCGGCGGTGGCGGCATGGTAGTGGTTGAAGAGCTTGAGCATGCATTAGCGCGTGGTGCCAAAATTTATGCAGAAATTGTGGGCTACGGCGCTACCTCAGACGGTTTTGACATGGTAGCGCCTTCGGGCGAAGGCGCTGTGCGTTGTATGCAACAAGCACTGGCAAGCACAACAGGCAACATAGATTACATCAACACCCACGGCACCAGCACACCGGTGGGTGATACGGCCGAGCTGGGCGCAATCCGCGAAGTCTTTGGCGAAAATATTCCACCCATCAGCTCAACCAAATCATTAACGGGCCACTCGCTGGGCGCTACAGGTGTACAAGAAGCCATTTACAGCTTGCTAATGATGGAAAACAATTTTATCTGTGCCTCGGCCAATGTGAATGAGCTTGATCCCGAAGCCGTCGGTATACCTGTTGTCACCAAGCGTCGTGACAATGTACAACTCAATCAAGTGTTATCAAACAGCTTTGGTTTCGGTGGAACAAATGCGTGTTTAGTCTTTAAACGTTATCAAGCGTAATCATTTTTTCACGCACAAACAAACACGCAAACAAAAAAGCCACTTCAATTGAAGTGGCTTTTTTTGTTTGGTCTCTTTCAGTTAATTAAAATCAGAACGAATGCTGCAAACCTGCCGCTAGTAGCATTTTCTCTTTAGCATCATTGTCTGCCGTGTAATTGCTCAGGAATGCGTAAAGTTTGGTTTTTTCCGCCAACTTATGATCCACGCCCAGCGAAATCTGCTCTCCGCCAACACTCATCATGTCGGAACTGGCGTATTGAATTTTAAAATCGTTCTTACCCAGACCGTAGGCAGCGCTGACAAGCACGCCGTCTTCACTGTCATCTGTGCCGTCTGAAGGCTCGCTGGTCTGATAAATCAGACCAAGATTGACGCTGGAAATTTTATATTGCCCCGTCAAACGCATTGAATCATAACCCTGAACATCCTGGTCTACAGCAAAGGCCGCAAAAAGATTTTCCATGGTATAAGCAATAGAAGCTGAAACCGCATCCGCAGGTCCATTATTTACCTCAGGCGTTACACCATCTTCCTTTTGTTCGCCTGGTATCACTGCTAATGTTGCAACCAAGCCATTAAAAAAGGCAGGTGTGCTGTACTGCACAATGCTGTTTTCCCGGTTCTCACCTAGAATGACGTTCTTCATGTCGGCATCGCTATCATTAAACAGATCCACTTTGCCCTGGCTGGCTTTTAAAGGTGTATCGTTAATGCCCGCTATTACGGTACCAAAATTACCACTCAAACCGATAAAGGTATTACGTGCTTTAAGAATGTTATCGCCGTCATTATTTTTTTTGTCTTCGTCAGTAAAATCGACTTCCCATTCCAACTGGTATATCGTTTTAATTGCATCATCCAGTGCTTTTTCACCTTTTACACCAAAACGCGATGCATTACTTTTTAAAACAAAAGTAGAGCCATCTTCATTGGTCGCACCGTATTTGTAATTCTCATACTGATAACTGACATCAGCACGTCCATAGACCGTGGCCAGCTCACTGGCTGTGGCAAAACCAGCTGAAGCTGTTATTGCGGTTGGAATCAAGGCAAGTAAGATTTTTTTCATGCGAATCCTCATTGGTTTTACGTTTTAATAAGCAACTACTTTTGCTGGCGGAATTATTCATATTCTTCATTACAGTAATATGACAGCATTATTTCAGCACTGTAACAATCGCGCATAAAACACTCATTGATATTCAGTCTATAAATTACAAATTTGGCTTTATTGAAACATCTTCGCTACGTATCATTAGCACCACCCCTGAAGGCAGCAACTGAAAAAGGTAAAGAAATGAGCGAGTTCTGGAATGAGACAGTCAAGCGTCTTAGCCCCTACATACCCGGTGAGCAACCTCAAGACCGATCCTATGTCAAACTCAATACCAATGAAAACCCCTACCCCCCTTCGCCTCATGTGTTTACCACACTGGTCGAAACTGTTTCGTCAAAATTACGCCTTTATCCTGATCCTAACGCCAGCTTGCTTAAAAACGCTCTCGCCGATTATTTTCATCTACAGAATAATCAGGTGTTTGTTGGCAACGGGTCTGATGAGGTGTTGGCATTCTGCTTTCAGGCTTTTTTTGGCCAGGAGGGTGTCTTACTTTTCCCAGATATTAGCTACAGTTTTTACCGAGTCTACTGTTCACTGTTTAATATTCAATACCAGGAAATTCCCTTGAACGACGCGTTCGAGATCACTGTTGAGGATTACAACAGAAAAAACAGCGGCATCATTTTACCTAATCCCAATGCGCCCACAGGTAAGGCGCTCAAACGCAATGACATTGTCAAATTATTGGAAAATAATAAACACGCGGTGGTCGTCATTGACGAAGCTTACGTCGACTTCGGCGCAGAATCTGCGGTTGAGCTGATAGATTCATACCCTAACCTTTTAGTGGTACAAACCTTTTCAAAGTCACGTTCTTTGGCGGGTTTACGTTGTGGCTTTGCGCTTGGAAATAAACACTTAATTGAAGCGTTAGAGCGTATAAAAAATTCCTTTAATTCTTACCCGCTTGATCATTTCGCTCTTTCAGGTTC
>Ga0209841_1000092_pt1 | contig 20064 bp, 17 predicted proteins | sample GWRWT4_30Apr14_FD_187185 | JGI IMG/M metagenome (GOLD analysis project Ga0209841, IMG submission 187185) | Sand microcosm microbial communities from a hyporheic zone in Columbia River, Washington, USA - GW-RW T4_30-Apr-14 (SPAdes) (version 2) | ecosystem: Engineered > Artificial ecosystem > Sand...
CATCTTGCGGCGCACCGCCGTCTCGCCAAAGATGGACTTGATGTCCAGCAGGCCGATGCCGCGCACTTCCAGCAGGTTTTGCAGCAGCTCAGGGCAGCGTCCTTCGATGGCGGTGCGCGAAACGCGGTACAGGTCGACCGCGTCATCGGCCACCAAGCCGTGGCCTCGTGAGATCAATTCCAGGCCCAACTCGCTTTTGCCCAGGCCGGATTCACCGGTCAGCAGCACGCCCAAGCCCAGGATGTCCATGAACACGCCGTGGCGCGTGAGGCGCTCGGCGAAATGCTGCGTGAGGTAGGAGCGCAGCACGTCGATCACGTGACCGGCGGGCTCGGAGGTCACGAACAGGGGAATACCGGCACGGCCGCACATGGCCACCAGGCGGTCAGACGGGGCTTGCGCGTCGGCCACCACCACCACGGGCGGCTCCAGGGTCACAATGCGCTGGATGCGGCGCTCCTGGTCTTCAGGGGTGGAGCTGTTGAAGTAAGCCGCTTCGCGCCTGCCCACGATCTGCACCCGGTAGGGGTGGATGTAGTTCAGGTAGCCCACCAGGTCGGCTGCGGACTGCGCGGCCTTGACGGCTTCTTCGTCAAAACGGCGTTCGGGGTGAGCGTGGCCCGCGATCCATTCCCAGTGGAGGGCGGTGCGGTTGGCTTCAAACAGCGCTTCGGCGCTGATCACGGCAAGGTCTTTGGCACTCATCCGGTGTTCAGGCCACCGATTTGAGCGGCTGCCAACGCTCGATCAACTCGTGCACCTTGGCGGCGTCGCCTTCAGTCTTGAGCCGCTCGCGCAGTTCGCGGTCGGACAGCAGCTCGGCGATTTCGGACAGGATCTCGAGGTGGCGCTGCGTGGCTGCCTCGGGCACCAACAGGAAGATCAGCAGGTTGACGGATTCGTCGTCGGGCGCGTCAAAGGGGATGGGCTGTTTGAGCCGGATGACGGCCGCCAGGGGGTTTTTCAGGCCCTTGATGCGCCCGTGAGGAATCGCCACGCCGTGCCCCAAGCCGGTGGAGCCCAGGCGCTCGCGCGCAAACAGGTTGTCCGTCACGGTGGCGCGCGCGATGGCGTGATGATTTTCGAACAAGAGGCCCGCGTGCTCGAACACACGCTTCTTGCTGCTGGCGTCCAGATCCACGACCACTTGGCTGGCAGGAAGGATGGCGGAAAGTCGATTCATCTTGATACAAGCGGGGGCGACGGTTGGAACCTTGACCCCCACCCCCGGGACGGATGAGGGGCGGATTATAGGAACCGAAGACTACTGATCGGGTGTCGCGACACCCACTGATTCAGGGGATTCTGCACCGATTGCTGCAGCGCAGCAAGCGCGAAGGTCAACAATTTGACTCTACGACTGCACCATTTTGCACATCCCATGAAAAACGGCCCCGAAGGGCCGTTAACTTGGTGCATGCCTGCACGGGCGTCCCACCATCAGGTGGCACCAAGCTGGATGCTGGAGTTGGGGGTGAAGCTCATTGAATGGCGGCGTCCCAATTGGTGGCGCCTTCATGACGCTTGAATGAGGTGTGGTGGTGGTCCTGCACACGGTCCTTGTGGCGGCAGACCTGACGATCAAGCTTGTCCATCAACTGGTCGATGGCGGCATACAGGTCTTCGTGGGCGGTCTCGACAAAAATGTCCTTTCCCTTGACGTGCAAATTGACTTCGGCCTTCTGCCTTCGATCCTTTTCCTTTTGCTTTTCAACACTGAGTAGAACGGTAACGTCCACCACTTGGTCAAAATGTCGGGTTACTCGCTCTAACTTGGTGAGAACGTACTCACGCAAAGCGGCGGTAACTTCCAGGTGGTGCCCACTGATCGTCAAATTCATACTGCATCCTTTCGAGCGCAGAAGGGTTGAGGACATCCGGCTGGCTGCAGCCCCGAAGGCTTGAAAAAACGGCCAACCAGAAGTTCAGTTTGCGCCTGACACGGCCAGATGACAAGCCCATGACATCAGTGTTTACATTGAGAAACCCAGCTCTGTGAAGAAACCCCGCAAAGCAGTTGAATCGCGCTGAACAGCGCCTGATTCGCACTCAAATGACAGGGGTTTGTACCGCCTTGTGCAGGCGCAATTGGCCCACCCACCAGACCATGACGATGGTAGAAGCCAGGGCCAGCCAGCCGGTGCGGCCGTAGCCCTGCACCAGACCGTCGGGCGTGCGCGAAATGAGCGCCCCGCCCAGCCAGGCAGCCAGGCCCATGGCGCCCGATTGCAGGGCGCCATTGACGCTCATGAAGGCGCCTCGCATGGCCGGTGGCGGTGCGGCCGTCAACAAGGCCATGCCCGGCACCATGCGGCCCGAGACGAAAATGAAGAACGCCGTGGTGACCACGATCAGCACGGCCACGGGTGCCGCCGGCATGTGCGTCAGGATCAGCATGGGCACCACCGCCACCACGCTGATCACCCGGAACACCAGCACCTTGCCATGGCGATCAGCCAACTGGCCCCACAGGCGGGCGGTGAACAGGGTGGCCACGCCACCGACCAGGTAGATCAGCGGCACCTGTTCCGGGCTGAGGCCCAGGTTGGTGGTGGTGTAGATGGTGATGTAGGGAATGATGCTGAAGCTGCCCAGCACGAGCAAGGCCGACAGGCCAAATGCGCGCCAGTGATTGACGTCGGCCAGCACGCGCCGCAACTGGTTGAACGAGGAGCCGGCCGCCGCGCCCGCCAAGTGGCCATGCAGCGAAGGCACCACGCGCCAGGCCACCAACCACACCGGCACGCAGACCAGGGCGATGGCCACAAATGGCCCATGCCAACCAACCCGGCTGGCCAGCCACAGCGAGGCGGGCACGCCCGCCACCGTGGCCAACGAAAACGAGGCCATGACCACGCCCATGGCCCGACCGCGTCGCTCGAACGCGATCGCGTCGCCCACGATGGTCTGGACCAGGGCCCCCAGCACCCCACCAAAGACGCCGGCGGCAATGCGTGCGCTCATCAGGCTGCCATAGGTGGGCGCCAGTCCGCAGGCGAGCGTTGCCACGGCAAAACCGGCGTAGAGCGTCAGCAAGGCCCGCTTGCGCTCGAAGCGATCGATCACCAAAGAGGCCAGCAGGCCCGACACCCCAGCCGCCAGGGAATAAGCCGACACCAGCAGGCCAAACTGCGCATCGCTCAAGGCGAACAAGTGGGTGAGCTGCGGCCCCAAGGGCATCATGACCATGAAGTCGACGATGTGGGTGAACTGGACGGCGGACAGGCTCCACAAGAGCCAGCGTTCTTTTTGAAGGGTGAGTGGTGACAAAGACGACATAGCTCGTCAGTCTGCCTGCATTTGCAAGGCCAGGCTGGGCAGAGGCTTTGCACGCGAGACAATAGGCAGATGAGTTCAACTTCCAAGCTCCCGTCCGTGCAAGCCTGGCTGCCCCTGGCCCTGCTGGCCATCGTCGGCCCCACTTTGTTGGCCGCCCACGAGTCGCCCTCCGTCACGTTTTACAACCAGGTGCTGGCCTTGTTTGGATGGGGCCTTTGGACGGCCGCGCTGGCCGGGCCCATCCTGCGTGGGCAGGGCTTGAGGCCCACCCGCCACCAGGGACCGATGTGGGCCTTGTCCGTGATGCTGCTGCTGAACGCGGGCCTGGCCCTGGCGGCACCCTTTGTCAGTGGCTTGCCCCTGGGTCTGGCCATGATGGGCGGCGGCATGGCCTTGTCAGCGTTGCTGGTGTTCGTGGTGGCTTGGCGCGCGGGCTTGAGCGACCAGGGCCACCGCGTCTTCGATGTGTTTTGCGAAGCGCTGGCCTGGGCTGGCGTGGCTGGCATGGTGTTGGCGCTGATCCAGGTTTTCCACCCGGCCTGGGCCGACGGCACCTGGATTGCAGAGCCCACGATGCCCGGCCGCGCGGTGGGCAATCTGCGCCAGCCCAACCATTTCAGCACCTTGCTGGTGTGGTCGTGCTGTGCCGTGGCCTGGTTGGGGGCGCGGGGTCGCTGGCCGCAACCTTTGGCCATCGCGGCCATCGTGCTGATGATCGGCGGCGTGGTGTTCACCGCTTCGCGCACGGGCACGATCGCGATGCTGTTTCTGGCCGTGTGGGGCTGGCGGGACCGTGATCTGCCCTTGCGACTGCGCCAGGTGCTGATGCTGGCCCCGGTCATTTATGGTGCCTGGTGGGGCGGCATGTGGCAGTGGTCGCACATGGACACGGGCGTGGCCTTCGCGGCCGAAGCGCGCCTGCACGACCACAGTGACATTTCCAGCTCGCGCTTCAAGATCTGGGCCAACGTGCTGGACCTGATCGCCGCGCACCCCTGGACGGGCGTGGGCTATGGCGAGTTCAACCTGGCGTGGACGCTGACGCCGTTCCCGACCCGCCCGGTCGCTTTCTTTGACCACACCCACAATGTGCTGCTGCAGTGGGCGGTGGAGTTTGGCCTGCCAGTGACTGTGCTGATGACGGTGCTGAGCCTGTGGGGGCTGTGGGGCTTGCTGGGCCCGGGCCTGAAAAGCACGCCCCCCCTGCCAGGCCAAGCCTTCGCAGGCACGCCTGCTGGAGCCACGGCCGTGATCGTGACCCTGGTGGGCTTGCACAGCCTGCTGGAGTACCCGCTTTGGTACGGTTACTTCCTGCTGCCTGCGGCCTTCGCCTGGGGCATGGGACTGGCCGCGCGGGCACGTCAGGCCGCTCCTGGCCAGGCCACCCAGGCGGTGGACCCCAGCACCCATTCGGCCTTGATGACGGGCGCGTTGGCGATCTCCATTTTCACGGCCTGGTGCACCTGGGACTTCCAGGCGGCCGCCAACATCTACTCGCCGCGCGAAGGCGCCGCGCCTTTGAGCGAGCGCATCAAGTTTGGCCAACACACGACCTGGTTCGCCTACCAGGCCGATTACGCCGACGTGACCGGCGTGGAGGAAGACGAGCCGTCCAAGCCACCACTGGCCTTCAACCGAACCTTGCACAACCTGGTGGACGCGCGGCTGATGATGGCCTATGCGCGCGCGCTGGCCGAGCATGGCGAGGTCGACAAGGGCCGCTTCGTGGTGGACCGGTTGAGGGAGTTTCGCAACGCCACCAGCCAGGCTTTCCTGGACGAGTGCAAGGACGAGCCTGACCTGGCGCAAGCGCCGTTCCAGTGCACCCCGGCGGAGCGCACCTACGGCTGGCGCGAACTGCTGCCAAAGCGATAACTATCGAAAGCCCCAACAGGGCATACCCCTGCTTGGCGCGTTCGAACAAGGAGTCCGGGCCTTGGGCCAATACTTGCCGCCTGTCCGGTTCAACAATGTGCCTGCATTGAACCCCATCAACAGACACACCAGCAAGGACCGACAGCATGTTCTCCATCAAGTACTCACTGACCGCCATTTCCCTGGGCCTGCTGGCCCTGACCTCCACCGCCCAGGCGGTCGAGAACGGCCCGGCCCCCACGCTGGCCGACCTGCAGAAGGATGGCCCTTATGCGGTCTCATCCCAAACTGTGAAGGGCAGCGGCTTTGGGGGTGGCACGGTCTACTCGCCCAACACGGCGGGCAAGTACGCGCTGGTGGCGGTGTGCCCAGGTTTCGTGTCCGCGCAAAGCTCGATGACCGACATCAGCAAGCGCCTGGCCACCCACGGCTTCGTGGTCGTGGCCATCACGACGAACACGCTGTTTGATTTCCCCTCCAGCCGCGCCACGCAATTGCTGGCCGCACTGAAGACCGTGGCCGCGCTGAACACCGGCACCGCCGCAGGCAAGATTGACACCACGCGCCAGGTCGTCTCGGGCTGGTCGATGGGTGGCGGCGGCACGCTGGAAGCCGCCGGCATCACGCCCGGCCTGACCGCCGCCGTGGCCTTTGCCCCCTGGGACACCGCGACGACCAAGATGAAGACGCTCACGGTGCCCGTGGCCATCTTCGGTGGCACGAGCGATACCATCGCCTCGGTGTCCGGCCACTCGCAGAAGTTCTACGACATCATCCCTGCCACGACCAAGAAGATGCTGGCCGTCATCACTGGTGCGGATCACTTCTTCCCGACCAAGGCCAGCGAACCCACCAGCTACAGCAACATCGCGTGGGTGAAGCGTTTCGCCGACGGCGACACCCGCTACAGCCAGTTCCTGAATGGCCAGGACGCCGCTTTGGCGAGCTTCAAGTCGACCGGCCCGTTCTGAACGACCCATTCAGCCTCGCCAAAAACCGGTGCCGATGCACCGGTTTTTTTGCATTGCATGGAGAGGATCCCACGTGATCAAGAACAAAAAATGGCTGACGTTGGCCGTGGTGGTGTTGGTGGCTTTGGGTGGCTGGGCATGGACGCATGTCCAGCCCACGGACACGGCCCGCAACGATGCTCGCCAAGAGGGCGCAACTTGGGTGCAAACGCCGGACAAGGCCCAGGCCGACCACACCACCGCATCGTCCACGACCTCAAGCGTCACCAGCCACCAAGACCTGCCCAAAGGGCGCAACCCGCTCGACAGCATGGTGCCGCCCAGTTTCAGGGCCAACCGCCAAGGTGAGCTCGCCATGGACCCCAAAACGCGCGTGGATGTCGAACGCGTGCACGCGCTTTATCCGCGCGATGAAGCCCTGCAAAAGCTGGAAGCCTTCTCGGAAGGACTGCCTGAGCAAGCTCGGCGCGAGTTGAAGGATCTGTTCCAGCAGTATGCGCAGTACGCGCAGGCCGTGGCCCAAAACTACCCGCCCGAGCTGACCGTCGGTTCGCTGGACGAAGCGGCGCATCAGTTGGCAGGCCTTCACACCTTGCGCCAACAGTACTTTGGCGTCGAACGCGCCGAGGCCCTGTACGGGGAAGAAGAAGAGACTTCCCGCAAATTGCTGGCACTGATGGCCAAGCAAAGCGACCCCAACTTGTCATTGGAAGAGAAGGCCGCGCTGGCCCAGGAGACCTTGAAGAAAAGCCAGCCTTGATGCCGGGATGACTGATCCGGCGCTAACTCACCGAACTCACGGCGGTTGCCCTTGAGCGGCGAAAAGCGCCAGGCGACAAACCGGTCCAGCGCTTGAAAGCGCGGTTGAAGCTGGCATGGTCGGCAAAACCCAGGGCGGATGCCAGCTCCACCAACGTCATCTCGGTCTCGCTCAGGTAGTGCTGCGCCTGCGAACTGCGCACGCTGTCCACCATCAAACGAAAGTTCAGGCCCAACTCTTCCAGGCGCCGCTGCAAAGTTCGGGGCGGCAATTGCAACTCGGCGGCAACGTCTTCCAGCGAGACCTTGCCCCCGTCCAACCGCGTTCTGACCACGACCTGCAACTGCGCCATGAAGCGGTCCTCGCTGTGCGACAACAGCGCCAGGTGCTTTTGCGCCTGCCCGCACAACAAGGTGTGGCTGGCCGCGTCCTGCGACAGGATGGGCAGCTCGGCGCAAGCGGCATCACCCCACAAGGTGTTGTCGGCCTGATCAAACCTCACGGTGCCGCCAAAAATGCGCCGATAAGGCGTGGTGTCGGCCGGCGGAGGCCCTGCGAAAGACACGTCCAGGCGCAGATCGGGCTGGCCGGTCAGCCAACGCAGGCGCCGCGCCCAAATGCAAAACGACAGGCGTGCCAGGCGATGCGACTGCTCAGGCGTGGCCGCGTCCAGGCGCAAATAAAAGCGCGAGTCGGTCACACCATGGCCCACCACGAAAACGTCGTTGAGGAGGTGGTGAAAGCGTTTGAGCAAAGCGCCCAGTTCCTGCACCGTTGAGCAGGTCATCAGGGTGAAACCCATCAGGCCGGCGTGCCAGGGCTTGAATTGCTCGGACAGCTCGGGCATCAGGTCGCGCGTGCCCAGCAGTGACTCGCACGCATCCACCAAGGCATGCCACGCTTGCAAGGTGCAGCGGTCCATCGGGTCGTTCTGCGCCAGGTGAGCCACGTGTTGGGCATCCAGCAGGTGCACCGATTCCGGCCTGACCTGCTGAACATGGCCGACCAGGACGCGCGCATAAGTCGCGTTGAGCGTGCGCGGCACATTGACGGGGGTGGGCCTCGGGTTCTGCATGGCCGCCCAATCTTAACCGTGTCGCGTTTGATGCCTATAGGTGATCGTCCGCCCCTTGAATCAAGCAGAAGGGACTAAACGCTGCCAGTGCCCGCTCTTGCCTCCAAGCTTTTCAACCAGGGCCACATCAGTCATGACCATGCCCCGATCAGCCGCCTTGCACATGTCGTAAATCGTGAGCAAGCCCACTTGCACGGCGGTCAGGGCCTCCATCTCGACCCCCGTGGGGCCCACGGTTTGGGCCGTCACACGGCACAGCACGGCCGGCACGTCGGGCTCCAGTTCGAACTCGACCGCGACTTTGGACAAGGGCAAAGGGTGGCACAAGGGAATCAGGTCGGACGTGCGTTTGGCACCCTGGATGGCCGCGATGCGGGCCACGCCCAGCACATCGCCCTTGCCGGCGCGGCCTTCGGTGATCAGGGCCAGCGTTTCGGCCTGCATGCGGATGCGGCCCTCGGCCACGGCGCGGCGCATGGTGGCAGGCTTGTCGGACACGTCCACCATGTGGGCTTGGCCTTGGGCGTCAAAATGGGTCAGTTCGGTCATGATGTCTGGGATGTAAAGATCACCCTGCACGCCGAACCCGCACAGAGGCTCGACACTCCAAGCGGTGACAGACACAGCATACTGCCCAGCGTGGCAAACCTCTTGCGCCTACATGCTTTTGAAAAAAACGCCTTCAGCCTCCTGCTTTGCAAAGCGCCCGCCGGCACCCACCCAGGCCTGGCACGCCGTGGCCGTGGCAATGCTGGTGGCCTGGCCGCTCGGCCTGAGCGCCGCTTCCACCAGCGACCTGGGCTTGCCATCCAGCAGTTCATCGTTGGCCCTGCCTTCCCTGGGTGACGCGGCCGCGCAAACCTTGTCGCCCATGGCCGAACGCCGGCTGGGCGACCGCATCATGCGCTCCATCCTGCCCGACCCGGACGTGATCGACGACCCGCTGATCCTGGAGTACGTGAACCAATCGTGGCAGGCCTTGCTGAGCAGCGCGCGCCAGCGCGGCGACCTGAACGCCGACATCGATTCGACCCACGCCTGGCGTCCATTCCTGGTGCGTGAGCGCAGCGTCAACGCCTTTGCCTTGCCCGGCGGTTACATCGGTGTGCACCTGGGGCTGCTGGCCATGACCACGACCCCGGACGAGCTGGCCTCGGTACTGGCGCACGAGTTGTCGCACGTGACGCAGCGCCACATCGCCCGCATGATCAGCGAGCAAAGCCGCCAGTCGTGGATCAGCATTGCGTCGATGATCCTCGGCGCACTGGCGGTCAGCCGCGCGCCAGCGGCAGCCCAGGCCTTGATGACGGGCGGGCAGGCCATCGCCATCCAGGGACAGCTGAACTTTTCGCGCGACATGGAGCGCGAAGCCGACCGCGTGGGCTTTGGCGTGCTGAACGATGCGGGCTTTGCGCCAATCGGCATGGCGCAGATGTTCGAGCATTTGCAGCAGGCTTCGCGCCTGACCGACGACAACAGCTACCCCTACCTGCGCACCCACCCCTTGACGAGCGAACGCATTGGCGAAGCCCGTTCACGCATGGGCACCAATGGCTTTCTGCCACCCACGATCGACCACAGCGATGCCCGCGAGATGCTGGTGGCGCAACACGCCTTGATGTCGGCCCGCAGCCGGGTTTTGATGGACCCGCGCAGTGTCAGCTTGATGCCCTTGCTGAACGCCACCGTGCCCAAAGGCTCATCCGCACTGGAGGCCGTGGCCTTGCACTACACCTCGGCCGTGGCGGCGCAACGCTTGAACGACCGGGGCCAGGTGGCCACCTCCTTGAAGCTGGCCCGCGCTGCAGCGACGAGCCTGCCCAAGGCGCAGCACGCCGCCGTGGAGCGCATCCTCGCCCTGGAAGAGGCCGACACCTTGGTCGATGCTCGCCAGGCGGTGCAAGCCGCCGCCGTCCTGTCCAACGCCGTGGCGCGCGGCCAAGGCACGGTGTCGCTGAACGCCCGACCCGAGTTGCTCCTGAATGCGCGCATCGCCCTGAACCTGCCCGACGCGCGCGACAACCGCGAGGCCTGGCAGGAGGCCGCCACGCGCCTGCAAACCCACGTCAGCGGCCAAGCGCAGGACGCCACAGCCTGGGGCCTGCTGGCCGCTTTGTGGCGGAACCTGGGCCAGCCTTTGCGCGCCGTGCGGGCCGAGGCCGAGGCCACCGCCGCCCTGGGTGATCTGCCCGGCGCCATCGACCGCATCGAAGGCGGCGCCAAGAATGTCCGCCGCGCCTCGGCCGCCGATGCCATCGAGCTGTCGGTCATGCAATCACGCCTGCGTGTCTGGCGCCGCCAGCAACGCGACGACCTGGCCGAGGACGGGGCGCGCTGACACGACGTGATCCGGCCAAGCAACCCGACGGTGGTTGTGGTCAATTATTTGCGAATGAGAACTATTCGCAATACAATGAGTCCACTCGATCACGATCTGCTGGTCTCAAGCCTTTGCCCGGAGTTGTCAACTTGGATTCGCCCACCGCCCCTGCCCTGCCCCCCCTTCAGACCAAATTGCTGGCCCTGTTGGACGAGGTATTGGCACACGACGGTTTCGGGTCGATTCGCGTGGACGTGCGCCTGCTCAAGCGTGGCCAGAAAGAAGTGATCCTGGACTGCGGCAAGCAGCACCGGTTCGTCGTGGACATCCCCGTCCTGGCGCCGCGCTGAGTTAGCCCAGAGCCCGGCGGCGCGAGGCCGTGGGCGATGTCGATTGCCATTCAAAACGCTGTCATCCCAAAACGTGTGTCGCCTTCGTGGGGAAGGGACTACCAGTCCCTTTCTTTTGACCAACGAGGTTTCACATGCACCACGCATTCGCTTTCAAACGTCTCTTGTCCGCCGCTCTGCTGGCCGCGCCTTTGCTGGCCTCCGCCACGGGCGGCCAATGGGATTCGACCCTGCCCTCGGGCACGACGACCCTGGCCGAATGGAACATCATCAACAGCTACCCCAGCGACAGCACGCCTGACGTGGCCGGCGCCGGCACGCTGACTGAAACGACGGGCACCGCCTTCCTGACCAGCGGCGGCAACATCTACAGCTTCTCGGCCGCCACGGCCTTCACGGTGAACACCGCCGCCCTGGGCGCGGGCAGCTGGGATGTCTACCTGCGCATCGGCGGCCTGGGCACGTCCGTGAAGGACCTGGCCTCGCTGAATGGCGCGGATGCCACCCGCAGCATCGTCTTCACCGAAGGACTGGGCGGCGCCTTTGGCGGCGCTGAAGAAGAGAGCCTGTGGAAGTGGACCGTGACCGGCGGCAGCGCCCTGAACTTTGCCTTTGGCGCCACCGGCAGCAGCCTGAGCCTGGACCAGGTCGGCGTGTACGCGGTGGCCGCCACCACGGCCGTGCCTGAGCCCGGCACCTGGGCCCTGATGGCGGCCGGCCTGGGCATGGTCGGCTTCATGAGCCGCCGCCGACAAGGCCTGAACGCAGCCTGACCTGAACAGCTTGGCTGACGACTCCCCGGGCTCTTGATTGAAAGGGGGCCCGGGGCCCGCGTGCCCATGAGTGCTTGCCATGCCCTTGTTGTACTTCCCGAGCTTGCGCTTTTCCAGAGGGGCGCTGTGGTGGTCGGTCGCCGCCCCATGGATGGCCCTCGCCCAGACCGCACCCACCGACCCCAACCCGACCAGCGACACCCCGCTGCCCACCATCACCGTGCAAGGCACCGCCCCGATGACGCGCTCGCGAGAAAGCCAGCCCGACCCGACGCGCCCCATCACCACCGTGGGCCCGCAGACGCTTGATCGGCGCCAGCCCGACAACGTCTTCCAATTGCTGGACGAGGTGCCCGGCGTGGGCGTGAATGGCGGCCCGCGCGCCAGCGGCATGAGCTTCAACATCCGCGGCTACACCGACAACGAGGACGTGGCCGTCAAGGTCGACGGCATCGCCAAGGGCTTTGAAAAATACCGCTTTGGCGGCACTTTCATCGAACCCGATTTGATCAAATCCATCGAAGTGCGGCGCGGCGCCAGCATCGAGAACGCCGGCGCCCTGGGCGGCACCGTGTCGGCCACCACCAAGGATGGATCAGAGCTGCTGCGACCCGGCCAACGCGTGGGCGGACGTGTGCGCGCCAGTTGGGGCAGCAACAACGACGAACGCCACAGCTTCACCGCCCTGTATGGCCTGGCCGGCGACAACGTGGACTGGCTGGCCGCGCACTCGCAACGCGCAGGCCGCGACCTGATGCTGCCCAGCGGCCAACGCCTGGCCCTGTCGGCCACCGACGCCGACAGCAGCCTGCTCAAAGCCCGCTGGTTTCCCAATGATGAATGGCAGGTCACGGCCTCGTACATTCGCTTTGCCGACCAAGGCTTGCAGGCCTATGACGCGACTGCGGGCGTGCCTGGCAGCTTCGGCCAGGTGGTGCGCCGCATTGAAGACGACACCTTGTCGTTGCGAACCCAGTGGCAAGACGCCGAGCGCGCCAACCGCTGGCACCTGACGGTGGGGCAATCGCACACCCAGGTGAACGACCACATGGCCAAGGGCCAGTCCATCTTCTCGATGGCCTACGCCGTGGACGACGCCTTCCGTTACCAGAACAACACCGTTGACAGCCAAGGCACTTGGCGCCTGATGAAAGGTCCCGCCAGCCAGATGGACCTGCACCTGGGCTTGCAATGGGGGCAGCAACAACGCACGGTTCACCGGCTCATCGACAGCCCCAACACCGACAGCATCTACCCCGGCGGCTTCAATGGCGCACAGCCCCCAGGCCAAAAAGACACCCTGGGCGTGTACCTGCAGCCAGACTGGCGCTGGGGCCGATTGCAAGTGCTGCCCGGCCTGCGCTGGGACCAGGTGAAGGTGCAAGCCCAAGGCAAGACCGTGTCCGAGCTGAGCCAGGCCGGGCAAGCCTCCAACGTGACCTATCAGCGCACCACGCCCAGCCTGCACCTGGCCTTCGAGCTGGTGCCACAACGCTGGACCGCCTTCACGCAATGGGGCCAGGCCTTCAGGCCCCCGCTCATCGACGAGGTGTTCACGCAAGGTGGCTTCGGCCGGTGCGTGGATTCCTTGTTGAGAGGCTCCGGCAGCAGCTTGCTGCCCGGCTACACCGATGTCAGCCAGGTCGGTCCCTCGTCGCGCATCTGCGGTGATCTCTACCAGCCCGAGACCTCGCGCAGCGTGGAGTGGGGCCTGAGCACGCGCCAACCCCAGTTCCTGGGCGACGGCTTCAAGCTCAAGCACAGCCTGAGCGCCAAGCTGACCTTCTTCCGCAACCGCACCGACCACCTGTTGGAATCGATCCTGGCGCAATCGGGCGGCAGTGGCCTCATCGTGCAAGACGGCTGGGAGCGGCGCCACGGCGCCGAGCTGGAAGCCGTGCTCGACATCGGCCCGGCCTTCTCCAGCCTGGCCGCCAGCCGCATCCGGGGCGATGCCTTCGATGGCCGCCAGCCCCAGCCCTTGACCACCGCCCCCGCCGACAGCCTGCACTGGAGCCTGGGCTGGCGCTGGCGTGCCGTCGAAGCCATGGTGCGTTGGCAGCACGTGCGCAGCCGCCTGACCATCGTCGACAACAACAACACTGTCGGCACGCAAGCCGGCTACCACCTGCTGGGCATGAGCTTGCGCTGGAACGTGAACCCGCACCTGAACCTGAACCTCAGCGGCGACAACCTGCGCAACGCCAGCTACCACTTGAGCAATGGCTTTGGCGGCGGCCTGGGCACCGAAGCCCCCGGCCGCAATGTGCGCGTGGCCGTCACCGCCATCTATTGACTTCCTTCCTCACCACCCCTTGATGGAGCCTGACCATGATCACCGACACCTCCCATCTGACCTTGCTGCGTGAGCAGTTCGCCGCGCTGCGTGCCCAGGGCCTGCGTGCCCGCGATGCCGCGCGCCAACTCGACCTCAGCGAAGGTGACGTGATGGCCGCGCACACCGCCAGCCAGATGCACCCCGACGTGGCCGAGCACAGCCTGTACACCACCATGCCGCTGGACTCGGACTGGGTCAACCTGCTGCAAGGGCTGGAGAACTGCGGCCCCGTCATGGCCCTGACGCGCAATGAAAGCGTGGTGCATGAGAAGGTCGGTGTGTACCGCAACGTCACCGCCACCGGCCTGATGGGCATGGCCCTGGGCCCGGAGATCGACCTGCGCCTGTTCCTGTCGAAATGGCACGCAGGCTTTCATGTGATCGAACACACCGCCAAAGGCGAGCAACACAGCCTGCAGTTCTTCGATGTGCATGGCCGCGCGGTGCACAAGGTCCACGCCCGCCCTCAGACCGACATCAACGCGCTGGAAGCCCTGGTGCAACGCCACGCCCGGCCTGAAGCCCGCCCCGTGTTCATGCCCGGCACCCCTTTGCGCGCCCCCATCCGCCCCGATGACGCCATCGATGCGCTGGGCCTGGGCGACGCCTGGTCGGTGATGACCGACACGCACCAGTTCTTCTCACTGCTGCGCAAGTTCGAGGTGGACCGCGCCCAAAGCTTCAGGCTCATGGAAGGCATCCACACGCGCCGCACCCCGCTGGTCAGCGTGCAGTGGTTGCTGGAAGCGGCGGCCAGCAGCGGCGTGCCCATCATGGTGTTCGCGGGCAACGAAGGCTGCCTGCAGATCCACACCGGTGCCGTGCACCGCGTCGAGCTCATGGGCCCCTGGCTGAATGTGCTGGACGACGGCTTCAACCTGCACCTTCGGCACGACCACGTCGCCGAAAGCTGGCTGGTCACCAAGCCCACCGAAGACGGCCCGGTGACCTCGGTGGAGTTGTTCGACGAGCAAGGCCAGGTCATCGCCATGTTCTTTGGCGAACGCAAACCCGGCAAACCTGAGCTGCCCGCCTGGCGCGCCCTGGCCCACCAACTGGTGCATGGCCCGGTGGTGCAAACGGAGGCCGCATGAACCACCCTCAAGGCCCTCTGAAAACACGCCGCGACTGGTTGCGCTGGACCTCGGCCTCGGCCGCCTCCCTGGCCATGTCACCGCATGCGTCGGCACAAGGCAAACCCGCCAGCCCACCTCGCCTGATCAGCCTGACTGGCGGCATGACCGAAGTCATCTACCGCTTGAAAGCCGAGCGCTGGCTGGTGGCCACCGACACCACCAGCGTCTTCCCCGAAGCCGCGTTGCGCACGCCCAAGATCGGCTACATGCGCGCGCTGTCGGCCGAAGGCGTGCTGTCGCTCAAGCCCACCGCCGTGCTGGGCACGCACGAGGTCGGCCCGCCCGCCGTGCTGGATCAACTGCGCGATGCGGGGGTGGCTTTGCAATTGGTGCGCGCCGACCACACCTTCGATGAACTGGTGGCCAAGGTCAACGCCGCGGCCCTGGCCAGCCAGCAATTGGCGCAAGGGCAAGCGCTGATCGCCGAGTTGACCCAGCAATGGAAGGCTGTGCAACAGCGCATTCAAAGAATTCCCCAAGCGCCCCGCGTGCTCTTTGTGATGGCCCATGGCGGCAAAGCCCAGGTGGCGGGCCAGGCCACGGCAGCGCATGCCATGTTGGGCTTCGCGGGTGCTCGCAACCCACTGTTCGAATCCACCGGCTACAAAAGCCTGACGCCCGAAGCCGCTGCCACCGCCGCGCCCGATGTGGTCCTGACCACGGTTGAATCCATCCAGGCCAGCGGCGGCGTTGAACGCTTCTGGGATCAGCCCGGCCTGGCTTTCACACCCGCCGGCCGCGCCAAGCGCCTGGTGGTGATGGACGCGCAGTTCCTGCTGGGCTTCGGCACACGGCTGCCCAACGCCGTCGAGGCCCTGGCCAGGCAACTGGGCACGATCCCGGCATGAGCACGGCCACCACGGCCTGGTCAGGCTCGGGCCTGCAGCAACGCCTGTCCGCCAGAACACTCGGCTTGATCGGCCTGATCACGCTGGTGCTGGCCCTGGCTTTGGCCGCCACGCAAGGCGCCTACGCCATCTCCCCCGCCAACCTTTGGTCCCTGCTGACCTCGCCCGGCCAATGGACCACGCACCCCGATGCCCAGGTCTTCTTCCACATCCGCGCGCCACGCCTGTTGATGGCCTTGCTGTCGGGCGCCGGGCTGGGCCTGACGGGCGCCTTGGTGCAAGGCCTGTACCGCAACCCGCTGGCCGACCCCAGCCTGATTGGTGTCACCAGTGGTGCGGCCCTGGGTGCGGGGCTCGCCATTGTGCTGGGCACCGCCATGCCGGCGGTCTGGTGGAGTTTCCTCGGCTCATCCCTGCCTTTGCTCACCGCCTTCCTGGGCGGCTTGGCCGTGACGGCCCTGGTGTGGCGCTGGTCCAGCATCCAGGGCCAGGTGCGCCTGCCTTTGCTGCTGTTGATGGGCGTGGCGGTCAACGCGCTGGCCGCCTCCGGCCTGGGCTGGCTCAGCTTCATGGCCAACGACACGCAACTGCGCTCACTGACCTTCTGGCTGCTGGGCAGCCTCAGCGGCACGCGCTGGACCAGCGTGGCCTGGGCCGCACCCCCGGTGCTGCTGGCACTGTGGTTCACCTGGCACCTGGCCCCGCAGTTCAATGCCCTGGCTTTGGGGGAAGCTCAAGCTCGCCTGATGGGCGTGTCCGTCAGCCACCTCAAACGCCACGGCGTGTGGTGGTCGGCCTTGGTGGTGGGCGTGCTCACCGCGCACATCGGCATGGTCGGCTTCGTCGGCCTGATCGCGCCGCATGGCGTGCGCCTGCTGGCCGGCGCCGATCACCGCGTGGTGCTGCCCGGCTCGGCCTTGCTGGGCGCCATCCTGTTGATCCTGGCCGACACCGCCGCCCGCACCATCATGGCCCCCGTCGAGCTGCCCTTGGGCGTGCTGACCGGTCTGCTGGGTGCGCCTTTGTTCTTGAGGATGCTGCGACAGCGGCACGCCTCTGTCTGAAAAAAGGAAACCCCCATGAGCCTGACCGTCCAAGACCTGCGCCTGGTCAAAAGCCAGCGCACGCTGCTCGACATTCCCCAACTGAACCTGGCCGCAGGCCGCCTGCATGCCCTGCTCGGCCCCAACGGCGCGGGCAAATCCACCTTGCTGGGCGCCCTGGCCGGGCTGGAGCACAGCGTGCTGCGCCAGGTGCGGCTGCTGGGCCAACCCTTGTCGCACTGGGACACGCTGGACCTGGCCCGTGCCCGCGCCTTGCTGCCCCAAGACAACCCCGTGCCGTTTGATTTCAATGTGCGCGACATCGTCCGCATGGGCCGCTACCCGCACAGCGACCAGCCACATCCCCGTGAAGCCCACCTGGTGGACGAAGCCCTGCAGATGGCCGGTGCGCTGCACCTGGTGCACCAGCGCTACGAACTGCTGTCTGGCGGCGAGAAAGCGCGCGTGCACCTGGCGCGCGTGCTGGCGCAGGTGTGGGCGCATCCCGACCACCCCCAGGAGCGCTGGCTGCTGCTGGACGAACCCACCGCCGCGCTGGACCTGGCCCACCAGCACACCGTGATGCGCCTGCTGCGCGAACTCACGCAACAAGGCGTCGGCGTGATCGCCGTGCTGCACGACATCAACCTGGCGGGCGCCTACGCCGACCAGGTGCTGGTGATGAACCAGGGGCGCATCGACACCATGGGGGAGTGTGAACAGGTGTTGCAGCCCTCGCTGGTGGAGCGGGTGTGGGGCGTGGTGTGCGAGCGTTTGCCGAGGCGGGACCACGCCGGGAGGGGATGGTTGGCGTTCTCGTGATGGAGGACACGAAAAGCTGTTGTACACAGACAACAAGCGCTGGGCACCCCCGGTTCCAGGGGTTCAATGCAAAAACGAACAGTATTGCGAATTGTTATCATTCGCAAAGTTATTCCCGATCTGGGTCCGCCATTCATTTTTGGAGCAAGTTGTCATGTCTCGCCCTCGCACCAACCCCGCCTTGTCCCTGGGCGCCCTCGCCGCCGGTTTCGGCCTGAGCCTGATGGGCTCGTCCGTCCTGGCCCAAACGGCTGACAACGCGCCCAAGCAAGTCGATGCGCCCTTGCCTGAAGTGACCGTGAAAGGCGCGGCCAACCAAACGCCAGTGGCAAAACAAAGCTACCAGGTTGAAACGACCACCATCGGCAAAGGCAAGCAAGCCCTGCGAGACATTCCCCAGTCCATCACCGTGGTGACGGAAAAGCTGATTGAAGATCGCCGCATGGATACGGTCAGGGAAGCTCTGCACAGCACCGCTGGCGTGACCTTCCAAGCGGCTGAAGGCAGCGAAGAAGACATTCGCCTGCGCGGCTTCTCATTGCAAGGTACGGGAGACATCTTCATTGACGGCACGCGCGACCCTGCATTCTATGAACGCGACACCTTCAACCTGGATCGCCTTGAACTGCTACGCGGCTCGGCCTCCATGCTTTTTGGTCGCGGGTCAACAGGCGGCGCAGTCAATCAGGTCAGCAAAACGCCTTACCTGGAGAACACCAACGAAATCAACACCACAGCAGGCAACTACAACTATGTGCGCGTGACCGGTGACTTCAATTTCAAGACCACAGACACGTCTGCGCTGCGCGTCACGGCCATGAAGACCCAGGCCGACAACAATGGTGCGGGCAGCAGCATCGACAAAAGCGGCATGGCCGCTGCGTTCCGCTGGGGCATCGGCAGCACCGACGAGTTCCAGGCCAACTTGTATTACTTGGACAACCACAACGGCATCAACTACGGTATGCCTTGGATCAAGCGGAACAGCACCGACTCGAACTCGACCCAGACCATCAACAACAGGCTGTCGCCCGATGCCTACTACGGCCTGAAAAGTGACTACAACGACAGCGGCGCTCAGTACGCCACCCTGAGCCACCAGCACCGCTTCAGCGGCAGCACTGAATTGAAGACCGTGGTTCGCCAAGGCACCTTCACCCGTGACCAACGCGCTGGCACCGTGCGCTTCGGCGCTGGCACCGACCTGAGCAATTTTGGCCCAGCGACCACGGTCAACCGCGGCAACAACGCCCAACTCAAGATCCAGGATCTGGATGCGCTGTATGTGCAAAGCGACCTGAGCACCAAGTTCAACACCTGGAAATTCAAGCACTCGGCACAGGCAGGTATCGACTTCTCGCAAGACAAGAAGACCGTCTATTCGCAATGGACCGCAGCCCAAGGCGGCCCCACCTTTCCGGGCCGCGATGGCACCACCGTGGGCAACCCGGATGGCGGCGCTGCCCTGGACGAAGCACAGCGTCCCCTGCGCTTGAGCAGCCAGTTCGAATCCAAGTCAGCGGGCGCCTATTTGCAAGACTTGGTCCAGGTGGCCGAATCGTGGAAAGTCCTCGCTGGCCTGCGCTATGACTACCTCAACGGCCACTATCAGTCCTGGGGCTACAACACGACCGTGACCCCGGCCGTGCCGATCTATGGCAACTACCAACAAAAGATCAGCAACTGGAGCCGCCGCTTCGGGGTGCTGTTCCAGCCCACAGCCCTGCACTCGTTCCACCTGTCTTACGGCACGTCCTTCAACACCTCGGGCGATACTTATTCGTACAGCCCCGCCAGCGCAGCCACCTCGCCCGAGTCGAGCGAGAATATCGAACTGGGCGCCAAGCTGGACTCGGCTGATGGCCGTTTCACCACCCGCCTGGCCATCTTCCGGGCCACCAAGAAGAATGAACGCAACACCGATGCAACCTCCATCAATCCGAATGATGGGTCGTATCTGTTGTCCGCCCAACGGCACGTCACTGGCTTTGACATGGACCTCACCGGCCAGTTGACCAAGAACTGGGAAGTCTACGTTTCGTACACGTGGCTGCCCGATGCCAAGGTCGATGCCACCTCCACGATTGGCAGCTTCGGCAATCGCGTTGGCGACCGTCCGGGCCTGACACCCAAGCACAGCGGCACCGTGTGGAACACCTACAGCATCACGCCTCAGTGGCGAATCGGTGGTGGCGTGAATTTCCGCACCAAACAATCTCCGGCCGACATCCAGACTCAGACGAACGCTGGCCCTGGCCAGTCATTCAATGCCCCGGGGTATGCCACCTTCGACCTGATGACCGACTACGTCATCAACAAGACGTTCACCCTCAAGGCCAATGTGAACAACGTGGCTGATAAGCTTTATGCTGACTCCCTTTACCGTGGTCACTACGTCCCCGGTGCCGGTCGCATCATGCAACTCACGCTGTCGACCAAGTTCTGATCTGACTCTCGGAACTTGACCGACCGCA
>Ga0209841_1000094_pt1 | contig 19894 bp, 16 predicted proteins | sample GWRWT4_30Apr14_FD_187185 | JGI IMG/M metagenome (GOLD analysis project Ga0209841, IMG submission 187185) | Sand microcosm microbial communities from a hyporheic zone in Columbia River, Washington, USA - GW-RW T4_30-Apr-14 (SPAdes) (version 2) | ecosystem: Engineered > Artificial ecosystem > Sand...
CTCTCGCCGTGGCGGCATGACCCACCAAGTTGTCTGGACGCAGGTAGATCGTGGGTTCCAGCTCCTGAAAGCCGCCCAGGGCGAGCGAGCGATTACGTGCATTGAGCGCCGGACGATCGCTTCGGCCCAGCCCCCCGGTGCAGACCATGAGCCAGCCTCCGTCCCAATCGCACACGCGGGCTTCAGCTGCCTGCCAATGGGAGACATCTTCCGCAAGTGGCTCCGCTTGCGAGCCAAGGCGATAGCTTCCACGGCCCTCAGCCTCAATCAAACCTGCCGACGACAGCCTGACCAACGCCACGCGGGCAGCGCTTTCACGGATGCCGAAGAGCGCGCAGGCGGTGGCCGCCTCTCTGCTGCTCAAGGGGGCACCGTCTGCGGCGCGCAGCAGGTTGAGGATCAGGCGTTTGGGATTGATGGGATCGGGCATAGTTGTAACGAGAAATTGCATTTAATGTTGCCACTTGAATCGTTTCATTGTCAACCATACTTTGCCTATGTTTGTAGCTAACCACCGGGAATGAGCGGCCAAAACCCAAAAGACAGGGCTGCACGTTCGGGTCAGTGCGCTCCGGCACGGCGATGCGCTCGGCAAGGGTTCTGGCCTGGACGCCCTGCGCCGCGACATGTCCGTCCGCTTCACGCGCAAGGCCCGCGCCACGGAAAGCCCGGCATAAGCCGCCTGACACCCCGCCCGCCAGGCTCAAAGCCCGGCAGCTTGGCCTCCAGCGGCCGCGGGCATCGCCGCGGGGTCCATCCAGAGCGCCGCCCACATGTGACCGTCGGGGTCGGCAAGGTCGCGGGTGACCATGAAGCCGTGGTCCTCCATCGGGTTCACATCGGCCTGCCCGCCATGGGCTGCGGCGGCCTCGTTCATCGCGTCGACGGCGGCGCGGCTCGCCAGGGCCAGCGAAAGCATCATCCCGCACGAGCCGGCCGGCGGGAATGGTCGCTGTGTGAAGCTCCGCCACTTGGCGTGCGTGACCAGCATGACGTGGATCGCCTCGCTCCAGGCCATGGTGGAGCCGTCTTCACTGCTCAGTTGCGGGTTCAGGCTGGTGAGGCGCTGAGGTCGGTGACCGGGAGGCTGATGAAGAGGGTCTTGGTCATGGTTCGCTCCGTTCGCTGGTTGAGTATGTCAATACGACGATCAGGCAGCACCTGGATCGACATCGCTGGCCTTGTCGCATATTTCGCGCATGTCCATCGACCAGCCTGCTGACACCCCGACCGTGTTCAAGAGCGCCAAGGCGTTCGAAGCCTGGTTTGACTGACCGGGACTGGCGCAGGAATGCGCCATATTCCTTTGGTGATAACATGCGCCCTCGCGCAGTACGGCGACGCCTTTCTCAGAGGCGACAACTCGCCTAGGCTGGCCGCGTTTTGCGACCCTCCGTCGCCCTTTTGGTCTGCCGAGCTGCAGCCAATCGAGCCACTCGAAGCTCACGCAGGCCGATTCAAGCCTGCGCCCCCCTGATTGAACAATATTTCAAACATCGCCATTTCCATGGGCAAGTACGTCGTTTCGCCCACGACACAACAGACCGACTGCGGCCGCTTCCGCGCCTCCTTCTCGGTCCGTCGCTCACAGGGCAACGGGAGCTACTCCCGTGTGTTCCGTTTTGACAAAACCTTTGCGTCGCGCGAAGCTGCCCGGCTCTTTGCAGTCACCCAGGGCTGGCTGGAAACGTGCCTGCCGCATCCCTCCACCTGCTGATTAGAAAGGCTCCTCCATGAGCAGCAAGATTTACGTGGGCAACCTGCCCTATTCCGTGACCGATTCCAGCCTGAAAGACAACTTCGCCGCGTTTGGCAGCGTTTCCTCCGCCAAGGTCATGATGGACCGGGAAACCGGCAGACCCAAGGGCTTCGGGTTTGTGGAAATGGCCTCTGCTGAGATGGCCCAGGCCGCCATCACCGCGCTGAACGGCATGTCCGTGGATGGGCGCTCGATTGTCGTGAACCTGGCGCGTCCCCGCGAAGAAGGTGGCGGCTCGGGCGGCTACAGCGCGGGTGGGTACACCAGCTCAGCCAAACGTTCGGACGTTGGCTATGGCACGGGTGGCCACGGTGGCGGTCGCTACTGAACCCGCTCGTCTCCTGTGAAAAACCGGCTCTTCTGAGTCGGTTTTTTTCGTCCCCAAAGGACTGATGTGGAGGCATCTCTGCTGATTTGGCTACAGCTGCGACCCCATCAACGAGGCCACGCGTTCGGTCAAGCGCTCATGCCAAGGCCTTTGTTGCCATTGCGCCAGCGTGATCTGGCGAGCGTGCGCCAGGTCTTGCTCAAACACCTCGGTCTGCTGGGCGGCGAAGCCTGCATCCATGATGTTGAGGGTGGCCTCGTCATTCAGGCTGAAGGAGCGGTTGTCAAAATTGGTCGAGCCCACGGACACCATGCGGCGATCCACGATCATCACCTTGCAGTGGTACATGGTGGGCTGGTATTCGGCGATGACCGCGCCAGCCGCCAACAGCGGGCCCCATTGGGCACGTGATGCCTGGCGCACGGCATCGCTGTCGATGTGTTCGCCTGGCACGATGATGCGCAGCTTCACGCCCCGCTTCAACGCGGCCACAAGCGCACTTGATGTCAACTCGTCCGGCACAAAATAAGCGGCCGAGAGATCAATGGAATGCGATGCCGCGGCGATGGACAAGAGGTACATCAGCTGCATGTTCTCGCTGCCGCCAGAGGGCGAGCTGCTGAACATCTGTGCCCAGGCATCGCCCCGCGCCTGGATGGCGGGGAAGTAGGTTGGCCCGTGCAGCACCTCGCCGCTGACTTTGATCCAGTTGTCGAGGAACACGGACTGCATCTGCGCCACCACGGGGCCTTCGATGCGGAAATGGGTGTCGCGCCAGTGATCGGGATCCTGGGCATGGCCCGTCCATGGCGGCGCAATGCCGACCCCGCCGGTGTAGCCAACGCGCCCATCCACCACCAGGAGCTTGCGATGGGTTCGGTTGTTCATGCGGCCAAGGTGCGTCCAATGGGGTGGGTGGAAGCGGCGGATCTGCACACCAGCTTGGCGCATCTCATCAAGAAGCTCATCTTCCATTTTGGCGCTGCCCACCCAATCCAGCAGCACATGCACCTTCACGCCATGCTGGGCTCGCTCGGCCAGTGCATCAGCGAACTGTTGCCCAATGGCGCCCGACCAATAGATGTAGGTTTCAAAGGTGATGGAGGCCTGAGCAGACCGGATGTCCGCCAACATGGCGGGGAAGATTTGATCGCCATTGATCAAGGCCTGCGCGCGGTTGCCACCCACGAAAGGTGGCCCCAGCATCACGCCAAGTTCATTCATGAAGCCTGCATCGCTCAATGCGTGAATGCGGTCGATGCGGCGCTCAACGTTGGTTTCGTTGCCTTTGAAGTTGAAAGCGATGAGCACCACCGCAAGGGTGGCGAGCATCGTCAAAAGGATGATGCCGATGGTTCGTTTGATGGGTTGCTGAATGGGCATCGCCCTACCCAGCAAACGGCGTTCCCAGCGTGGCCCCCGATCAGAGGTGGCCTTGGGCTCAGGCCACCTTGCGCGGCGCCGTCGGTGCCGCACCCACCGCACTTGCCTTGCGGAAGGCCATCACGCCATCCTCCAAATCGCCGTTGTGCAGCTGCTCCGTGTCCAGCTTGTAGTTCTGGTACAGCTTCCAAGGTGCGCGGTCGGCGCCCTTGGGCAAGTGGGCTTCAGCACGCGCCACGTAGTTCGAGCTCATGTCCAGCAGCGGGCCGGCCTTGACGTTCGGGTCATTGCGCTCGGGCACCGCGATGCGCGTGCCCGTCTTGTCCATGTGCTTGAGTAGGCGGCACACGTACTCGGCGATCAGATCGGCCTTGAGCGTCCATGAGGCATTGGTGTAGCCAAAGGTGTTGGACAGGTTGGGGATGTCGCTAAACATCAGTCCCTTGTACGAGATGTGCTGGTTCAGCTCAATGGCCTTGCCATCCACGCTCATCTGCATGCCGCCAAACAGGCGCATGTTCAGTCCGGTGGCCGTGATGATGATGTCGGCCTCCAGCACCTTGCCCGATTTCAGCAGGATGCCTTTGTCGGTGAAGCGATCGATGTGGTCGGTCACCACCGAGGCCTTGCCCTTGCGCAGCACCTTGAACATGTCGCCATTGGGCACGGCGCACAGGCGCTGGTCCCAGGGGTTGTAGGGCGGGGTGAAGTGCTTCATGTCGAAGTCCTTGCCCACTTGCGCCTTCACCTGCTTGAGCAGCAGCTTGCGCATGAAGTTGGGGTACTTGCGCGACAGCTTGAAGATCGACTGCGTGATGAAGTTGTTGCGCGCGCGGCTGATCTTGTAGACCGTCATCTCGGGCAGGAACTTCAGCAGGAAGCGCACCATCGGGTCGAACTGCGGCACCGAGATCACATAGCTGGGCGTGCGCTGCAGCATGGTCACGTGCTGGGCCTTGTCCGTCATCGAGGGGATCAGCGTGATGGCGGTGGCGCCAGAGCCGATCACGACCACGCGCTTGCCGCTGTAGTCCAGCTGCTCGGGCCAGAACTGCGGGTGAATGATTTGGCCTTTGAAATCGTCACGGCCTTTGAACTCGGGCGTGAAGCCTTCTTCATAGTTGTAGTAGCCGGAGCACATCATCAGCCAGCCACAGCTTATCTGCACCGTTTCGCCCGAGGTCTTGAGCACCGTCAGCGTCCAGGTGGCGGTGCTGCTCTGCCAGTCGGCCGAGACCACTTTGTGGCCACAACGGATCTTGCCGTCGATGTTGTTCTCGTGGGCCGTTTCGCGGATGTAGTTGCGGATGCGATCACCATCGGCGATGACCTGCGGCTCGGTCCAGGGCTTGAAGTTGTAGCCCAGGGTGTACATGTCCGAGTCGGAGCGGATGCCGGGATAGCGGAACAAATCCCAGGTACCGCCGGTGACATCACGGCCTTCCAGGATGGCGTAGGTCTTTTCGGGGCAATGCGTTTGCAAATGGCGCGCAGCGCCAATGCCAGACAGACCGGCACCCACGATCAGGACGTCAAAGTGTTCAACCATTTGAAGGTTCCTAGACTCTTATGTGAAAACGAATGTAAGCAGTTTACAATCTGGCAATATATCTTGTCAAATTGTGACTAACCCCGGATCACCAGCGCGATTGGTGATCTTCGGTCACGCCCAGAAGGCCATTGACCTGGCAAGGGGCTGCGTCCAGCGAGGCCCTGACGGTGCCGCTGAAGGTGCCCACCGGCTGCACGTAGTGGCTGGAGGCGATGCCGACATGGCGGTCTTCCTGCCGCGCGCCCTCGGGTGTGAACACCAGGTCCAGCAGCCCGTCGTCGGTGCTGATGCGCCAGGGCGCCATGGGTTGCTTTGGGTTGAACTCGAACCGCGCCGCCCCCAAAGGGATCAACTGTCCATCCAGCCACAGCGCATTTTCATTCAGGCCGAAATAGCCTTGCTGCAGGTTGAAGCCCACCTCGGCACTGTGCGCGCAGGCCCAGCGCCACTCGGTGTGGCGTGCCAGCAAGCCATTGGAGCTGTCCAGGCAGGCCACGGCGTTCGACAAGTCAAAACGCCGCCCGCGCACATTCAGCCATCCACTCACGGGCAGGGCCGACGACTTTTGAGTGGCGTGGGCCACGCCACCCACCACCGGCCCCACGCCCAGCAGGAACGGCGCCGCCTCGGCCAGTGACAAGTCCACCTGCACTTTCATGGCGCGGGTGCGCACGCTCACTTCCATCACGTCGCAACCCACCGCCTCACCATCTTCATCCGAGGTGCCGTGCTGAAGCCGCAGGCGCGCAAAGGGCCCTTTGAACCAGGCCTGTCCGCCTTGCACCGGGTGATCTGACACGCCGCCCTGCAAACCCGGCAGACCGTCCTGCCGCCAGTTGGCGACCATCTCGCCGCGCAGGCGGTCAAACGCGTAGGCAAAGGCGGTGCACATCCACCCCAGGTCCACGATGGCGACACCGACGAACACCTCGTCGTTGCCGATGCCCACGTATTGCCAGCGCTTGTGGTGCAGGTGACGCCACAGCCAGGAACGCGCATAGGGGCCCTGCAGGGCCCGCCAGTCAATGCGGTCGATGCGCCCCGCGTAGCGGCCGAACAAAGGCGCGCCATTGGAGACCACATCGACGGGGGGCAACGACAACATCGGCAAGGCATCTCGTTTCATGGTGTGAAGCCTGGCCCGGAATGAGGCCTGTGCGACTCAGTGTTTTCCAACATGAGGGGTGACAAATCACCGCTTTGCCCGGCCAGGCACCCAAGCATGGCGCACTCGCGGGATAATCCCCCCCATGCATCCCCAAGCCCTCCTCGAACTCACCGGCGCATTGCTGCGTGACATCCTCAAGCTCGACGCCCCGGCCGACACCCTGGTATCGCTGTTTTTCCGCAAGAACAAAAACCTGGGCCAGCGCGAACGCCACGCCCTGGCCGAGACGGCCTACGCCGTGTTGCGCCAGAAGCTCCTGTGGCAGCATTTGGCCCAATCCGGCTTCGGCCCGATGGACCGCCGCCTGACCTTGCTGGCCTGGCAGGGCCAGGAACACGTGCTGAAGCTGGGCATCAACCCGGACGAAGCCGCCTGGCTGGACCGCGTCAAGAAAATCGACCGCACGACCCTGCCCGAAAAACTGCGCCACAACCTGCCCGACTGGCTGGCCAACCGCCTGCGCGAGCAGCTCAGCCCGGAAGAGTTCTGGGCTTTTGTCGAGACCATGTCGGGTGGCGCCCCGCTGGATTTGCGCGTCAATCCTTTGAAATCCAAGCGCGAAGCCGTGCTGGAAGCGTTGGCCGCCGCCGAAATCCCGGCCACCGAAACCCCGTTTTCACCCTGGGGCATCCGCATCGAGGGCAAGCCGGCCCTGCAGAAAATGGATTTGTACACCGGCGGCCATGTCGAGGTGCAGGACGAAGGCAGCCAGTTGCTGGCCCTGATGACCGGCGCCAAGCGCGGCGAGATGGTGGTGGATTTTTGCGCCGGTGCCGGCGGCAAAACACTGGCCCTGGGCGCCATGATGCGCAACACGGGCCGGCTGTACGCCTTCGACATCTCCGGCCACCGCCTGGAAGCGCTCAAGCCCCGGCTGGCGCGCAGCGGCTTGTCCAACGTCTACCCCACGCAGATCGCCCATGAGCGCGACGACCGCATCAAGCGTCTGTCCGGCAAGATTGACCGCGTGCTGGTCGATGCGCCTTGCACCGGCCTGGGCACCTTGCGGCGCAATCCCGACCTGAAATGGCGTCAAAGCCCCAAGGGCGTTGAAGAGATGCAGATCAAGCAGAAAGCCATCCTGCACAGCGCAGCGCGTTTGCTGAAACCCGGCGGCCGACTGGTCTATGCCACGTGCAGCGTCATGCCCGGCGAGAACGAAGTGGTGGCCGATGCCTTCACGGCGGAACATCCGGAGTTTGTGCAGCTCAACGCACGCGAAGTGCTGGAGCAAGGTGGGGTGGTGCAGGCTGAATCGCTGACTACACCGGCGGGCCACCTCAGGTTGTGGCCTCACCGGCACCACACCGACGGCTTCTTCGCCGTGGCGTGGGAAAAGAAAGCTTAGAACAAGCTTTCCTTGACGTAGATGACGTCATTGGCCAGGAGCTTGTCATTCATGCCAGGCTCCAGGATCTGAACGGTGCCAGCGGCATCCCGGCGGTGCACCTTGATGCCCTTGGCCGTGCCACGTTGCGTCAAGCCACCCACGGAGGCCAGGGCCTGCAGCAAGGTCATGTCGCGTTCCAGGCGCATGGCACCACCGCGCAGCACTTCGCCATAGATGTAGACCATGGGAGCACGGTCCACCCAGATGGCGTCGTTGTTTTCCAGGGGGAAGTCTTCCGTCGTGCCAGAGGCGGCGAACACCAAGGGGAAGTCGATTTCCTTGCGGAAAGGCTTGCCACCGCGCTTGCCCGACACCACCACTTTGTCCGAACCCTGGATGGCGATGATCCCGCCGGCCTGGGCCAGCAGATCGCTCAAACGGTTGGAGCCTGACTCCAGGGGATAACGTCCTGGGCGGTTGACCAGACCCAGCACCGACACCTGGTTGCTCTTGACGGCGGTCAGCAGGATGGAGACCTGAGGTTGCTTGAGGAAGTTGCCACTTTTCAAGCCATCGGCAATCTTCTTCTCGGCATCAGACACCGACAAACCACCCAGCTTGACCGTGCCCAGCAGAGGGTAGGAGATGGTGCCGGCTTCAGAGATGCGGGCATCCAGTGTCAGGTCCACGTTCTGGAACACCGTGATGCGGATGATGTCTCCGGCACCCAGCACATAGTCGCCTTGCGATTGCGCGTGAGCATGGCCTGCCGCCATCAAGGTCACCGACAGCAGCCATTGAGCGATGAGTCGCATCCACTTCATGTTGAAAGATCCTCTGGTCAGATATAGGTAGAAGCAGGCAACCAAGCTGGCGCCTCGCGAACGTGTCAATGTATCACCCACCCCAGGGGCGAGGCACGACAGCTCGTGTAGAGTCAGTTTTCGCGGACTGGTTCCATGCGGGCCAGAAATGCCGCGATCTCCGAGGCCGGCATGGGCCGGGCCATCCAGAAGCCCTGCACCAGGTCGCAACCCAGCGCGCGCAGCATCACCATCTGCTCGGGCAGTTCCACGCCTTCGGCGGTGGTTTCCAGGCGCAAGGCCTTGGCCAGGCTGATGATGGCGGTCACCACGGCCTGGGCGTCAGGGTCGCTGTCCAGCGAGCGCACGAACATGCCGTCGATCTTGAGCTGGTCCATCGGAAAGCGGCGCAAGTAGGCCAGCGATGAATAGCCGGTGCCAAAGTCGTCCAGGGCCACGCGGATGCCCCGGCTGCGCAAGGCGGCCAGCGTGGCTTGCGCGCCCTCGTGGTCATCGATGAGGGCTGATTCGGTGATTTCCAGCTCCAGGCGTTCGGCGGGCAAACCGCTGTCGGCCAGGGCCTGCTCCACGATGTCCACCACCGAATGGCTGCGGAACTGCACTGCCGACAGGTTGACGGCCACGCGGATCGACCCAGGCCACTGCATGGCCACCTTGCAGGCCTGGCGCAGCACCCAGGTGCCCAGGGGCACGATCTGGCCGGTTTCTTCGGCCACGGGGATGAACTCGTTGGGGCCGATCAGGCCGCGCTCCTGGTGCTGCCAGCGCACCAAGGCCTCGAAACCCACCACCGCGCCTGTCCGGGTGCTGACCTGCGGTTGATAGTGCACGGCAAATTGCTCGTCGGCCAGGGCCACGCCCAGCTCTTGCTGCAGGCGGGCGCGGGCCCGCGCACTCTCACCCATCACGGGCACGAAGAAGCGGTGTGTGTTGCGCCCGCCGGCTTTGGCCGCGTACAGGGCCAGGTCGGCGCTTTGCAGCAATGTTTGAGGGCTGGTGCCATCGCGCGGGGCCAGCGCCATGCCAATGCTGGCACGCACTTCCACGCGCACATCTTCCAGCTGGCAAGGCGTGGCCAGCGCCGCCAGCAGGCGATCGCCCAACTCGGCCGCCGAGGCTTCATCACCCGCCTGCCAGCTCAGCAAGGCGAACTCGTCACCGCCCAGGCGCGCCAGCAGATCGCCCGGCGCCACGCAGGCCTTGATGCGCGCGGCCACACTGCGCAACAACTGGTCGCCCACGGCGTGGCCCAGTGAATCGTTGATGCCCTTGAAGTTGTCCAGGTCCACGAACAACAAGGCGCAGCCACGCCGAGAGGTCTCAACGCTGGCGCAGACCCGCGCCAGCTCCAGGCTGAAGCAATGGCGGTTGGCCAGCCCGGTCAAGGCATCGACATTGGCCAGGCGCGCCATTTCGTCACGCGCAATGCGCCCCTGCGTCACATCGGCGCCCACCCCGCGCCAGCCAGCGGCACGGCCCCGGTCGTCAAACAGCGGCTTGGCCATCAGGGACCACCAGCGCAACTGGCCATCGACCTGCACGGGCAATTCCAGATCGCGGAAAGGGCGACCCAGGCGCAAGTGGGATTGGAGCTGCTCGAAAGCGGTGGCCGCTTCGGTCGATTCGGCGGGCAGCATGGTGGACACCAAATCAGTGAACGAGTGCTTGAGCAGTTGATGGGCCGACAGGCCAAAGGACTGCGCCAGGCGCGCGGACACGTGGCGGAAATGCCCGGTGTGCGAGATCTCCCAAAGCCAGTCGCTGGCGTGTTCCTCAAAATCGCGCAGCAAGAGGTCGATCAGTTGCCGCTGGCGGTCGGCCTCGGCCTCGGTCCGCAGGCGGCTGAAGAACATGCGCGCGTTGGCCATGGTCACGCCCATGACGGTAACCGACCAGATGCCCAGCAGGCCCAGGATCGAAACGTTGTTGATGTAGACGGAGCGCTGCAGGGCCATGGCCGTGGCACCAGCCATCACCAGCACATAGGCGCAGGCCGCGATCGGGATGGAGCTGAGGATCAGCCCCCCGCCGCACATCATGCCCACCAGGACCGACGAGATCAGCAACTGCCCCAGGTGGTCCGTGATCGGGAACATCATGACCGGGATGGCGGCCCAGATGACGGCGAAAGCCGCGACGCTCCAGGTGACCACGTGCAAGCTGCCCCTGCTGGCCACGGGCTTGGCTTTGCCCGTCAGCAGGCGGCGCATGCCCCGGTCCAGCATCACCAGGCTCAGCACGGCCAGCACCACCCACAGGCACAGCGCCCACGAGGGCATCTGCCCCCAGAAGGTGGCCGCGATGGTGACGGTGGCGATGAGGTTGCCCATGAACACCATGGGCAGCAGGCCCACGACGGCCAGGATCTGGCGCGCCCGGAAGTGGCGGGCGTTGTGGCCGTCCACATGCTCGCTGGCAGACGCCTCGCGCCACAAGGTCGTCAGGCGCTGGCGCCAGTTGCTCGGCGGCGCAGGCGCAGGTTTGCCCTTCTTCAATGGGACGGAAAACTCGGTCATGGACAAGTCATGGGCAACATCCAGGGGACATCGGCTTTTCGGCGGGCAACTTGAGCTCGCCAGGGCCGATCCGGGGCGGTTTGGCTCAGGGTTGCCCCCAGGAAGGGGAATGCCTCACGACGGACGGCGTCAACTCTCAGTGCAATTGACTTACCATGGCCGCCCTTGCCGTGCCCTGAATGCCTGCTGCCATGAGCGACTCGAAGCCTACCCTGTCTGACGCCGAACAATCCCTGAGCGATGCCGCTTTGGAATACCACCGCCTGCCTTCGCGCGGCAAGATCGCCGTCACGCCCACCAAGCCGCTGACCAACCAGCGCGACCTGTCGCTGGCGTATTCGCCGGGCGTGGCCTACCCCTGCCTGGCGATCGAGAAGGATCCGGGCCTGGCGTTTGACTACACCTCGCGTGGCAACCTGGTCGGCGTGATCACCAACGGCACCGCCGTGCTGGGCCTGGGCGACATCGGCCCGCTGGCCAGCAAACCGGTGATGGAAGGCAAGGGCTGCCTGTTCAAGAAGTTCGCAGGCATCGATGTGTTCGACATCGAACTGGCCGAGCGCGATCCGGACAAGCTGGTCGACATCATCGCCGCGCTGGAGCCCACGCTGGGCGGCATCAACCTGGAAGACATCAAGGCGCCCGAGTGCTTCTACATCGAGCAAAAGCTGAAAGAGCGCCTGAACATCCCCATCTTCCACGATGACCAGCATGGCACGGCCATCATCTCCAGCGCCGCTCTGCTGAATGGGCTTGAGCTGGTTGGCAAACAGATCGGTGAGGTGAAGATCGCCGTGTCCGGCGCAGGCGCCGCCGCCATTGCCTGCCTGGACCTGATGGTGGGCCTGGGCGTGAACCGCACCAACGTGTTCGTGTGCGACTCCAAAGGCGTGATCCACACCGAGCGCGGCGACAAGCTGGACGAGTCCAAGCGCCGCTATGCGCAGCCCACCAACGCCCGCACCCTGGCCGATGTGATGAATGGCGCCGACGTGTTCCTGGGTTGCTCGGCGGCGGGCGTGGTCTCGGCCGAGATGGTCAAGACCATGGCGCGCGATCCCATCATCCTGGCCCTGGCCAACCCCGAGCCCGAGATCCGGCCCGAGATCGCCAAGGCCGCGCGCCCCGATTGCATCATTGCCACGGGCCGTTCGGACTACCCCAACCAGGTCAATAACGTCTTGTGCTTTCCGTACATCTTCCGGGGTGCGCTGGATTGCGGCGCCACCAAGATCACCGATGAGATGAAGCTGGCCTGCGTGCGCCAGATCGCCGATTTGGCCAAGGCCGAGACCAGCGACGAAGTGGCCGCCGCCTATCCGGGCCGCGAGATGCGCTTTGGCTCGGACTACCTGATCCCCACGCCGTTTGATTCGCGCCTGATTTTGCGCATCGCGCCTGCCGTGGCCGAAGCGGCCGCCGCATCGGGCGTGGCCACGCGCCCCATCACCGACCTCGCGGCTTACCGCGATTCGCTGTCGCAGTTCGTGAGCAACACCGGCCTGTTCATGCGCCCCGTGTTCATGGGGGCCAAGGCCGCGCCCAAGCGCATCGCCTTTGCCGAAGGCGAGGATGAGCGCGTGCTGCGCGCCGCCCAGGTGGCCATTGATGAAGGCATCGCGCACCCCATCCTGGTGGGCCGCCCCGAGGTGATCGAAGAGCGCGTGCTGCGCGCGGGCTTGCGCCTCAAAGCTGGCGTGAACTGCGAGGTGGTCAACCCCGGCAAGGACGACCGCTTCCGCCAGTACTACGAGGCTTATCACGCCCTGCGCGCCCGTGATGGCATCACGCCCGAGCTGGCCAAGGTGGTGGTGCGCCGATCCAACTCGCTGATCGCCACGATGATGGTCAAGCTGGGCGATGCCGACGGCATGATCTGCGGTGTGATCGGCCGCTACGACCTGCACCTTGAGCAGGTCCGCGAAGTGATCGGCCTGCGCCCCGGCGCGCACGGACTGGCCGCGCTGAACGCGCTGATTCTGGAGAATCATTCGCTCTTCATTGCCGACACCTTCGTCAACGAAGAGCCCACGGCCGAGCAGCTGGCCGACATCGCCGTGCTGGCGGTGGAAGAGGTGCAACGCTTTGGCCTGCCGCCACGCGTGGCCTTCTTGTCGCACTCGATGTTCGGCTCCAGCACGCGGCCTTCGGCCCGCAAGATGCGCCTGGCGCGTGACTTGTTCGTGGCCCGCATGCCGCACATCCCCGCCGATGGCGAGATGCAAGGCGACGCGGCGTTGAGCGAAAGCGTGCGCAGCAAGCTGCTGCCCGAATCCACCTTGCAAGGCGCAGCCAACATCCTGATCCTGCCCAACCTGGACGCGGCCAACATCCTGTTCAACGTGCTGAAGATGACCGGTGGGCAAGGCGTGACGGTGGGGCCAATCCTGCTGGGCGCAGCGGCGCCCGTGCACATCCTGACGCCTTCGGCCACGGTGCGGCGCATTGTCAACATGACGGCGCTGGCGGTGGCGCATGGCACGGCGGCCAGCGCGGCGCGCTGATGTAGCTGGCGCCTGAGCGCAGCGCGGGAACTGCGGACCCGCTTGACGGCACCCTTCGCCCCGAATACATTACAAACAAAATCATAAACATTGATTGTTTGTAATATTCATGAGCGTCACCGCCAAAAACCTGATCCTCGACCTGCTACTGGCCGCCGGCAGTGATCACCTGCCCGTTCGGCACCTGCTGGCTGCAGCGACCCTCTTCGGCATCCCCGCCAACAACCTTCGGGTGGCCTTGGCCCGCCTGTCCGCAGACGGCTTGATCGAATCGGTGGGCCGTGGTGTCTACCAACTCAGCGCCAGCGCCAACGAACTGGCGGCCGACGTGGCCACCTGGCGCAGCGCCAGCCAGCGCGTCAGGCCCTGGCAAGGCGGGTACATCGCCGTGCATTGCGGGGCTTTGGGCCGCAGCGACCGCGTCGCCCTGCGCCACCGCGACCGCGCCCTTCAAATGGTGGGCCTGCGCGAACTGGAGCGGGGCCTGTTCGTGCGCCCCGACAACCTGCAAGGCGGCATCGACGCGGTGCGCCAGCGGCTGCACACCCTGGGCCTGGAGCGCGAAGCCTGCGTGTTCATCGCCACCGGATTTGACCAGGAGCGTGAAGCCCGCATCCCTCACCTGTGGCACGGCCACTCGTTGAACGAGGCCTACAGCCAAATCCAGGCACAACTGTCCCAATGGGCCGCGCGCGCCCAGCAACTGCCGATTGAAGACGCCGCGCGCGAGTCCTACTTGTTGGGCCGCAAGGCGATCCGGCAAGTGGTGTTCGACCCCTTGCTGCCCGCACCGCTGGTCGATATTCAGAGCCGCCAACGCTTCATGGAAGCGGTGCAGGACTTCGATCTGCTCGGGCATGGCATCTGGCGCCAGTTCCATGCCCAGGTCGATGCGCCAATGCCCATCTCAGGCAAGGCCGCCTCACCATCATTGCCCCACTGATCAAGCCAAAACCCACCACGACCATGAGCAACACCAAGTCACCACGTCTGCGCCCGTCTGATGTCCTTAGCCGCGAAGAGATCGCACAGTTCACTGCCCGCTCCGACCTGGCGGGCTGGTCGGCCCTGGCCTTCACCTGGAGCGTGATCGCCTTGTGCTTCGCTGCCTTGATCTGGTGGCCGCACCCCCTGACCTACTTGCTGGTGGTGATCGTGCTGGGTGGGCGCCAACTGGCGTTGGCCATCCTGCTGCACGAAGGTGCGCATGGCACCTTGTTCAAAACCCGTTGGCTGAACAACCACGCGGCCGATTGGCTCGCAGGCCGCTGGATCTCGGTCGACGTGGCGCGCTACCGCGAGCATCACCTCAAGCACCACGCCCATACCAATCAGGAGGGCGACCCAGACCTGAGCCTGGTGCAACCTTTTCCGGCATCGCGCTCATCGGTGCGCCGCAAGTTCCTGCGCGACCTCAGTGGGCTGAGCGGCCTGCGCCGCGTCGTGGGCCAGGTTCTGATGGACATGGGCGTGCTCAAGTGGACCGTGGCCGTCGACATCGTCAAGCTGCCACGCAATGGCCGGCGCTGGCATGACTACGCGGCTGAAGGTTTGCGGCGCATGAGCGGCTTCATCGCGCTGCACGCGCTGTTGGCCGCGGCGCTGACCATGGGCGGGCACCTCTGGGTCTACTCGGCCTGGTGGGTGGCCTACCTGACCACCTTCGGCGTGTTCATGCGCCTGCGCTCCATGGCCGAGCACGCTTGCACCGAGCGCAGCGGCAACATGCTGCGCAACACACGCAGCACGCGCGCCGGTTTCCTGGCCCGCATGACGGTCGCGCCGATCCGCGTCAACTTCCACATCGAGCACCACTTCATGGCCTCGGTGCCCCACTTCCGCTTGCCGGCATTGCACCAGGTGTTGCGTGAAAGGGGCGTTGTTCCACCCTCACCGTCCTACGTGGACGTGCTCAAAATGGTGTCCAGCCCCCGCTGATAAACCGTCTGTCGGGCCCACCGACCGTCCGTCGAATTGGGTCTTTTTACTGCCAATTATTCCCGCACGTCCCAGAAAGCCCCTTCCTAGAATCAGTCACGTGAATGGTCCCATTCGTGTGTTCAAGGGGTTTTCAATGGGTTACTGCCAGGTCAAACAGAGCAACCAAGGCCAGCGCGGCTTCTCCATGGTCGAGATGGCCGTCACTTTGGCGGTGCTCGGCATCCTGATGGCGTCGGCCATGCCCAGCATGGGCGCCTGGATGGTCAATGCGCGCATCCGCAACACGGCCGAATCGATTCAGGAAGGCCTGCAAAAGACCCGGGCAGAAGCGGTACGCCGCAATCAGAACGTGACGTTCTGGATGGTAACCACCACCGACCCCAAGGTGCTGAGCGATGACTGCACCACCAGTGCCACCGGCGGCTCGTGGGTGGTCAGTCTGACCGACCCCACCAGCAAGTGCTCGGTGGCCCCCTCCACCACGACCGCACCCCAAACCGTGGCAGCCAGAGCGATTGGCGATGGTGGCGATGGCGTGACCGTGGCGGCCCTGCAGCGCGATGGCGCCACCCCTGCCACCAGCATCACCTTCAATGCGTTTGGCCAGGTGGCCAATGCCGGCCCCATTGGCCAGATCCAGGTCAATGACGGCACCACCGGCAATGACCATCGCAAGTACAAGATCGTGATCTCAAGCGGTGGCCGCACCCTCGTCTGCGACGAGGCCGTGACCGCCACCACCGACCCCCGCTACTGCCCAGCGAGCTGAACCATGCACCCATATACATCCCCAAAAATCCGCGCACGTGCTCGCGCTGTTCGAGGCTTCATGCTGATCGAGGTGCTCGTCAGCGTCCTGTTGTTCAGTGTGGGCGTGCTGGCCCTGGTGGGCCTGCAAGCCAACATGAACCAGACGCAAGGTGCCGCCAAAGTGCGCACCGACGCGTCCTACCTGGCCACCGAGTTGACCGGGCTGATGTGGTCCGACAAAGCCAACCTGGACAACTACACCACCGGCAGCTGCAACGGCTACGCGCGTTGCAAGGCCTGGATGGACAAGGTCACTCAGGCCTTGCCCAATGGCGCCGCCACGGTAGAAGTGAAGAACTCCGGAGACATCTACATCGTGATCACCTGGTCGCTGCCCGATGGCGGCTCTCACAAGTACCTGTCTGAAACCTCCATCAGTTGACATGACCATGCGCGCCGCCACCCTCCCTCACCGCCGACAACAAGGATTCACCCTCATCGAACTGATGGTGGGCGTGGTCCTGGGCATGCTCACCATCTTGGCCATTGCGCAAGTGCTGGTCGTGTCGGAGGGCCGCAAGCGCACGATCACCAGCGGCGCCGATGCACAGATCAGCGGTGCACTGGGCCTGTACGCTATCCAGCGCGAAGTACAGATGGCTGGCTACGGTGTCAGCGCCAACCCGGCTGCGCTGGGTTGCATGGTCAAGTACAAGGTCGATACCAACCCCATCGCCAATTTCACGCTGGCCCCGGTGGTCATTGAAAACGGCGCCGATGGCTCGAACATCATCACGGTGCTCAAAAGCACCAAGAGCTCGTTCTCGGTGCCCATCAAAATCACAGAAAACCATGCCGCCGACGGCAGCTACTTTGTGGTGCAGTCGGCCGTGGGCGTGGTCGAGAATGACCTGCTGATCGCGGTGCCTCCCACACCCAGTGCCACCGACTGGTGCAGCGTGGTCCAGGTCAAGCAAGGTGCCACCAACCTGCTGACCACCATCAACATTCCCCATGCTGAAGCCAGCGATGCCGACTGGAACCAGCCTGCGTCAGCCAACCTGCTGCCCACTGCGGGCTACCCCGCCGCCGGCAGCTACCTGCTCGATGTGGGGGCCCTGTCCTTGCGCCGGTTCTCCGTCGACACCGCCACCCAGGCATTGCAGACCAGCACCCTCTCACGGGCTGGTGGCATGTGGACCACGGCCGAGGACGCCCAGCCTCAAGTGGTCATGCTCCGGGCCATGTATGGCAAGGACACCAACGCCGACAACGTGGTCGACACGTATGACAACGACACCCCCGCCACGACAGCGGGATGGCAACAGGTCTTGTCGATCCGCGTGATCCTGGTAGCGCGCAGCGCCCAGTTCGAGAAGGACAACGAAGGTGGCGGCAACGCGACGAGCAGCACCCTTCAGTGGGATCTGGGCACGACGGGCGTGGCGGTGGCCGGGGCTACAAGCTGCCACACCAACCGCCAGTGCCTGTCCCTCTCATTGACCCACCTGGGCGCCGACTGGAACAAGTACCGCTACAAGGTCTACGACACCGTGGTCCCTTTGCGCAACATGCTCTGGAACTCATGAAGAGACCCACCATGCACCTGACCAACCACTACTCATCCTTCAAGAACCGCGGCGTCTCATTGCTGTTCGCACTGCTGTCATTGGCCGCCTTGTCACTGGCCACCGTGGCCCTGGTGCGATCGGTGGACACCAGCGCCGTGGTGATGGGCAATCTGAGCTTCAAGCAAGATGCCACCGCCGTGGCCGACCGCGCCACCAAGCAGGCCATCAGCGTCCTCAACAATGCCCTCCCGGGCAGCCTCAACATCGACATCAATGCCAATGGCTACTACGCCACGGCCTACGAAAACCTGGACGTCACCGGCCAGCAGATGACCGGCGTGCGCAAGCTCATTGACTGGGACGGTAACCACTGCCAATATGCCCCCGGCACCGCAGAAGCCGACTGCACCGTGCTACCCGCCGCTGAGCTCACCATCAACGAGAACAAGGTCCGCTATGTGATCTTTCGGCTGTGCGATGCCGTCGGTGACCCCAACGCCACCACCACCTCCTGCGCTCGGCCCCTGACCTCAAGCAGCAGCCAGGCGGCCAAACGCGGCAAGCTGGATTACTCCGACTACGAGCGCTTCACCAATGTGTCAGGCGTGTACTACCGAATCGTGGTCCGCGTGATCGGCCCACGCAACACCACCAGCTTCGTCGAAACGATTGTGCACATCTGATGTGCCCTTGCCTCACGGCGCGGAAGGAAGCAAGCATGCAAAACCACCATCGCACCCACTCCGGGCTTTTTTCGATGAACCGGGCCCTGGTCGCCATGCTGATCGGGCTGGCCACGCTCAACCCCGTTGTGCGCGCGGCATCCACCGACATCTCGAACACGCCGTTGGCCACCACCTCGGACATCAGCGCCAAACCCAATGTGATGTTCATCCTGGATGATTCGGGCAGCATGTCCTCGGACTTCATGCCGGACGACATGGATGACAGCACTGCGTATGGATTCAAGTCCACGCAGTGCAACGGCATCGCCTACAACCCCAACTACGACTACAGCGAAGACCGGCCACTCATGCCGGACGGCAAAACCAAATACCCGCCCGCCTCGTTCACACACGCGCCTTCCGATGGCTTTCAAGTCACCGTCACCACGGACAGCGACCACGTCAAGAACCTGAGCAACCCCGTCCCCATTCCCGTCATCGTCCCCCCCCCCACCGGCACAGGCATAGGCACAGGCACCAAAACCTTCACCGTTGTCAGCGGCAGCGACACCAGTTTCTCAGCCGGGGACCGCGTCGGCATCGTCAACAAGGACAACGACACGCAGTGGATGGTGGGCAACGTCGTCAGCTGGAACAAACCTAGCCTGGTGGTGAACGTGACCGGCACGGCCGTCAGCGGCACTCCCACCGCCAACTGGAAGGTGGGGCTGCAAACCAACACGACCAACCTCGATGGCAAAACCTACTACACCTACGGCGGCACCAAGCCCGCCATGGGCTGGAAGTACACCGAAAATGGTCTTGACAGCACCAACGATGGCGGCTTTGCCAACGAGTGCCGGTCGCAATCCAGCGTTTTCACGCCAGTCACCGTCAACACCACTTCGACCCAGGCCCAGCGGTATGCGGACTGGTACGCGTATTACCGCACGCGTGTTTTGATGATGCGCTCGGCCGTCGGCCGAGCCTTCGCCCCCATCGACGGCAACTACCGCGTCGGGTTCACCACCATCAGCTCAAAAACCGCGGCGCCCGGCACCAAGTTCCAGCCGACGGCCCCCTTTGAAGGCAACCAGAAAATAAACTTTTACTCCAATCTCTACAGAGCCGACACGGGGAACTCAACGCCTTTGCGGGGCGCTCTGTCCAAAGTTGGCCGCTACTTCGCCAACAAGGCCCCCGGCCAAACCTCCGACCCGATGGAGTACGCCTGCCAGCGCAACTACACCATCCTGTCCTCGGATGGCTACTGGAATACTGGCGATGAGACCACAAGCTACGGCCCGCTTGACTTGAATGGCACCAAGGTCGGCAACCAGGATCGCACCGAGGTCAAGCCCTATTGGGACGGCACGGACATCACTGTGACCACCACCCGGCCTTACACCATCAACCGCACGCAGGACTCGACCACCGTCAAGACCACGGTCACCGTCAGCGGGACCGCACCGGCCAGTGCCTTTGTGGGCTGCGGTGGCAGCAAGCGCCGATACACCACCACGGCAACCCAGACCACCCGCACGCTGGTGCAAAGCATTGTCAATCACCAGACCCTGACTGGCACCTACAGCACCACCCAGAA
>Ga0209841_1000096_pt1 | contig 19871 bp, 29 predicted proteins | sample GWRWT4_30Apr14_FD_187185 | JGI IMG/M metagenome (GOLD analysis project Ga0209841, IMG submission 187185) | Sand microcosm microbial communities from a hyporheic zone in Columbia River, Washington, USA - GW-RW T4_30-Apr-14 (SPAdes) (version 2) | ecosystem: Engineered > Artificial ecosystem > Sand...
CCCGGGCGTGAGCAGCGTGACCACCGCGCTCAGCGTGGCCGGCGACACCGCCAGCACGGGATTCCATTTCATGGGCTTTCTGCCTTCCAAGGGCGCCGCGCGTTCCACAGCCCTGGATGAAGCCCTGGCCTGGCCCGGCAGCTTGGTCCTGTTCGAAGCACCGCACCGCATCGACGACTTGGCCCGCGACCTGCAAACGCACGCTGCCCACCGCCAAGTCACCCTGTGCCGCGAGCTGACCAAGCAATTCGAAGAAATCGCCACCCTGGGCGTGGCCCAGTTGCCTGAGTGGATCAAGGCCCAGCCGCACCGCGACCGGGGCGAATTCGTCGTGGTGGTCCACGCCGCCGGTGCGGTCGCGGCCGCTGATGAGTTCTCCGCCGAGGTGCTGGCCTTGCTCCAGGCCCTGTCGTCACATTTGCCCATCAAGCAGGCGGCCGGACTGGTGGCCGATGTCACCCGCTTGCCTCGCAAGGCCCTCTACGAGAAAGCCCTCAGCTGGCGCCAGGCCAACGAGCAGTCCTGACAGCCTTTGTTCCCTGAACACTGGTTTTGCGGGCCGGGCAAACCCCGGACTCAAGGGCTAACCCGAGCGACTTGCCAATTATTTAACGGAATACTCGCGCCATCGTTCATATAACGATTTGCGTCATAAATTAGCTGCACCACAACACGGTGCGAGTGACTTCCTTAGGAGATTTGCAATGAAATTCGGATTCACCCTGCGCGCCGTGTGCGCTGCCGTCGCTGTGGCAGGTGCTGTCATGGCCCCCGCTGCCCACGCAGGCACGGCCTCCAAGACCAAGTACCCATTGGTGCTGGTTCACGGCTTCATCGGCTTCGACAACATCGTGGGCATTCAGTACTTCTACACCATCCCCGGCGCCCTGCGCGACGACGGCGCCACCGTCTACATCGCCTCGGTCAACCCATCGCAAACCACGGAATTCCGCGGTGAAGAGCTGATCCAGCAGATGAAGCAATGGGCCGCCAAGGACGGCGTTAAGAAGTTCAACCTGATTGGCCACAGCCATGGCGGCCCCACCGTTCGCTATGCGGCCGGCACCGTGCCGACCATGGTGGCCAGCGTGTCCACGGTCGCAGGCACCCACTTCGGCAGCAAGGTTGCTGATGACATCCTGGCGGGCACCACCCCCGGTGGCGCCTTTGACCAAACCGCCACGGCTGGCTTGCAGCTGATCTCCTGGCTGACCGGCAACAAGACTACCGCCGACGCCAATTTGCTGGTTGCCTTGAACGCCCTGAGCGCCCCGGGCGCCGCCGCCTTCAATGCCAAGTACCCCGCTGGTGCGCCCACCACCGTCTGCGGCCAAGGCCCCAGCAGTGCCAAGGTCGCTGGCAACAGCATCCTGTTCTATTCCTTCTCGGGCACCTCGCTCAAGACCAACACCAGCGACATCTCTGATGCGCTGCTGGCCTACACTGGTGACTACTTCAAGGGCGAAGCCAACGACGGCCTGGTGTCGCGTTGTTCCAGCCATTGGGGCAAGGTTGTCAAAGACAACTACCCCTGGAATCACCTGGACGAAATCAACCAGGTCCTGGGCGGCATCGGCAAGGGTGCGCCAGAGCCTGCAGCGTTCTACAAGCAGCACGCCAACCGCCTGAAATGGGCTTTCCTGTGATGGGTTGATACTCCGGGCTGAGCACCTCAGCCTTTGAGTCAGGCAAGGGTCGCCTCCACAAGAGGTCGGCCCTTGTTGTCGTTTGGCGTCATAGGTTTCCCGGGTGCGGTGCGCGCGACTTGCCCGAATAATGCGGGCAGCCGGGAAATTCCTTTGGCTTTGACAGGACGTGTGTGATGCAAGTGCGTGGAATGTGGGTGACGGGGTTGTTGGCCGTCGTCATCGGGGTGGGCAGCGTCGTGCTCTGGCAGCGCTCGTCCACCGAGAACTCGGCGACGGGGCAGCAGGGCGTCAACCAGGAAACCAAAGGCTGGGGCTTCATCGGTGGTACCAAGGACCCGGTGGCCAGTGGTGCGGCCGCCGCAGCTCAGGTGCGCACGCCGGACCAGGTGCGCGTTCGTCTGTTCAAGGAAGGCTCCTTCGCCGGTACCGAGCCTGCCGGCAGCTGGTGCGTGAGCGATCAGAAACTCAAGCCCTGCCCGGAGCTGCGCAGCCGCTTCGAGTACTACGTCCTTGGGCTGGGCGAAGTCACCATCGAAGAAATTCGTGGCCTCATTCAGGACGAAGCCAAGCGAGCCAATGGCGATGCACTGGCCGCCCAGATCATGGCCATCTGGGACAAATACTGGCAAGTTCGCACCTACGCCTGGCGCCACAAATTCATCCAGGCCGACCGCAGCACCTGGATGCCGGTGTTCGAGGAGCAACGCGCCGTGCGCCGCCAAATCCTCGGTCAACCCTGGGCCGAAGCCTTCTTCAGGGAAGATGAGCAGCACTTCCAGGAGTACTACGCCCAACTCGAATCCGGCCTGCCGCCCCCGCCTGACCCTGGCGAGCCCGTGCCTCAGATGGCCCCAGGCAAAGACCCCGCCGCCGTCCGCGCTGAGCGCGTCGCCCGCTACGGCGAAGCCGCCGCCGATCGCCTGGACAAAGCCGACGCCGAATGGGCCGACTGGGAGCGCCGACTGAACGCCGCCAAGGCCGAGTGGGAGCGCCTGCAAAAAGCCACCAACCTGTCGGACGCCCAGCGCAAAACCGAGATGAGCGCCTATGTCAAAGCCAACTTTGCAGCTGACGAACAACTTCGCGTGCAGGCTCTTTTGCACCTGTGATCCCCCGTCATCCGGCAAGACTCCTACAATGACTCCATGATTGCTGTTGACGCCACCATCGAACGACTCCACACCGCCCGCGAACTCCTGCTCGCACCCTACGGTCTGGACGAATCCACCCTGCTCAAGGCCCTCAAGGTCATCACGGAACACCGTGTTGACGACGCTGACCTGTACTTCCAGTACACCCGCTCCGAAGGTTGGAGTCTGGAAGAGGGCATCGTCAAATCCGGCAGTTTCGGCATTGACCAGGGCGTAGGCGTGCGCGCCGTCTCTGGCGAAAAAACCGCCTTCGCTTACTCAGACGACATCTCCGAAGCGGCCCTGCTCGACGCGGCTCGCACCGTGCGCACCATCGCCTCGGCCGGCCAAAGCCGCCGCGTCAAGGTAGGCGCCCACACTGTGGCTGGCGGTCGTCGCCTTTACCCCGCTTTCGACCCCATCGCCTCGCTCGACAGTGCCGAGAAGGTCGCTTTGCTTGAAAACATCGAAAAGCGCGCCCGCGCCAAGGACCCGCGCGTCGTGCAGGTCATGGCCGGCCTGGGCTGCGAATACGACGTCGTCATGGTCGCCCGTGCCGATGGCACCCTGGCCGCCGACGTGCGCCCGCTGGTGCGCCTGTCGCTCACCGTCATTGCCGAGCAAAATGGCCGCCGTGAAGTCGGCTCCTCCGGTGGTGGGGGCCGCTTTGGCCTGGCCTACTTCACCGATGACATGCTGCAGCGCTACGTTGACCAAGCCGTGCACGCGGCCTCCGTCAATCTGGAAGCCCGTCCCGCGCCGGCTGGCGAGATGACCGTTGTGTTGGGCAATGGCTGGCCCGGCATCTTGTTGCACGAAGCCGTCGGCCATGGCCTGGAAGGCGATTTCAACCGCAAGGGTTCCAGCGTGTTCTCGGGCCGCGTCGGCCAGCGCGTGGCCGCCAAGGGCGTCACCGTGCTCGACGACGGTACCATCCCCGACCGCCGCGGCTCCCTGAACGTTGACGATGAAGGCTGCGCCACCGAGCGCACCGTCCTCATCGAAGACGGCATCCTGCGCGGCTACATTCAAGACGCCACCAACGCGCGCCTGATGAAGACCAAGCCCACAGGCAACGGCCGCCGTGAAAGCTACGCCCACGTCCCCATGCCCCGCATGACCAACACCTACATGCTGGCTGGTGACAAAGATCCGCAAGAAATCGTGTCCTCCATCAAGCGTGGCCTGTACGCCGTCAACTTCGGCGGTGGCCAGGTCGACATCACCAGCGGCAAGTTCGTCTTCTCCGCCTCCGAGGCGTATTGGGTTGAGAACGGCAAGATCCAGTACCCCGTCAAGGGCGCGACCCTGATCGGCAACGGCCCCGACGCGCTCACGCGCATCAGCATGATCGGCAACGACCTTGAGCTGGACAGCGGCGTGGGCACCTGTGGCAAAGATGGTCAAAGCGTGCCTGTCGGCGTTGGCCAACCCACTTTGCGCATCGATGGATTGACTGTTGGTGGAACTGCTTGACACTCTTTCCAAAAGTAGTGCATAATCGACTTCTTCGCTGAAACAAGGTTTGAGTTCCAGCCCAAGTCCCTCGATTGACCTGATGCAAATTCAGGTCGGTTGCTGCGGCGGGTAAATCAAGGGCTCAGGCTTTATTTCAGATCCGCCCGTTCTACGGGCCCAAGACTGACTGTTCGTTGTTGTGCAATTTTTGTGCAGCCGAAAAGCCAAGTTGGGGTAAGTACACCATGATTCAAATGCAATCGCGACTTGACGTCGCTGACAACACGGGTGCCAAGAGCGTCATGTGCATCAAGGTGCTCGGTGGCTCCAAGCGTCGTTACGCCGGTATTGGCGACATCATCAAGGTCAGCATCAAAGAAGCTGCTCCTCGTGGTCGCGTCAAAAAAGGCGAAGTCTACAGCGCTGTGGTCGTCCGCACCGCCAAGGGTGTTCGTCGTCAAGACGGTTCGCTCATCAAGTTTGATGGCAATGCAGCTGTGCTGTTGAACGCCAAGCTGGAGCCCATCGGCACCCGCATCTTCGGCCCCGTGACGCGTGAACTGCGTACCGAGCGCTTCATGAAGATCGTGTCGCTGGCTCCTGAAGTCCTCTGATCCTCTGGCGTAGCTGCAAAGGACACACAGCCCATGAACAAGATTCGTACAGGCGACCAGGTCATCGTGTTGACCGGTCGTGACAAAGGTAAGCGCGGCACCGTTTCGGTCCGCGTGGATGAAGACCATCTGGTGGTCGATGGCGTGAACATGGTTAAAAAGCATGTTCGCCCCAACCCCATGAAGGGCACCACCGGCGGCATCGTTGACAAGACCATGCCCATTCACCAGTCCAACATCGCCATCTTCAATGCCGTCACTGGCAAGGCTGATCGTGTTGGCATCAAGCTCCTGGCTGACGGCAAGAAAGTTCGCGTCTTCAAGTCCAGCGGCGAAGAAATCAAGGCTTGAGGTTCAAGATGACTCAACAAACTGCACGCCTGCAAGACTTTTACCGCGAGACTGTCGTTCCGGCGCTCGTTGAAAAGTTCGGCTACAAGTCCGTGATGCAAGTGCCCCGCCTGACCAAGATCACCCTGAACATGGGTGTCTCGGAAGCGGTGTCCGACAAGAAGGTCATGGAACACGCTGTGAGCGACCTGACCAAGATCGCTGGCCAAAAGCCCGTGGTCACCATGTCGCGCAAAGCCATCGCCGGTTTCAAGATCCGCGAAAACATGCCCATCGGCTGCATGGTCACCCTGCGTGGTGTCCGCATGTACGAATTCCTGGACCGTTTCGTCACCGTTTCGCTGCCCCGCGTTCGTGACTTCCGCGGTATCTCGGGTCGTTCATTCGATGGTCGTGGCAACTACAACGTCGGTGTGAAAGAACAGATCATTTTCCCGGAAATCGAGTACGACAAAATCGACGCGATCCGTGGTCTGAACATCAGCATCACCACCAGCGCGAATACCGATGACGAGGCCAAGGCCCTGTTGACGGCATTCAAGTTCCCTTTCAAGAACTGAGGTAGAGAACGTGGCAAAACTGTCTCTGATCCAACGCGAAGAAAAGCGCGAAAAGCTGGTGGCCCAATACGCCAAGAAGTACGCCGAACTGAAAGGCATCATCAATGATGCCAAGAAGTCCGAGGAAGAGCGCTACGCCGCTCGTCTTGAGCTGCAAAAGTTGCCCCGCAATGCAAACCCGACCCGTCTGCGCAATCGTTGCAGCTTGACTGGTCGTCCGCGCGGCACGTTCCGCCAATTTGGCTTGGGTCGTTCCAAGATCCGTGAATTGGCTTTCGCTGGCGACATCCCCGGTGTCACCAAGGCAAGCTGGTAATCGGCTAGGGCACGAACAGGAGTTATTCCATGAGCATGAGTGATCCCATCGCCGACATGCTGACTCGCATCCGCAACGCACAAATGGTCCAAAAAACCAGCGTCACGATGCCGTCATCAAAGTTAAAAGTCGCGATCGCCCAGGTCCTGAAGGACGAAGGTTACATCGACTCTTACGTCGTTGCAGGCGAGGCTACCAAGCCGGCGCTTGAAATTTCGCTGAAGTATTACGCCGGTCGCCCGGTCATCGAGCGAATCGAGCGAGTCAGCCGTCCCGGCCTTCGCATCTACAAGGGTCGCCACGACATCCCTCAGGTCCAAAACGGCCTGGGTGTTGCCATCGTGACGACGCCCAAGGGTGTGATGACCGATCGCAAAGCACGTGCTGCCGGTATCGGTGGCGAAGTGCTCTGCTACGTCGCCTAACCCTTAGGAGCATCGCAATGTCCCGCGTAGGAAAAATGCCGATCGCCGTCCCTCAGGGTGTGGACGTGCAGATCTCTGCAGAACAAATCACCATCAAGGGCGCCCTGGGCACCTTGAGTCGCCCTCAGCACCGCCTGGTCGCCGTTCAAAACGACGCCGGTGTGTTGAAAGTGTCCCCGGCTGACAACAGCACTGAAGCTGATGCCATGTCGGGCACGATCCGCGCCTTGTTGAACAACATGGTCAACGGCGTGAGCAAGGGCTTCGAGAAAAAGCTGACCCTGGTGGGCGTGGGCTTCCGTGCCCAAGCCCAAGGCCAGAAGCTGAACCTGCAAATCGGGTTCTCTCACCCAGTCGTCAAGGACATGCCCGATGGCATCAAGGTCGAGACCCCGTCTCAGACCGAAGTGCTGATCAAGGGTGTGGATCGTCAGGTCGTCGGCCAGATCGCCGCAGAAGTGCGTGCCTTCCGTCCTCCCGAGCCCTACAAAGGCAAGGGCATTCGTTATGCCGACGAGCGCGTGGTCTTGAAAGAGACCAAGAAGAAGTAAGGAGCTGATTCATCATGTCTACCAACAAGAAAGAACAGCGCCTGCGCCGCTCGCGTCAAACCCGTGCACGCATCGCGCTCCAGGGCGCGGCCCGTCTCTCGGTGTTCCGCACCAACCTGCACATCTACGCCAGCGTGATTTCTGGCGATGGCAACACTGTCATCGCCTCGGCCTCAACCGCCGAAAAAGAAATCCGCACCCAATTGGGCGCGGCTGGCAAAGGTGGCAATGTGGACGCCGCGACGCTGATTGGCAAGCGAATCGCCGAAAGGGCGAAAGCTGCTGGCGTCGAGAAGGTGGCTTTCGACCGTGCGGGCTTCGCCTACCACGGCCGTGTCAAGGCATTGGCTGAAGCGGCTCGCGAAGCCGGTCTTCAGTTCTAAGCCGCGTCTGGCAACCGGAAGGAATTCAAATGGCTAAGTTTCAACCCAAGGTCGCTGACGAAGGTCGTGACGACGGTTTAAAAGAAAAGATGATTCAAGTGAATCGCGTGACCAAAGTGGTCAAGGGCGGTCGGATCATGGGTTTCGCCGCGTTGACCGTGGTCGGTGATGGTGACGGCAAAGTCGGCATGGGCAAAGGCAAGGCGCGTGAAGTGCCCCTGGCCGTGTCCAAGGCGATGGAGCAAGCACGTCGCAACATGGTCAAGGTCAACCTGAAGCAGGGTTCGGTCTACCACACGGTGTTCGGTGAACACGGCGCGGCTCGCGTCATGTTGGCTCCCGCACCAGCTGGTACCGGCATCATTGCTGGTGGCCCGATGCGCGCTGTGTTCGAGATGATGGGCGTGACCGACATCGTGGCCAAGAGCTTCGGTTCGAGCAACCCCTACAACATGGTTCGCGCCACGTTTGACGCCTTGAACAAGTCGACCACCCCGGCCAATGTCGCTGCAAAGCGTGGCCTGTCGGTTGAAGACATCTTCAACTGATCGCCGGAGAACCGTCATGAGCGAAAAGAAAACAGTCACAGTCAAGCTGGTTCGCAGCGTCATCGGTACCCGTCAGGACCACCGTGACACCGTGCGCGGCTTGGGTCTGCGTCGCTTGAACAGCACCGCTGTCCTTGAGGACACCGCTGCCGTTCGCGGCATGATCAACAAGGTCAGCTATCTGATTCAGGTGATCTAATGGAACTCAATACCATCAAGCCCGCCTCGGGTTCGAAGCACTCCAAGCGCCGTGTTGGCCGCGGGATCGGTTCGGGTCTGGGCAAGACCGCAGGTCGCGGTCACAAAGGTCAAAAGTCGCGTTCGGGTGGCTACCACAAGGTTGGTTTCGAAGGCGGTCAAATGCCTTTGCAACGTCGCCTGCCCAAGCGCGGCTTCAAGTCGCATCTGCTGAAGTACAACGCGCAGATCACTTTGACCGACTTGGAACTGCTGAGCGTCGGCGAAGTTGACATCCTCACCCTGAAGCAAGCCGGTCTGGTGCCGCAAATTGCCAAGGTCGTGAAGGTGATCAAGACTGGCGAACTCACCAAGAAGGTGTCCCTCAAGGGCATCGGCGCGACTGCAGCTGCAAAGGTGGCCATTGAGGCTGCTGGCGGCGCGATCGCTGAGTGATGACGTCTGACTGAACGGATTCAAGCGTGGCGACTTCTCCCAATCAACTGGCTCAAAGCGGAAAATTCGGCGACCTTCAACGTCGTCTGATTTTCCTGCTGCTGGCGCTGGTCGTTTACCGCATCGGGGCGCACATCCCCGTGCCTGGTATCGACCCGGCTCAGCTGCAACAGTTGTTCAAGGGCCAGCAAGGCGGCATCCTGAGTCTGTTCAACATGTTTTCGGGCGGTGCGTTGTCGCGCTTCACCGTCTTTGCGTTGGGCATCATGCCGTACATCTCGGCGTCCATCATCATGCAGATGATGGGCTACGTGGTCCCCACCCTCGAGGCCTTGAAAAAGGAAGGCGAGGCTGGTCGGCGCAAGACGACGCAGTACACACGCTACGCCACCTTGGGTTTGGCCCTGTTCCAGTCATTTGGCATTGCCGTGGCTTTGGAGGGAACCGCTGGCCTGGTCATCAGTCCAGGCATGGGCTTCCGTTTCACCACGATGATGAGCCTGACAGCAGGCACGATGTTCCTGATGTGGCTGGGTGAACAAATCACCGAGCGTGGTTTGGGCAACGGTATTTCGATTCTGATTTTTGGCGGTATCGCTGCTGGCTTGCCAGGCGCCATCGCTGGTTTGTTCGGCTTGGTTGGCAACGGTGCGATGAGCATCCCTGCGGCGATTTTCATCGTGCTGCTGATCGTGCTGGTGACTTATTTCGTGGTCTTCGTTGAGCGTGGTCAACGCAAGATTTTGGTGAACTACGCCAAGCGCCAAGTCGGCAATCGCGTTTACGGTGGGCAATCGTCGCACCTGCCGCTGAAGGTCAACATGGCGGGTGTGATTCCCCCAATCTTTGCGTCGTCGATCATCTTGCTGCCCACCACGGCAGTGGGTTGGTTTGCCACGGGTGAGAGCATGCGTTGGTTGAAGGATTTGGCGGGCATGTTGTCGCCTGGTCAACCGATCTACGTGATTTTGTATTCTGTCGCCATCGTCTTCTTCTGCTTCTTCTACACGGCGCTGGTGTTCAACAGCCGTGAAACAGCAGACAACCTGAAGAAGAGCGGTGCATTCATTCCCGGTATCCGCCCGGGTGATCAAACGGCGCGTTACATCGACAAGATTCTTGCGCGTTTGACCCTGGTAGGTGCTGTTTACATCACGGCCGTGTGCCTGTTGCCCGAGTTCCTCGTGCTCAAGTACAACGTCCCTTTCTATTTCGGCGGGACCTCGCTCTTGATCATCGTGGTTGTCACGATGGACTTCTGGGCCCAGGTTCAGTCCTATCTGATGTCTCAGCAGTACGAATCGCTGCTGAAAAAGGCAAACTTTAAATCGAGCTGATCGCGGTGACGCAGGTCAATGCAACTTAGGAAAACATGTCGAAAGACGACGTCATCCAGATGCAGGGTGAAATTCTGGAGAATCTCCCGAATGCCACCTTTCGCGTGAAGCTTGAGAACGGGCACGTGGTTCTCGGTCACATTTCCGGCAAAATGCGCATGCACTACATCCGCATCCTGCCAGGAGACAAAGTGACCGTGGAGCTCACACCCTATGATTTGAGTCGTGCTCGCATCGTATTCCGGGCGAAGTGAGTTGAGTTTTGTTACCCCGGAAACGTGGGCGAATTTCCGTTGAGTTTCAGCGGTTCAGGAGAAGATCATGAAAGTTTCGGCTTCCGTCAAAGTGATGTGCCGCAATTGCAAAATCATCCGTCGCAAGGGTGTGGTTCGTGTGATTTGCACGGATCCCCGCCACAAGCAACGCCAGGGTTGATCCTGGTTTAGCGACGACACACGCCTTCAGAGGACAGTTATGGCACGTATTGCTGGCATCAACATTCCGCCGCATAAGCACACCGAAATCGGTTTGACTTCTATTTACGGCATCGGTCGCACCACTGCGCAGAAAATCTGCACGGTGAGCGGCATCCCGTACAACAAGAAGATCAAAGACCTGACGGACGGCGATTTGGAAAAAATCCGGGACGAAGTGGCAAAGATCACCATTGAAGGTGACCTGCGTCGCGAAATCTCGATCAACATCAAGCGTTTGATGGACTTGGGCTGCTACCGCGGCTTCCGTCACCGTCGTGGCTTGCCCATGCGCGGTCAACGCACCCGCACCAATGCACGTACCCGCAAGGGCCCGCGCAAGTCGATCGCTGGTAAGAAGTGATCGTCTGGGTGTCGCCGTTCATTAAGATGAGAGAAGATAACCATGGCTAAAGCACCTGCCAACACGGCAGCACGTCGTGTGAGCAAGAAGGTCCGCAAGAACATCGCGGACGGCATCGCTCACGTGCATGCGTCGTTCAACAACACGATCATCACGATCACCGACCGCCAAGGTAATTCCCTGGCGTGGGCGTCAAGTGGTGGTCAGGGTTTCAAGGGCTCACGCAAGTCCACCCCCTTCGCTGCCCAGGTGGCTGCTGAAGTGGCTGGTCGTGCTGCCCAAGAACAAGGCATCAAGAACCTGGACGTCGAGATCAAGGGCCCCGGTCCTGGTCGCGAATCCTCGGTCCGCGCTTTGGCCGCTCTCGGCATCCGGATCAACATGATCTCTGATGTGACGCCAGTGCCGCACAACGGCTGCCGTCCTCAGAAACGTCGTCGTATCTGATGTGACATCGGGCCTCGTGCGTGTCCTGTTCAGGACGCGGGCGAGGCTTCATTGTTTGGGGCGTTCACCCCAGGCAATGGTGCAGAAAATGCTCAATGAATCTGTTCGCAGCTTCTTGAGTATTTTTTTGCAACTGTTATAATCGCGAGTTCTCTGCACCTGACTGGGTGCGCTTTGTGTTGGCGGGCCATCGAGGCCCTTGACATGTTGGCGTGCACAGGCAGGTTATCGAAGCCCACCGTCTGAGCGATTCGAACAATATCCGCCAGACTCGCGTCGGCCATTGATGGATTTCCAATCCTCAATCTGACGTCAGACAGACCCCAAGGAAAAGCACGTGGCACGTTACCTCGGACCCAAGGCCAAACTGGCCCGCCGTGAAGGCACCGACCTGTTTTTGAAGAGCGCTCGTCGCCCCATCAGCGACAAGTCCAAATTCGACACCAAACCCGGCCAGCACGGTCGCACGTCTGGTTCGCGCACCTCGGACTTCGGTCTGCAACTGCGCGAAAAGCAAAAAGTCAAGCGCATGTACGGCGTGCTGGAGCGTCAGTTCCGCCGCTACTTTGCCGAAGCCGATCGCCGCAAGGGCAACACGGGCTCGAACCTGTTGTTCCTGCTGGAATCGCGCCTGGACAACGTCGTTTACCGCATGGGCTTTGCCTCCACCCGCGCCGAAGCTCGTCAGCTGACCTCGCACAAGGGTGTGACCGTGAACGGTCAAGTGGTGAACATTCCTTCGTACAACGTCAAGACTGGCGATGTGGTGGGTGTGCGCGAAAAAGCCAAGAAGCAAGTTCGCGTTCTGGAAGCACTGAAGCTGGCCGAGTCCATCGGCATGCCAGCCTGGGTGCAAGTGGACAACACCAAGCTGGAAGGTGTTTTCAAGAAGACCCCGGACCGCGATGAATTCGGCGCCGACATCAACGAATCGTTGATCGTCGAACTGTATTCGCGTTGATTCACACATCAGCTGCGCTTCACGGCCTTGGGTCGTGTCGCGTGGCTTTGTGCGTTTTGTTTTCAAGACCGGAGCATGTTGCTCCGGTTGGTCCAGCAGCCTTATCGGTGTAACGAGCCGAGGGTATTGACAGGAAGAGCTCATGCAAACCAATTTGCTGAAACCCAAAGCCATTCAGGTGGAGCCCTTGGGCGGCCACCGCGCCAAAGTGACCCTCGAGCCGTTCGAGCGTGGCTATGGCCATACCCTGGGCAACGCCTTGCGCCGCGTCCTGTTGTCATCGATGGTGGGTTTTGCTCCGACAGAAGTGACCATCGCGGGCGTGTTGCACGAGTACTCGACCGTTGACGGCGTTCAAGAAGACGTCGTTCACATCATGTTGAACCTCAAGGGCGTGGTCTTCCGTCTGCACAATCGCGACGAAGTCACCCTGGTGCTGCGCAAGGATGGCGAAGGCCCTGTCACCGCCGCTGACATCCAGACGCCTCACGACGTCGAGATCGTCAACCCCAACCACGTGATCGCTCACTTGTCGCACGGCGGCAAGTTGGACATGCAGATCAAGGTGGAAAAGGGCCGTGGCTATGTGCCTGGTAACATCCGCCGCTATGGCGACGAAAGCACCAAGGCCATCGGCCGCATCGTGCTGGACGCGTCGTTCTCGCCGGTTCGCCGCGTGAGCTACACGGTTGAAAGCGCCCGTGTGGAGCAACGCACCGACCTGGACAAGCTGGTCATGGAAATCGAAACCAACGGCGCGATTTCGCCTGAGGAAGCGATCCGTGCTTCGGCCAAGATCCTGGTGGAGCAACTGGCGGTGTTCGCACAACTGGAAGGCAGCGAAATCGCCGCCTTCGACGCACCTGCCAAGTCGGCCCAGAACTTCGATCCGATCCTGCTGCGTCCTGTCGACGAACTGGAACTGACCGTGCGTTCGGCCAACTGCCTGAAGGCCGAAAATATTTATTACATCGGCGACCTGATCCAGCGCACCGAGACCGAGTTGCTCAAGACTCCCAATCTGGGTCGCAAGTCGCTCAACGAAATCAAGGAAGTTTTGGCTTCGCGTGGTCTGGCCCTGGGTTCGCGCCTGGAAAGCTGGCCGCCTCAAGGTCTCGACAAGCGTTGATTTTTTGAAAGTGGGTGGTGAGTTTGTTTCAACAAACCGCCGCCCGGTGCACCCGGCGGTACCTTGAACCGGCCGCCGGTTTTATAAAGTAAGAAAGGACAGCACCATGCGTCACGGACACGGACTCCGCAAACTCAATCGCACTTCGTCGCACCGCTTGGCGATGCTTCGCAACATGGCGAACTCGCTGATTCAGCACGAAGCCATCAAGACCACCGTCCCCAAGGCCAAGGAATTGCGCCGTGTGGTCGAGCCCCTGATCACTTTGGCCAAGAACCCCACCCTGGCGAACAAGCGCCTGGCGTTCGACCGCCTGCGTGACCGCGACAACGTGGTCAAGCTGTTCAACGTGCTGGGCCCCCGCTTCGCCGCGCGTCCTGGTGGTTACACCCGGATCCTGAAGATGGGCTTCCGCGTGGGCGACAACGCCCCCATGGCGTACGTTGAGCTGGTTGAGCGCACCGAAGGCACCGAAGCGGTTGCTGACGACCAAACCAACGCGTAAATCAGCCAAGCGCTGTTCACTCAGCGGTTGAACGAAGGGCCGGCATTGCAGGCCCTTTTGCATTGGTGGCCTTTGCATTGGTGCGTTGGCTGTTCAAGATCACGCGGCTCGCCTTTCCACGGTGCGTGTTTTCGAACTGATGGTGCACGATCTGCACAAAAAGCGTGACAAATATAAAAAGCATGCTATAGTCTAATTCTCTGTCGCGGGGTGGAGCAGTCTGGTAGCTCGTTGGGCTCATAACCCAAAGGTCGTAGGTTCAAATCCTGCCCCCGCAACCAAAGAATGTCATGAAAGCCGATCCTTCAGGGTCGGCTTTTGTCATTCTGGGGTGACTTGTACTGAGGCCGTGTGCGGCGGCTAAAGCTTACTTGGTGCGCCCGCATGTTTACGGATTCCTGTCGTGTGCAATCCGGGCTGGCCAAGCGAGTGGTGTCAAGCCAAAATCAAACGGCACACGACTACAATCTAAGGTTTTCCGGCGGCACCCCTGAGTGCGACAAGGCCGGTTGTCAACGAACGAATACTTAGACAAATTCCCGAAAGGACTTCCCATGTCGATGGACGATCGCGACGGCAAAATCTGGATGGATGGCCAGATGGTGGAATGGCGCGATGCCAAGATCCATGTGCTGACCCACACCCTGCACTACGGCTGCGGCGTGTTCGAGGGCGTGCGTGCCTACAACACGACCCAAGGGCCTGCGATCTTCCGCATTCAGGAGCACACCGAGCGCTTGTTCAACAGCGCCAAGATCCTGCGCATGAAGATTCCTTTCAGCTTCGACGAGGTGGTCAAGGCGCAATTGGACGTGGTCCGCGAGAACAAGCTGGAAAGCTGCTACCTGCGTCCGCTGGCATGGCTGGGCTCCGAGAAGATGGGCGTGAGCCCCAAGGGTGCCAAGGTGCACCTGATGGTGGCTGCCTGGCCCTGGGGTGCCTACCTGGGTGAAGACGGCCTCAAGCGCGGTATCCGCGTCAAGACGTCGAGCTACACGCGTCACCATGTCAACATCACGATGACGCAGGCCAAGGCGGTGAGCAACTACACCAACTCGATCCTGGCCAACCTGGAAGTCACCGAAGAGGGTTATGACGAGGCCTTGTTGCTGGATTCCAGCGGCTTCGTCAGTGAGGGCGCGGGCGAGAACATCTTCATCGTGAAAAACGGCAAGCTGTACACGCCCGACCTGTCGGCCGGCGCGCTGAACGGCATCACGCGCAACACCATCTTCGCCATCTGCCAGGACCTGGGCCTGGAGATCCGGGAGAAGCGCATCACCCGCGACGAGGTCTACATCTGCGACGAGGCCTTCTTCACTGGCACCGCCGCCGAGGTGACGCCGATCCGCGAACTGGACCGCATCGAGATCGGCGCGGGCTCACGTGGTCCCATCACCGAGAAGATCCAGAGCGCGTTCTTTGACATCGTCAACGGCCGCAATCCCAAGTACGCCGAGTGGCTGACCAAGGTCTGAGGAGCACCACGCCATGAGCACGACTGCACAAGCCAAAGCCGTGGTTGAGGTGACCGCAAAGGAGTTGCAAGGCCCGGGGGTGGTGTTTTGCCCCAACCCCAAAATGCCTTTGTGGAGCAATCACCCGCGGGTCTACATTGACGTGGTCACGGCGCCTGAAGGTGGCCAATGCCCCTACTGTGGCACGGCCTACAAGCTCAAAGCGGGCGAGAAGGTCGGCCACGGCCACTGATCGCCGCGAGGGTACGGCGGGGGCCCAGTCTGATGGTTGGACGGGGCCCTGTGGTGGCACTGTACCTGCTGTGCGGGCGGGGCATGCTGGGCGGCATTCATCAACCTCTGCGAGCGGCGCCCTACAATCCCGCCCATCATGAATATCAAGCGCGAATTCGTCCTGACCCTGTCGTGCCGAGACACGAAGGGCATTGTCCATGCCGTGTCGGGCCTGCTTTACCAGGCCGGGTGCAACATCATCGACTCGCAGCAGTTTGGCGATGTGCAAAACGAGGACAGCACCGGCTTGTTCTTCATGCGCGTGCATTTCGAGGCGCCCGAGCACCTGGCGGATGAAGCCACTTTGGCCAATCTGTTTGGCCATGTGCGTGAGCAATTCGCCATGACGGCCACGATTCGCGTGCAATCGCGCAAGCCGCGCGTGCTGATCATGGTCAGCAAGCACGGGCACTGCCTGAACGATTTGCTGTTCAGGTGGCAATCCGGCCAGTTGCCGGTGGAGATCCCGGCCATCGTGTCGAACCACCCCGACTATGCCGAGCTGGCGGCCAGCTATGGCATCACGTTCCACCATTTGCCGCTGCCCACCGGGGCTGGCCCCGAGGTAAAGCGCGCCCAGGAGCAGCAGGTGGAGGCGCTGGTGGAGCAGGAGGGGGTCGATCTGGTGGTGCTGGCGCGCTACATGCAGATCCTGAGTCCGGAGTTCTGTGCTTTCCTCAAGGGGCGAGCCATCAACATCCACCACAGTTTTCTACCCAGCTTCAAGGGGGCGAAGCCCTACTATCAGGCGCATGATCGTGGTGTGAAGCTGATCGGTGCAACGGCCCACTACGTGACGGCGGACCTGGACGAAGGCCCGATCATCGAGCAGGATGTGGAGCGTGTCGATCACACCTTGAGCCCCGAAGACTTCACCGCCGTCGGGCGAGATGTGGAATGCGTGGTGCTGGCCCGTGCCGTGAAGTGGCATGTCGAGCACCGCGTGCTGATGAACGGTCACAAGACCGTGGTGTTCCGATGAGCCCTGGATCGTTGTGTTCAACCCCGCTTGACGCCTGACAACCATGAGTGATCCACGTGCCCGCAAAGCTTCCCAGGCCGCGCTCATGGCGTCGGCGGATGACACCGAGGCCACCTTCTACGAGGCCTTGCAGCAGGGGGACCTGGAGCGATTGATGTCGGTCTGGTCGGATGACGAGGAGATCGCCTGCGTGCATCCTGGCGGGCCTCGGGTGGTGGGCGAGGTGGCGATCCGTGGCACTTTCGAGGCCATTTTTGCGAACGGGCCAGTGCAGGTCACCTTGCAGCAGGTGCGGCGCCTTGAAACCAGCCACTGCGAGGTGCACCATGTGCTGGAGAAAGTGCAGGCTTTGACACCCGAGGGCCTGCAGACCGCATTTGTGCTGGCCACGAATGTGTACCTGCGCACGGCCTTGGGCTGGCGCATGGTCTTGCACCATGCCAGTCCCGGTCAGGCGCATGAGCTTCAGGAGCTGGCCGAACCGGCTGCCACTTTGCATTGACATTGGGTCGACATCATGCAGTCGTACAGGGCGCCACGCTGGCTGGCAGGGCGGGGTAGCTGGGGGGGCAATGTGCAGACCATCTGGCCCGCGTTGTTTTCTCGGCCGCACGCCAGTCCCTCCGCTGCCAACGTGCCGTACCAGCGGCAACGTTGGGACACGCCCGATGGGGACTTCATTGATGTGGACCTGCTGCCTGCGCCCAAGGTCGGCGCTGGGCCCACGCCTTTGCTGGTGTTGTTCCATGGGCTGGAAGGCTCATCGCGCAGCCACTATGCGCTGGCGTTTGCCCATTGGGCCCGGGCGCAGGGCTGGTCGTACGCAGTGCCGCACTTCAGGGGCTGTTCGGGCGAGTTGAACCTGGGGCCGCGCTCCTACCATTCGGGTGATTTCGTGGAGATCGACTGGATCTTGCGCCGCCTGCTGGCAGGCCATGGGGGTCCGCTGGTCGCGGTGGGCATCTCGATGGGGGGCAATGCCTTGCTGCGCTGGGCTCAGGAGTCGGGCACCGAGGCGGTCAAGGTGGCCAAGGCTGTGGCGGCGTTGTCTTCCCCATTGGACCTGGCGGCGGCGGGTGAGGCCATCGGGCGCGGCTTCAACCGGCAGATCTACACCCGCATGTTCCTGAAGTCGATGAAGCCCAAGGCCTTGGCCAAGTTGGCGCAGTTTCCGGGTTTGTTCGACGAGCAGGCCCTGCGCGCATCTCGGGATCTGTTTGAGTTCGACAATGTGTTCACCGCGCCTCTGCATGGGTTCACGGGCACGCCCGATTACTGGGCTCGTTGTTCGGCCCAGCCCCGTTTGAACCTGATCACTGGGATGCCCGCCTTGGTGCTCAATGCCCGCAACGATCCTTTCATCCCCGGGGCGAGTTTGCCCAGGCCGGGCGATGTGGGAAGCTGGGTGACTTTGTGGCAGCCTGAGGAGGGCGGCCATGTGGGTTTCCCAGCCGGCCCCATGCCGGGCCACGTGATCACCTTGCCAGAAGCCGTGGGCCCCTGGCTGGCCCAGCATCTTTGACCGACCAACAAGGGATTCCATGGATGACATCGTCAAGGCCGCTTTGAAGAAGTGGCCCAATGTGCCGAATTGCCATGGCTGGTTGGCCCTGGATGCCCGGGGTGACTGGTACATGCGGGATGACCGGGTGCAGGCCGCCGGGCCCTTTCCGCAGGTCAAAGGCAGCCGCATCACGCACGACAAGCTGATCGACTTCATCAACCGCAACTACGAACCGGATGAGCAGGGGGCCTGGTTCTTCCAGAATGGCCCGCAGCGGGTGTACCTGGAGCTGGAGGCCGCGCCTTGGGTGCTGGGGGTGCAGCGCCAGGGGGATTCTTTCAAGGTCGACACGCACACCCGCCAGGTGGTGGGCGAAGTGCGCGGGGCTTGGTTGGACGAGCATGGGCGCTTGTTCCTGGAGACGGAACTGGGGCTGGGTGTGGTGCGTTCCATGGACATGGACGCCGCAGCCAGCGCGGTGGAGGCGGGGGTGTGGGATCCGCAAGACATCCTGTTTGCTGAGCTGCCGCAACGATTCTCATATCGATTGCACCCTCAGCCGGCCCCTGCCGCTCAGGCATGAAAAAGCCGGCCCTTGAGCCGGCTTTTGATCCACGCCAAGCGTGGTTTTATTTGGCGTCGCTGGCGGGGGCCGAGGCTTCTGAGGCGGCGGCAGCGGGCGCCGCAGGTTCGGCGAACTTGGCGCCACCCGCGTTGGCCAGGTAGGCCACCGCGCGGCTCACTTCCAGGTCGCTGAATTCGCCACCTGCTTGGGGTGGCATGGCGTTCTTGCCCTTGAGGGCAGATTGAATCAAGGCGGCCAGACCGGTGCTGATGCGAGAGCCCCAGGCCGCAGCATCGCCCAACTTGGGCGAGCCCAAGGCCCCCGATTCGTGGCAGGTGGCGCATTGGGTCTTGAAGACCTCTTCGCCAGAGCGAGGGCCGGCGTTGGCCGAGACCACCTTGACCTCGACCGAGCCCACGGGCTTGATGCGCTGGGCCGTGGCCTGCTCGGACAAGGCATCGCTGCCCGAAGAGCCGGTGCCGGTGGACGCCACGAACTCGACCAAGAGGATGATGATGATGACCGGCACAATGAAGGCCAGCCCCACGGCCACGGCCAGTTGCTTGGGCGTCTTGATCGGGCCTTCGTGATCGTTGTCGTGAGAATTGGGCGCTTGGCTCATGGGATCCTCAGGGGCACTGGTTATCGTGGGCGCAGGCCTTGCGGCTGCTGGACATGGCAGAAAACCTGCCACAAAGGCCGGATTATAGGGGGGCTTGTCGCTGGCCCACTGTTAGAATCTGCCCCTGCGTTGCGCCCGTAGCTCAATGGATAGAGTACTGCCCTCCGAAGGCAGGGGTTGCTGGTTCGATCCCAGCCGGGCGCACCATACAGATCAAATACTTGCGCCACCTTCGGGTGGCGCTTTTGTTTCGAGTGGGGCAAAAGTGGGGTAATCGGCTTCTTGGGGATGAGCCTACGGTTCGTGTTCGGGATAGGGGTGCGGCGCTGACTTACAGTCAGGGGTGGCCGTCATCATCGGCTTTGTCGGCCTGTGGCCAACGTAACCTACTGCGGCCTCGTCTCATGGAACTGATTGACAACGTCAACCAACTGCTTGGCGACAACCTCAAGGGCGTGCTGAAGCCTGGCGCCAAGCTGAAGATCGCCGCGTCGTGCTTTTCCATCTACGCCTATGTGGCCCTTAAAAAGGAGCTGGAGCGCATCGACTCCCTGGAGTTCATCTTCACGTCACCAACGTTCGTGCCGAACGAAGCAAGCGACAAGGTGAAAAA
>Ga0209841_1000097_pt1 | contig 19804 bp, 19 predicted proteins | sample GWRWT4_30Apr14_FD_187185 | JGI IMG/M metagenome (GOLD analysis project Ga0209841, IMG submission 187185) | Sand microcosm microbial communities from a hyporheic zone in Columbia River, Washington, USA - GW-RW T4_30-Apr-14 (SPAdes) (version 2) | ecosystem: Engineered > Artificial ecosystem > Sand...
CTTTCCAGCGCACCTTGCCCGATCTGAACCGCAGCGAACTCGGCTTTCGCCTGCATTTCGCCATGGGCGCGCTGTCGGGCATCCTGGCCGGTGGCAACACCCAACGCCTGATCCGCGACTTCACGCGGGGTGAGGGTGATGACGAATCCCTGATTCTGTCGCGCCTGGCGTCGCTGATGGTCGCGGCCTTGAAGGCGCCCCTGCCAGACGCCGAGCACGACACCCTGTTCGGCCACATCCTGAAGATCCCCGGCTTTCCCAGCCAGGGCCTGTTCCCCATTTCATCAGACACGCAGCCCAACGAGGCGGCGAACTCGTCAGCCTGACCAGGCTGACGGCGGTGTGGTGCGCGATGGACGCACTGACCAACGGTGAGGCGGCGTGGTTGCTGCCTCTTGATCCCAACCAGGCCGTGGCGGCTGTGCACGCCGTCCGGCTGTTTTCTCGAAGCGATCAGTATGAAAGACGGTTACCTTGATTTCGCCAATTCGCCCATGGGCGCCAAGCTCATCAACGCCTTGGGCCTGCCCAAGCCGTTGCCGCTGGAGCGCTACAAAGAAGGGCAGCCTGTTGTTCAAGGCACCGTTCTGATCGGTGGCGCTGGCGAAACGCCCATGCTGGAATCGCTGGCCAGTTTCTTCAAGTCCATTTCGGCTCAGACCATGGCGCACGCCAAGCTGCCGCAATGGGTGGCGGTGGCCAACAAGGCAGGCTTGACGACCGGCCGTTGGGGCAGCGATGGCAAGCCAGGCGAGAAGGTCAAGGCTTTGGTGTTTGACGCCACCGGCCTGGATGACAGCACCCAATCGGATGCGCTGTACTGGTTCTTCCACGATGCGGCACGCTCGGTGCTGCCGTGTGGCCGCGTGGTCATCATTGGCCGCCCGCCCGAGCTGTGCAAGAGCCCGCGCAAGGCCGCTGTCCAGCGCTCGCTGGAAGGCCTGACCCGTTCGTTGGGCAAGGAACTCAAGAAGGGCATCAACGCCCAGTTGGTCTATGTGGCCGAAGGCGCCGAGGGCAATGTCGAGTCGACCCTGCGCTTCCTGCTGTCGCCCAAGTCGGCCTATGTGTCGGCACAGGTCATCCGCATCGGCGCGATCGTGGGCCCGCAAGCCATCCCTGCCGACTGGAACAAGCCCCTGGCTGGCAAGAAGGTGCTGGTCACCGGCGCTTCGCGCGGCATTGGCGCGGCGATTGCCGAGATCATGGCCCGTGACGGCGCCGAGGTGATCTGCCTGGACGTGCCCCAAGCGCAAGCCGGCCTGGACGAAGTCGCCAAGAAGTTGAACGGCACGGCCATTGCGCTGGACATCGGCGCGGCCGACGCCCCGCAAAAATTGGTCGAGGCCGCCAAGGCCCAGGGCGGTTGGGACATCGTGGTTCACAACGCCGGCATCACCCGCGACAAGACCATTGCCAACATGAAGGAGCACCTCTGGCAGTTGGTGGTGAACGTCAACTTGTCCACCCAAGAACGCATCAATGACGCTTTGGTTGAATCCGGTGCCATCAACGTCGGCGGCCGCATCGTGTGCGTGTCGTCGATCTCGGGCCTGGCGGGCAACATGGGCCAGACCAACTACGCGGTCTCCAAAGCCGGTGTGGTCGGCATGGTGCAAGGCACGGCCCCGATCTTTGCCGAGCGCGGCATCACGATCAACGCCGTGGCACCTGGCTTCATCGAAACGCAGATGACCGCCGCCATCCCCTTCGCCATCCGCGAAGCCGGTCGCCGCATGAACTCCATGAGCCAAGGTGGTCAGCCCGAGGACGTGGCCGAAGCCATCGCCTGGTACGCCAGCCCGGCTTCCAGCGGCGTCACCTCGAACGTGATCCGCGTCTGCGGCCAAAGCCTGATCGGCGCCTGACCGAGACCCGTCATGAAGCTCATCGAAGTCAACAAGTTGGTCAACCCGCTCACGATGTACGTGCGGGCCATGCAGTCCAGTACCAAACGACCAGGCGTGATCGAGTCTTTGCCGGAAGTGACTTACGTGCGGCCACGCGTCAGGGTGGAAGAGGCCCACATCGCCAGCTACTCGCGGGTGTGTGGCTTCAGCCGTGCGCACGGTGTGCCCATCACTTACCCGCAGATGCTGGCCTTTCCGCTGACGATGGCGTTCTTCGGATCCAAGTACTACCCCTGGCCTGCCATGGGCACGGTGCACCTGGCCAACAGCGTCAAGCAACTCCAGCGCATCAATGTGGGCGACGAATTGCGGATCGAGCTGGCCACCGGCCCGCTGATCGCCCACGAAAAAGGGCAGATCTTCACCTTGACGCAAAGGGCTTTGCGCAACGATCAGTTGGTGTGGGAAGGCACGCAGTACCTGCTGCGTGTTGGCGTTCGCCAGCCCAAGGGCCAGGCTTTCGCCTCGGCCTTGATCGACCCGACGCCTTTGTCGCACCAGGCGGATTTCTTCGCCGCGGGTGGCATTGGCCGACGCTATGGCCGGGTGTCGGGCGACATCAACCCCATCCACCTGTCTGGCATCACGGCCAAGATGTTTGGCTTTCGCAAAGCCATTGCCCACGGCATGTGGACCAAGGCCCGCGCCTTGGCCACCCTGATGCCGCGCGAACCCATTGAACAGGGCGAGGCGATGGTCGAGTTCAAGACGCCTTTGTTCCTGCCGGCCCGCGCTTCGCTGTGGTCCACCCGCCAGGAAGATGGCGCGCTGTTCGAAGTTCGCAACGCCAAGGGCGACAAGCCCCACCTGCGCGGCCGGGTCACCTACTGACCGTCGTCGCCTGATCCGCTCCATCCATTTTTTGCATCTCACCTTCTGGGGATCCATCCATGAACACCATTCGCCGCGTCGCCATCATCGGTGGCAACCGCATCCCGTTTGCCCGCTCCAACACCGTTTACTCGCATGTCTCCAACCAGGACATGCTGACCGCCACGCTGCAAGGTCTGGTTGACCGCTTCAACCTGCATGGCGAGCGCCTGGGTGACGTGGCCGCTGGCGCGGTCATGAAGCACTCGAAGGATTTCAACCTGGTGCGCGAGACGGTGCTGTCGACCACCTTGTCGCCCGAAACGCCTGCCTACGATCTGCAGCAAGCCTGTGGCACCGGCCTGGAAGCCATCATGCTGGTGGCCAACAAGATCGCCCTGGGCCACATCGAGTGCGGCATCGGCGGCGGCGTGGACACCACCTCCGACGCGCCCATCGGCATCAACGAAAAGATGCGCAAGATCCTGATGGAGGCCAACCGTGCCAAGGGCACCATGGCCCAGCTCAAGATCATTTCCAAGATCCGTCCCAGCATGCTGGTCAAGCCAGCCATCCCCAAGAACGGCGAGCCGCGCACGGGCTTGTCGATGGGCGAGCACGCCGAGCTGATGTCGCGCGAATGGGGCATCGCCCGTGAAGACCAAGACCAGTTGACCTTCAAGAGCCACCAGAACCTGGCCCGCGCCTACAACGACGGCTTCTTTGCTGACCTGATGACCCCGTTCAAGGGCGTCACCAAGGACAACAACCTGCGCGCTGATCTCACGATCGAGAAGCTGCGCTCGCTCAAGCCTTGCTTTGACAAGAAGGTCGCGCCCGGTCAAGGCACCTTGACTCCCGGCAATTCCACGCCCCTGACCGACGGCGCCTCGGCCGTGCTGCTGGGCAGCGAGGAGTGGGCCAAGGCCCACAACCTGCCGGTGCTGGCCTACATCACCTTCAGCGAAGTGGCCGCCGTGGACTTCTTCAACAAGAAGGAAGGCCTGCTGATGGCCCCGGCTTATGCCGTGCCCCGCATGCTCGACCGCGCTGGCATCAAGCTGCAAGACTTTGATTTCTATGAAATCCACGAAGCCTTTGCCGCTCAAGTGCTGTGCACGCTGAAGGCCTGGGAAGATGCCAAGTACTGTAAGGAGCGCCTGGGCCGCGATCAGCCTTTGGGCTCGATCGACATGAGCAAGCTCAACATCAACGGCAGCTCGCTGGCCGCTGGCCACCCCTTTGCGGCCACGGGTGGCCGCATCGTGGCCACCTTGGCCAAGATGCTGGCCCAGAAGGGCTCGGGCCGTGGCCTGATCTCCATCTGCGCAGCCGGTGGCCAGGGCGTGGTCGCCATCCTGGAACGGTAAAACTGGGGGCAATTTGCGAGGGGGGCCTTCAAACCTCCCTCACAGGTTGATACACTTGTCCGCTTAAACAGGCAACGCGAGGCAACCCTTGTCTCGGGAAAGCCCCTCCTGCCAAGCCATGAGCTTGGCAGGCATACGAGGAGACATCAGATGACCACATCCGCAGCAGCCACGGCATCGGCACCTGTGCCCGGCCAGTCCATCGTCAACCCTGACGGCACCACCAACCGCATTTGGTTGTCCTCGTATGTCAAGGGCGTGGCCCACGACATCGACATCAACAAATACCAGTCGCTCACCGAATACTTCGACGAGTGCATCAACAAGTTCCGCGACCGCCCCGGCTTTGTCAGCATCGGCACCGAGATGCTCAACTCCCGGCTGGACCGTTTGGTCAAGGAGTTCGCCGGTTTCTTGCAAAGCAAGGGCGTCAAGCAGGGCGACCGCGTGGCGATCATGCTGCCCAACACCTTCCAGTACCCGGTGGCCCTGTTCGCCGTGCTGCGCATTGGCGCGGTCGTGGTCAACGTGAACCCGCTGTACACCGCGCGTGAACTGAACCACCAACTGAAGGATTCAGGCGCCGAGACCATCATCGTGATGGAGACCTTCGCCAAGACCCTGCAAGACGCGCAAGCGGGCACGCAAATCAAGAACATCGTGCTGACGCAGATCGGTGATCTGCTGGCCGACGGCTTCTTCAACCCCAAGGGCTGGGCCCTGAATTTCATCTTGCGCAAGGTTCAGAAAATGGTGCCGGCCTACAGCCTGCCCACTGCCATCTGGATGCGCGAAGCGCTCAAGCAAGGCGCCCAGGTCAAGGTCAAGCCCGTCACCGTCAAGCCCGATGACCTGGCGTTTTTGCAGTACACCGGCGGCACCACCGGCGTGGCCAAGGGCGCCATGCTGACGCACCGCAATGTGCTCACCAACTGCCAGCAGGCTTTGGCGTTTGCCGAAGGCCAGTTGACGGGTGAAACCGAGACCGTGGTCACCCTGATCCCGATGTACCACATCTTCTCGCTGACGGTGAACGGCCTGATCTTCATGGCGCTGGGGGGCCGCAACATCCTGATCGCCAACCCGCGCGACACCAAGCGCGTGATGATGATCCTCAAGAACGAGAAGTTCTCGGGCATCACTGGCGTGAACACCTTGTTCTCCTCCTTCCTGGAAGACCCGGCTTTCCGCGGTCTGGACTTCTCCAAGCTGAAGCTGTCCATCGCGGGCGGCATGGCACTGCAACGCAATGTGGCCGAACGCTGGAAGGAAGTCACCGGCAACGCCGTGGTTGAAGGCTATGGCCTGACCGAGTGCTCGCCCATCGTGACCCAGGCGCCTGTGGACATCTCCAAGCCGGGCCCGGTCTTCACCGGCAACATTGGCGTGCCAGTCCCCTCAACCGAAGTGCGCATGCGCCGTGAAGACGGCACCTGGGCCGACATTGGTGAGCCGGGCGAGCTGTGCGTGCGTGGCCCGCAGGTCATGAAGGGTTACTGGAACCGCCCCGAGGCCACGGCCGAAGTCATCGACAAGGACGGCTGGCTGGCCACGGGCGACATCGGCATCATCGACGACAAGGGCTTCTGCAAGATCGTGGACCGCAAGAAGGACATGATCCTGGTCTCGGGCTTCAATGTGTACCCGAATGAGATCGAAGACGTGGTCGCCATGCACCCCGACGTCAAGGAAGTGGCCGCCATTGGCGTGCCAGATGACGCGGCAGGCGAGCGTGTCAAGGTCATCATCGTGCCGCGCAACCCGGGCCTGACCAAAGAGTCGATCATCGAGCATTGCCGCAAGAACCTGACGGGCTACAAGATCCCCCGCATCGTCGAGTTCCGCACCGAAGAGCTGCCCAAGTCGCCCGTGGGCAAGATCCTGCGCCGCGAATTGCGCGACAAGAAGTAATCAACCCACCGAAGTATCTCTGGCACTTGTGCCGGACAATGGCCCGCATGCTCACCCATGCGGGCTTTTTTCATGACGACTGAATTTCCATTTCACCACCACTTGCGTGTCCGCTGGTCTGAGGTCGATGCCCAGAAGGTCGTCTTCAATGGCCACTACCTGAACTTCCTTGACACGGCGATGTCGGAGTATTGGCGCGCCTCGGGCCTGCCTTACCCGGAAGGCCTCACCCACCTGGGTGGCGACGTGTTCGCGCGCAGCAATGCCCTGCAGTACCACGCGCCGGCGCGCTTCGGCGACTGGCTCTCCCTCGGCGTGCGCTGCGATCGCATTGGCAATTCGTCGCTGGTCTTTGCCTGGGAGATCCGAACCAGCGGACGCCTGTTGGTCACGGGAGAGACGGTGTATGTCTACGTCAGCCTGGCAACCAAGCGACCAGCCCCGGTGCCCCAGGCCATGCGCCTGCAACTGGAACGGCAAAAGCAGGGCGCCCCAGTGCACGAGCTACTCAGTGGCGACTGGACCAGCCTGGCCTTGATGGCCCAGGCGGTGCGCACGGCGGTGTTCATCGAGGAGCAAGGCATCCCGGAGTCTGAAGAGTGGGATGAGGACGATGCCGAGGCCTCGCATGTGGTGATCACCAACCTGGCCGGTCTGCCGGTGGCCACCGGGCGATTGATCACGGCGGGCCTGGCCCCAGGCGAGGCCAAGATTGGCCGCATGGCCGTGCTGAACGGCAGTCGTGCCCTGGGCCTGGGCCAACAGGTTTTGCAGGCCCTGATCGGCGCTGCTCGGCAGAGGTCCGTTGAGCGACTGACCCTGCACGCACAAACCAGCGCCCAGGATTTTTACCAAAGCGCGGGTTTCAGCCCCGAAGGCCCGGTGTTTGACGAGGTGGGCATTCCCCACATCGTCATGACGCTCAGGCTTTGACCGGGCGGCTCGCGACTGATTTGATCAGGCTGCGCGCGCGCGTCTTGGGCGCCGATGGTGTGGGGGGCAGAGCATGGTTGTCATGCTCCGACACATCGCTGCTTTCAAACGGCTCGTCGTGGTGCATCCCGGGCGGCGGCAAGGTGGCATTCAAGCGCGCCAATTCGGCCTCGGCCGCCGTGTGGCGTGGCGGCCAGTTCTTCAAAGTCACCCGGCGCAACAAGGCCATGCTCGACTGGTTGGAGTAAGTGCGCTCCAGCACATGCGTCACCAGGCGTTTGTTCACCCGTTCGGTGATAACCAGCGTGGAACAGCGCGTGCCGTACTTCCCATCGGGCGAGCGCACCAAGGCGGCGGACAGCAAGCGCTCCCGTTCCAGCGACAAGCCGGTGTCGGGCAGTTGGTCATCGGGAGCGATGGTCGGGTCGGTCAGGGCCTCGAACAGCCTCACCACCAGACCATCCACATCGGTGGTGCTGTTCAAGGCGGCCTTCATGCGGGACTTCAAAGCCTGCACCTTGGGCCAGGGTGTGTTCAACCCGGCATTGGACAAGCCATACAAACCACGCTCCAGGCGCTGCGGGTACAGCTTGGTGTTGTTCACCCAGTAAGCCTCGCCCTCGGCGAAGTCCACGGTCAACAGGTTGAAGCCGTTGTAGCCCGTCATGGCCAAGCGTGGCCACAGCCGGTTCATGGGGATGTCTCCCTGCAGCCACAAGGGCAAAATCTCGCCGCGAGAGGGGGCGGTTGGGTCCAGCACTTGCGAGGCGTCTCGGACATTGGTGACCACCCCCAGCCGGCCGTGTGCCGTCAGGCCCAGCCAGGTCCCTCCCGCCTGCAGATCGCGTCCACCCAGGATCGACGGCGCGCCTTGGCCCGGCTCCCACCAGCCCAAGCGAGCGGCCGGGCGGTCAAAGAACTCTTCGCGGTTGCCCGCCATCACAAAGGGAAAACGGCTGCTTTGATCCAGCGCCATGGCCACCAAGCACATCAGGCTGTGTCCTTCTCAGTCAATGTTGCTGAACATCTCGACGTGGCGCTCACCCATTTGTCCAACGGGCAAATCCTGTGCGGCCAGCTCGATCAAGGTGGCCAGCAAGACGCTGAGGCCTTCGGGGTGTTCATAGGTTTCCATCCAGGTCTGCGCTGCTGCTTTCGCATCGGCGCGAATCCACAGCCTGGCCGTCAGGTCTTCATGGGATTGCCGCAAAGCGGTCTGCATTTGCCGAACCGCGTTTTCAAACGCCGGGGCATGGGCCGGGTCCACCTTGTAGTAGATGAACAAAGCCTTTGCCGGGGCTGCATCTGCCGTGGCCATGAGTTCCTAAGGCGGTCAAGTGTGATGGAGGTTAACCCGTGGCTCGCACCCCTGACAGGACGCGCTGCAGGCATGCGCCCAAACCGAGGCTGATTGCCGTTAAGAAATTGTCAATTCAGTCGTTCGAGGTGCCCAGGGGGACTTCGTAGGGCATGGCCCCGAGGGCCAGGGCAGGGCCTTCTGCAGAACCAAGGTGCCATCCGGTGTCCAAGGCTTGCCATTTCAACTCGACCAAGGCGCTGAAAGCGGTGCCAGGTTGACCATCGGGGGTGGGCATGGCCGCGGCATTGGCCACCATGCCGGCGGGCTGACCTGGGTCTGCTGCCGAGAAGACTTCTTGCCCGGCCTGGATGGGTTCGGTGCCATGCAGCAAGAAGGTGCGCCGTTTGAGAGTGCCTCGGTATTGGCTGCGCGCCACCACCTCCTGGCCGGGGTAACAGCCCTTCTGGAAATGCACTCCCCCGACCAATTCATAGTTGACCATCTGTGGCACGAACTGCTCCACGGTGGCAGGCTCGATCCGCACCACACCGCTCATCACGTCCAGCCACTGCCAGGTGGTCAAGGGCAGGGCGGGCAGGGCCTGGAGCAGGGCTTGGGCCGCGTCCACGGGGCCGATCCAAAGCCAGCGAGGCACCTCCAGCACATCGGGCAAGCGCACCACCTGGCCACCGCTGGGCGCATGGGGGTTGGCTTGCCAGGGCTCGGCCAGCGCGGCATCGCCCAACCATTCTCTGGCGGTCGATCCCATCAGCCCCACGGCAGACAGGGCCACGGCGGCATCACTCAAGCGAGCCTTGGCCCGCATCACGAACATGGACAAGCGCTTGAGCGCCGCTGGCAGCACTTGGGCGTCCGTGACCAGCCAGAAGGTGTCGGTCTGCGGCTTGACGACCACAAAACTGGCCAACATCCGGCCTTTGGCCGAGCAAAATGCAGCCAAGCGTGCTTGGCTGGTCAATTGGCCGGTCACGTCCTGGCTCAGCTGCCCGTGAAGGAAGCTCGCGGCATCGGCGCCTTCGGCCGAAATGATGCCCAAATGGGACAGGGCAACGGCGCCATTGAGCGCCTTGACGTCTGGAAATTGAATGTCTTGCATGGGGGTCATTATCATCACGGTCGTTAATTCCATCATTGGTCCACGGATGATCCCGACTAAGCTGTTCTCAAACCACCCAAAAGCACGGCAACAACGAGGCGGCGCCATGGGCATTTTGCTCGGCTTGCTGCTGTTGGCTGCCCTGGCTTTCGCGGGCGCCGTGTTCTGGTGGGTGCACCAGCCATTGCGCATGCATGGTGACGACATCGAGCTGGCCATCGAGTCAGGCACCACCCCCCGTGAGATTGCCCGCGGCTGGGTCGAGGCCGGTGTCGATGCCTCGCCTGTCATGCTCTACCAGTGGTTTCGCTGGTCTGGCAAGGCTCGGCAGATTCGGGCGGGCAGCTACATGCTGGAGCCAGGCGCCACCCCCCATTCCTTGTTGCGCATGATGGTGATGGGCGATGAGCGTCTGGCCGTGGTCAAGCTCATTGATGGCTGGACTTTCAAACGGTTTCGGGCCGAACTGGCGCAAGCCGAAGGCCTGCAGCCCACCACGGCCAAGCTAACTGACGAGCAGCTCATGGCACAGCTGGGCAACCCAGCTTTGTCGCCAGAAGGGCAGTTCTTCCCGGACACCTATTCGTATGCCAAGGGCAGCACCGATCTGGCCGTGCTCAAGCGCGCGCACCGGGCCATGCAAAAGCATTTGAGCGATGCCTGGACCTTGCGCGGGGCCAGCAACAATTGCCCCCTGAACTCGCCGCAGGAGATGCTGATCCTGGCCTCCATCGTGGAAAAGGAGACCGGCCTGTCAGCCGACCGCCCCATGATTGCCGGCGTTTTTTGCAACCGCCTGCGCGTGCGCATGCCTTTGCAGACGGACCCCACGGTGATCTACGGCATGGGTGACCAGTTCGACGGCAACCTCAAGCGCAGTCATTTGCAGACCGACACGCCGTACAACACCTACATGCGAACCGGCTTGCCACCGTCACCCATCGCCATGCCGGGCAAGGCAGCGCTGTTGGCGGCAGTGCACCCGGCCGAGACCAATGCCCTGTACTTTGTCTCGCGCGGCGATGGCAGCAGCGTGTTCAGCAGCACCCTGGCTGAGCATAATCGCGCGGTCAACCAGTACCAGAGAAAGCGCCCATGAGCCGGTTCATCTCGTTTGAAGGCATTGATGGCGCTGGCAAAACCAGCCATCTTGATGCCTTGGAAGGCCAGTTGCGCCAGGCCGGGCACGATGTGGTGCGCACGCGCGAGCCGGGTGGCACGCCTCTGGCGGAAAAGCTGCGCCAAAGCGTTTTGCACGATCCCATGGACGCGCTGACCGAATCATTGCTGGTGTTCGCCGCGCGCCGCGATCACCTGGTCCAGGTCATCGAGCCCGCGCTGGCCCGAGGCGCCTGGGTTCTGTCTGACCGCTTCACCGATGCCACCTTTGCCTACCAAGGCGCGGGGCGGGGCTTTGACCTGTCGGTGCTGAGCACCCTGGAAAAATGGGTGCAAGGCCAGCGCCAGCCCGACCTGACCTTTCTGTTCGACCTGCCGCCCGAAGTCGCGGCCGCTCGTCTGTCGGCCGCCCGTCAACCAGATCGCTTCGAAGCCCAGGACACCGCGTTCTTTGAACGGGTGCGGGCAGGCTATCAGTCGCGCATGCAGGCCGATGCCCAGCGCTTCGCCCTGATCGATGCCAGCGCCAGCCCGGCTGACGTGGCGCGCCAGGTCGATGCTGCGCTTCAATCCAAAGGCTGGCTGTGAGCAATTTGCTGCCCTGGCTGCATGAGCCCCTCGCCATGGCCCTGGCGCAGGCCAATGGCCATGCCACCCTCGTTCATGGTCCTCAAGGGGTGGGGCAGTTCGAGTTTTCCATGGCCCTGGCCCAATCCTGGCTGTGCGAGGCTCAGCCGCCCGGCAGCCCGTTCAAGCCGGCGTGCGGAGCCTGCGGCAGTTGCCACTTGATCTCGGCCCGCTCGCACCCGGATCTGGTGGTGGTCGTGCCGGAGGCCATGCAGGCCGCTTTGGGCTGGACCGGCTCGGGCGACGACGACGACGGCTCGTCCGAGAAATCAGGCAAGACCAAAAAACTCAGCCAGGATATCAAGGTTGAGGCCGTTCGGGCGGTGGTGCAGTTTTCGCAGCAGACCGCCTCGCGCGGCCGCGCCAAGGTTGTGGTGGTGCACCCGGCCGAGCGCATGAACATGGTGTCCAGCAACACCTTGCTCAAAACCCTGGAAGAGCCGCCCGGCATGGTGCGCTTCGTGGTCAGCGCCGGTTCGCTGGATGAACTGCTGCCCACGGTGCGCAGTCGCTGTCAGGCCTGGCGCCTGCCTTTGCCAGAGCAGGCCGCGTCCATCGCCTGGTTGCGAGAGCAGATCAATGGGCTGAGTGAAGCCGATGCCAGCATCTTGCTGCAAGCGGCTGGAGGGCAACCGCTGACCGCCCGAGACCGCCACGCCGTCGGCCTGGATGCCGTGCGCTGGCCGCAGATTCCGCGCGATGTGGCACAGGGGCAAAGTGGCGCCATGGCGGGCTGGCCCTTGCCTTTGGTGGTCGAAACGCTTCAAAAACTGTGTCATGACCTGGCCTGCATGGCCACGGGCGCCGCGCCGAGGTACTTTCCGCAAGCCAGCCTGCACCGCCATGGTGATCTGGCCCGGCTCACCGCCTGGTCTGGCGAGTTGCGCAAGGCCAGTCGCACCGCAGAACACCCCTGGAGCCTGAATTTGAGGGTGGAATCGTTATTGCAACAAGCTCGTCAGGCCTTGCGTTTCAACAAGTAAAGGGGCTTCTCCCGCGCTTAAATTCACGTTTGCCGCGGGCGGGCGACGTTACACTTTCACCAAGATGAGCGAATTCCACACCACAGCCCTGCCGTCAGCCTTTGCCAATTCCGGGCCAGGCAAGACCAGCACAACCCCCACGGGTGGTGTGGCGGGTGCGGTGCCGAGCGCTGGAGTGGCCCGTCCCAGCGTCATTCAGTTGGTGTTCCGTGAGAAAGGCGCGCTGTACGCCGCTTACATCCCAGCTTTTTCCGACGGCGGTTTGTTCGTGCCCACCACGCGCGATTACAAGCTGGGCGACGACATCTACTTGCTGCTGTCCCTGCCTGACGAAGCCCAGCGCTACCCCGTGGCGGGCAAGATCTCCTGGATCACGCCGGCCAATGCGTCGGGTGGCCGAACCCAGGGCGTGGGCGTGCGCTTCCCGTCTGACGAGAAGACCCGCCTGCTGCGCATCAAAATCGAGCAGACCCTGGGCACGTCCCTGTCGTCGAACAAGCCGACCCAGACACTTTGAGGCAAGATCGGGGTTTGCTTCACGCAACCCTCGCTTTCAGTCCTCCTCCATGTTCGTCGATTCGCACTGCCACCTCAATTTCCCCGACTACGCTGACAAGCTCGACCAGGTGCGCGCCGAGATGGCGCAAGCCAAAGTCGAGCGCGCCCTGTGCATCAGCACCACGCTGGAAGAGTTTCCGCAAGTGCACGCCCTGGCCACGCGCTTTGACAATTTCTGGGCGACCGTGGGTGTCCACCCCGACAACGAAGACGTGCAGGAACCGACCTTGGCCGATCTGGTGGAGCGCGCAGCCCTGCCTCGCGTGGTGGGCATTGGCGAGACCGGGCTGGACTACTACCGCCTGGGCGAACGCTCGGTGGCTGACATGCACTGGCAGCGAGAACGCTTTCGCGTCCACATCCAGGCCGGCCTGGACACCGATCTGCCCCTGGTGATCCACACCCGACAGGCCAGTGACGACACCATCGCCATCCTGACCGAATCCGGCCAGCACCGATCCCGGGGCGTGTTCCATTGCTTCACCGAAAGCATGGCGGTCGCGCGGGCTGCGCTGGATCTGGGTTTCTACATTTCGTTCTCGGGCATCCTGACCTTCAAGAACGCGGCGGACCTGCGCGAGGTGGCCAAGTTCGTGCCGCTGGACCGCTGCCTGATCGAAACCGACAGCCCCTACCTGGCGCCCATGCCGCACCGGGGCAAAACCAACTCCCCCGCCTATGTGGCCCTGGTCGGCCGTTTCCTGGCCGAACTTAAGGGGGTTGAACCCGAAGACTTAGGCCGCATCACCACGCGCAATTTCGAGCAATTGTTCGCAATACCGCCGCTTACCGCAGCCTTGAACTGACCCGGAGTTCAAACCCTTGTCAGACAATTTCTGACAGACGGTTTGGATTTTCGGCGACTACCGCCCCCGGACCGTGAAGCCTAAAGTCAGCCCATCGAAACGGCACTTCTTCACACCGGAGTCAGTATGCAAAACACAGGTCTTTACGCCAACCCCTTCGCCCTCATGATGGATCCCCAAGCGGTGATCGAAGCGATGGAGCGATCGGAGCGTCTGAACCACCTGCAAAGCCGCATCTGCCGCCCGCTGGACAAGCCACTGATCCCCCACATCAATGGCGACACCAATGCCTATGATCAGGAAGTCGACAGCGCGCCCGACCTTGAGAACGACATCAGCGGCGCTGACTGAGACTGATTGACGACGGCGTCATTGCTGGCCTCCCGTGGCCAGCCAGCGCCGCTCAACCCGGCGCCCTGCGCGCGACAGGCTCAGGCACATGGCGGCATAAATGGCCCCCACGAACAAGTAGCCTTCCAGGTAGTAGGGACGCCACTGCGGGTCTCCGCCCAGGCTCAAAGACAAAGCCCCGGTCAGCTCATGCAGGCTCACCACCATGACCAGTGAGGTGTCCTTGAGCAGGCCAATGGCGTGGCTGACCAAAGCCGGCAGCACCGCCCGCAAGGCTTGGGGCAGCACCACCAATCTTTGGGTCTGCCAGCCTGACAGGCCCATCACCTTGGCGGCATCAAACTGGTCCGCCCCCACGGTTTGCAAGCCGCCTCGAACAATCTCGGCCAGGTAGGCGGCCGAGAACAAGGTCAAAGCGATCATCACGCGCCACAACAGGCTGACTTCGAAGCGGGCGGGGATGATGGCCGGCAACATGAATGCGGCCATGAACAAGACCATCACCAAAGGCACGCCCCGCGTGACCTCAATGAACCCGGCGCACGCCCAACTCAACCAGGGCCACCGAGCCCTGCGGCCCAAAGCCAAAGCCATGCCCAGGGGCAAAGACAGCGCCATGGTCAGGCCAGCCAGGATCAAGGTCAGCGGCAAACCGCCCCATTGATCGGAGGGCACCACCACCAGGCCCGCCACACCGCCGTGCATCAACACGCCCACGGCCAGTGACAGCAGACCAGCGCCCAACACCACACCCCGCAGTGACAAGGCCCAGGGGCGCCAAAGCAAGGCCCCGGCGCCCACCAGCATCAAGGGCAGGGCCAGCAAAGGCCGCCATTGCTCGTCATGGGGATAGCGGCCAAACAGCAGTGGGCGGATTTTCTCGGTGATGACGCCCCAGCAGGCGCCGGAGCGCTCCAGCGCATGACAAGCGGGCTCATCGGGCCGGAACACCGCGTTCAACACGCCCCAGTCCAGCAGCCTCCAGGCGGCATAGACCAGTGCCACCCAGAAGAAGGCCGACACCGCCATGGAGATGGACCCGGTCTTCTTCATGCCTGGCCCTTGAGCGCATGCCGCGCGTTGAACCAGTTCATCAAGGCTGCGGTCAGCAGCGACAGCGTCAGGTAAATCGACATCATCACCAGGATGCACTCCACCGCGCGGCCGGTCTGGTTCACGGCGGTGTTGCCCACCGAGACGAGGTCGGGGTAGCCCACAGCCACGGCCAGTGATGAGTTCTTGATCAGGTTGAGGTACTGGTTGGTCATGGCCGGGACCATGGTGCGCAGTGCCTGCGGCAACACCACGCGCAGCATCACCTGGTGGGGGCGAGCGCCCAGAGTCTGAGCCGCCTCGCTCAATGATCGGGGCACTGACTCCAGCCCCGCCCGAACCACCTCGGCCACGAAAGCCGCCGTGTAGGTGACCAGCGCCATGAACACCGCCAGGTACTCGGGTGTGACCGTGGCCCCGCCGGTGACGCTGAGCCCGTCTTGCGCTGGGATGCTCCACGACCAGGCACCTTGACCTGCCGCCAACCAGGGAAAGCTCAGGCCGCCCTTGCTGAGGGTGACGCCTGGCACCCATCCCAAGGTCAGGGTCGTGTCCGGCAACCAGTCCAGCAGCAGGAAGTACCACATCAGCAATTGCACCAGCAAAGGCACATTGCGCACGACGTCGATGTAGACGTTGCCTGCGGTTCTCAAACCAGGGTGCACCGACCTGCGAGCCAGCGCAATCAAGGTGCCCAACAAGGTGGCGAACACCAAGGCGGGCACGGACACCCGCAAGGTGTTGCCCAGGCCCACGGCCAAGGCACGCCACAGCGGCTGGCTGGCGTCGTAGACCAACAGCCCCGTCTCGCCAATGCCGAAGCCTGCCGGCTGATTCAAGAAATCAAGCATGTCAGCGGATGGGTGGCGCGTACATCAAGCCCCCCTGGCTCCACAGGCGATTGGGCCCACGCGGCAGCTTCAGCAGGGAGCCCGAGCCCACGTTGCGCTCGTAGATTTCGCCATAGTTGCCCACGGTTTTGACGGCGCGGAAAGACCAGGCTTTGTCCAGCCCCAGCAACTTGCCCATGTCCTCACCAGTGCCCACAAAGCGCTGGATCGAGGGCGATGGGCTGGTGCGGAAGCCGTCGATGTTGGCTTGCGTCAAGCCCAGCTCCTCGGCCTCGATCAAGGCGAACACCGTCCATTTGACAATGGCAAACCACTCGTCGTCACCGCGCCGAATCAAGGGACCCAAGGGCTCCTTGGAGATCAACTCGGGCAGGATCACGTAGTCCTCGGGGTGAGGCGCCTCCTTGTTGCGCACGATGGCCAGGCCCGATGCGTCGGTGGTGTACGCTTGGCAACGTCCCGAGAAAAAAGCCTTGAAGGCGGCCTCAAACGAGTCGTAGACCACGGGCTTGAACGGCACACCTTGCGAGCGAGAAAAGTCAGACAAGTTTTTCTCGGTGGTGGTGCCTGATTGGATGCACACCTGCGCATTGCGCAGTTGCTTGGCGCTGCTCACCTTGAGCTTCTTGGGCACCAGAAATCCCTGCCCATCGTAGTAGGTGACCGCCGCGAAGTGAAAGCCCAGCGAGGCATCACGCGTCAAGGTCCACGATGTATTGCGCGACAGCAGATCAACCTGGCCTGACTGCAGGGAAGTGAAGCGCTGCTGCGAGTTGAGCGGCACGAAATTGACCTTGTCGCCATCACCCAGTACCGCAGCGGCCAGGGCCCGGCACACGTCCACGTCCAGCCCGGTCCAGCGGCCCTTGCTGTCAGGCGCCGAGAAGCCCGCGACCCCGGTGCTGACCCCGCATTGCACCTTGCCACGCTCGCGGATGGCGTCCAGCGTCTTGCCTGCCCAGGCCGGGACACACAGCGTGGTGGCCAGCAAAGCGGCCATGGCCACGGCAGCTCGGCCACAAGAGCGGTTCAATGTCGTCCAGTGCATGCGCCGATCCTTGCTTGAAAGCGTCAGTCAGTAAACCGCAAGGATACGTGAGGAAAATTGGCTTCGCGGTTCAGTCGTTTTTGCAGCGCATGCTGTAGTTCGACTGGAAGTTCACAAAGTCGTTCTTCTGGCCTTCGGTCATCGAATCAAACTGGCTGCGCTTGCCGTGGAGGATGCGCAGCATCTCATTGCAACGGTCTCGCTCCCTCAGGCTGAGCTCCTTTTGAGTTTGTTGAGCTTGCTGTTCTGCCCTGCGCTCCTGCCTTTGCTGATCCCGCTCTTTGCCCAAGGCTCGGTAGGCGTCACTTTCATCATCGCTGCATTTGATTTGGTACTCCGACCTGAGCTGATGGATCACGTCGTAACGCAGATCCCGTGCGGGCGCAGTTCGGATTGCGTCATTGAGCTGGGCGCAAGCTGTGCTCAAGTAACGCAGGTGCTCGGGCGCCTTGTCAACAGAAGGCAAGTTGTAGCTTTGGCTGCGCATGGGCATCGGGCTCGCCCCAGGCCCCATGGCGGTGAATTTTTCTTCGCGCTTGTTGACTCGGCAAGGCTTGTCCGAGACGAACATCGAGCTGCCGTTGTAACAGCGGTACATGCCTGATGCGCCTGCCGCCAGTCCGGCCTGCGCAGTGAAAAAAATCAATGCCAGCACGCGAGCGGTGCTTGGCACGAAGAAGGTGCTATGTGACGTTGCCATCGTCTGGCATTCCCTGCAAAGTTATCCAGTAGAAAACGCATTCAGCTTATTCACTTGGCCTTGCAGTTGATCGGCAAAAAAGCCGGGGGGATGTCTGTCTTGTCTGTGCCCTTCAGGGTCATCTTGTCAGGGGCATCGGCGTGGCCGCACACCCAGGTCACCGGGACGATCTGCGCGTCTTCAATCACCGCCGGGCGCAAGGTCAGGACCTTGCCCTTGATCGCTCCGTTCACGCGGTTGCCAAACGTGATGTGGATGGCGCCATCGGCCACCGCCACACTGCTAACCACGTTGTTGACGATCTTGTCGGCGCTGGGCAAGCTGGCCGCAGCGTTGTCAGCGGGCAGCACCTTGGACATGGCCCATGACGCGGCCACCGGTGGCTTGGCGATGGCCGCCAGCGCAACGCCTTCCGCGATCTGGTCCCGGATGATCTTGCCCTGGTAGCTCGGCATGGCGATCAAAGCCAGGATGGCGATGATCGCGATCACGACCAGCATTTCGATGAGGGTGAAGCCGCGTTGAGCCTGGGTCATGGGTGCGCTATCCGGTGCGTTGCAGATTGGCCATTGTGCCAAGTCGGCGGCGCGCTCAGTGGCTTGGATGAGCATGTGACGATTCCGTCACGGATATCCGTCAAAGTTGAGCTGGCGGCTCGGGTTTGACGGTGACATGGACTTCAGCCGAGCGTTACGCGTCCGATACCCCTCCCATGGCCAATTTTTGTGTCACCGCACTTGCTTTGTCCAACAACCCGCGACGGGGAGCACGCGGGTGAAACTGAGAACCGTTTCGCACAGCATGTTCCTGGGCGTGATCTTGGCGTTGATGGCCAATTTCGCGTTCCTGGTGCTGATCAGGTCGGCTTATGAAACCAGCCCCCGGGTGGCCTTGCAGCGCGAACAGACCACCCGTGCTTTGGAACAATTGCGGCTTGAAACCGATTTGCTGCGGCGATTGGTGCGCGCCTACACGGCCACAGGCGATGTCAATTACCTGCTGACCTACTACGACATCTACGCGATTCGCCAGGGCGAGAAGGCGGCCCCCAGCACGGACGATGTCAGCGTCCATTGGGAAGATGTGATCGCCAAACGCAAGCCACACACCGTGTCCGAAGGCGGCACAGGTGTTTCCTTGCTGGACCGCATGAAGGCTTTGAACCTGAGCCCGGCGGAGCTGGCCTGCCTGCAACGCGTGCTGGCCGCCACAGAGCAGCTGAAAAAGACCGAGCAGGTGGCCTTTGCCGCCACGCAAGGCTTGTACGACGCGCAGCACCAAGTGTTCGTCTCGGAGGGTGAACCCAACCTGGCCTATGCGACCAAGCTGGTTTACGCCAAATCGTATGAGCAAGATGGTGCGGACCTGACCCGCGCCATTGCCGACCTGACCCGCCTGGCCAATGCCCGAACCGAGGATGCCGTGACGCAGGCATCAACCCGGGTGTCGCGCTTCATCGCCCTGGCCGTGGCCGTTGATTTCTTGCTCCTGCCCGTCATGGGCGCAGCCCTGTTGGTCATGCGCCGCCGCGTGCTCCAACCCATCAACGCCTTGAGTGACCAGGCACGCGCCTTTGCCAAGGGCGACTACTCGTCCCGTGGAAACCCCCGCTCTCACGCGGTCAGGGAAGTCTTCGCCCTGAGCGTCACCATGGACACCATGGCGCAATCCATTCAGCAGGACCTGGCCGCGCGTGCGCAAGTTCAAGCCGATTTGCAGGCCGCGCGCGACCAGGCCGAATCAGCCACCAAGGCCAAGTCGCTGTTCCTGGCCAACATGAGCCATGAAATCCGCACCCCGATGAACGCCATCATCGGCATGACGCACCTGGCCCTTCAAACCCCCCTGACCGACCAGCAGAAGGACTACCTGGACAAGGTGCTGTCGGCATCGCAGATTCTGCTGGGCGTCATCAACGACATCCTGGATTTCTCGAAGATCGAAGCCGGGCGCCTGCCCCTTGAGCGCGCGCCCTACCGCGTCGAAGAGGTGGTGGGCAACGCGCTGATGCTGGTGCGTCAGAAAGCCCAGGAGCGCGAAATTGAACTGCTGTGCGAGTTCACCGATCCAGCCTTGCTGAGCGATGCCGGCGTGGTGCTGGGCGACATGCTGCGGGTGGGCCAAATCTTGACCAACCTGTTGGCCAACGCCGTCAAGTTCACACACAGCGGCCACGTGAAGGTGAGGGTGGGTCTGGAGGACCGTGACGGCGCCCAAGCCACTTTGCGCTTTGAGGTCTGCGACACCGGCATCGGCATGAACCGCGAGCAGCAAAGCCGACTGTTCCAGGAGTTCACGCAGGCCGACGACAGCACCACCCGGCGCTACGGAGGCACAGGCCTGGGCCTGAGCATCTG
>Ga0209841_1000098_pt1 | contig 19762 bp, 16 predicted proteins | sample GWRWT4_30Apr14_FD_187185 | JGI IMG/M metagenome (GOLD analysis project Ga0209841, IMG submission 187185) | Sand microcosm microbial communities from a hyporheic zone in Columbia River, Washington, USA - GW-RW T4_30-Apr-14 (SPAdes) (version 2) | ecosystem: Engineered > Artificial ecosystem > Sand...
GCCTCCAACACGCCAGGCAGGGCATACAGGGCGTTCTCGACTTCGCGGGGGCTGACTTTCTCGCCCCGGCTCTTGATGATGTCGTCCTGGCGCGAGACGAAGTACAGGTAGCCTTCGGCGTCGGTGCGGAACACGTCGCCAGAGTGCAGCACCATCTCGCCAGGCAAGGGGCCGGGCTTGAGGCGCTGGGCGGTCTCGGCCGGTTTGCCCCAGTAGCCGCGCATCACGTGGCTGCCGCGAATCACCAGCTCGCCGGTGCTGCCGTGGGGCAGGCGGTGGCCCGCTTCATCGATGAGCCAGAGCTCCTGGTTGGGCATGCCCCGGCCCACGCTGTTGGGCCGCAGGGCCAGTTGCTCATGCGGCAGGTAGGTCACGCGCTTGCATTCGGTCAGCCCGTACATGGACAGCAGATGGGCTTGTGGAAACAGCGCGCGCACCTGGTGAAGGCGGGCTTCGGGCAGGGCCGCGCCCGCGTTGGTGATCAGGCGCAGGTGGCTCAGGTCATGCTGGGCGATGGTGGCCTGCAGGTTGGCCAGTGCCGAGAACATCGTGGGCACGCCGGGGAACACCGTGGCGCCTTCGCGCGCCATGATGTCCAGCGTTTTGACGGGGAAGGCAAAGGAGCGCTCCAGCACCACGGTGGCCCCCACCATGAAGCCCATCAGCACCTGGTACAGCCCGTAGTTGAAGGCCAGGGGCAAGGCGCACAGGATGACGTCGTCTGGCGTCAAGCCCAGGTAACTGTTCACCGACTGCGCGGCCGACACCATGTTGCGGTGGCTCAGCATCACCCCCTTGGGCTCGCCCGTGGTGCCCGAGGTGTAGATGATGCTGGCCAGGTCCTGGTCGATCAGGTCGGGCTCGGCCCAGGGCAGGGCGCTGGCTGGGCTGTCATCAGGCAGGCCTGTGTGCCACACGGTGTGCACTTGCGGCGATTGCGCGATGGCCGGTTGGTACACCGAGGCCAGCGAGGGCTGTGTGAGCAAGGCACTGGCGCCGGAATCCTTGAGCAGGTAAACCAGCTTGGCCTGCTTGGTCAGCGGGCTGATGGGCATGAACACCGCACCCACCTGCAGCGCCGCGAAGATGCCCACCACCAGCTCGACCGTGTTGTCCATGAACAGCGCGACCCGGTCGCCACGCTGGATGCCGCGTTGCTGCAGGACCGTGGCCAGGCGATCCACGCGCACGCGCAATTGGCGGTAGGTGTGGCGCTGCTCGCCGCACACCAGGGCCACCTTGTCGGGCCAGCGCGCGGCCGTCTGATCGAAGAAGTGGTGCAGCAGCATGGTGGTCATTGAACCGCTTTGCCCAGGATGAACTGCTCATGCAGCAGCATGGTCGAGAGCACGCCCACGAAGGCCATGTTGTCGCCAAAGCCTATGGCCCGGCCCGCGCGGCATTTCTCGAACAGCTTGCTGACGGCCTGGGGATCGAAATAACCGGCATCGGCGATGCACGCGGGGCTGAGCAGCTCGGCCACGTAGTCCACCGGTTGGCCGTTCTCGAAGAAACTGGCGCTGTCGGGTGAGCGGTAAGGCTGCTTGGTGCGGGTGCGGATGCTGTCGGGCAGCAGGCCGGTCATGGACCGCTTGAGCAGGTACTTCTCGGTCAGGCCCATCAGCTTGTAGCGGGGCGGTAAGCGGTTGGCGAATTCGATCACGCGGTGGTCCAGGAAGGGGAAGCGCCCTTCGATGGAGTGGGCCATGGCGGGCCGGTCACCTTGCGAGCTGAGCAGGTAGCCCGACATCAAGGTGTGCGCCTCGATGTACTGATCTTGGCTGAGCGCGGCCCACTGGCCGATGTCCGGCGGCAAGTGCGGTGTGATGGCGGCCAGGTGGTCCACGCCCGCCAGGCTTTGTCGAACCTCGGGCGTGAAGAACTGCCACATGCGGCGCGTGGTGGCCCAGCGTGGGCCGTGGGCGAAGTGCGGCTGGCCCAGGTGCTCCGAGCCTTCGCTGAAGAAGCGCTGGGCCATCACGCGGTTGGCGGCGGGTGAGTGGCGCAGGTAGGGGTAGAGGCGCTCCATCAAGGCGGGTCGCATCTTGGAGGCGGGCTGGCGCGCCATGAAGCGGCGCACGCTGGCTTCCTTGAAGAGGTCGTAGCCACCAAAGACTTCGTCGGCACCTTCGCCGGTCAGCACCACCTTGAAGCCGGCCTCGCGCACGCTGCCGGCCAACATCATCATGGGCGCCGGCGCCGTGCGCACAATGGGGCTTTCGGCGTGCCAGACCGCGCGTGGAAACGCGGCGGCGATGTCAGACCGCTTGCAGCGCAGGGCGGTGTGCTCGGTGCCCAGGTAGTGTGCCATGTCTTGCTGGTAGGCGCTTTCGTCGAACTCTTCGTCTTCAAACGCCAGCGAGAAGGTGCGCAGTGGCGTGTCGGTGAAATGCTTGATCAGGCTGGTGATGATGGACGAATCCAGGCCACCGCTCAGGTAGGCGCCCACCGGCACGTCGGCGCGCAGTTGCAGGCGCACGGCATCGATCAACAACTCGCGCAGTTCGTCGGCCAGGTCGTTGGCGCTGCGCTGGGTTTCCGTGTGCGCCGCCGGGAAAGCCCAGTCCCAGTAGCGCTCGGTGCGCACGCCGGATTGGCCGCGTTCGTCGACCACCATCAGGTGCCCTGGTGGCAAGGCCTGGATGCCCTCGAACACGGTGTGGCCGGGCAGGGGCGCCCAGTAGGTGAAGGTTTCGCCCAGCGCTGGCAGGTTCAACTGGCGAGGGGTGTCGGGCAGGGCCATCAGCGCCTTGACCTCGGAGGCAAAGGCCAGCCGCTGGTCGGTCCAGTGGTAGAACAAGGGGCGGATGCCGGTGCGGTCTCGGGCCAGGATCAGGCGCTGCTGTCGCGCATCCCACAGGGCGATGGCGAACTGGCCGTTCAGGTGATCGACAAAGCGCTCGCCGTGCTGCTCGTACAGGTGCACGATGACTTCGGTGTCGGAGTGCGTGTAGAAGCGGTGCCCGGCCTGCTCCAGGGTCTGGCGCAGTTCGATGTGGTTGAAGATTTCGCCGTTGAAGACGACCCACACGCTGCGGTCTTCGTTGTGGATGGGTTGGTGGCCGCCGGCCAGGTCGATGATGCTCAGGCGGGCATGCGCCAGGCCCAGGGGGCCATCGGTGTGAAAGCCCTGGCCGTCTGGCCCACGGTGGTGCAGGCGGCGGATCATGTCCTCCAGCGAGGCTCGCGCGACCTGGCCATGGCTTTCCAAAATCCCAGCAATGCCGCACATACTTCGCGAAATACCTTCCCTGTCAGAGAGGCGCTGGTGCCGCGTTGCCCGCACCACCGAGTTGGTGCGTGGGCACGCCCAGGCCAACCGTGATCCTAACGAGGATCACCGGCCGGGCCTAGTCCTAATTCATGGGGGTCGGCTTTAAATGCTCATTTTTGGCAGGCTTTGGTCTCGCCGCGAGCGCCTGGCGGCCCAGACGGCCAGCAAGCCCGCACCGGCCAGCCAGGCCAGATCGGGTTCTGGCACGGCCGAGACGCTGACGCGCAGTCGGTCCATGGCCCAGGACTCGTCATCGAGTGTTTGAATTCCTTGGCCTTCGACCTGGAAGGTGAAGGTGGCCGCGGAGCCCGTGTGCGCGATGTTCTGAAGCGTTGGATCGGCGCCCAGGTTGTAGGCACTGTCGGTGTAGTAGCTGCCGGGGCCTCCAAAACCCAGGTCCACGTGCCTGGCCAGCTCAACGCTGGTGGGTGGCACGTAGCTTTGAATTTGCGACAGCAAGGCGTTGGCGAACGACTCCCGGAAAACGGTCTGCCCGTCCAAGGTGATCTTGAAGAAGTCGCCCGACGGGAAGCTGCCGGTGCCGTCCAGCGAATCGATGGCGGCAAAGAGGAAGTCCAGGCTGATCTTGTCGTGCGTGGGCAGGTTGTCCAGCGTGAGCGTGACCACATTGCCGGTGGCGCTGCGCAGGAATTGGCCGCCGAAGGTGTTGCCGGGTGAACCCAGGCCATCGAAGCCTTGAACGCCGGTCAGCGTGGCGGTCCCCGGGTTCAACGCGGCGGGAACGCTGCTGTCGAAATCAGTGCTGAGCACCGTCGTTTGCGCTTGCGCCATGTGACAGCCGGCCAGCAGGGAAAGCGCCAAGAGGTACTTCATGAAGATGCTCCAAAGGTGAAACCAGGGTGAATGCCCTCAGAATGATGGGTGCTCGGTGTCGAATGCACTATCCCTAGTTTGGAAAATCCACCCCATGAGAATTTTGGGCATCGATCCCGGTTTGCAGACCACCGGTTTTGGCGTGATCGACGTTGATGGACCCCGCCTGGCCTACGTGGCCAGCGGCACGATCCGCACCAAAGAGGCGGCCCTGGGCGACCTGCCCGGGCGCCTGAAGCTGATTTTTGACGGGGTGCGCGAGGTCATGGCGCGCTATGAACCGCAGCAGTCGTCGGTCGAGATCGTGTTCGTCAACGTCAACCCGCAGTCCACCTTGCTGTTGGGTCAGGCGCGGGGTGCGGCCTTGGCGGCCTTGGTCAGCGGGGATGGCGAGATGGCCGTGTCGGAATACACCGCGCTGCAGATGAAAAAAGCCGTGGTGGGCCATGGCCATGCGCGCAAGGAGCAGGTTCAGCACATGGTGATGCGCCTGCTGCAGTTGCCTTCAGAGCCCAACAAGGATGCCGCCGATGCGCTGGGCCTGGCCATTTGCCATGCGCACGCCGGCCACTCGATGGCCGCGATGGCGCGCGCCACCGGCCTGACCCGCCGCACCCATGCGCAACTCAAGGGCGGGCGCGTGTACTGACCCCGTGTTCATGGGGGCCTCAGGCCATGCAGGACCGATCGTGCAGGTTAGGGGGGTGACGCTGCCAATGCTTTGTGACAAAGTGATTAAACCCAAGTGGTTTCACTCATCAAGGTTGGAGTACAGCATGAAGCGTTTCTCGTCTCTCATCGTGGCTGCGGGCCTGAGCATGGCCACGGCAGCCTATGCGGCGCCCCCGGGTTCGATCTTCGTGACGGAGCCGGGTGTGGATGGCTTTTCCATCAACACGCTGGCCTTCAATGGCTCCAGCTACGACATCACCAAGCTCACGTTCGATTTCTCGTCGACGCTCACGACCGACGGCAGTTTCATCGTCATTGATGGCACCCCGACCATCACGCCGCCATCTGGCGGAACCGCCACCTTTTTTGGCAGCGGGGCCGTGTTCGGCTTTGACTTCACGAGCTTCGAAACCTTCGACACCTTCAAGTTCTCGTGGGATCCTGACTCCAACGTCAGTGGCGCTTATGGCGCCACGGGCCTGGATTTCATTGGTGCCAAGGTCACGGCCGTGACCACAGCCGGGCTCTACTCGGGTGTGTTTGAGAAGGTGGGTTCAGGTCCTGATGTTTCGGCCGCGCTGTCCCCGGTGCCTGAACCAGCGGGCTATGCGCTCATGGCGGCTGGCCTGATCGCGGTGGGCGCTTTGGCCCGCCGTCGCCACAAGGGCGAATCGCTCGTTCAAGCCTGAGCGGCGGCCCGTCTCACTGGCCTTCTTTGATCATCCGACCCGAGGCCGATTGAACCGGCCTTGCGTTGTTGGCATACAGGCGGCTGAACACCGAGGCCTGGTAGGGCGACAAGGTGGCGGGCTGCTTCATCACCAGCCACAGCACGCCCTCGGTGCAAGGCGGTGTGGTCAGTGAGCCCATGTAGGTGTAGTACTGGCGCTGCTCCGGCAGCATCAGGTTCATGTCCAGCATCACGGGCGAGGCCTGCTCGATGCTTTTTTCCAGCGGCAAGCTGTTCCACACCAGTTGCACCATCGGGTGCTCTTTGCCTTGGTCCAGCAACACGGCCACCACGGCCAGGCGGCCTTGTGCGTCCTTGTGCACCAAGTGCGCCACCATTTCATATTGACGGCCGTTGATGCGCTCTTCGCTCGGCCGGTGGAAGTGGAACTGCACCAGCTCGTAGCGGCGGCCCGACACCGTGATGTTGTTGCCGGGGTCCAGATTGACCTGCACCGTGTGGCCGTTGTCGATCACGCGGAAGGGCGTGGGCCGGTAGTCGAACTGGATCGGTTCCAGCTGCACCTTGATGCCATCGCGGATGTCGATGGGGCTTTGGCGCGTGCCGCTGTTGCAAGTCTTGAACTCAGGTTTGAGCTGGCCCCAGCTTTGTGGGCCGGCGGCGCCGGTGTATTCCCAGTGCAGGTCATGGCCGGCGGGCAAGCCTGGCACAGCGGCGGCGCCATGGGCGGCCATGGTCTGCCTGACTTGGCTGCTGATGGCCGCCGGGCGTGGTTTGGGTGACTTGTTGATGATCTTGACGGCGGGGGCGGCGGCCTGCTTGGCCCGCACTTCGGCGATCTTCTGGTCGATCAGGTCGCGCAACTCCGCCATCGACACCGAGGTGGGCTCGGGCTTGCCCGATGGCGCGGAGGCGGCACCAGCGTCGGATTTCGCGTCGGGTTTTTCAGCTTTGGCCTCGGCTTTGCCCGCGGCCATTTTGCGTTTGAGGGAGTCCTTGGCGATGACTTTGGGTTCGTCCTGCGAGGAAGCCGCACCATGCGCGCTGCTGGCATGGTCGCCGCCGTGATCGCTGGCCCAGGCGCCGAATGCCACGCCGACGCCAGCGGCCAGGATCAAAAGGCGCGCGGCGCGCAGCGGGAAGCGAATGGGGGAGGAGGGCGTGGACGACATGGCGGCTTTTCCTGAGATTTCAGGAAGCATTTCGACCACCCGGCCCGTCAACTTGAGGTCCACGCCACTTTCAAGGCGCGAAAAATCGAAAAAAAGTGTGAAGTCAGCCGATAGGCCGGATTCTGTGCAGCCTGCCACCTTGCGATGCCAGGCCGTGACCGCCATTCCTCTGGGCCGCCTGTCGCCAGAACGGCTCGGTGCCACCTACCCGCACACTCCCCGGGCCAGGTCAACGTGTGCCTATTTGGTGTTGCTGCGCGTAGAGATTGCCCGTTTCACCCGGTGCCTTCCTAAGAAAACACCGACTCGTCTCTGTTGCTCTGATCCTCACCTCGCGGTGGAGAGGTGTTACCTCCTACGCTGCCCTGTGCAGTCCGGACCTTCCTCCAGTGCCACCTTTCGATGCTTGCACCAGCGGCGGTCTGGCCGACTTCACCCGCGCATTATCGCCTCTGCAGCCAGATCCAGGCGATCAGGCCCACCAACATCAGCGCCAGCGAGGCCGCGGCCAGGTATTGCGTGCTGTGCATCACCAGCGGCGAGAGCACGCCCGCGACCAGGCCATTGGATGCCGCACCCACGAAAGCCTGGAGGGATGCGGCCATGCCGCGCCGGTGTGGAAACAGGTCCAGCACCATCAAGGTGACCACCGGGGTCATCATGGCCCAGCCAAAGGCGTACAGGCTGATGGGGATCAGCGCCCAGGACACGTGGGCCGTGAACAGCAGGTTGGCGACCAGGTTGAGCACTGACACGGTCAACATCACCGTGAAACCCAGCTTGATCTGACGTTCGCGGCTGATGCGGCCGGCCAGGCGACCGCTGACGAAGGCACCGCCCATGATGCCGCCAATGGTGCACAGGAAGAACCAGAAGAACTGCGTGGGTTGCAGGTGCAGCAGATCACCCAGGAAAGCTGGTGCCGATAGCACATACAGGAACATGCCATTGAAGGGCACGCCACTGGCCAGGGCCAGCAGCAGGAAGCGCGGGCTCAGCCCCAGCTCCAGGTAGCCCTGCATCAGGCTTTTGACGGCGAAGGGTTGGCGTTGCGAGGTGTGCAGGGTTTCGGGCAGCAGCCACCAGTTGGCCAGCCACAGCACCACGCCCACGCCGGTCAGGAACCAGAACACCGCGTGCCAGCCCAGGTGCGTGAACAGCAGGCCGCCCACGATGGGTGCGATCGCTGGCGCGGCGCCGAAGAACAGCGTGACCTGGGCCATCACGCGTTGAGCCTGGTCGGGCGGGTACATGTCACGGATCACCGCGCGCGACACCACGATGCCCGCGCCTGTGGACAGCCCTTGCAGCGCGCGAAAGAAGATCAGCTCGCCGATGGTGGTGGACAAGGCACAACCCGCCGAGGCGATCGTGAACATGGCGACGCCCGCCAGCACCACCGGGCGTCGCCCGAAGCTGTCGGACAGGGCGCCATGGAACAGGCTCATCAGCGCGAACGAGAACAGGTAGGCCGACAGCGTTTGCTGGATCTGCAGCGGCGTGGCATCGAGTGACGCGGCGATGCCCGCGAAGGCGGGCAGGTAGGTGTCGATGGCGAAGGGGCCCAGCATGCCCAGGCAGGCCAGCAACACGGCCAGCATCCAGGCGGGGGCCCGCCACAGGCTTTGGGCGTCGGGGTTCAAAGACCGGCCTTTTCCAGGCTCTTCAAGAAGACGTCGGCGTTTTGAAAGCCGATGACGCGGGCCTGGTTGAGCCATTGGCCCTGCGCATCAACGAACAGGATGCCCGGCGGGCCAAACAAGTTGAAGCGTTTGAGCAGGGCCTTGTGGTCGCTGGTGTTGGCGGTCACGTCGGCTTGCAGCAGCAGCACGTTCTTCAGCCGATCCTGCACGCGCGCATCGGTGAAGGTGAAGTGCTCCATCTCCTTGCAGGCCACGCACCAGTCGGCGTAGAAATCCAGCATCACCGCTTGGCCAGCCTGGGTGGCGGCGGCCACGGCCTCGTCCAGCTCTTGCGAGTTGGACACGCGTTGGAAGGCCAAGGCGTTGGCTTCGCTGGTCTGGGCAGCGCCAGCACGCGCCACAAAGGGCCGCAGTGGATCCCAGGGGCTTTGCGCGCCCGCCAGCCCGCCGATGATCTGCACCGCCGACAGCAAGGCGAGCACCAGGCCCAAGGCCAGGGCGGTGCGGTGCTTCAGGCTCACGTGCGTGGTCAGGGTGTCGAAACCCCCCGTGAACGCAGCGGCCAGAGCCAGCAAGGCGCCCAGCGACAAGGTCGCGGCCAGCGGCGGCAGCACCGGGTAGACCAGCCACCAGGCCACGCCCAGCAGCATCAGGCCAAACAAGGTCTTGACCGCTTCCATCCAGCGGCCAGCGCGTGGCAGCAAGCTGCCCGCCGACAGGCCCAGCAACAGCAGCGGCAAACTCATGCCACAGGCCAGCGCGTACAGGGCCACGCCGCCCAGCACCACGTCTTTGGTCTGGCTCAGGTACACCAGGGCGCCCGCCAGCGGGGCACTCACGCAAGGCCCTACGATCAGGGCCGACACCACGCCCATCAGGAACACGCCCAACAGGCTGCCGCTTTGCAGCTTGCCCGAGGTTTTGGTGAGGTGGCTTTGAATGAAGGCGGGCATCTGCAGTTCATAGACGCCGAACATCGACAAGGACAGCAGCACCATCAGCGCACTGAAGCTGCCCAGCACCCACGGGTTCTGCAGCGAGGCGGCCAGGCCTTCACCCAGCAGGCCTGCGGACACGCCGAGCAGCGTGTAGACCAGCGCCATCCCTTGCGAATAACTCAGCGCGAGGATGAAGCCGCGCAAGCGCCCCACCTTGCCCTGGCCGATGATCACCGCCGACAGGATCGGCATCATGGGCAGCACGCAAGGCGTCAGGGACAAAAGCAGGCCGGCCACCAGGAACACGCCGATGATGGTCGGCAGGTTGCCGGAGGCCAAGGCGGTTTCGATGCGGCTGCCGCTGTTCAGCGTGCTGGGGATGGTGGAGGACTTGGGCGTGCCCTCGCCCATGCCAACAATGGCCGTGACCTGGCCGCTCTGGCCTGCCGTCAAGGTGAAGTGCCGGGTCTGCGGCGGGTAGCACAGGCCGGCATCGGCACAGCCCTGGTAACCCACCTCGACCAGGACCGCCGTGCCGGCGGGTGTGTCGGGGGCCAGGCCGAACTGCATGGGCACCAGGCCGTGGTACACCTCGACCTCCTTGCCGAAGGTCTCGTCGAACTTGCGTTGGCCGGGCGGCAGGCTCATGGGGGTGAGCGTCACCGAGGGGGTTTTGGACTCCACCCGGAAGCGGTCCCGGTACAGGTAGGTTTTGGGTACGATGCTGAAGTCAATTTGCACCTGGCCCTTGGGCGTGGTGCTGGCCTGCAGCGTGAAGGCCTGATCGGCCGGCAGAAATTCTTCAGCCGCCTGGCAGGGCGTGGCCAGCAGCCAGCCCGCCAGGCCAGCCAGCACGATTCGAAATACCATTCGCCAGACAAACATCATCTTCCTTGTTATCTTGTCTTGAAACATTGTCCAGGAGACTCGCATGAAAGCCGCCACCATTCTCGACACGATCGGAAATACCCCTCACATTCGTGCGCAGCGCTTGTTCGGGCCCGGGCATGAAGTCTGGATCAAATCCGAACGCAGCAACCCGGGGGGCTCCATCAAGGACCGCATTGCGCTAGCCATGGTGGAAGACGCCGAACGCTCCGGCGCGCTCAAGCCCGGTGGCACCATCATCGAGCCAACCTCGGGCAACACCGGCATCGGCCTGGCCATGGTGGCGGCTGTCAAGGGGTACAAGCTGGTGCTGGTCATGCCTGACAGCATGTCGATTGAGCGTCGCCGTTTGATGTCGGCCTATGGCGCCACGTTTGATTTGACGCCGCGCGAGAAGGGCATGAAGGGCGCCATCGCCCGTGCGCAGGAGTTGGCGTCCGGCATCGAAGGCGCGTGGATCCCTCAGCAGTTCGAGAACCCCGCCAACATCGAGGTGCATGCGCGCACCACGGCGCAGGAGATCCTGGCCGACTTCCCCGAAGGCCTGGATGTGCTGATCACCGGCGTGGGCACGGGCGGCCACCTGACCGGCTGCGCCCGCGTGCTCAAGAAAGCCTGGCCCCAGCTCAAGGTCTACGCGGTCGAGCCCACGGCGTCACCCGTCATCTCCGGTGGCAGCCCGGCGCCGCACCCTATCCAGGGCATTGGCGCGGGCTTCATCCCCACCAATCTGGACACCAGCCTGTTGGATGGCGTGATCCTGGTCGAGGCTGAAGCGGCCCGCGAGATGGGCCGCCGCGCCGCGCGCGAAGAAGGGCTGCTGGTCGGCATCTCTTCAGGCGCCACCTTGGCGGCCATCGCGCAAAAGTTGCCGGAGTTGCCCGCGGGTGCCAAGGTGCTGGGCTTTTGCTATGACACCGGCGAACGCTATCTGTCGGTGGAAGGCTTCTTGCCGGCTTGATCCAATCCGCGTGCGCCGCACACCCTCAACCAAGGGGGTGCGCCAGCGTGGAACAATGGCGGCATGAGCAGCACCAGCGAACCTCCTGTCAAACGCCGAAGAGCGGCCAACGTGACACGCCCCTATGGCGGCGTGCACGCCGACATCCGGCGCCAGGAGCGCCGCACCCGCCTCATCGCGGCCGGGCTGGAAGTCATCGGGACGCGGGGGTATCACCTGTCCACCGTGCGCGACATTTGCGCGCAGTCGGGCCTGAGCGAGCGTTACTTCTACGAGTCCTTCAAGGGCATGGGCCTGCTGTTCGAAGCGGTCTATGCCGAGCTGCACACCGAATCTCAAAGCCGTGTCATGGGCGCTTTTGTGGCGGCCAGTGCCCTCAAGGCTGACCCGATGCAGATGGCCGAAGCCGCTGTCACCGCGTGGCTGAAGTTCATCAAGGAAGACGCCCGCCGGGCCCGCATCCTGTTGATCGATGCGGTCAGCATCAACGACTCGAACACGCGCAACGCGCAGGCGGCCATCCAGGATTTCGCCGGCATCATCCGCTCCTTTGTGGAGATGCTGTACCCCGGCCTTGGCAAGCTGGGTTACGACCCCAAGATGGTCGCAGCCACCCTGGCCGGGGCCAATCTGCAGGCGGCCAAGGCCTGGATGTGGGCTGGCTTCGAGCAACCGGTGGAAGAGGTGGCCAAGCACCTGACCCTGGTGTTCCGCAGCCTGCACGACTTCTACGTGCGTGAAACCAAGGACGAGGCCAAGACCGGGCCATGACCGCCCCCTCCCCGACCCCCAAGCGCGCGGCCACCGCCACACGCCGATACGGCGGTGTGGATGCAGAGGCCCGGCGCCGCGAGCGCAAACGCAAGTTGATCGATGCCGGTCTGGAGGTGTTCGGGCACCGGGGCTACCACCTGTCCACCGTGCGTGACATCTGTTCGCAGGCGGGCCTGAGCGAGCGCTACTTCGACGAGTCCTTCAAGTCGCAGGCCGAGCTGTTCGACGCGGTCTACACCGAGATCCGCGCACGGCTTCAGCAGTACATCATGCAAGCCGTCATCAAGAGCGGCGTGCAGTCGCCCGACCCGATGGCGCTGGCCAAGGGCACCCTGCACGCCTGGTACAGCTTCTTGAAAGAAGACCCGCGCAAAGCCCGCGTGATCCTGTTCGAATCGGCCACCGTGAGCGACAACGGCATGCGCAGCGCCGAGGCCACCACCAGCGAGATCGGCGGCATGTTCCGCACCTTCATCACCATGCTCTACCCCGGCTTGAAGGAGGCTACGTTCGACATGGACCTGATGCTGTCGGCGCTGACCGGGGCGGCGGTGTACATGGCGCGCACCTGGGTGCGCTCAGGCTTCAAGCAGCCGATCGAGCTGGTCATCGCGCACAACCTGGCTTTGTACAAAAGCCTGGACCTGCTCTATCAAAAGAACGAGCAGAAAGAGCCGCAGCCGCCAGTCAAGGCAGCAGTCGCCAAGCCAAAGTCTCGCCGCCCCTCAAAGGCTTGATGCTGGCCTGATCGCCAAAGGGCAGGGACTCGGGCACGACCCAGGGCTCGCGCTTCAGGGTGACCTTGTCCGCGTTGCGCGGCAAGCTGTAAAAGTCGGGCCCGTGGAAGCTGGCGAAGGCCTCCAGCTTGTCCAGCGCACCGGCGTTTTCAAAAGCTTCGGCATACAACTCCAGAGCACACGGTGCTGAATAGCAGCCGGCACAACCGCTGGCGTGCTCCTTCAGGTTCGACGCGTGCGGTGCGCTGTCGGTGCCCAAAAAGAACTTCTCACTGCCGCTGGTGGCCACTTGCACCAAAGCCACGCGGTGCTCTTCACGCTTGAGGATGGGCAGGCAGTAGTAGTGCGGCCGGATCCCGCCCATGAAGATGGCGTTGCGGTTGTACAGCAGGTGCTGCGGCGTGATGGTCGCGGCCACGAAGCGGTCGGCCTCGCTCACGTACTGCGCCGCTTCCTTGGTGGTGATGTGCTCGAACACGATCTTCAGCTCGGGGAAGTCGCGGCGCAGCGGGATCAGCTTCTCGTCGATGAAGGCCTTCTCGCGGTCGAACACATCGACCTCGGAGTCGGTCACTTCGCCGTGCACGCAGAACACCAGGCCTTCGCGCTGCATGGCTTCCAGCACCGCATAAGTTTTGCGCAGGTCGGTCACACCCGCGTCGCTGTTGGTGGTGGCGCCAGCGGGGTAAAGCTTGAAGGCCACGGCCCCCATGGCCTTGGCGCGGGCCACTTCTTCAGGCGGTGTGTTGTTGGTCAGGTAAAGCACCATCAAGGGCTCGAACTTCAAGCCAGCTGGCACAGCGGCGCGGATGCGGTCGCGGTAAGCGATGGCCTGCTCGGCCGTGGTCACGGGCGGGCGCAGATTGGGCATGACGATGGCGCGTGCGAATTGCCGTGCGGTCGCGGGCACCACGCTGGCCATGGCGGCGCCATCGCGCACATGCAGGTGCCAGTCATCGGGACGGGTAAGGGTCAAGGTATTGCTCATGCCGCAATTGTTGCATTGACACGTCATAGACCCCCCAAAACCCCCTAAGCCTTGGGCCCTAGTTCTAGGTGCCCCCCTAGCTTGACCGTCCCCAACCCTAGGGGATTGGGCCCTTTGCACCCTTGTGGCGGCTGTCCGGCATCCCTAGTCTCCGCTCCACACCACGCCATTCAGGCCCGGTGCCTGTTTCTCACCTTTGGAGTCGACCATGCTGATTCACCCTCTTCCCAACCGGCGGCGCGCGCTGTCGACCACCGCGCAAGCTGCGGCGGCCATGCTGGCCATGACCTCGATGGCCTGGGCGCAGACCGCCCCGACCTTGCACGTTGAAACCGTGTCTTCCTCCCCCGATCAAACCGTGCTGCGCGTGATCGTGCCCGTGCCCAAGCTGGACAGCGTGGAAACGCCCAGTGGCGTGTTCCAGCGCTTCTCGCTGGCCAACGGTGGCGGCGCCATCAACGACATCCGCGAAGTGGGCTTGCCCGAAGTGCCACTGAGCGGCTTCTCGCTGGCCCTGCCGGTGGATGCCAAGGACGGCTCGTCCACGGTGGAGATCACGCCCGAAGGTTCCATCAAGCGTCAGCAAGCGCGCCTGTACCCCGTTCAGCCGCCTGAAAGCAACCGCGCCGGTGTCAAGGACGACGCCAAGTTCGAGTTCGACGCCGACCGCTGGGCCAAGGGCGTCAAGACCCCGGGTCAGGACCAAGGCGTGCTGCCCGTCTTCAAAGGCGATGCCAGTGTGAACGGCTACCGCCTCTCGCCCTATGGCTACAACCCGGCTGAACAGCTGATCACCTACTACCCCAGCTACCTGGTCACCATCAAGCACCCAGGCAACTGCTTCATCTACGACCGCCTCAAGCTCAAGGGCGTGATCGGCACGCGAGCCCTGGGCTTTGACGGCATCGACCAGCGCATCGAGCAACTGCCCCTGCCCGCCCTGCAGTTCACGATCAACAAGGACCTGGCCAGCAAGCTGCGCTGCGCCCCGCCCATCATCATCAACCCCGCCATCTTCGGGGCCCGCTTCCTGATCGTCACGCACCCCAACTTCAAGCCCGCGGCCGATGCCCTCAAGGCGCACAAGCAGGCCTTGGGCATCTCGACCCGCGTGGTCACGACCGCAGAGATCACCGGCGGCGGCGCTGCTGCCACGGAAGGCCAGGTCCGCGGCTGGATCGCCAACTACTACAACACGCACCTGGTCCGTCCGAAGTGGGTGCTGTTCATGGGTGATGCCGAGTTCGTGCCCACCCACTACGACCAGGCGAACATCTGGGACAGCGCGCGCAACGCGGGTGACATGTGGTACGGCCAGTTCCTGGCGGGCGCCACGGCCACCACCATCCCGCCGTTCGGCATCGGCCGCTTCCCGGTCGACACGCTGGCCCAGGCCAACACCATCGTCTCCAAGGTGATGGCGTTCGAGAACTCGCCGCCAGCCAACCCCATCTTCGGAAAAGACTTCTACAGCCGCCTGACCTTCGCGTCGTTCTTCCAGATCACGGACAGCAACGGCACCACGCCCACCCGCGACAAGCGCTGGTTCGTGGAGACCTCCGAGATGGTGCGTGACCATGCGGTGAGCAAGGGCTACAGCGTGGCCCGCCTCTACCACGCGGATGCCGCCGCCAATCCTTTGTTCTACAACGGCGGCGCGGCCATTCCGGCGGCCCTGAAAAAGCCGGGCTTTGCCTGGGATGCGGACCGCAATGACATTGCTGCGGCCGTCAACCAAGGGTCGGCCATCCTGTACCACCGTGACCACGGCTGGTGGACTGGCTGGGGTGATCCTTCCTTCCAGACGGGTGACCTGGGTTTGATCTCGGTGGTCAACAACCAGTTCCCGGTGGTGTTCAGCATCAACTGCGCCAGCGGCATCTTTGACAACGAGACCGTGGACCTGGCCGCCAACAGGATCGGCGCCGGCTATGGCCCGGGCGTGGGCAGCACCTACTGGGCTGAGTCCTTCCTGCGCAAGGCCGACGGTGCTTTGGCGGTGATCGGTGATTCGCGCTCCAGCAGCACCACCGACAACAACCACTTCACCCTGGGTTTGTTCGATGGTGTGTTCCCCGGCCTGGTCCCCACCTTCGGCGGGGGCAGCTCCATCCAGCGCCTGGGCGACTTGTTGAACTACGCCAAGACCTACATCTCTGATGTGAGTTCGGGCGCGCAAGGCAACCGGCACCCGCTGAACAGCGGTGGCAGCCGCCCCGCGATCGTCAACCTGCGCCAGGAACTCAACATCTACAACCTGTTGGGTGACCCCACCGTCAAGTTGCGCGTCAGCCCGCCCTGGAAGTTCAGCCTGCCCATCTTCACCCTGGAGAAGACGCTGGTGAAGATCAAGGTGCCCGTGCAACCCGGCTGCCTGACCTGCCCGCCTGAACTGCCTCAGCCCGAGTGGGTCACCGTGGTGGCGTTCGAGCCCAAGACCGGTGTCGAACTGGGACGCACCTTGCTCAACGTCGATGGCGTGGGCGAGATCGACCTGGGTGACGGCTTCAAGGGTGACAACGTGCTGGTTCGCGTGGCATCGCCCGATGGCGCCAGCACACAAGCCGCCATCAAGGAAACCGACAGCGATGGCGACACCGTGCCCGACAGCCGCGACAACTGTGTGGCCGTGCCCAACAAGGAGCAGCAAGACACCGACGCTGACGGTTTTGGCAACGCTTGCGATGCCGACCTGAACAACGACGGCTTCGTCAATGCCCTGGACCTGTCGACCCTGCGTGGCCAGTTCGGCAAGCGTGGTGTGGCCGGCGACCTGAACGGCGACGGCTTGGTCAATTCGCTGGACGTCAGCCGCTTCAGCAAGCTGTTCGGCAAGGTCCCTGGTCCTTCTGCCTTGCACCTTCCCACGGCCAAGTGATTTTCTTTCTCAACCCTGTGTTCTTTGACCAATAAGGAATTTTCATGAAACTGCACCAAACCCTCATCGCCGCCGCCGTCACCCTGGCTGCCTTCACTGTGCAAGCCCAGACCGTCTCGGTCAGCCCCTCGCTCACCAACGTCCAGATCGGCGACAGCTTCACCGTGGACCTGCTGGCCACGGGCTTCCCCGACAAGATCTTTGGTGGCGGCTACAACATCTCGTTCGACGCCAGCCTGCTCCAACTGGACGACATCACCTTCCCGTCCAACTGGGAATTCCTGACGAGCAAGGGCACCACGGTGGGCGGCACCGTGAGCGACGTGTTCTTCAACACGTTCTCGGCACCCATCAAGGGGGACTTCCTGACCTCGACCCTGAAGTTCACGGCCATCGGTTTGGGCACCTCGTCCATCACCTTGAGCGAGTCGCCTTCCTTCCCGTTTGGTGACGAGTTCTCCAATGCCGTGAGCGTGACTTACGTTGGCGGCACCGTGGCGGCCGTCCCCGAGCCTGGCTCGGTGGCCCTGATGCTGGCCGGCCTGGGCGCGGTCGGTTTTGTGGCCTCGCGCCGCCGTCGTCAAGGCTGAGACTGCTGACACCGACGTGAGGTCGGTGGGCGACGCACCGCCTGGGCGGGGTGCGTCGCCTTTTTGCGTTTGTCAAACGCCTGTCATCAAAGCAGACCATCCTTCGGCGCTTCTCAGTTCAGGAGTTCCAGATGCGTTTGCACCGCCTTGCCCATGCCGCCGCTGCCGCGGCCATTTTCATGGCCGCCGTGCCATCCCACGCCAGCGTTGATTTGATCGCGGTGGGCTCCTTGGGGGGCAGTGCCGACCTGTCGGGCCTGTCTGGTGTGCTGGAAAGCGGCTTGCGCGCCGACGTGCTCGGCGGCATCGGATCAGGCCTGGCCTGGGCCGGTGGCGACACCTTCCTGGTCCTGCCCGACCGTGGCCCCAACGCCACCAGCTACTTGGGCGGCGCGGCCGTGGACAACACCACCTCTTTCATCCCGCGCTTTCACACGGTCACCCTGGGCCTGACTGCCGCATCGTCGGGCGGCTTGCCCTACACCCTGACCCCGACGCTGAAGGCCACCACCTTGCTGTACAGCCCCACGCCGCTGTCCTATGGTTCGACGGCCGGACTGCCGGCCGGCGCGCCCAGCCAGAACAAGTCGGGTCAATACTTTTTCACGGGCCGCTCCGACGGCTTCTCGACCGGCAACTCACTGACGCCCAGCAACGCCCGCCTCGACCCCGAAGGCCTGCGCGTGTCCAGAGATGGCAAGAGCGTGTTCATGTCCGACGAGTACGGCCCTTACATCTACCAGTTCAACCGGGCCACCGGCGAGCGCCTCAAGACTTTCACCTTGCCTGACCGCTTTGCAGCACCGAACCAGAACGCCCAAGGCGGCCTGGAGATCAGTGGCAACAGCGTGGGCCGCGTGGCCAACAAGGGCATGGAAGGCCTGGCCATCAGCCCCGATGGCAAGACCCTGGTCGGTTTCATGCAAAGCCCCCTGGCGCAAGACGGCGGTGATGGCGGCCGCGCCAACCGCATCGTGACCGTGGACGTCGAGACCGGCGCAACCCACGAGTACGCCTACGACAACATCATCAATGGCAAGGCCTACAACAGCAGCGAGATCCTGGCCCTGAACGATCACCAGTTCCTGGTCCTGGAGCGCGACGGCAAAGGCCAGGGCGACGGCTCATCTGCCAAGGTCAAGCAAGTGTGGGCCGTGGACCTGAGCGGCGCCCAGGATGTGGGTGCCCTGTCGGGTGAAGCGGCCTTGCTGGCCAAAGCCCCGGCCAAGACCTTGTTCCTGGACATCGCCGCCGCCTTGAAGGGCTTTGGTGTGCCCGACACCGGGATCCCCGCCAAGCTGGAAGGCCTGGCCTTTGGCCAGGACATCGTGGAGAACGGCGTGACCAAGCACACCCTGTACATCGCCAATGACAACGACTTCGTGCCTGGCATTGCTGGTGACAGCCGCTTCTACGTCTTCGCTTTCACCGACGCTGAGCTGGCGGCCAAGGGCTTGTCGTTCACGCAGCAGTCGATCGCTGCGGTGCCCGAGCCCGAGTCGTTCGCCTTGTTGGGCGCCGGCCTGGCCGTGATGGTCTGGGTGCGCCGCCGCCGCTGATCTTTCGATCCGGTTCCGGATCTGAAACCCCCCGACAATCCAGGCATGGAAGCTTGGATGGTTGCGGGGGTTTCTTCGCTTTTGCAGTGGTTGGCTTTGCCTCAGGTGGGTTTGAGCGCGTTGTTCGTGGTGGCCTTCGTGTCGGCCACGCTGTTGCCTTTGGGCTCCGAGCCGGCCGTCTTTGCCCTGATCAAGCTCAACCCCGAGATGTTCTGGCCTGCGGTGCTGATCGCCACCCTGGGCAACACCCTGGGCGGCATCGTCACCTGGTGGGTAGGCTGGTTGGCACGCCGTGGCACCGAGAAGGTGACCCACCACCCCGCCAATACCAACACCCGCGCCCTGCGGTGGTTGCAACGCTTTGGTGCCAAGGCCTGCCTGCTGTCGTGGTTGCCCATCGTGGGCGACCCGCTGTGCGCGGTGGCCGGCTGGCTCAGGCTGCCCTTTTGGCCCTGCGTGGCTTACATGGCGGCGGGCAAGTTCGCCCGCTACACCACCATGACCGTTTTCATGCTTTGGGTGGTCTGATTTTCACCATGCGCTATCCCATGTTCATGGGATGCATTTTGTAACGAATTTGTTTCGGCAACTGGGTCAATCCGTGACTTGCGACACTAAGATTGGATCAATCGCGAACCAAAACAGCTTGATTCATACCAATCGCGACCATCCAACGCTGTCATCAAGAAAAGGTCCAGGGAGGACTGATGGATGACAAGCCCCGGCGGTGAAAGCCTCCGGGGCTTTTTTACGTCATTTCTTGACTTCGAGCGTGGTGATGGTGAACTGGCCGCCCACCTTGTCGGCCGTGAAATTCACCTTGTCACCCACCTGCACGGTCTTGAGCCAGGCGGGATTGGCCACCCGGAAGGCCATTTGCATGGCGGGTAGGTCGAGGCTCTTGATCTCGCCATGCTTGAGGGTGATCTTGCCGTTGTCGGTGTCGATCTTCTTGACTTCGCCGTCCACGGCCAGGGCCGAGGCCGACAGGCTCAAGCCCACGATCAGGGCAGCGGTGGTGGCGAACAATGACTTCTTCACAGAGGGCTCCTTGGCGGACACAACGGTGTCCAGTATGACCCGAGGCGCGCCAAAGCGCGGACCCCGCCCTCCTTAGACGCGCGGGCTGGCCATCGGGTTGACAAGATTTTCATCAACAGCCC
>Ga0209841_1000099_pt1 | contig 19746 bp, 28 predicted proteins | sample GWRWT4_30Apr14_FD_187185 | JGI IMG/M metagenome (GOLD analysis project Ga0209841, IMG submission 187185) | Sand microcosm microbial communities from a hyporheic zone in Columbia River, Washington, USA - GW-RW T4_30-Apr-14 (SPAdes) (version 2) | ecosystem: Engineered > Artificial ecosystem > Sand...
TCGCGCAAACCGTTTCACTTCGCCTTCTCATTCACCGCCACCGCCGGCTTTGGCGCACCACCGCGGTTGGACGGCGCGAATTTCGCCACGAGAAAACCACCGCCCGCCGCGAGCACGATGCCGAGGGCCACCAGCTCTTGCCAAAGCGGGCTGCCATGCATGCTCAGCCTCCCCAGGCCAGGGCCAGGCGGTAGACCACCCAGCAGGCGGCGTAGGCCAGTGCGAACAGGTAGGCCGTCATGGCCAGGGGCACGGTCCAGCCATTGGTTTCCCGCTTGACCACGATCACGGTGGACAGGCATTGCGGCGCGAACACGAACCAGGTCATCAGGGACAAGGCGGTGGGCAGGGACCAGGCTTGCCCGATCACCGTGGTCAGCGCGCCGGTCAGGGCATCGCCCGTTTGCGACATGGCGTACACCGTGCCCAGGGCGCTGACCGCCACTTCACGCGCGGCCATGCCGGGCACCAGCGCAATGCAGATCTGCCAGTTGAAACCAATCGGCTCAAAAATCACCTGCAGCGCGCGACCGGCCATGCCTGCCAAGCTGTACTCGATGGCCGGGCCGGTGGCATCCAGCGGCGGGGCCGGGTAGGTCGACAAAAACCACAGGATGACCATCAAGGCCAGGATGATGGTGCCCACGCGGGTGACGAAAATCTGCGCGCGCTCCCACAGGCCCAGCGCCAGGTTGCGCAGGTGCGGCCAGTGGTAGTCGGGCAGCTCCATCAGCAAGGGCTGGGCGTGCGATTGGCGCATGAACAGCTTGAGCACCAGCGCCACGATCAGGCCCGCCACAATGCCTGCCGCGTACAAGGCAAACAGCACCAGGCCCTGCAGGTTGAAGATGCCGCCCACGGTCTGGCTGGGGATGAAGGCGGCGATCAGCAACGCGTACACCGGCAGCCGGGCCGAGCAGGTCATCAAAGGCGCGATCAGGATGGTGACCAGGCGGTCGCGCGGGTTGGCGATGGTGCGCGTGGCCATGATGCCGGGGATGGCGCAGGCAAAGCTGGACAGCAGCGGGATGAAGGCGCGGCCCGACAGGCCCACGCTGCCCATGACCCGGTCCAGCAAAAAGGCGGCGCGCGGCAGGTAGCCGGAGTCTTCCAGCGCCAGGATGAAGAAGAACAGGATCAGGATCTGCGGCAGGAAGATCAGCACGCTGCCGGCGCCGCTGATGATGCCGTCCACCAGCAGGCCGCGCAGCATGCCTTCGCCCATGTGGGCGGCCACCCATTCGCCCAGCGCGCTGACCCCGGTGTCGATCAGGTCCATGGGGGCGGCGGCCCAGCTGAACACGGCCTGGAAGACCAGGAACATCAGCACGGCCAGGATCACGGGGCCGAGCACCGGGTGCAAGGCGTAGTGGTCAAGTCGGGCGGTGAGGCTGGGGCCGGAGGCAGGCATCACCACGCACCGTGACAGCAATTCGCTCACGCGCTGGTGGGTGGTTTCAACCGGGATCGCGGCGATGCGTTCGACGGGGCGGGTCGCGGGCTGGCTGGGCAGGTGGGTCCAGTCCAGCTTGTCCAGCTGCGCCAGCAAGGCTCGCTCGCCACCGGCCTTCACCGCCACGGCTTCGATCACCGGCACACCCAACTCGTCTTGCAGTTTGGCCACGTCGATGTGGATGCCGCGTTTGCGGGCCAGGTCCATCATGTTGATGACCAGCACCATGGGCGCGTCCAGCGATTGCAACTCCAGCACCATGCGCAGGTTCAGGCGCAGGTTGGTGGCATCGACCACGCAGACCAGGCCCACCGGGCTGGCTTCACCGGGGCGGGTGCCGGCGATCACGTCGCGGGTGATGGCTTCGTCAGGGGTGGTGGGCAGCAGGCTGTAGGCGCCGGGCAGATCGAGCACGCGCCAGGCCTGGCCGGCGGGTGACACGAACTGGCCTTCCTTGCGCTCCACCGTCACGCCAGCGTAGTTGCCCACCTTCTGGCGGGCGCCGGTCAGGCGGTTGAACAGGGCGGTCTTGCCGCAATTGGGATTGCCCACCAGGGCAATCAGCGGGGCGGTCAAGGGGGAGGCGGGGACAGGCGCGAAGGCCGCATCAGACATGACGGAACTGCCGGTTCGGAAATTCAGGCGTGGACGACTTCGATCAGGGAGGATTCCAGGGTGCGCATGGCGAAGGTGCTGGTGCCCACGCGCACCGCCAGTGGGCCGCGGCCAGCGAACACGCGGCGCAACACCTCTACCCGCTCGCCAGGCACGAAGCCCAATTCCATCAGGCGGCGCTTGAGAGCGGCCCCGTCCTTGGTGGCGGTGCGGATGTCGCGGATGGTGGCCACCACACGCACAGGCAGCGTGTCCAGCGTGATGGACGAAGAAGCGGTGGTGGGGTGAGCATGGGTCATGTGCCCATTCTAAATTCAAATGCGAACGATTCGCAACTTCTTTATGTCGTCAGATTGACGCAGGTCAAGCCGGGAATGACATCAGCAAAGTTTGATCCTCGCGCGGGGTCATTTGGCTGACTTTGGTGGCGCAGGCGGGGCCTGGGCGGTGCTCGCCGCAGTGGCATCGGTGCGCAAAAGATGGGATCCTGGCGTCATCTTCGTCGATTGGTGCGATGCTGCGCCATTTCAGCGTGCACGCCTCGTCCAGATCGTCGGGGCCTGGCGTTCCGCCGAAAAACCACAAATCGACGCCGTCCAGGTCATGGGGGTTCGAGTTCATGGGGGTCCTCCCTGTCATGGCAACGCCACCCTGAAACCGTGCAAGGACTGTTTCAGGGTGGCGTCACATTTCTTCGAGTTACCTCAAGGACGAACGGCGATTTCGTTCTTGACCGACTTCACGCCCTTGACATCGCGGGCGATGGCGGCGGCAGAGTCCTTCTCGTTCTGGCTCTTGGCAAAGCCCGACAGCAGCACGGTGCCATTCAAGGTCTCGACGTGGATGGAGGCGGCGTCCACCGATTTGGCGTCCACGAACTTGGCCTTGATCTTGGTGGTGATGGCAGCGTCATCGACGTACTCACCCACAGTGGATTGATCACGGGTCACGGCGCAGCCGGGAATGATGATCAGTGCGGAGGCGGTCAAGGCCAGGACAGCGGCGGTGCGTTTGTTGAAAAACATGGAAATTCTCCTTTGGGGACGGGAAACAAAATTGGATCGTCTTGGCTATTTCTTGATCGCGCCGATGCCCAGCAAAGCCAGGCCGACCACGACGAGGAACAAGACGAGGAACAGCACGAACAGAAACTTGGCGATGCCTGCGGCGCTGGCGGCGATGCCGGTGAATCCGAACAAGCCGGCCACCAAGGCAATCACTGCGAAAAAAAGTGCCCACTTCAGCATGGCCATCTCCAGGAAATTGGTGTCTGTCGATGTAGAAACTTTAGGCGGCGGCCCTCCCGGGCCACATCAGCGTTCCGCGCATTCCCATGTAGGACGACGCCCCGTCCAACTGTCGTCGAACGGGGCGTTCAGGCGGGGCGAGCCAAGCGGGGGATCAGGTGGTGATCAAAGGCACGGTGGCGCCGATGCGCGTGCCCTGACCGGGCGCTGACTGCAGGACCAGCTCACCCCCTTCGGCCTCGACCCGGTAGCGCATGCCGAGCAGGCCGTGCGCCGAGCTGGGTCGCTGCGAAGGATCGAAACCCACGCCATCGTCCTTGACGGCAATGCTGGCCCGACCGTCCTGCGCGCTCAGGTCCACGGTGACGGTTTTGGCCTTGGCGTATTTGGCGATGTTGGTGAAGGCCTCTTGCACCAGGCGGTACACGGTCAGCGAGGCCGAGGGGCTGAGGCTGACGGCATGGAGGTGGCAATCGACCTGCAGGCCTGAGCGCGTGGCGAACTCGCGGGATTGGATCTCCAGGGCGGCCACCAGGCCCAGCGTGCTCAAGGACGAGGGGCACAGGTCTTCGACAATGCGGCGCTTGAGCGCGATCACCTCGTTGAGGTTGTCGTTGAGGTGGGCCATGCGCTCGGCCAGCTCGGGCGTGAGCGTGCCCAGGCGCGACTTGATGCGCGCGGCGTCGAGCTTGGCGGCGGTGAGCAGGGCGCCCAGTTCGTCGTGCAGCTCCCGGGCCAGGCGGCCGCGCTCGTCTTCGCGGATGGTTTGCAGGTAGCGGGTCAGGTCGGTCAGGTGCATGGTGCGCCGCTTGACCTCGAACTCCAGCTGGTCGCGCTCGGCCTGGATGGCCTGGCTTTGGGCCAGGCGCTGGGCGTTGAGCGCGTTGGTTTGCGCCAGGAACATGGTCAGCGCCAGAAAGCTGATGGCGGTCATGGCGGCCACGCCGATGCGGTTGAGCATCAGGGTGTTGTGCACGTCCGCGCGCGCGGTGGTGACTTTGGTGGTTTCGCCCTGCAGCAACTGCGTGGCCACGGCACGCACCGACTCCATGTCCTGCTGGCCGATGTTGGACAGGACCATGGCGCGCCAGGCTTCGTCCTTGCCCTCGTCGTGCAGGCGGATGGTGATGGCCACCTCGCCCAGCTTGCGCTGCGTCAGGATCTCCAGCTCCTGGGCGCTTTTCTGGTTGGCCGCGTCTTTGGCGTAATACTGCACCAACCATTTGAGGGCCGCGTTGCTGTCGTCGATGGCGCCGTTCAAGGGGGTCAGGTACTCCTTGCGGCTGGTCAGCAGGTAGCCGCGCTGGCTGGTTTCGGCATCCACCAGGCGGCGCAGCAAGGTGTTGATCTGCGTGCGCGCCTGCGCCATCATGCCCATGTCGTCCATGGAATCGGTGGCCTGCCAGTACGAGGTCTCGCTGATGAAGAGCATGGCCAGCGCCGCCAATGCCGCCAAGGGAAAGGCGTAGGCACTGCGTTTGATCTGTGTCAGGCTTATCATCTTGACCATCCTACTTCCAACTGATCGACCGTCGACCATGATCCGAATTGCCATCATTGACGACCACGCCATCGTGCGCGCCGGACTGCGCCAGTTTTTCTCTGACCAGGTGGACCTGAAGGTCACTGGAGAAGCCTCCACCGGCCGAGAGGCCCTGGAACTGGTGCGGGCGGGCGACGTTGATGTGCTGGTGATGGACCTGTCCATGCCCGACCAGAGCGGTGTCGACGCGCTGGCGGCCATCCGTGCCCGCGCCCCTGACCTGCCGGTGCTGATCCTGAGCGGCTTCCCTGAAGAGCATTACGCCTTGACCTTGCTGCGCCAGGGCGCCAGCGGTTACCTCAACAAAGAGTGCGACCCGGAAGAGATCGTCAAGGCCATCCGCACCGTGTTCCGTGGCCGCAAGTACATCACCGCCGGCGTGGCTGAAATGCTGGCCGATGGCCTGGGCGGTGATCCCGACAAGTCCCTGCACGAGCAGCTGTCCGAGCGCGAGTTCCAGGTGTTTTTGCGGCTGGCCAAGGGCGAGACCATTGGTCACATGGCCGACAGCATGTCCCTGAGCGTGAAGACCGTGAGCACCTACCGCTCGCGCGTGATGGAAAAGATGAACCTGGCCTCGAACAGCGACCTGACCTACTACGCGCTCAAGAACGGCTTGATTCAGTGACCAGCGCCACGCAGTAGTCGATCAGGCTGTCGATCTCGTTGGATTTGTCGAAGACCTCGTCGGCGCCCAACTCCAGGCAGCGTCGGCGCATGTCTGGCGTGGCGTAGTTGCTGAGCACGACGTGCTTGCGCGCTGAAGGAGCAGGGTGAGTTTTCTGCAGCACGCCCAGCCCCGATCCCCGTTTGATGAAGATGTCGACGATGACCAGGTCGCAGGCGTTCTTGCCGTCGTTGAGCCAGGCCACGGCGTTGGCTTCGTCTTCCGCCGTGCCGACCACCTGCAAGGACACCATCTCTTCCAGCGTCGCGATGAGGTTCTCGCGAATCACCGGGCTGTCTTCAACAATGAAGGCTTTCAGGGGTGTCATTGACTGCTCGGTCTGTGGGTGCGGTGTGAAGGGTGTCGATGAATTATCGCCTTCGCCTGTGGGCCGCGCCATTGGAAGATCTCCTAGCTGTTTGTAGGAGCGCACCTACAGTTTCTTGCGTAGGACAAAAACTACGCCAGCTTGCGGCACCGTCCGGTTGGGGAAAGGCGGTGGGTTTTGGACACTGGCGGTCAGCCTGTCGGCAACGATGGGTTTAAAACTCAACTACTCGCAAGGAACTCACCATGTCCAAAACCACCACCATCCAAGCCGCTGTCCTGGCCGTCTGTCTGAGCGCCGTGTCGTATGCCAACGCCGCTGGCACGATCACCAAGGCCGACTACCGCGCTGGCAAGGACGCCGCCACCGCCACCTACAAGGCCGACAAGGAAGCCTGCGACAAGCTGGGCGACAACGCCAAAGACGTCTGCGTGGCCGAAGCCAAGGGCAAGGAAAAGGTCACCAAGGCCGAGCTGGAATACAAGTACACCGGCAAGGCTGGCGACCGCAAGCACCTGGCCGATGTGAAGGCCGAAACCGCCTATGACATCGCCAAGGAAAAGTGCGATGACAAGGCCGGCAACGACAAGGACGTCTGCGTGAAGGAAGCCAAGGCCGTGGAAGTCAAGGCCAAGGCCGATGCCAAGCTGAACAAGGAAGTGGGCGACGCCTCCCATGACGCCGTCGAAGAAAAGATGGGCGCCGAGTACAAGGTGGCCAAGGAAAAGTGTGACGCCCTGTCGGGCGATGCCAAGTCCGCCTGCATGGACACCGCCAAGTCGCACTACAAGAAGTAAGCAAGCCGGTCCCTTCGGGGACCTGATTTGGCAAGGCAAAGAGCCTGCACCGTTTGATGGGTGCAGGCTCTTTGCCTTGGTGGCGCATGCTTGAAACGTCAGGGTTGCTGGCGGGGGGTGGACAGCTGGTGGAACCAGGTGATGACGCTGTTGGCCAGCGCCCCGACAAAGGGCTGTTTGGCCAGGCCCAACACCGATTGCGAGACCACACCTTTGAGCAGCAAGGCCTTGACCAGGCCACGGCCTGGTCGGAACCACACCAGCGAGCCGCCGATCGCGGCGGCCACCAGCACCAGGCCCAGCGGATGCTTGTTGGCCAGGGGTTGGAGGGCTTCTCGAACCAGGCCGCCGGCCAGGTGGGTGGCGGGTCGCCAGGGGTGGCTTTCCCACCAGCCCTGCAGGGCGTCGAGGGTGGAGGACAGGATGGGGTGTTCGCGCAGCTCCCGCATCCAGGCCTGCAATTGCTCGGGCAGCGCGTGGCCGGCCGATTCGCCGTCTTCGGGCGCGGCGTTCTCATCGGGAGGCGTCAGCCAAAGGCGAATGCGTTCGCGGGACTGTTGCAAACGGATTTCGGCGGGCAGGGGCGGGTGAGGGCGGCTCATGAGGAGGTGGCTTCCTTGAGCATGGCCACGTCGGCGGCGATCTGCTGACGCAGGGCCTGGAAGCCGGGCGTGCGCTCTTCTTGTTTCATGATGACGGCGATGACAGCGCACAGCGCCGCCATGCCCAAGGGCACCAGCCACAGGGCCCAGGGCACTTGCAGCTGCTGCAGTTGGGCGCTGGGCGTGATCAGCCACAGCATGAGCCCAACGCCACTGAGGATCAGGGTCACGGTCGCCAGCAAAGCCAGTACCGTGAACATGATCCAGTGACGTTTGAACTGCCCCTGGAAGCTGCCGACTTCTTCACCCAACAACTCCGCGTAGGACTGCAAATGCTCGCTCAGCAGTTCTGGCTCGGTGGCCATCAGTTGAAGCAGTGGACGCATCATGTGGCAACTCCCTGGGACAAGGCTGGGCGATTACACGCGGTCGCGGTTGCGGCTCACCAACCTGGCGATGGCGAACAGTGCGGCACCGGCGGCAGCGGCAATCAGCACCGACTTGACGGGCTCTTCCTTGATGTAGCTGACGGTGGAGTTGGCCGCGTTGGTGGCTTGCAGGCGGGCGCGCTTGGAGCCTTCGCGAACCGCGTCAACCGTCTTGCGGCTCAAGGCTTCGGCCTGGGCGCTCAGGCGGCCAATCAGCGGGGCGGCTTGGTCGCTCACGCCATGCACCTTGTCTGACAGGTTGTCCAGCGCATTGTTGGCTGCACGCTGGGTGGACTTGATGGCGTCGTCGGCGCTTTGGCTGGCGTCATCGGCGAGTTGCGAGGCGGTTTGTTGGACGGACTTGATGGTAGTCATGGAAGTTCCTTTGGGTGAGTAGTGATCAACAGCGATTCAAGGCAACCGACGGAGGTCAGGTTTTCTTGATCAGACTGACGAGAAAACTGGCCACGGCCAGCACGGCAAAAACCACGAACAGCAATTTGGCGATGCCTGCGGCGCTGGCAGCAATGCCACCAAAACCAAACAGGGCCGCGATGATCGCGATCACGAAAAAGACAACGGCGTAGTGCAGCATGAGGTGCTCCTGGTTGTGCAGCGTTGCAGAGCTGCGTTCAAAAAGGGATCAGGACTTCTTGTCGATCTTCAACTGGTTGTCCACGCTGACCACGCCGCTGACGGAAGAGGCCATGGTGGAGGCGCGGGCGCGGGAGAGGTCATTGGGGGCGGTGCCGGTCAGGCGGACGCGGCCATCGTTGGTGTCCACATCAATCTTGATGGCGCTGAGCGAGGGGTCGGTCGCCAACTGCGCATTCACGCGGGTGGTGATGGACGCGTCGCGCAGGGCATCTGTGGTGTCCTGCTTGGCTTGGGTCGCATTCACTTTGGCTTCGGCGCTGAGTTGCTCCGATTTCTTCTCGGTGCTGGCGATGACGCTGTCCAGCTTTTGCCCGGCGGTTTCAGTGGTGGGGGTCTTGCTGTCACAGGCGGCCAGGGCCAACAGGCCGGCGGTCAGCGGTGCAATCAGAAAAAGGCGGTGGTTCATGGTGTGTTCCTTCCGTGTTCGATGGGTCTGAGGGCTTGACGACTCAAGGTGTCAACCGGTGAACTCAGAATAGTTGGGGGGGTTGTACGCCGGCATCAGTCAACGCCACGGCGTGTTGTCAGACAACGCCGACAGGCTGGGTATTCAAACGGGATTAACCTGTTGGGCACTCGATTGACTTGACCCCACCACAGGACACCCCCATGTTGCTCAAAGACAAGACTGCCTTCATCACCGGATCGGCCAGCGGCATCGGCAAGGAGATCGCGATTCTGTTTGCCAAGGAGGGCGCCAGGATCGTGATCGCGGACATGAACAAGGCTGCGGCGGATGCGACGGCCGCTGAACTGGTGGCCACGGGCGCACAGGCCATTGGCCTGGCGGTGGACGTGACGCAAGAGGACCAGGTCAACCAGGCCGTTCAGGATACGGTGGATCGCTTTGGCACGGTGGATATCCTGGTCAGCAACGCGGGCGTGCAGATCGTGCACCCGGTCGAGCAGTTCGAGTTCGCCGACTGGAAGAAGATGCTGGCCATTCACCTGGACGGCGCATTCCTGACCACCAAGGCCTGCTTGAAGCACATGTACGCCGCTGGTCGGGGTGGGTCGGTCATCTACATGGGCTCGGTGCACTCCAAAGAAGCCTCGTTGTTGAAGGCGCCTTATGTGACCGCCAAGCATGGCCTGATCGGCCTGGCGAAGGTGGTGGCCAAGGAGGGCGCCAAGCACCAGGTGCGTGCCAACGTGATCTGCCCCGGTTTTGTGCGCACACCTTTGGTGGACAAGCAGATCCCCGAGCAGGCCAAGACCCTGGGCATCAGCGAGGACGAAGTCATCAAGAACGTCATGCTGAAAGAGACGGTGGATGGCGAGTTCACCACCACGCAGGACGTGGCCCAGGTGGCGCTGATGTTCGCGGCCTTCCCGACCAATGCGCTGACGGGTCAGTCGCTGGTCGTCAGCCACGGCTGGTTCATGCAGTGATGACGGCGCGTCGTGGACGCTGGATTCGCAAAGTCGGCGTCCGCTGACACGGATATCGGCGCCGTCCTACAGGGTTCTAGGGCATGCCCGACAGAGCGTGCCTGCTCCCTTCGACACAATCACTTCCAATGTCTCCCAAGTTTTTAGTGTTGAAAGGAATGATCATGAATCGCAAATTGATGGTGGCTGCACTGGTGGTGTGTGCCGCGTTTGGTGCCACGAACGGTGCCCGTGCACAGAGCTTGCCGTCCATCACGGTACCGCCTGCGTCCACCAACACGCCCTACCTGCTCGATTCGCAACGCATGATCGTGCGAAATTCGACGGGCGAGTGCTGGCGCACTGGCTACTGGACGGCCGAGTTGGCCCAGAGCACACCGGTGGTGGGCAGCGAGTTTCCCGCTGGTTGCATTTGCGACAAGCCCCTGATGCCCCAAGCGGTCTGCGAACCCAAGCCCGTGGCCGCGGTGACGCCGCCACCCGAAGCCGTGGCCCCGCCGCCTGCGCCCGTGCCCACCTCGCAAAAGGTGACAATCCCTTCGGATGCTCTGTTCCAGTTTGACAAGTCTGACTTGTCGGCCGCGGGCAAGGACAAGCTCACCGACTTTGCCGGCAAGGTCAAGACTTTGAACCTGGAAGCCGTGGTGGCCGTGGGTCACACCGACCGCATTGGTTCTGAAGCCTACAACCAGAAGCTGTCCGAGCGCCGTGCGCAGTCCGTCAAGGACTTCCTGGTGGGCCAAGGCCTCCCGGCTGACCGCGTCTACATCGAAGGCCGTGGCGAAAGCCAGGCTGTGACGGGCACCGATTGCCAAGGCAAGGACAACGGCAAGAACAAGAAGTTGGTCGAGTGCCTGGCACCGGATCGCCGCGTGATCATCGAAGCGGTGGGTTCGCCCCGCTGAGCGGTTCTCACTGATTGAAGTTTGATATGACCCGGCCGGGGCAACCTGGTCGGGTCATTTTTTTGCCGCAGGCAGTTCACAATGAGCACCGAACCGGTCGCCGAATGAGGGGAAAGTGCACCATGGGAATCACGTTGACATTGACAGGCCACCAGACCGACCTGGGCGGTGGTTTCGTGGTGCGCCGCATGTTGCCGGCCGCGGTGCGCCAGTCGGTGGGGCCGTTCATCTTCTTTGACCACTTTGGCCCGGTGGTGCAAGCGCCCAGCATGAACACCGATGTGCGGCCCCACCCGCACATCGGGCTGGCCACGGTGACGTACCTGTACGAAGGCGCGATGATGCACCGCGACAACCTGGGCACGGTGCAGCGCATTGAGCCGGGCGCCATCAACTGGATGAGCGCGGGGCGCGGCATCGTCCATTCGGAGCGCACGCCCGATGACCTGAAACAAGCGGACCGCCACTCGCACGGTTTGCAATTGTGGGTGGCGCTGCCACAAGCGCACGAAGAGTCGGCGCCCACCTTTGCCCACACGCCTGCGGACCTCATCCCTGAAGTGACGGAGCAGGGCGCGACCATCCGTGTGCTGGTGGGCTCGGCCTGGGGCGCGACCTCGCCGGTGCAGCCTTTGTCGCCCACCTTGTACCTGGACATCAGGCTGCAGGCGGGGCAAAGCCTGACCTTGCCGAAGCTGGCCGAAGAGGCCGCCCTTTACACGGTCGACCAGGCCTTGACCCTGGACGGCGAGGCCGTGGCCGCGCACACCATGGTGGTGCTGGACGATGGCGGTGTGCTGGCCAATGGCACCGACAGCGAGGCGCGCCTGGTCATCATCGGCGGGGCGCCTTTGGAGGGGCACCGCTTCATTTGGTGGAACTTCGTGTCCAGCCAGAAGGAGCGCATCACGCAGGCCGCCCAGGATTGGGAGAGCGGCCTGTTCAAAAGCGTGCCGGGTGATGACCAGGAACGCATCGAGCTGCCGGCCAAGCGGCCGTATTGAGTGGCCGGCTGAGCGTCTGCGCTAACAGGCGTAGGACGTGACGAAGTGGGGGTCGTCCGGGGCTTGGCAATGCACGGTGCGCGCCGACACCGTCAGGGTCGTGCCGGATCGGAAGTTGAACTCGGCGCTGATGCCGCCAGAGGCTGACCAACCCACGGGCAGGTGCCGGTGCACCACGCCATCCACCGTCACGGCACTGTCGGACAAAGCACCGATGCACAGAGGCAGCTCGCCGGTCCACGTGGCCTGTTCGAACCGCAGCACCATGCCTTTGACATGGCCCTCTTCAGCGTGAAAGGCACGGGTGCCCTGGTGCACCAGCGCGGCTGAAAAAAGCAGGCGCAGGTGCTGGTCGGTTGTGTCGGTCAACTGCACTTCGCTGCCGTGAAGTTCGAGGGTCCAGTCCATCACCAGCTCAAGGGGTTGACGCGGTAGAAGTCGCACAGCTCATGGTACAGGGTGGGGTGATGCTCGGCCAAAGCCTGGGGGCGCTCGAAAAAGGTCTCGGAGGCCACCGCGAAAAACTCGGCGGGGTTGGTGGCGCCATAGTGGTCGAACAGCGATGCTTCGCCGCGATCTGCCTGGTCCTGCAATTCGTCAAAAGCCTCGTGCATGACCTGGGACCAGCGTCGGTATCGGGCAGGGCCGGGCAGGTTGGGGGCGCCGTTGGCTGGGCCGGTTTCCTGATCGAGTTGGTGCGCGAATTCGTGGATGACCACGTTGTTCGCGTCGTCCGGGATCGCCGCACCCTCCACGGCGTCTTGCCAGGACAGGATCACCTGGCCTTGCGACCACGATTCACCGGACAGCACCTGGCGCTGGTGATCCTGCAGCACGCCTGTTTCGTCGGTGTGCACCTTGTCGACGATGAAGGCGCCGGGGTAGACCAGGATCTGGCGCAGCTTGGGGTAGTAGTCGGTGTGGGGGCGGTTGAGGATGAGCAGGCAGGCTTGCGCCGCGATGGTGACGCGGATCTCATCGGTGATGACCAGGCCGGCGCAACCGATGAAGGCTTTTTCGGCCACGAAAACCTGGATGTGTTGCTTGAGTTGAAGCTGCAGGTCGGCGGGCAGGGCACGCAGGTAGGGCACGCGCTTTTTCAGGATGGCGCGCCAGGCAGGCGGGAAGGGTTGGCTGCGCCAACGGCGGCGGCGTCTCTCGGTCAGCCAGGGCTGTCCGATGAACCACGCGACCAGCAAGAGGCCCAGAACGGTGACGATGAGCATGGGCAATGGGGCCTCCTTGGGCCGTGCGGGCCTGGCTCAGCAGGTGGGGCCGCGTGGCGCGGTTTCAAGCACCGGGGTGGTCCAGGTCGGGGCGGTGCCAGGGATCGACGTGGGTCATCAGGTTGAGCACCCGGTGGCGTTGCAGTACCCGTTGGCGGGCTTCGACGGCGATGTCGTGGCCGGCTTCAACGGTGATCAGGGCATCGACCTCGATGTGCGCGTCCACGATGATCATGTCGCCCATCTTGCGGGTGCGCACATCATGGACATTGCTGACGCCGGGCGTGTCCATCAGGGTCTGGCGGATGGCCTGCACTTCTGCTTCGTCCACCGAGCGGTCGACCAGGTCGTGCAAAGCGTCCCAGCCGAAACCCCAACCCATGCGCGCGACCATGAAGCCGACGATGAGGGCCGCGACCGGATCCAGGATGGGATAGCCGGCCAGGTTGCCCACGATGCCCAGCCCCACGACCAGCGAAGAGGCCGCGTCCGAGCGGGCATGCCAGGCGTTGGCCACCAGCATGCTGGACTTGACGCGTTTGGCCACCGCCAGCATGTAGCGGAACAGCAGCTCCTTGGCGATGAGGGCCGCGCCCGCTGCCCACAGCGCCACCACGTGCACCTTTTGCACGGTCTCGGGTGACTGCAGTTTGAGGGCGGCAGACCACAGCATGCCCACGCCCACGGCCAGCAGCAAGGCCCCGAGGATCAGCGAGGCGGCGGTCTCGAAACGCTGGTGGCCATAGGGGTGGTCTTCATCGGCGTCTTTTTGGCTGTGGTGGTTGGCGAACAGCACGACAAAGTCGGCCACCAGGTCGGACAGGGAGTGGATGCCGTCGGCGATCAGGCCCTGCGATTTGGCCAGGATGCCCACCGCGATTTGGGCCACGGTGAGGACCAGGTTGACGCCCACGCTGACCCAGGTGCTGCGGGAGGCGGCGGCGGCGCGCTCCGCCGGGCTGTGCTGGTCGTCTTCGGAATCGTCGGCAAGGTCATTGAAGTTCATGGGCGCATCTTAGCCATGGCTTAAGAAAACCCTAAGACGCCGCCGGCATCATGAGTTTCAAGGAGCCACCCATGAACTTGCCCGCTGTGTCCCAGATGCCTTTGCGTGCCCTGACCGTCTGCGCGGCCGGGGTGGCGGCGTGTCTGACCATGAATCTGGCCCTGGCGGCCACACCGGCCGATCAACTCGCCGGCTACACCGCCCAGGCGGGTGCACTGGCGGTGCCCAGTCGCGGGCAGTCGTTCTTCACGGCCCGCCATGGGCGTGAATGGAGTTGCGCCTCGTGCCACGGCGCCGTGCCCACCCAGGCAGCCCGGCATGCCTCGACCGGCAAGGTCATCCAGCCGTTGGCCCCGGCCTTCAACCCCGAACGCTTCACGGACCCGGCCAAGACCGAGAAGTGGTTTCGCCGCAATTGCAACGATGTGCTGGGCCGCGAGTGCAGCGCCGCTGAAAAAGCAGATGTGCTGGGCTGGTTGACCACGCTCAAACCTTGACCAGGAGAAATCATGATGTCCATTCGACACTGGCTGGGGCTGCTGACCGCCCTGTGCTGCGGGCCCGGGGCCTTCGCCGATGAGGGCGAGCGCCTGACGCGCGTTCCGCTGTTGCCCAAGTACCAGCAGGAATGCGCCGCCTGCCACCTGGCCTATCCACCCGGCCTGTTGCCGGCGGCATCCTGGCGGCGTTTGATGAACACCTTGCCCAAGCACTTCGGCACCGATGCCTCGCTGGACCCGGCCACCGTCAAACAGTTGGCCGACTGGCTCACGGCGAATGCGGGCAGCCACCGCCGCGTGCGCGAGGAGCCTGAGCAAGACCGCATCACGCGCTCGGCCTGGTTCCTGCGCCAGCACGACGAGGTGCCGGCGGCCACCTGGCGCCGCCCTGCCATCAAGAGCCCGGCCAACTGCATGGCCTGCCATGCCGGGGCCGACCGGGGTGATTTCGACGAAGACCGCATCCGCATTCCCAAGTGAGACCATCATGACCGCCACGCCATTGAGTCCTTCCCGGCCCACCACCGCGCCTGCCCGCCGGCGCGTGATGGATGCCACCACCCGCGCCTTGCACTGGTTGATGGCGTTGAGCTTCACCGGCGCCTACCTCACCGCCGATGGCGAGCGCTGGCGCCTGGTGCACGTCACCTTGGGCTACACCCTGGGTGGATTGTTGGGGGCCCGCTTGCTGTGGGGGTTGTTCGGGCCACGCCAGGTGCGCTTGTCGGTGCTGTGGCGCAAGCTGCGCAGCCTGCCCACCTGGCTGGCTGCGCCCACCAACGCCCGGTTGGGGCAGAACGTGTTGATGGCCTTGGCGGTGGCGCTCATCCTGAGCCTGATCCTGCCTTTGACCCTGAGCGGCTATGCCGTGTGGGATGAATGGGGCGGGGAATGGTTGGAGGAGGTGCATGAGTTCTTCGGCAATGCCCTGCTGGCCGTCGTGCTGTTGCACATCGGGCTGATCGTGCTGCTGAGCCTGTGGCGTCGCCAGAACCAGGCCTTGCCCATGCTCACCGGCCGTGGGCCGGGCCCCGGCCCCGATGTGGCCTCGCGCCACCATGGTTGGCTGGCACTCGCCTTGGTCGGCGCGGTTGTGGCATTCTGGCTCTGGCAATGGAGCGGGGCACCCGGTGCTTCTCCCTCCGACGCCAACCCGACCCTGTCCCGCCATGAGCGCCAGGCCGACCATGACGACGATTGAAAGCCCCCTGTGCCATGCGTCTTTTGCTTGCCGAGGATGACCCCCTGCTGGGCGATGGCTTGCAAGCCGGCCTGCGGCAACTGGGCTTCCAGGTCGATTGGGTGCGCGATGGCCTGGCTGCCGAGCGCGAGCTGCGCAACCAGGCCTACGCGGTGGCCGTGCTGGACCTGGGCTTGCCCTTGAAGGATGGCCTGGCCGTGCTGGCCGCGGTTCGCCGCGATGGCGTCTCGGTGCCCGTGCTGGTGCTGACCGCGCGCGACGCGGTGCCCGACCGCATCCAGGGGCTGGACGTGGGGGCCGACGACTACGTGGTCAAGCCGGTGGACTTGCAAGAGCTGGCGGCCCGCCTGCGCGCCCTGGTGCGCCGTGCCCATGGCCAGCCTCAGGAATGTCTGCAAGCCCAGGACGTGCTGCTGGACCCGGCCGCCCGCACGGTGAGGCAGGCGGGCACCTTGGTCACCTTGTCGACGCGCGAGTTCGACTTGCTGCAGGCCTTGATGCTCAACGCGGGCCGGGTGCTGTCGCGCGAGCAGATCGAGCAGCACCTCTACAGCTGGGGCCATGAGGTCGACAGCAACGCGGTCGAGGTCCACATCCACCACCTGCGCCGCAAGCTGGGCAGCGGTCTGATCCAGACTGTGCGGGGTGTGGGCTACTTGCTGCTGCGCGACGCGCCCACCTCGCCATGATCAGCCCACCGCGATCCATCCAGGGGCGCTTGTTGGCGTGGGTGCTGGGGATGGTCGTGGTCGTCTGGCTGAGCACGGCCGTCATCACCTGGTTTGACGCGCGGCATGAGTTGGAGGAACTGCTCGACAGCCACCTGGCGCAGGCCGCGGCCTTGCTGGTGGTACAGCAGCAAGGCGAGATCGAGGACGACCGCCATGACCTTGACGCGCCCACCTTGCACCGCTATGCGCCCAAGGTGGCCTTCCAGGTGTTCCACGAGGGGCGCCTGGCGCTGCGTTCGGCCAACGCGCCGGCCGTGCCCATGGCGGCGCCGGGGCAGTCTTTCCGCGCGGGTTTTGACACCGTGCAGATCGATGGCCTGAGTTGGCGGATCTTCGCCGCCGAGGGCGGTGAGCAAGATGTTCGGGTCTACGTGGGCGAGCAGATGAGCTCGCGCATGGAGATCCTGTGGGCTGTTTTGCGCAGCACCCTGTGGCCCATGGTCGTGGCGCTGCCGCTGTTGGCCTTGGCGGTGTGGTGGGCCGTGCGTCTGGGCGTGTCGCCCATGCGCCGCTTGGGCCAGGTGCTGGCGCAGCGCGAGCCACAGGCGCTGCATCCCGTGGCCGTGGCCGGGGCGACGGTGGAGATGCTGCCGATGATCGAGGCCTTGAACGCCTTGTTCGCGCGCATTGACCAACTGCTGGCCTCCGAGCGCCGTTTCACCGCAGATGCTGCCCACGAGCTGCGCACCCCCATCGCCGCGATCCGAGCCCAGGCGCAGGTGGCCTTGGCCGAGGCCGACGACCTGGCTCGGCGTCATGCGCTGCTCAACACCGTGCAGGGATGCGACCGAGCCACGCGCTTGGTGGATCAGTTGCTGACCTTGTCCCGGTTGGAGGCGGCCGATGCCACGGCGCTCCAGGTGGTGGACCTGCGCGCCTTGACTCAAAGCGTGTTGGCCGAACTGGCCCCCAAGGCGTTGGGCAAGCACCAGACCTTGGAGTTCGAGGCACCCGAGCCCTGCTTTCTGCCCGGCAATGAGACGCTGCTGGCGGTCCTGCTGCGCAACCTGGTCGACAACGCGGTGCGGTACAGCCCTCCGTCGGCACGCGTGACCGTGGCCCTGCATCAAGCGGCCGGGCGCGTGGTGCTGAGCGTGGAGGACAGTGGTCCGGGCTTGGCCGAGGCCGATCGCCAACGGTTGGGCGAACGGTTTTTCAGGGTGCCGGGCAGCCTGGAAAGCGGGAGCGGACTGGGCTGGTCCATCGTTCAGCGCATTGCCCAGGTACACCGCCTGGATGTGCAGGTCGAGCCATCGACGCAGCTCGGCGGCTTGGCCGTGCGCGTGACCGGGGCGGACTGCCGCATCCGGCCTTGAAATCCGCGTTCCGTTCCCATGGCGTGCTCACGGGCGCTATGCTTTGTCTACCCAATGCCTTGGTGGCGGCCAAGGCATCGCCACCATCCTGGAACGCGTTTGACTGAAGAAAGACGACGATGAGCGAGAACCTATTCCTGGACGATTTCACCGTGGGTCAGCGCTTCGTGAGCGGCGAGCACCTGGTCGACGAGGCGCAGATCAAGGCCTTCGCGGTTCAGTTCGATCCGCAGCCCTTTCACCTGGATGGTGAGGCCGCCAAGCAGACCTTGTTTCGCGGCTTGGCCGCCAGTGGCTGGCACACCGCCGCGATCACCATGCGCCTGATGGTGCAGGGTGGCATGCCTGTGGAGGGTGGCCTCATCGGGGCGGGCGGCGACATCAGCTGGCCCAGGCCCACGCGCCCGGGCGATGTGCTGCACGTCGAGAGCGAAGTGCTGGAGGTGACGCCCTCGCGGTCCAAGCCTCAGCAGGGCATGATGACCGTGCGCAGCGAGACGCGCAACCAGCAGGGCGACATCGTGCAGGTGTTGGTGGTCAAGATGGTGGTGCCGCGCCGGGCGTCTTGACGTGGAGCGGGCCTGTCACCGCAGGCAGGCCTTTGACGAAAGCGCTCACGTCCTTGAGTGCCGGTGACAACCAGCGCAAGGGTTGCGCGAATGAGCCCACCAGGGAAATGTGGCCCACGTGGTCATAGCGTTTGAACTCCACCGGTACACCCACCGCTTGCAGCCGTTCGGCCAGGCGCGCGCTGTTGCGTTCCGGGTCGACTTCCTTGTCCTCCTTGGCCACACCCAGGAAGGTGCGGGGCGCCTTCGCGCTGACATGGCTGATGGGCTGAGACTCCAGCGGCACCTGGGGGTGGTGGAAGGTCTTGCGCGTTTGCGGATTGATGATGGGGATGAAGTCGTAGGGGCCGGCCAGGCCGACCCAGCCGGCCAGCTCCGACACGCGGTGTCCTTGCTGGTCCAGCCAGCGTGGGTCCAGGGCGATCATCGCGGCGTTGTAGGCGCCTGCGCTGTGGCCCATGACGACCACGCGGCGCGGGTTGCCGCCAAAGCGCGCTGACTCGCTCAAGGCGTAGGCCACGGCCCTGGCGCAGTCGGGCAGGAAGTCGGGGTAGGTGACTTGGGGGTAGAGGCGGTAGTCGGCCACCATGGCGACCATGCCGTGCGCGGCCAGGGCTTCACCCATGAAGCGGTACTGCGCGCGCTCGCCCATGTGCCAGTTGCCCCCGTACAAAAACACCACCACCGGGAAGCCGCCCTCGGGTGGTTCTGCTTTGGGCTGGTAGACGTCCAGCAACTGGCGCGCTTGCGGGCCATAGGCCACATCGGGTGTGAACCGGTAGGTGTCGCTGGGCACCAGCGCATTGATGGCGCGGGTGGCCGAGCAACCAGCGAGGGCGGCCAGCATGCCCAACAGGACGGCAAGCTTGAACCATTGCTTCAGCATGGCTGAATCCGATCATGACGGCAGGGAGGCCTTCAGTATCGGGTGGTCGGGGCGGGGCCGTCCATCGGTGAAGCGGAAGCGTGGGCGTAGGCTGCGGCCTACAGAGGCAGGTCGTGGTCCGGGAAAATGGCTTTGCGGATGACCGCGTGGATGCCCAGGTTGCCATCGACCACCTGCGTGATGCCGAAGTCCACCGCCACCGAGATCAGCGAGATGGCCTCGTCTTCCGTGAGTTGGTGCGCGGTCATCAGGTAGTGGCGGGCCTTGCGGAAGGCATCGCGCATGGCGGCTTCCAGCGATGACTTCTGGTAGACCTGGGTTTGCGCGTTGGGCCCCAGTTCGGCCAGGTGGTTGGGGAAGCTCAGGCCTTGCAGCACCCACTCGTCGTCGGTTTCCAGGAAGGGGTAGTTCAGGTCGGCCAGGAAAGTGCCGGCCATCTGCGCCTTCTTGTGCAGCACTAGTTGGAACACGCCGGTGAGCGAGCATTCGATGGCGGTGCCGCACAGCTCGGAGTCGCCTTGCGAGGCGTGCGGATCGCCCACGGAGAACAGCGCGCCATCGACCGACACGGGCAGGTAGACCTTGCTGCCTTTGCCTGCACGCCAGTTGTCCAGGTTCCCGCCGAAGTAGCCGGGGGGGATGGAGTCCACCAGACCCAACTCCTTGGGGGCGA